>Ga0074198_1000070_pt1 | contig 165397 bp, 143 predicted proteins | sample EPASupsiteSAE323_FD_64527 | JGI IMG/M metagenome (GOLD analysis project Ga0074198, IMG submission 64527) | Bioremediated contaminated groundwater from EPA Superfund site, New Mexico - Sample SAE3-23 | ecosystem: Environmental > Aquatic > Deep subsurface > Groundwater > Contaminated ...
GCTGATCTGGAAGAACTGCCACGTTCCCCGGGGTGACCGAAGCCAGAATTCCCGGCCCGTGACCTGGGTAAGGGGCACCCGACTAACGAGCGCTATCTCGCGCTGGTACTGGTTGAGGATTTCAAGCGGGTACGAAAATTTCGTCAGCGATCGTTTCATCTTGACAAACACCGTGCGGAAATTTTCATAAATGATAAAATCATAAGAATCGCCCCGCCTGCCGGGAGCCGGGCGGACCTCGCCGCGCCGGGCGGCAATCTCAAGGGCTTCATCCAGCCCGACCCGGGGTGGTCTCCCCCGGGTCATGCCCCGCACCTGTCTTCAACGGAAATCTCCGGCCGCACCGGAGCCGGGAGGGCCTTTGCCTTCCGGTACTCGCGCTTCTGCGACCGGGTCCGGATCGTCACATTATAGAAATGACGGTGCGTTTTTTTCACGAGCACTCGTTCAAGATCATCGTCAGGCGCTTTTGCGCCTTTCATGATCACGTGCGGGACCAGGGAGAGCGGAATGTCACGCTCGATCATGTCCGGTCTCCGGGGCATCAGCCATACCTCCGCTGCCGGTGCTGGTGTGGGTATTCTGATGGCTGTACGAATTCACTGGTTTTCATTTTTGTTTCTGTTGCTGTCATTTTTTTCCTCATTGGTTTTTCCCGGTATACGACCGGGAGCGTCCGCTCTTTCTTTCATGAATGCAGGTGCCGGTCCGGCGGGAGCCGCAGCTATATGGTGTCGTGCAGTTCCGCAATGTTCCGGGAAGACGGACGACACGCTTCGCCGTGCATCCTCCGGGAAATTATCTCTTAAGACCGGCGCTTACGGTCGCAAAGAAAAAAAAGTATAGAGCGAAAAGATCGGGGCATGGCCGCTCTTGCACCGGTATCGTGTGCCCGCGCCGGGTGCGTTGTTCAATCCCAAAAGCACAATGAAGGCATTTACATCAATCGCTGAAGCTGAGAACAGGAACTTGATGAGTGCCGAGCCGATTTTCCTGATGGTGGAAACGCAGGCTCCGAGACTCTTTTTTGCCTCTGTCTTCAGTTGTTCGATGAATTCACGAATCATTGTCCTGAGGGAATATTAACAAAAATTGTTTATATACTAATTGGTTGCTGCGAAAATTTTCGAAGTTATTGCGGTTCGGGTACAGGAATCCGGGGCTTATACGTTGCCTGATTAATATAACCTGCGGGTTATACGATCAGGACGCGGCACCACCCATATAAAAAACCGGTTTTGAACAGGATTTCCGGCAGAAAATCCGGAAAATTTTATGAGGTGCCGCAAATTTTTATTTTATGCGTACCTTTTTCCGGAAATTTTTACCGGGAAATAAAAATCCGGAAATTCCGGAAGCAGGTTCGTATTTATTCCATGGGGAATTTTTTTGAATTTTTTTTCAGGAATAAACCCGGGATTTTTCCCGCAGCGGAACGTTCTCCGACCGGCCGGTTCCGGATATTCCCCCGCAAAAAGACAGGAATTTGGTTTTAAAAATATTCTTCATGAAAAACCCGGCCGGGTTCAGGAAAATACGAAAAAACCCGGTTTTTACCCAATCAAATCCCTGCAACCCGGTTCAGACCGCTTCACTGGACGATGCTGCTTCAGAATCGCTCGCAGATGAAATCAGGGCATGCAGTTTTGCAACCAGCGTATCGATTTTATACGGTTTCTGGAGGACATCCATAAAACCATACGCAAGATAGTTCGACATGATCTCATTATCCGAATACCCGCTCGACACAATACACTTTACATCAGGATACATCACCTTAAGCTGCGCGATGCATTCCTGTCCTCCCATACCGCAGGGAACCGTAAGATCCATAATCACGGCATCGACTGGCGTTCCGGCTTCATCTTCCTCGCAATAGATCCGGATCGCCTCGGCGCCATCGCGGGCTTCCTTGACAATAAACCCGTGATGACGGAGCAGTTCACCGGTCGCGATCAGGATATTTTCATCATCATCCATCAGGAGAATTTTTCTCTGGACAGCCCCGACCGGCTCGGATTTGATCTCGTCTTCCTCAACCGGCCGGGTCTTTGAGGGAGAAAGATACACAAAGAATGTCGTTCCAACGCCCACTTCCGACACGACCTTGATCTGCCCTCCATGTTTCTGGATGATGGACTGGCACGATGCAAGCCCGAGACCGGTACCGGTCTTCTTGGTCGTGAACCAGGGATCGAAAATCTTTTTTAAGTTCTCTTCCGGTATGCCGACCCCATGATCCTTAACGGCTATCCGCACATAATCCTCGTGGAGATTCTGGGTGGAAAGATCTGCAGTTACGTTTTCCGCAGAAACCTGGACGATCCCGCCCTGCGGCATTGCCTGGTCTGCGTTGATGACAAGATTCCCGATCACCTGGCTGATCTGCGTTATATCCGCATCGACCGGATAAAGGTCCGGCGCAATGGATATCTGGGCCCGGGATTTTGTTCCGCTTAAGACAAACTCGGTTGTCTTCCGGATCAGTTCCTTTAAGTCCGCGGCTTCCTTGATGGGCGCTCCGCCTTTTGAGAAGGTAACCAGCTGCTGGGTGATCGCCCGTGCCTTGAGTGTTGCCTCCTCTGCGCTGTCGAGCCGGGCATACAGGGGGGTCCCTTCTGCCGACATCAGCTTCGCAAGCGCGATATTACCGGTAATCGCAGTCAGGATATTATTGAAATCGTGGGCGATTCCCCCGGCAAGGGTCCCGACAGTCTCCAGCTTTGCTGCCCGCTGCATCTCATCTTCCCAGCGCATCCGTTCCGAGACATCACGGAGGACAAGAACAGTCCCGATAATGGACTGGTCGGGATTCCGGATCGGTGCAACCGAACAGACGACCGGGATCTCTTTTCCCTCGCGGTTGGCAAGAACGATGTTATGGAGGAACTGCACGGGTTCCCCGGATTCAAGCACGGATTGCACGATTCCCGTGATGCGGGCTTTTGACTGGGCGTGGAAAAGCTGGACTGCAAGCGATACGGGCAACCCCTGTTTTTCCCATTTGTCCCAGCCGGTAAGACCGGATGCGACACGGTTCATCAGGACAATCTTTGATTCCGTATCAGTTGCAATAACTCCGTCGACAATCGATGCGAGGGTCACTTCGAGGCGCTGCTTTTCAGCAGCCAGATCCCGCTCGGCAGTCTGCCGCGTTGTTATCTCCTGCTTCAGCTGCTCGTTTGTCAGGAAAAGGTTCCGGGTCCGGTCCTGCACGAGTTCTTCCAGCTTGTGCCGGTGTTTTTCCAGTTCGGCTTCGGCAGCTTTGCGATCGGTAATGTCCCGGCCAATCCCGAATACGCCGACCGGCAGATTGTCCTCGTACTGGATCTGGGTGGAAAGCTCGATAATCCTCTGCTCATTATTCTTATTGATGATAACGATCTCGTACCGGGGCTGTTCGTAGACATCCTGGTTTTCAGGATCCCACATAAAACATGCCAGTTCTGCGGAGTCCGGCGTGAGAAGATCGTACACATTTTTATGAAGGAGTTCGTGTTCTGAAAATCCGGTGACCTGCTCGCTCATCCGGTTCGCGCTGGATATCCTGCCGTCAAGCGAACAGGTAAACATCATATCGTTGGCATGTGCCACGACATTTGCATAGCGCTCTTCGGATTTCGTGAGAAGCCGGTGCGAGGTGTCGAGCGATTCGAGCATGCTGTTGACCGAGATGGCAACGGTTGCAATCTCATCATCCCCCTCAAAATCGATCCGTGATCCAAAATCGCCTTTCTGCCCGATCTTCCGGATCCGGCAGGTCAGGTTTGCAAGCCGGCCAAGCACGGTTTTTTCAAGCAGGAGCATGGTCACTATTGCGGAGACAAGGCCTATCAGGAACAGGCCGAAGAGGGCATACTGGATGCTGACTTTTCCCTGGTGGTAAATATCCCGGGGCATCTCGACCCGGAGGGTCAGGACCGGCTTTCCGAAAATATCGTTAATGGGCGCATAACCGGCAATAACCTGCTCGCTGAGGGGGGCAATGACAACCGGCTCCCCATCCTGGATTTTTTCATTTGCAACACTTACATCGGAAGGAATATGCGAATCGGTTACCGGCAGGATCGATAACGAGAGCTGGGTCCGTTCGGACAAATCCTGGATTGCAGCGGCGTCAAGATATTTCCCGACGACAAGAGCCCCTTCGACTATTCCGGTGTCGGGGTTTATCACCGGGTGGGACACGATCAGCATCGGCCCGGAATCCAGAAGGATAATCCCGTTGAGTTTGTCGGATGCAGAAGAATGTTTTACAAGCATCGGGTTTGCAGAGATCTGTGCAAGGAGACTTTTTGGCGTTGGCATCTGGTGGCCGGACTCAGGGCTGACATACTTGTGATCCTCGAGAATCCCGTCACGGTAAATCATCAGGATATTGATACCGGACCCGACCAGTTTTTCATCCGGATAATTTTTCATGAGGATATCCGGGTTTGCAGACTTCATGGATTCCCGGATATCCTGGGATGTTGAATAGGCGTACCCGGTTGCATCGAGTTTTGCAATATCGCCATTGATCGCGTACGTAACCCGGTCGATGTTCTGACGGGATGAGGCCTGTTCGAGCTCGGAAAATCCCCCGAGCAGGATCATCTGGGAAAAAAGTGCAAGCAGAATGATCAGGGTAAGAAATGTTGCAGAAAGAATAATCAGGGTTGTAATGCGGAGGGAATTTTTTGCCGGCGCGATATTGTTCCCGCCCGTATCTGCCGGTTCCTGTATACGGGCAGGAGCGGGAAAAAAGGGCGCCCGGCCGGATAATTTATCTTTTCCTGCCGAAAGCATCCTGCGGAATGCCCCCACAACGGAATATATTATTTCCATCTCCACTCTATAGGTTATTTTGTAAATATATTACTTTGACGATCTGTGCATTAAATAATTCCGGATAGTTGAAAATAAGGCTGAAATGACCGCCGTTATCGGGGATGTACACATGATAAATGCAGGTAAAACACGATTCGGGCCCGGATTTTTCCCGGATTTGGATTTCAACCAGAAATCAAATACCATTTTAACTATAGTTTCCAAAATTTGATTATAGGTAATTGGAAAAATATATATTTACAGGAACCCAATATCTGCCCGTGGTCATCCTATGCAACCTGATTCCCTAGGTAAAGATGCACATTCATCCATAATTGTTGCAATCATACTCATTGCTGCTCTCATTATTGTCGCAATCATCGTTATTGTCGGCTTTGGACTTTTTGCTCCCGCACCGTCACCCGCCCAGTCATTAATTTCCGGAAATTCGACCAATGGCAAGGTCCTTGCACTCGGAGGATCGACAACCGTCCAACCGGTTTCGGAACTGATCACCAAGGCATATGCAGGGGAACACCCGGAAATTTCATTCTCGATTGCCGGGGGAGGATCCGGTGCCGGCATTTCAAAAACTGCATCCGGGGAATTCGATATCGGTGCCGCGTCACGATCCCTTGAATCGGAAGAAACGCTAAAATATCCCGGGCTCATCGTGCATCGTATCGGCGGAAGCGCAATTGTTGTTATTGTGAACCGCAATTCACCGATCAGTACAATATCTTACCAGGATCTCCAGCTGCTCTATAACGGAACCGCTGAAGACCTGACCGGGCATACAGGTATTTCCGGTATCGACACCATTGTCCAGCGTTCGGATTCCTCAGGAACTGAAGAAGTGTTTGCCCAGTGGCTGTCCGGCAGTTCCGTAAAGGATGTTAACAAGGCTCTCCTGGTTCAGGATACCGGACGGAATGGCCCCATACAGCCGATTGCTGCCGACGGAAATGCCGGGGTTTTAAAAGCAGTCAAAGAAAATTCAAACAGCATCGGGTTTGTGGATTTCGGGTACGCTGAAGCGGATACCGGGGTAAAAATTCTCAGGATCATGGATAACGGAGGAACGCAGGCACTCCCATCAGACCTCGCGACAATCCGGAGTTCGATACTCGGACAACTTGCCCTGCATTCCGGGAAGAATAACGGGTATATCGAGAAACTGACCCGCCCGCTCCTTTACATTACCAACGGTACTCCCACACAGGCTGAGAGCGATTTCATCAGGTATGCGCAATCGGATGCAGCGCAAAAATATTTCAACGAAGTCGGATACTTCTCCATCTCGGAGATCAACCAGGCGTCCGATAGTTCTGCAACAGCATGATTCATTATTTTTTTCAGAAAAAACCTGCATGAAGTCAAAGACTTCGCACCAAATCGATGAAAATTTTTCTCTCCAAACTCAATTTCCATTTGTTTGCTTTATCATCGGAAGATTTTAAAATTTTCATGACAAAACAAATGAAATTTTTTTCGTAATTAAAAAAATACGCGTTGGGTTTTGTTTATGACAGGAACCGGAGAAATTTTCCGGTAGTTGCCGACAGCACCAGTGCAGTGCTGCCGGAAGTCCCATTATTTCCCGGGTTTTGGTTTCAATGCTATCTGGGCCCCATCCACGAGAAGATTGATGACCGTTTCAGAAATATCCCCGGAATATTCACCGGCTCTGCGGATACTTTCCGTTGCATACCCAATCGAGATCGCAACGAGGGTCTCCTGTTTCAGTGCCATGTTGCTGATATCGCAGCATATCTTCTCAAGGGATTTTATTGATTCGATATTCCGGTGCGCATCTTTCATGTCGGCAGAAAAAAACGAGACAATGCTCCGGTCGAAGATCTCCAGCGATAGATCGCTTGCTTTTTTTATGGAGGTTTTGAGTTTCGGATCGAGTTTCACATCGATGATCGGGAGGCTGTGCTCGGCAATCCGGACCGCGTGATCCCCGATCCGTTCGATGATGCGGCTGATCATGCAGTAGTTCATTGCCATGACCGGTTGTATTCCCATTTTACGGGAAAGGACGGCATTTTGCATGATCATGTTCGCCTGCCGTGCGATCAGCCAGTTCAACCGGTCTGCATCCATGTCCCGGCCGATGATATCCTCCGCGAGTTTTTTATCATTGTTTTCAAGGGCGAGAATCGCATCTTCGTGCATGTTCTTGACAATCACAAACATGCGCTTGATGGTGTTCTCGAACGGCATCTCGGCGGGATTAAGGAGATCCTTGATCGATATGATCGTATCCGTTTCTTCAACCACTTCCTGCCCGATAGTCATCTGGGTAAAATCCCGGACCACGGAACGGACGAACGGAGAGAAGCGTTGCTTTGAGGTGAGACGGACCATGGTAAACCCGGAGATGTAAGCTCCGATAAGGATCCGGAAGAGGAATGCCGGATCGGTTATTGTACTGCAGTCGACGTCTTTTGTCCGGGCGAGCGGCTCGTCCGTGATCTTTTTTGTCACCAGAAGCGTGCCATCCGGCTGGACTACCAGCCCGACCGGATCATTCTTCCTGATTCTTTGTTCTTCAGCCCAGTTCTTGGGAAGAGTCACCACGAATGATGCCCCCCCGGTCATCTGCACACGACGAATTTCCATTTCATTACACCCTGAATCCAATAACAAACTGATGTATCAACATTACTCTATTTGTCTATATTACTTATATATATTGATATAGTTTATGTCGAAAAAACGTATATTAACTCATGTGAAATTCCTGATAGAACACCATGAATGCTAAACGGAGTTCCTACCTGATTGTAACATTGAGTCTTGCCGCATTGCTCATCTTTGCAATGTTTGGTGCAGGCTGTACAAGCACTGAATCGAAGACCACGGCTGCAACATCAGCACCAACTGCATCCCCCACAGTTGCCGCAACCGCCCAGCAGACCGTAGCAGCGGCATCAACCACTGCGGCAGTCACTGCGGCACCGGTATCTACCATCGCATCAAGCGGTGAAAAACAGACCATCAAGATCAGCGGTTCGACAACCGTTCTTCCGATCGTCCAGAAAGCTGCCGACCAGTACATGGCAACCCATGAAGGCGCAGACATCCAGATTGCCGGTGGCGGATCCGGTGTCGGTGTCCAGGCAATCGGTGCCAAGACCGTTGATATCGGGATGTCTTCCCGTGAAGTTACCTCAGCTGAAAAAGCAAAGTACCCCGGTCTCGTCATTACTTCGGTAGCACAGGACGGGATAGCCGTTGTTGTCAACCCGGCAAACGAGATTGATTACATCACCCTTGACCAGATCAAGAACATCTACCTTGGCAAGATCACCAAGTGGACCGAGATCACCGGTGCAAATGTACCGAACACCAACAACCAGATCGTGATCATCGGACGCGACAGCGCATCCGGCACCCGGTCATATTTCGATGAGACAATCCTTTCAAAGAAAACCCCGACCAACAAGATGCTCGAAAAGAACTCAAACGGCGCAGTTCTCCAGACCGTTGCCCAGACTCCCGGATCCATCGGGTACATCTCCATCGGGTTTGTCAGCGATGATGTCAAGGCACTCCCCATCTGGTACAATGCCCAGGATATTGTTGCACCAACCATCGACAACGTCAAGACCAAGACCTACCCGGTCTCCCGTGACCTCTACGTTATCACCAACGGCCAGCCCACCGGACTTACCAGCGACTTCATCAACTATATCCTCGGTCCTGACGGCCAGAAGATTGTAGCAGATGAGGGTTACGTAACCCTGAGCTGAACCGCGAGTGGTTGAAAGCATAACCATTTTTTTCTTTTTGGGGCGACACACATGAACCAGGATTCACAGTGCCAGAAAACTACCAGCCAGTTCAACGATCCCGCCCGCTTATCGGTTCTGAAGGAAAAAACAATTCGTTCGGTCTTTTTCTGTACGGCCATTTTTGCAGTCGTTGTTATCGCGTTCATTCTCCTTTTCCTCTTCCTGGACGGCTTTCCGATCTTTACGGAAGTCGGGCTCATCGATTTCATCTTCGGCCAGACCTGGGCCCCGACAGCGGTCGAACCCCTCTACGGGATCTTCCCGCTGATTGTGGGTACGGTCCTGGTAACGATCGGATCGATGATCTTTGCCGTTCCACTTTCTCTTGGCTGTGCAATTTATATTTCAGAACTCGCTTCGCCCCGGATAAAAAGCATCCTCAAGCCGGCAACTGAGCTGCTTGCGGGAATCCCTTCGGTCGTGTACGGGTTTTTCGGGCTGATTGTTCTTACAAACTTCATACGGGTAACATTTGATCTTCCTACCGGAGAGACCTGGCTTGCAGCATCCGTCCTGCTCGGGATCATGGCGCTGCCGACCATCATCAGCGTGTCGGAAGATGCAATCTCTTCGGTGCCCCGGGAGTTCAAGGAAGGATCGCTTGCAATCGGGGCAACCCGCTGGCAGACCATCAGCAGGGTGATCGTCCCGGCTGCCCTTTCAGGAATTGCTGCTGCGATCATCCTTGGCATAGGCCGGGCAGTCGGCGAGACCATGGCAGTCCTGATGGTTGCCGGCAATGCCGCGATTATCCCGGATCCGATCTGGAACATCCTCTCGCCGGTCCGGACCCTCACGGCAACGCTCGGCATCGAGATGGGCGAAGTTGCCGTCGGGAGCGATCATTACCATGCCCTCTTCGGCCTTGCCATTGTGCTTCTTGTCATCACCCTCGTTGTCAACCTCTCGGCAGTTGCGATATTGACGCGCCTCCGCGAGACACGGACGAGCTGCGGGAATGTCGAAAAAGCGTGGCTCACACCGGCAAACAAGGAAAAACTTGTTCGTACGCTCAAGGTTGTAGTTGTTCTTGGTCTTGCCCTTTTCCTGATCGTTGCTCTCCCCCTGTGGATTGCGGGAGGAATCATCATTGCCGGCGCGGCCTGGCACTTCCTGCGGGAAAAAATATCGGAGAAGTACATCGAGAAGATTGCATTTGCGCTCGTTGTTGCAGCTGCAGTTATCGTGCTGTTGATCCTTGCGATCATCCTTGAGGATATTATCGTCAACGGTCTACCGGCAATCAGCTGGGAGTTCCTCACGCAGCCCCCTGCCGATCTCGGCAGGGCCGGCGGGATCTTCCCGGCCATTGTCGGCACGCTCTACCTTGTTGCCGGGGCGATCCTGATCGCCCTTCCCATCGGGATCGGGGCTGCCGTTTACCTGATTGAATACACCAAAGACAACCCGGTCACCCGGCTTATCCGGACCGGGGCCGATCTCCTCAACGGGACGCCCTCCATCGTGTTTGGCCTCTTTGGGTTTGCATTCCTTGTTCTCTACCTCAACTTCGGGGTCTCCCTGATAGCCGGCCAGATCACGCTTGCGTTCATGGTGCTCCCGACCGTGATCCGGACAACCGAAGAATCTCTTAAAAGTGTCCCGGATTCGCTTCGTGAAGGAAGCCTTGCCCTCGGGGCAACCAAGTGGCAGACCATCAGCAGGGTCGTCCTTCCTCCCGCTGCACCGGGAATCCTGACCGGTGCAATCCTCTCGATCGGCCGTGCTGCCGGAGAAACAGCACCGATCATGTTTACGGCCGTTGTCTTCTCGCAGCGCTACCTCCCCTCATCGGTCTTTGATCCGGTGATGGCACTTCCGTACCATCTCTTCATCCTTGCCACGAATGTCCCGGGCGCTTCGACCAACAAGTACGGGACTGCGCTTGTCCTGCTGCTGCTTGTCATCGCATTCTATTCGGTGGCGATCGTAATCCGGAACCATTATGTGAAAAAGGCACGGGGTTAACCATGTCAGAAAATCCGATTATCTCGACAAACAACTTAAATCTCTGGTATAACGAGAAACATGCTCTCCAGTCGGTATCGATGAACATCAAAAAAAGCCGGGTAACTGCTCTCATCGGTCCTTCCGGTTGCGGGAAATCAACCCTGCTGCGATGCTTCAACCGGCTCAATGATCTCATCGGGAATGTAAAAATCACCGGTGAGATTACGCTCGATGATGAGAATATCCACGCGCCGTCAACCGATGTCGTTACGCTCCGGAAAAAAGTCGGGATGGTTTTCCAGAAACCCAACCCGTTCCCAAAATCCATCTACGAAAATATCGCGTACGGTCCCCGGGTCCACGGGATCAAAGACAAGAACGAACTCGATAAGATCGTGGAGCGGAGCCTTCGCCATGCAGCGCTCTGGGACGAAGTTAAGGACCGGCTCAATGATTCGGCACTTGGCCTGTCCGGCGGCCAGCAGCAGAGGCTCTGTATTGCCCGGACGCTTGCGGTCGAACCGGAAGTGATTCTCATGGACGAGCCCTGTTCGGCGCTCGACCCGATTGCAACGGCAAAGATCGAGAACTTAATCGATCTGCTCAAACAGGATTACACGGTCATCATTGTCACGCACAACATGCAGCAGGCAGCCCGGGTGAGCGATTATACCGGGTTCATGTACTTAGGCAAACTGATCGAATGCGGAAAAACGGTGGATATCTTCGAGCACCCGAAGGAAGAACTCACCGAGAATTATATCACCGGTCGCTTCGGGTAGGTCGATAGTTATGGCAGAAAAATTCCACACTGAATTGCAGGCCTTAAAAAAAGACACCCTCGAAATGGCAAATTTCGGGCGCGATATGCTCAGGACTGCCGTTGATGCCCTCATCCGGCAGGACCGGGAACTCGCCGCGTCCGTGGTTGCACAGAAAGATGAGATCCGCGATCGTGCAGTCCGGCTTGAGGAGCACTGTTACCAGATGATAGCGCTCCACCAGCCGATGGCAAATGACATGCGGACCATCGTCTGCACGCTCAAGGTAATCACGGCATCGCTGCGCATCGGACGGTACGGCAAGTCCATCGCAAATACCGTCAAGGATCTCTCGATAAAACCGCATATCAGCAACATGATGAGCATCCCTCACATGGCAGATCTTGTCATCGGGATGGTGGATGATTCGATCCAGGCATACGATGCCGATTCCATTACCATCATCGAGGATTTTTCCGAACGCGACGATACCATCGATGCGCTCCGGCATTCGATCTTCCGGGAAGGGATCACCTACATGCTCGAAGATCCCAAGAACATTCCCCGCTGCACGCATTACATCATCATCGCCCGGTATCTCGAACGGTGCGCTGATCATGCGTGCAACATTTCCGAGAACGTCTATTACATGCATACCGGGGAACGAATCGAGATCCACTGAAACGGGGAACAGGTGTTGCTATGAAAGAAACAGTTCTTTTTATCTGTTCTTTCAATTCTGTCCGCTCCCAGATTGCAGAAGGACTTCTCCGCGCCCGGTGCGACGGGAAGTACGATATTTTTTCTGCCGGCATTGCCCCGGCCGGCATCAACCCGCACACGGTCAAGGTGATGCAGGAGATCGGGATCGATATTTCCTGCCAGCGATCCAAGTGCCTCAGCACCTTCGCGGGTGTGAAATTTGATTATGTGGTGATTCTCTGCGATAAGTCCCGGCTGGCCGGGGCCCGCGTGATCCCGGACGGCCGGCATGTGATCCACCGGGGATTTGTAAGTCCCTGCGAGATCGGGAGACCTGAGGAAGCAATTCTCCGGGACTTCCGGCTTCTCCGGGACAAGATCGGATCGTTCCTGGGCGATATTTTCGATACCTGTACGAAGTCCGGATCAGGTCTGCCCTGATAACGTTTTCACAGCAGGATCTTTTCTGTTTTTAAAATTGATCCGGCACCCGGACCGGTGCTATATAGAAATTTTTTTAAGTATATACTACAAGAATAAAATATAGTGAGCCGGAGCTCTAACCGGTGAACTGATGAAGATGGAGCAGGGTTATGGAAACCATACATGCAGGAAAGAAAAAAGTATTGCCGATCTCCGTGAGCCACATGAAAAAATGGAATGATGGCGACGATCTTACCACCGAATGCAGGAGTCTCATTCAAGTCCTGGTAAAAAAAATCGATATACTCTGCAAAGAGTGCGAAGCAGATTCCGACCGGGTCAGCCACATAGCTTCGCTTTCAGCATCGCTGACAACATTGAATTCAATCCTGAAATCCCTGGAGATCGAACGGATGAACGGAGAGACCAGCCGTGATTTCATCCAGGATGCACGGGGGATTACCTACGTCTCGGTCCGGAACTGCGATCTCGAACGGTTCAGCGCTAAATAAAGGTGCGATCATGGACCCGACATCGTATACTCCTAAAAAACCCACACCGGCAAGCTGCGGTTTCCCGTATCATGGCATGAGAGAACATAGTCCGATGCACCCGGATGACTTCGACGGACTCTTTGCATGGATAACGGCAAAACAGCAATCCGGAAAAATCCCGGAATCCTATGGTGCTGAAAAATACCGGTTCCTCCAGGTAATGGGGTAAACCAGTCCCGGAGTTTCCGGAAAAATTAAAAAATCTGTGGGGGATTTGCCGTAAGCAAATCTGAAACAAATGTCAAGAGAACTGTTTCTCCTGATAAAATAATATTTGCAGGCCATCTCTATATATATGTTACCGTTTCCATGATGCAAAGCAAACTCAGCGCAGAATATATTTTTGATTCATACAAGCGCTTTTGTTACGTTTTCGGGCAGTCATTTGACAAGAACCCGAACAGCGATATCACCAAGCTCATCTACCAGGCCGATCTCGAGATGACACCGGGATTGTTTACTTCGCTCTGGTTTGTGACTTCCGGTCTCTGCGGATTTGTTATGCTGGCCTTTTCCTCACTTGTTTTTTTTCTTCCCCAAAGCCCGTTCCACACGGAATCCCCTTTTGTCTATATCCTGCTTATCACGCTCATCGGAACTGCTGCTGCCGGTATCGGGTTTCCGTTTTACCTCCAGAACGAGATCGAGAATAAAAAACGCGATATCGACAAGCAGATCCCGTACGCCCTTGCATTCATGTCCATTCTTGCAAGTTCCGGGGCAACACCACTTGAGATCATCCGCCGGCTCTCCCGCGAGGATTACGGCCAGATCTCAAACGAGTTCCGCAAGGTTCTTTTCCGCGTGGATATCCTTGGAGAAGACGTCGTCACGGCAATGAACGGACTTGTCCACAACACGCCTTCGGATCTCTTCCGCGATATATGCATCGACATGAACAACATCATTTACGGCGGAGGGGGGCTGAAATCATATCTTGAGACGAAGTCAAAAGAACTCATGGCAATCCGCCGGCAGACTTACAAGGAGTTCGTGGAATCCCTCGCGATTTTCGGGGAGGGATATCTTGGCGGGGTGGTCATGACCCTCACGCTTGCAATCCTCGGGATCGTGATCTCCGGAGCGCTCGGCATCGAGCTTGGCCCGTTCAAACCAAAAGATCTCTTCAATTACCTGATTTATCTTATCATCCCGCTCATCAACATCGTTTTCCTCCAGATGTTATCGGTAAAATATTCGACCAATCCCTGATTCCCATGAGCCCCGACCAGAAAAATACCCGGATCAACGAGTTAATGGAAAACCTGAACGGTTTTATCGAGCGAATCCGGATTCTCTACAATCCGCCCCGTGAATATTTCACCATCGGAATTCCGGTTGCCATAGCAGTCCTGCTGGTGATCGGGGCGATGGTATCCGGAATAACATTCCAGGGTACTGAAAAACAGCAGACGAGCGAGAGCGATAAGCTCAAAGCGTACCAGGAACTCATGGCCCAGATGAATGCCGAGAGTGGGGGCGAAACCGTAACAACAGAAACCACCCCCGAACCAGAAGAAAGTAACTCCGGGCAGACAATGGGTCTTGATTCGATCCTGATTTTTGCAACCCTCATCGCAATAACCCCCTATGCCATCGACATCACCCTCCAGAAACGGAATACCCGGAGAAAAGAAGAACTCTACACTGAATTCCTGTTCAAACTCTCGGAACTGATGAGGGGAGGACTCGATCCGATCAAATCGGTCAAGGAACTCTCAAAATCCGATCTCGGCATCCTCACCCCCAATGTCCGGATAGCATCAACGTCGATGGTGTACGGGAAATCTTTCGAAGAGTCGATGAAATCCATGGCAAAATCCCTGCATTCCGAACTGATCACCCGGTACACCACGCTGGTAATCCAGGCATCGTACTCAGGAGGATCGGTATCCGATCTCATCCTCAAGGCATCCGAGGATATGCGGAGCATCATCGGTATCGAACGGGAGAAAGAGGGCAACCTCTCCCAGTACGTAATGATCTTTTACTTTGCACAGGGCATCATCTTTTTCATCATCTACACCCTGACAACAAGCCTCCTTCCGTTTATCGATCAGCTGGGACCATCCAGCCCGTTTGGCAAGAACGAGCTGGCAGACCTTGACTTTGCCCGGGGTTTTTTCCACCTGATCATGATCAATTCGTTTTTCGGGGGACTCATCATCGGGAAGATTGCCGAAGGGGATGCCCGGTACGGGCTCAAGCATGCCGCAGTCCTGATGACAGCGGGTTTTATTGCCTGTTCGCTCTTTATCCTTCCTCCCGCGGCAGAACCGCTGGCGCAGAACATCAATATCACGGTCGTGTCCGGGGATAACCTGAACGGGATCGTGGGGCTGCCCCTGAAAGATCCGATCGAGTTCAGGCTGACGGATGTTGACGGGAACCCGGTGAACAGTACGACCGTCCAGTTCAGTATACAACCGGGAGGTACGGTAACCCCGACGTCCGATACATCGGATACGAACGGGATAGTCAGGGTCAGGGTAGTCCTGGGAACGGACCCCGGCACCTATCTGGTTCTTGCAAAATCCAACGGGATAACCAGCAGGGTGACCGTGATTGGGTCGACCGGCTGATTCACATGAGGTGGTTACTATGATCAGGAAAATAAAAATTGCTACATTGGCATTCATAATCTGTATCGCGTCGGCTATGCTCATTGCCGGCTGTTTAAGCCCGGGAAGCGATCTTTTCAAAAGCAAAAAAAATATCCGGCCCGATCCGGAAACCGGAATACAGGATTGGATGGATGCCGTAAACCAGAAAGATGTATCGAGGATTTACGATCTGGCTCCCGGTGCGATAAAAAGCCAGATAAACGAAGAGGATTTTGCAAAAGCAAATGCTGATAATTTATTTTTAAAACCCGGCGTTTATTTTACCGGGTATGATGTCCTGGATAAAACCACGGACGGATATAATGCAAGCATCTCTGCGCAGGTATTCATGCAGAAACCGGATGAAAATGGATCCATTTTTACAACAGCCTTGTTTTATAAATTTGTACTGATTTATGAAGGGGAGGAATGGAAAATCTGGACGGTCCCGCAGTAATTTTCCGGTTTATCAAAAATGGCTTTACACCAAATGTCTTCATTTAACCCGTCTTAAGGTACAAATCATAGACTTTAGGTGTAGAATAAAACATTACAATATTTTTTATTTATAAAAATCACTACGTGGTCATTATGTCAACTTATGATGATAAAAAATTAAAAACTAAACCAATTCTTGATGATGATGTAATTCTCGCATGGAATACAATTTGCAATAAATTGGGAAATGAAGGAAATGATTTTCGTACGGTATCAAGGCACCCTAAGAAAAAATTGGGAGACCGGTGGTTCCACGCTTCCTCTGCAGATAGAAAGGTACTGATAGAAAAAGCAAAAAATCCGGTAAATTATTCTAAAGTAAAATTCAAGTATTGGATTTATCAGTCAGAATTTGTTTTGCTGGCTACACTCTATAATGAATACGCCAGAGGTGATAATTGTAATATTCGGTATAATACGGATAGTCATATGTCACCATATATCGTTACATTGATCGCTGAATTATTATGAGAAATGTTGTTTTTAAAATGCCATTTTAAGTATCGGCGATCTTTTTGGGACAGACTCATTATACCTCAAGTACAAGAAATTTGGTGAGATGCCATTCCTTTACCCGTGCCGCTCGCGTGTATCGATGAGCAGCCCTTCTTCATTGAGCGTGAATGGCAGCATCTTGTCGCGCGGAAATGCTCCCCGCATCTTCGGGATATTTATGTAATGCTTGAGCTTGTCACCTTCTGGAACAATCACGAACTGGATGATCCCGTCTGCCATTGCCCGTACCAGTTGTTCCTGCCGGGCCGGTAGAACGCCGTTGTCGAGAAGGATTAAGAACGTGGTTCCTTTCCGGCTCGCTGCAATGATCCTGAACATCATTGCGGTCAGGTCAGGAAATGCCTCTTCGGCAAAAAAAACCGAGAATGGATCGATAACAATCAGGGATGCATCCGGCTCGAGGATTTTGGTGAGGACATCCTGCCGGGCATTGACCGGCGGGATTTCCGTGATCCGGAGCGATTCCTGGATCGGGATCTTCAGCTGGGTCAGCCTGCGGGTTACGTCTTCTTTTGTCTGGAGTGTCAGGTACTGTACCGTAATCCCGTCTTTTGCTTTCTCTGAGGCCACATAGGATGCATAGATGGATTTGATATTGCCGGAATTTTCTTCAACGCAGATCACGCTGTTGTCCGGCAGGATTTCGAGTCCGTTGACCATCGCCATTATTGATTATCTGGTTTTGACTATGATAAAATATTTGTTTCTCTATAGGAAGGGGGAATTTCAGCTGCCGCACCGGGTGAAGATCAGGATACCGGTTCAGGTTTCGAATGGAAAAGTCCATCATTTCTCCGGGAAATTTTGCGCGTTGTCTTAGATTTTCCTGCCAGGAACCCCGGCTATAAAAAAAGAAATGGCCGTACCGGGTCTTCAGGGAGAAAATTAAAACCCGGTCTTAAAAAAATATATATAATATTGAGCCATCATAGAAGAAAATAGAAATAAAAATTCCCGTAAACGCGGGGAAACAGAAATTGGTAAGAAAAATGCAGATGAATTTACTATTGTTCAGGAAATTTACTGGCAATTACAGAATTATCGCGTTAGTCCCGGCGCTTTGCGTAATAACGGATTATATGCTGACATTTTTCCTGGCCGGAAATACGCAGATGGTACTCCAGTGGGAAGCTAGTCCGCTCGTACGTTTTGCTCTTGAACACAATATCCTGATCCTGTACATCCTTGCGATTGTTGTTTTCTATTACATCGCATCCTATGCGGTGCTGCGAATCCTTCACGGAACCGGTTATTATATGCTGGGTGCCGGGCTCGTTATCCTCATCAGCATCACTCACCTGCTGGGTGGCCTGTCCTGGTACATAAAAAATTCCTGGTACTCAAATGGCGTGCTTGCGCTTTCGGTTGTATCGATCGGGATTGCCTGCCTCATATTTTTTTATTCGGTCATACACCATTCATCAAATCCCGCGTGATTTTTTTGGCATGAACACCCACCAGGACATCCGGAGTTTCCGGCATTCTTAAGTTTTTTTTTAAGAGCCCGGGGATTTTTTGTAATAGCGTCATGAAGATTTTTTTAGAACAGAAAATCCGGCCTTCTTTGCGGGACTCTTCCGGAATAATTCCGGAACGGCGATATCATACAGGGAAAAATTCGGGATGGATTTCCGGAAATAAATCCCGTGATGAGATCCGGGTAAAGATTTTTTCCGGAATCAGGTTAATGAGCGCAGGATTTTTTCCGGAAAATAAGAATTAATCCCTATACCCGGACCCTGCGCAAAAGAACAATTTCCCACGAATGCCAGATGAGAATTAACCGCTGGTTTCCCCAATAAGTCCCGGACTCAATATAAAAAGGTAACTTCTCTATAGTCAGATCAAAAAACATATATTTACCGGCAACCCAGATAAGATTGAACAGGACGGTCGGGCAGGACACCCATCGCATCCAGACTAACAACAGGAAAATTGTCATGATATCACACCATCATCTGAAGGGCAAGATCACATCCACTGGTGTAATTCCGGCCGCCTGTTTATCGTTTTTAACCCTCGGTACCGTTTCAGTCCACGGTGGTGCCGGGGATTTTGTTTTACCAGCATTAGCCACTATTGCGACACTCTCACTCTCGATGATCATCGTCTCCCTGCGTGTAGGGCGCTGATCATTTCCCAATACTATTTTCCCGGGACTTTTCCCACGCGACCATAACATCGACGGATATAAGAAATCCCCTTCCCCGATGGAAAGGGACTCTATGATCTCTATATAGTACTATATGATAAACTTTAAATCTATACTCAGATCGTAAAAAATATATATCTTCCAATCGATTATCTGCATGGTGAAATGACATCTGTGGGGGATGAATGAATTCACCAAAAAACCGTAGCAATCTCCAAAAAATTTTTTCAACCCGCAAGAATCCCAAAAAACCCAAACATCAGGAAAATTTCTCAGGTGAAACATCACATGGCAACTCTGAAACACATGAACAATGATATGGCAGTTTCGCCAATCGTTGCAACGCTCGTTCTTATCGTCGTTGCAGTCATCGGCGCTGTCGCAGTCGGGACGATCATGGGAACGTTCTCGACCGATGTATCGAAACAGGCAAACGCAGAAGGTGCAGCAAGCTCGGCATCCAACGAGATCATCATCGCAGGCTCGACCACCGTCCAGCCCGCATCCGAAGCTATCGCAAAGCTGTACATGGCAGCCCACCCCGGCACCAAGATCACCGTCCAGGGCGGCGGCTCTGATGCAGGTATCGCATCCGCACTTATGGATATCGTTGATATCGGTGCAGCATCCAAGGCTCTCCCGTCCGACTCCAAGTACAAGGACCTCAACACCTATCAGATCGGTGGCAGCGCAGTTGTTGTTATCGTTAACAAGGACAGTGCAATGGGCAACATCACTGCTGAGGCACTTCAGAATGCATATGGTACTGCAACCAGTGGAAAAGTATCATTCACAATTGGTACTGATGGAAACGTAACCGCAGTTGGTTCAGGAACCGAATATACCCTCTACCAGCGCTCCGAGGGATCCGGTACTGAAGAAACATTCGCAGAGTGGATCGGCAACTACGACACAACCCACAACTTCAAGGACGCTAAGTCAGTCGACGCTTCCTCTGCAGTTGGTGCATCAGGTAACTCCGGAGTCCTTTCCGCGGTAGCAGCAGGTACTTCATCGGCACCCACGCTTGGTTTCGTTGACTACGGCTATGCAACATCTGGTGACAAGGCAAACGGTGTCAAGATCGTCGGTCTCTCATCCAGTAAAACGGAGTCTGTCGCTGCTGTATCATCACTCACTGCAATGGTTCCGGACGCTGCAAGCGCTTCAACTCTGAAAACCCAGATTCTCGACAGCCTGAAGGGCTCTAAAATGTTCCCGCTTGACACAGTTTCAGGTGGCAAGGAACTCTCCCGCCCGCTCAACTACATCACCAACGGCGAGCCCAACTCAGTCGTGAAGAACTTCATCAACTACGCCCGGTCACCTGAATCCAAGGCAACCATCAACGAAGTTGGTATGTTCTCAATCACTGAGTTCGCATAAGCCTGATGAAAACCACACCACCTTTTTTTTACCGCATGAAATTCCACGCAAACGGACCAGAGACAGTATTCCTATCCTGTACTGTAGTAACTGCGCTGTTCACCATACTTATCCTTGGGTTTATTCTCCTCACCGCTGCTCCTGTACTCCAGAAAGAAGGCATCGGGTTCTTTACCGGGACTAGCTGGGATTACACCAACCAGCATTTCGGGATATTCAATTTCCTGGTAAGCACACTGGTCATGACTGCCATGACCATGGTGATTGCTGTCCCGCTTGGCCTGCTGACTGCCGTCTTCTTAGCAGAATGGGCCCCGGCCTGGCTTGATAAATCCATCAGCTCCATGATCGAATTACTCGTAGGTATCCCCTCTGTAGTATTCGGGATCTTTGGCCTGTTTGTTCTTAAAGACATATTCCGAGACAACATTAACCCGGCAATATCGGGAACACTCGGATTTATCCCAATTTTTCATGATTCGGATTCGATGGGAATCGGTCTCCTGCTCGCGGCAACCGTACTTGCCATTATGGTCCTGCCGACAATTACCGCACTCTCCCGCGATGCAATCCGGGGAGTCCCCCCCGAATACCGGGAAGCATCCTACGCGGTGGGCGCAACAAAATGGGAAACCATCAAACTCATTGTAATCCCGGCCGCACTTTCCGGGATTATTACCGGCATTATTCTTGCCCTCATGCGGGCAATGGGAGAAACCATGGCAGTCGTGATGCTGGTCGGATGTGTCTCACAGGTTCCGGATTCAATTTACAGTCTTACGTACCCGATGACCTCAAAAATAATCAATGATATCGGCTATCATATGGCAACCGACACTGATCGCAGCGCGCTCTTTGCAATCGGTGCGGTACTCTTTGCCATGGAGATGGGTTTTGTGGCTGCGATCCGCCTTGTTACAAAATACCTGTCCCAGGGGAGGTGATGACAGCATGATGTGGAACATGCGCGGGATTGAAGAAAGAATTGTCCAGATCTGTTCAGCAGGAGCTGCTCTTTTTGCTGCGGGGATGCTCCTGATTATTGTTGCAGTTATCGGGATCTATGCGCTTCCTTCACTGACACCTTATTTTATCCTGACTCCGGAATCACAGACCCCCAAAATCGGGATGGGTATCGCAAATGCCATCGTGGGCTCTATCGTGATTGCATCATTGGCAACACTTCTTGCAACCCCGCTTGCAATCGGTACAGCAATCTATCTCCAGCGCTATGCGAAAGACTCGATTATCACCCGGGCAGCCCGGTTTTTTATCGAAGTCCTTTCCGGGACACCCTCGGTGGTAGTCGGGATCTTCGGCCTTCTGGTCCTTGTCTATTATCTCAAGCCATTCACGGGAGGATTTTCACTGATTGCCGGTGCCATTGCCCTTGCAATCCTCATCGTCCCGGTCATTGAACGTTCCATTGAAGAGGCAATTATCACGGTGCCCAAAGAGATCGAGGAAGGTAGTTACGCACTTGGTGCAGACAAGTGGCAGACAATCCGGGACATAACCGTACCGATAGCACTTCCCGGGCTTATCACCGGAATTATTTTCGGGTTCGGTCGTGCAGCCGAAGAGTCAGCTGTCGTTATCCTGACGGCAGGCTATTCACAGTTCATGCCCGAAGTTGCCATAAAGTCGAATGAAAAACTTTTTGGCGGCATAAAAATTTACCCGCTGCAGGATGTCATCGGGACACTTCCCTATTCTGTCTATCATGCCTATGAAAATTCAAATGTTGTCAAACTCTCAAACGGCTTTGCCGCCGCATTTGTTCTCATCTGCATTGTACTTCTCATCAACCTCTCGGCAAAAATCATTCTTTCACGAACCTTTTCTGGCAATGTCGGCAAGGGACCTTCAAACGGTCGGGGGATTTCCGCATTTTTCACCGGAATCTTCGACCGCTTCCGGAAACCTCCCGCATCCGTACTGGAACCTGGACCGGATCGGAAAGTTCCAGGAATTACCGGCATTAAGAAAACCATACTCGCCCAAATCTCCGGAAAAATAAATCCGGCAAACTTGTTTCAGAAAAAAACACGGACCCCTTTAGCAAACGATTTGGATTTTTCCCGCCTTGCACTGGACAACAAGAAATCAATCCCAAAAAAAATCCCGGTCCGCCCCTTCCTCCGGGCCTTCCTCCCCTTCCTCATTGCCCCGGCATCCCTCCTCCTTCTCGCATTCCTTGCCGGTATCCCGCCCTTCCATTATCTGATTGGGCCGGTGAGCCCGGAGCTCGCACGTCTTGCATCCACCGGCGAAGTGATGATCGTGACGGTCGGGGGAGCTGCCATTTCCCTCTTCATTGCAAAGCGGATCGGGGCATTCCGGGGAACCTCCCGCAAAGCCGGATATACCGGTGTTGCAGCCGGGTTCTGCGTTGTCTGCATCTCGGCACTCGTGCTCTCGTCTGCCGGAGCGGGCTTTTTTATGACCGGGGAGGATGCATCCAGCAGTGTATCATCACCCGTTTCCGGAACAACGGACAAGCAGGCAGCCTATGCTGCTATGCTGGCATCACTGGCAGAGGCGGACACGGTTTCCGATCCGGGCGAATCGGTCGCTGCACCCGACCCGGCCCCGGCTCAGGTCCAGCCTGCCGTAACTCAGACCGCATCGGTCATCAGCAGTTCAGAAGTGCCGGTCGTTATCCCGCTCAAGGATTCCCTGAATCTTGGGGAAGTGTACCGGTACGGCGATATCCACCGGACTGTCCAGGCCTCCGTGTACGATTACCTGGTCCTGCCCTACTACTTCTGGTGGTTCATCGATTACAACCGCTTTGTCCAGGCAATGCCGGCGCCCGGCAATTCATATCTTGTCGTCTATATGAACATGGAAAACATCGGGGACAAGAGTACGATCATCCCCAACGCCGACCAGATCACCATTTCATATGCCGGGAAATCGTATGAACGCCTGCCGTATCTCAACACATCGGTCCTCAGCTCATGGCAGATCAGCCAGATGGGAACTGAAGACAAACGCGACCAGTATTACCAGTGGATCCGGGAGATCGGACAATCCAAACGTGACTATGCCTACCTCACCGGGGAAAACCTGTTTGGCGAGGATCTCCTGATAACAAACAGCACATCCAGCTCACTGAACACGACCAATTCGAGTTCTGGGGATGGTACATATTGGTGGTATTACCTCAAACCCGGCCAGAGCCTTGCTGTCGACGGCTACCTGATCTTCGAAGTCCCCGACTCCGTCATCCTGAACCCTGAGAAGACCTATGTCAATATCGCATTCAACAACATGAGCCAGACCCGGTGGAAACTTGTCCACTCCCAGTCGATCCAGTCATGATAAGATGGGATATCAAATATATCTATATTCTCAATTCAAAAGATATATTTCAGGGTACTTCAATAGGTAATTGGCAATTTGTTGTATAACAAAGAGAGTCATAGCCGGTTTCCCGATTCATGCACCCAGCGGACGTTTTTTTACGATGTCCGGAAAACCACAACCCATATTCCCACCAGAAATCTGCAAGGAGAGCCTATGAAAATTCCCCGTATCAAAAAGAACGTTATTTTTCTTGCCGCCCTCCTCATAATCATCATTGCTGTAATCGGGATTTTCCTCATCATGAAACCGGCCATTCCCGGGATGCATCCCCACGCATTCGATAAAAAAGAACAGGCAGAAAAATTGTCCGGCATTGGTACTGCTGCCGGTGTCCTTTCCCTCCCGATGAATGAACCCCTGGTTGCGGATTTTTCCGCAGCACCGGTCGAATCGTATCTTACCCGGACTCTCCAGTTTGTCGACACAAGCCGGGGAAATCCCACATCATGGGCCTGGGATTTTGGCGACAACACGAGCTCCGTCCAGCACTACCCGGTCCATACCTATTCACAGGATGGAATCTACAATGTCACCCTGACAGTCTCTGCATCGGACGGTTATCGTAAATCAGTCACCCGCACAAACATCCTTTCCAGCGGGGAATCAGCATTGCACGAAGTTCTTGTCGATACCCTGCGGATCGGCACCGTGAAAAAAGGTTCGTCCATCACGTTCATTTCAGGCAATGATGCATCGACTGTCCGCATGAATGGCGAGGCGCAGATACTGCCGAATGGATCCGTTGTCATGCTGAGAGTGAACTCGGATTCGGACGGGCTCATCACGCTCCGGCATGGAGAACTCCAGGCATTCTCATTTCCGGATGTGACACTTTTTGTCAACGGGAAGCAGGTAGCACAGGGACAATCGGGGGACTGCGTGCTGCCCGGTTACCGGAACTATCACGCCAGCGTAACCTTCTCGATCGTCCCCACCAAAGGGGAAGTCCGGCAAATCCTGCTGGACGGGCAGAAAATCCGGGCCGGTGAAGAAAATTCCCATATCACGATCCTATACGATACATCAGATACGAGCCATGATCTCACCGCGATCACACAGCCCGCGTATTATGATGGGCCGGCCTCCGGGTTTACCTTATCAACCTCGCTCATTGCCACGATGACAGTACTTTCCCCGCTCCAGGGCAATGCTCCGTATACCGTAAGTTTCCGCGATGATTCGGCCGGCAGCCCGGAGAGCTGGCACTGGGATTTCGGGGATGGCACGATATCCTATGACCAGAACCCGGTCCACGTCTACCCGGTGCCCGGTTCGTACCGGGTACAGCTCATCGTCAAAAAGGGTGACCAGACTGATTCTTACACACTCCTCAAACCAATCGTCTCGCTGCCACCAATGGTTGTTGCGAATTTTACCGCAAGACCAACCCGGGGACCCGCCCCGCTGAACGTACATTTCACGGATCTCTCGACCGGTGCCCCGCAGAACTGGAACTGGGGTTTTGGCACGAATGCAACCCCGGCATCTTCAACAGCCCAAAATCCGGAGGTTCTGTTCACAGAACCGGGAACCTATACAATCTGGCTTTCAGTCAACAACATTTACGGAAGCAATGATATGATAAAGACAAAATACATCACCATCACCGATCCGTACCGGTTCCCTGACACGCCGATCCTGGTCAAGACCGGGAAGATGGGATATGTCGAGAAAGATTCCAGCATCCGGTTTACCGTGGAGGATACACCGGCATCGATCAGCATCAATGGCGGCAGCCGGCAAATTCCGAAAGGCTCGGTCGTGAGTATCACGGCGTTGAGCGATCAGACAGGAGAAATCTATGTGCATGACGGAAAACTCCTCAAGTTCAGTTTCCCGGATATGGCCCTCTCCATCGATGGCGATCTTGTCGCAGCCGGGCCCATCGACAGCATCTATATCCCGTACATGAAGGACTTCGATACGGCGATCAGCTACTATCTCCCGCCCGATTCTGCGTGGACGCTTATCACGATGGACAATTACAAGGTGCTCTCCGATCTCGACAATGCCTGGATCCGGATCTCGAATCTTGGCATGGACCCGCAGGGAAGCCTCAGCCTTACCGCGAGCGCCAACTCGACGTATATCAGCGGTGCGGTAAATCAGACCGTGTATGACTGGGTTATTGTATGATAACAACAAGCAGCATTCCGGCAGTACATTTCTTTTAATCGACCCGTGGGAAGAAATATCCCCGGTCCGGTTCTGATCGGGACGGTATTTCCCGGGCGGGAATCCGAACCCTGTACGGGCTCCGTTTGGTGCTTTTCGGGATCGTTTTGATCAATTATTGCAGAAAATGGCGAATTCCGGCACAGGATTTTTAACGGAGCGTTTTAATTTGAATTTGAGGCAAACGGAGCGATTTTTTGAGAGATTTTTGTACGCTAATGTACGCTTTCCAGAGGCAAAACGGAGGGGGGGTGGGGGTAGAGGAGGGGTTGAATGAAAAAAAGGGCTGTTTTGGGGGGGTTGATTTGATCCCAAACGATCCTTTTTAACAGGGGATATCTTCACTATGGAGAACCTGGCATTTCCCCGGTTTTCCGTCATCGTCCGGACCGTAGTTCAGAGAGTGGAATCCGGGCCTTGTAAGGGCTCCGTTTGGTGTTTTTCGGGTTCGGTTTGATCAATTATTGCAGAAAATGGCGAATTCCGGCACATGATTTTTAACAGAGCGTTTAAATTTGAATTTGAGGCAAACGGAGCGATTTTTTAAGAGATTTTTGTACGCTAATGTACGCTTTCCAGAGGCAAAACGGAAGGGGGGCGGGGGTAGAGGAGGGGTAGAACGAAAAAAAGGGCTGTTTTGGGGGGTCGGGACATCCGGACCGGCGGTCCCTGTCGAATCAGGAATTGTGTGAGACGGTACAGAGAAAAATTACTGGGATCCAGCCAGTTTTTGTGCCGCAGCCGACAATGCTTCAAGAACCTCGTCGCCCTGTGAGATTTCCCCGGCTGCCTTTGTCTTTGCATCCATTGCAGCCTGCCGGAAGTTATCGTTCCAGTAATCCGGATCCGTGTCCCCGAGATATGCATCGCACTGGTTGACATAATCGACAAGATGCTGCTGTGCGTTTTTCATATGGATGACATAAATTTTCATATCCTGCAGCATCAGGCCCGCCGCTTCTTTTCCTTCCGGTGATCCCGACAGGTCGAGCGGTTCAAGGGTTTCTGAAAACCGGGTTGTCAGGGTATCGAGCTGGGCCGTTTCACTCCCCCACTTTGCGATGAGCTGCCGGTCGGTTGCAACATTTTCCCGGAGAAAATTTACATCCGGGTTTTCTTTTGCGATTTCTGCATTGAACATACCGGTATGTTCTCCCATCTGCTCAAGGGAAAACCGTACCTGGTTATCGACAGATTTCTGCTGCTGCACCCAGGAATTATATTCCTGGATGACAAGAGTCGCATTGTGCGTGTCGGAGAAACGGACCGGGACATTGCCGGAAACAAGCGCAATACAGACAATTACCGCGATTGCAAGAACACTGGCAAAAAGGTACTTCCGGTGAATCATTGCTGATCTATAGGGACGGAAATTTATTCAATCTTTCCCTGCAATTGACCTCGTAAATTTTCATTATTGCACCTGTGGGAAAACCAGGAAATTCCAGATTATCGGGACCTCTTACAATAAATACATAGAATAGTTTAAAACTATAGACTTCGATTAAAATGTATGATCAAACGGGGTTTGCTTACCGGTACCCTGGTCATCCTGCTGATATTTTCAGCCGGGTGCACCGCACTCTTTTCAGGAGACACGGGTGCCGGAAAAACCCCGGGGATGAAAAATCCAGGATCGGATCTTCCGGAAATCCCGGCAGAATACCAGGCCCTTCCCCCGGTTGCAGAAAATGCCGGTACGCCAACGTTAATCACGACACCAAATCTCCGGAAAAAGCCGGTCCTGCAATCCGCAGCGCAGACACACATAAGCGGCACCGGGCTTTCATCGAATGAATCCAGCGAAGATGCCCAGATCAACAAGACAACAGAAATAATTTCTCAGACAAACTGGAGGGACGTACAGGCCGCGATTGTCAAAAGTTCCGTCGATTCCAGCAACCCCATAACTTCCGGTTTTGCTGCCCAGTGGCTCCGGCACGGGACGGGTTTCTGCTTTGACAATGTCTGTGATATGTACAACCCGGTTATGGACTGGACAAACGAAAGCCAGCTGTTGTATTCGATCCAAAGCAACTGGACGTATGTTGAAGACATCCAGCAGTACGGTGTCTCCGATTACTGGGCCCCGGCAAGCCAGACCATAACAAACGGCCTCAAAGGCGACTGCGATGATTTTGCCATCCTCAATTCTGCAATGATCCAGTCCATCACCGGGGAAACCCGGCTTGCCTATGCAATTTCGCCAAGCACGAACGGGACGTATTGTGTCGGACACATGTACGCTGAGGTGAATGTTCCGGATACCGGCTTCATCTCAATTATCAAAAACCGGTATTTCTTTACTGATGTCAACGGGTACCACCAGGATTCAGCCGGGTACTGGGTAGCCCTCGACTGGTTCCCGGATACCGGCAATTACCAGCATCCCGGTGCATCGCTGTATGATAACACACGGGGCCTGACGTTCTTCTATCCGAATGGAACGTGGAGCATGATCCGGGAAAACGACCCGGTGTGCACATCGACAACAACCCGGACGGGATAACTAAAAAAAATACCGGCGGCTGATACGACACGTTATGGGAGATGAGAATGGACAGTTCCGCAGCACCCCCAAAAGCCAGGTCATTTGCCGACCGGTTCAAATCATTTATCGTTGAAGACGAAAATTTCGAAGAGCCGGTGCAGGCCAAAGAAACTATACCTCAAGCCCCACCTGAAGATATTCCCGTCGCAGAATCACCGTCACCCCCCACCAGGGAACCCGGCATAAAAGCCGGCAAACCCTCGGTCCTTCTCCGGTTCACGTCCATTCTATCCGATGAAGAAGCCGTATCTCCGGATAAACAAACAGAATCGGGAGATGGTCCTGGGACACCGGGTTCCGGAAGTCCGCCAGCTGCACCGGAAAAAAATCCGCAAACCATCTCATTCATGCAAAAAATCCAGTCGCTCATCAAACCTCCGGCTCAGAGCGAGGTAAAAACCCTGATCTTCGATCCCGGGGAACTTGCAATCCCGTCGCTCGAAGGATCGCTCCGGGATGTCGTCATAACGTACATCATCGAGACGCCGTACCAGTATGTCCATATCGAATACATCAAATCCGAAGGTACTCTCGTCTACAGCGTCATCGAACCGCAGCTCAGTGAAGAAGAAGTCACCTCCCTGACAATCATTGAAAATGCCTTCGAGAAACTTGTCAGCACCAATGTAGAACTTGTCGATGCCGAGCAGCGGGAAAAATACCTGAAGGAACGATTCTATTCGCTCATCCACATTTTCGGCCTGAAACTGAGTGACGAGCAGATGAAACGGATGTATTTCCATCTCAGGAAACAATACCTGGGATTCGGCCGCATCGATACCCTGATGAAGGACAAGTATATCGAAGATATCAGCTGCAACGGTTCCAACATGAACCTTTACGTCCAGCATCGTACCTATGGATCAGTCCGGACGGATGTGAAGTTCGGGGAAGTGGAGCTGAACAATTTTGTCCTGAAACTCGCCCAGGTGAGCGGCCGGCACATCTCGCTCCTCCAGCCGATCCGGGACCTCACCCTTCCTGACGGAAGTCGTGCAAACATAACACTCGGCGGAGAAGTAACAAAAAAAGGCTCGACCTTTACCATCCGTAAGTTCCGTGCAAACCCGATCTCCTCCATCGAACTTATGGACTACGGTTCAATCGATGCCCAGCAGCTGGCCTTCATGTGGATTCTCATGGAATACAAGCGATCCATTCTTGTGTCCGGGGGAACAGCAACGGGTAAGACTACGTTCCTCAACGTCCTGTGCAGTTTCATACCACCCGAATATAAGATCGTATCAATCGAAGATACAGCCGAACTCAACCTTCTCCACCCCAACTGGATCCAGTCCATCACGAGGACCGGTTTTGGCACTTCCGATGCCGGGGCAAGCTCCGTCTCAGGTATGGGAGGGGGAGGAGGTTCAAAATCCCCGGGAGATATCTCGCTCTACGATCTGCTCGTTGCCGCACTGCGTCAGCGGCCGGAATTCATCATTGTCGGTGAAGTCAGGGGCGGGGAAGCGTTTACGCTCTTCCAGGCTATCGCGGTCGGTCATGCAGCGCTCGGTACGATCCACGCAGGATCCATGGATGAACTTCTTGCCCGCGTGGAGTCAAACCCGATGAACGTCCCCCGGAGCCTGTTATCGAACCTCGATGTCGTCATCTTCCCCATGCACATCAAGAAGGGCGAGCGGAGCATGCGGAGGATCGCAAATATCGTTGAGATCCTTGAGCTCGACCGGGATACCGGGGATCTGATTACGAATACAGCCTTTAAGTGGGTTCCCGATATCGACGAATTCCACTGGCAGGGCAGAAGTTTTCTCTTTGATAAGATCCGCGACACGTACGGGGTCAGCAAGGATATCCTGAATACCGAACTCAAAGACCGCACGGATTTCCTTATCTGGATGCAGAAAAATGATATCCGGGAGTACCACGCAGTTACGCAGATGATCCAGCTCTATTACCGGGACAAGGATGAAGTGCTCAGGAAAATGAGAGCCCCGGCATAAAATCCCGGGTTTTCAGGGGTGCTCGAAAGTATCATGCTGATTTTTTAAAATTTTTTATCGGGGTTCCATGATGGATAAACGCGTGCTGGTCGTTGAAGATGATCCAATGGTAGCATATATGCTCGAAGAAAGTCTCCAGCGGATAGGGTACGTTGTCGTGGGTATCGAAAGTACCGGGCCCGGTGCAATCCAAAAAACCGGCGATGAACAACCTGATGTCGTGCTCATGGACATCCACCTCCAGGGCAGCATGGACGGGATTGCAGCTGCAGAAAAGATCATGGCAGATTTTTCAATCCCCATCATTTTCCTTACCGCCAGCACTGAAGAAGATACAATCCAGAGGGCAATCAGGACAAAATCCCAGAGTTATCTTGTAAAACCCATCAATATGAAAGAACTGTTTGCCAATATAGAACTTGCAATCCATAAAAAACGTGTAAGGGACCAGCTCAGGAAAAGTCCGGCCGGAGATGAAGAACCAGCCCCCACCTGTGCATGCAAATCACCAATGCTGCGGACCTATGCACCCGCTGGAAAAAAGATGGTGCCCTTGGGTTGGATCTGCCCGAAATGCCATGCTTTTCTCCAGTAGCCGGGCAAGCGGATCCTATTCATTTTCGGAGAGTTTCACGTCATAACCGTTTGGACGCGGCCATTTTTTTTAATTATGAGCGCCGGTTTATTTTTCCCCGTGAATCTCAATACACCTATTGATTCTACAGGCGGAGATATGAAATGCATTCATGAAAAAATGATATATCACAGGTTATCTGATGAAGGTCCGAACACGATCCCGCCTGATTCTCGTTGCAACCATTGTTGTTTTCCTTGTTGCCCTCAGCTTCATCACCCAGTCCGTGATTCTTGAATCATTCAGGACCATCGAGCAGAAAGATGCAACAGCAAACATGCAGCGGGTTCTTGCAAAGATGAACAATGAAGTGGAACAGGTTGCTGACAGCTGCCGGGGGTGGGCAGAGTGGGACGACACGTATACGTTTGTCGATACACTTGATCCGGCGTATATCCATTCGAACCTTGCAAACCCGGCAACATTCCAGAACCTCGGGATCAATTATGTTCTTTATTTCAATGAATCCGGAAATCTCGTTTATTCAAAAGGGTACGATCCGGATGAAGGAACCGAAATAACGGTTCCCCCCGAACTGGTTGGAATTATCCGCAATAGTATTATCCCGGAAGGTTTTTCCGAGGGGATATCGGGAAGACGGGGCTTTTCCATCCTCAACGGTAAACCGGTCATTATTGCAGGATACCGGATCACTACATCGGACCAGAGTGCTCCCTCGCATGGAACCCTTGTCATGACCAGGGAATTTGACAACAAGTGGATAAATGATCTCGAACAGCAGACCCAGCTCTCGGTGAGTCTCCGGACTATTGACGATACGCAGGATACCGGAGTGGTGAGTGAAAGCGATCGGGAGAACATGGAAAACGGGGTTATTATCACCGGACCGTACAACCGGTCTATTATGCTTGGTTCTGCGATCATAACCGGCATCGAGAACACACCGACCATGATACTTGTAAATGTCGAGACATCCCGCCCCATGATCCAGCAGGTTGATAACTCGATCTTCATTCTTGCCGGTGCAATCATCCTGCTGAGTAGTATCTTCATGGTTTCGGTCCAGCTTCTGCTCCAGAGATTCATTCTTGCCCCGATAAGTACGGTTGTCACCGATATCAGGTCGATCGGGGAATCAAAGAACCTGTCCTATCGGCTTCAGAAAACCGGCGATGATGAGATCGTATCCCTCACGCAATCCATCAATAACATGCTGGATAAAATCCAGCAGCAGCGGGACGATCTCACGCTTGCCCGGCAGGAACTTGTCAATCGGAATGCTGAACTGGAGGAGCTGCTCGAAGAGATCCAGCAGCAGCGCGATGATTTGGATATCGCACAGTCAGAATTATCCCGGCGCAATACAGACCTTGAGGAACTGAACCGGAAAGCAAATGTTTACCTCGACATATATCTCGATGCAATCACCTATGAAATCCAGAACGCGATTATGGGACTGCGGGGTTATGCCGAATTCCTTAAAAATACCGCTAATGACAGCGAAAAAATTTTTGCAGAAAAGATCAGTTCCATGGCAAAGAAAAGTGATGATGTAATCCGCAATATTGAAACCATCAGCCGGATTTATAAGACACCACCCAGGGTACAGTGTGTCGATCTCGGGAAAATCATAAGAAATGAGGCCGCCCACTTAAATACCCAAATACGGATTGAAAACTGCGACATGAAGGTACATGCAAATGAAATGCTGGGGGTTGTCTTTGACAATCTCTTTTCAAACTGCATCAAGTTCGGAGGCCCGGATGTAGAGATTACCGTTACTGCAAGGGAGACAGACAACGGGATGCTTGAAATCTCTGTCACGGATACCGGCCCGGGAATTGCCGATGCCATGAAACCCGGTGTGTTTGACCGGTTTCTGGAGAATTCAACAAAACGGAGCAGTTACGGGCTCGGGCTGCATATTGTGAAAATGCTCATTGAGAGTTACGGCGGGAAAGTCTGGGCAGATGATCGGGTTGCCGGGGACTCCTGCCAGGGTGCGGCAATCCGGTTCACCCTCAAAGAAGAGCGGGATCCATGAACCGGGAATTCTTCCCGGGATTATAGATCGCCACTGGCAGTCCTGAACTGGATCCGGACTGGCCGGTGATGAGATCTAAAAAGCCATTTTAAAAATGAGGCCGGGGGATACTCTCCATGGGCTGCCTCCCTCTTTGGAAGAGACGAGATCGCACGCACAATATTTCAAAGATTTTTCAGAATCGGGGGTGTAATGAGTCCTCCGGAACCGTGTGGTATCCCGAATTGATTTTACCCAAATACCCATTTCTGTGCATAGTTGAGGATCCTCTCTGGGGGTAGACAGTACCAGAAGACGTTAGGATCCTGTGGGGCGTATTGCATTCTCGGAATTACTAATTCAGAACCGAGATGATATTGTTGGTAGTTGGTGAATCGAATACCCCATAGCAGGTGATCAACCGGGATGAATCGTCCATGAATGTGACCAGCCATTTCTTCGATCCATCAAGTTCGAACTCTTTCCAGTCTCCCTGCCACATCGAACATGGAATGAAACCGTTCATACCGGACATATTTCCGCTGTTGCCGTTTCTTCATGTAGATCTCCACCAGACCGTGGTTCAACAAGATCCGATAGGTTCGATTATGCGGAATATGAATCCCGTGCGATTCCTCGATCGTCTTCTCCTGATGAGTTGGACCGAGGTTATTGACATAATAGGTTTCGAGGATCAACGCTTCCATTCGTTCGTCGAATGGTTCTGGCTTTTTTCCAGACTGCCGGAGTAACGGATATTCCCCCGTTTACCTGTACTGTTTAATGAGTTGATGCACTCTTTAGCGGGTGGAAATGCCGGGCAATCTCAACAACGGGCTTCTCCATTATCCATTACCGAATGATCCGCTGGATATCCCGGTTCGATAATTTGCTCACACCAGTATTTAGGTGGAGTGTCAAATGATTTCGGGATACTGCAATCTCCATCAAGTTCCAAAAAGGATTTATTTTATGTTTTTAATTTTCCGACTGAACTTAAATTTGCAGCGGCCATATTGTTTTGCACGGTTGCATTTGTGTACGAGACGTTTGAAATTATTGCCTCGTCTGATACAACTGACCCCGTTAATGAATTAAACCCTGCATCCGCTGGACCAAATGTCATCCATGTTTCATAAATTCCCGCTCGTGGAACGCTAAAATGGATAAGTTCAATTTTTACATTGTTTATTCCTGGTCGCATTATTGAAGTAACATCAGGATAACCAAGATAATCATAGGGCGGATTTTGATAAGTCAGCTGCCCGTAATCGGTTGAGATTCGAAACGCATTGTTGGCACCCATTCTTACCCGGTATCCCCATGAAGGGTCGTAAGGTTTGGGTGACAAGTATACGTGTCCATTCCCTGCCCAGGCGACAGGAGTTGTTCCGATAGATGTCCATGTATTGACCTGTACTGGCATAGCATTTGGCGGCCAGATTTGATCTGTGAGTTTAACACTCTGTGTTAAATCGTAATTCCGTAGGAAATATGAAGTGATCGTATGATTTGAAACAACATTGTCAAAGGTATATGTTGAAACCGGGGCCTGTGAAATCCCATCAACAGTGATATTCTGTACCACGTAGCCGGTGTCGGGAGTGATATTGAACGTGGCATTCGCGTGCCGGTTTACCACGACTGTCCCGTTTGACATGATGTTGCCGTTTAGTCCGGCATTCGCCGTAATGTAATAATGAGACGGGGCAAATGTTGCAGATATGGTGGAATCGTGCTGGATATTGGTGAAGGTATAACTAGTGACCGCTCCCTGAGAGACCCCGTCTACGAGGACATCATCAATATCGTAGCCGGTTTCGGGAGTGATATTGAATGTCTGGCTTCCTCCGGCCAATACCCGTACTGGGGATCCCGGTGTAATAGTTCCAGCAGCACCTGCTGATGGTGTGATGGTAAAGGTGTCACAATCTGTACACAAGGTTATTTCAGAGGGTAATTGCGACAGATCGACATACAACCCGGTTGTACCCGTGTGATCTGCCTGATTGATATGACTATTCCAGTTTAATGCGATAGGGAGATTACTCACATCCAGTGCTGATATGTCAGAAAACGTTGTGCTGGCAACTTCTTGATTGGGTCGAGGCTCAATACCTCCTGAAGGGGCATTCGAACCCCATTCATAGACAACCACCGTCCGGTATGAAGAACTTGAGTCCTCTAAGGACAGGCCAGAACTTTGGCCGGTATTGGTATTTTCAAGATCGATAATCCATGTAGAAACTGACGGTATCCGGTACACACTTCCCTGCGCAATATCTCCCTCGGTAAACGAGATAGCAGGAGTACTATGGAAACATACATCCCCACAGAACCAGCTGGCACCGGTCCAGTTATTCACGATGGTAGGATCTGTTGCATTCGTTAGTAATGCACTATGGGCCCTATAATCAAATGCTGTTACAGGTTGAAGGATAGAAGATCCATCTGAGGGTTCTAACCCATTCCATACCATATTTGTGTTGGCTGCAGTTGGAAATGAACCATTGGGAATCGCAAGATCTGGGCTGTGAGGAATTACCCATGAGGAATAGAAATGTCGAATATTTTCCAGCGGATCGCTTTCAGCATATTCAACCCATGCTACACCTTTTGCTGTCGGCAGCCACGTTTCATCATCAGCGGCCTGATCGATGATAGTCAGGAGAATCTCGCCATTTACAGAAATATATTCCTTGTTTCCTCTTGGATGAATTACCGCACCGTCGGGTATTCCAATAATATGATTGATGGGCATTACTTTTCCGGACGGTACTGTAATATGTTCAACATTATTATCAACCGAATAAGATAGTTCTATCCCATCCGAAAAGAAAACACGAGTCTTCCCATCTGCCCCATATTCAACAAACCCTCCCTTTGGGATTCGGTTTGCTAAAAAATTACTTGGCGAGGAAGACACAAAAGTCTGTGAGATTCCGGATTTTGTTGGCATTAATGCTGTGGTGGCAACCGTCGTACTATCACTCACGTAAAATCCCATCACATGATCAGTTGCGTCATACGAATCGTTGATTATGAGCGGCGATCTTGCCAGTTGGAGTTCTTTTTCAGCGATTGCCGTGCCAACATTATTCTCCGTCATTGTTCCAGTACCTGCTGCATTCACATATCCCATACTCAGGGATATCATACAAGCTAAAATGACAATACGATACAATGTTTTCATTGTTCACCTCATGTAAGTCATCGGAATTTTACCCGTCTTTTAATCATAATGACAATCCATGCTGATCCTAAAGCTCCAAGAGTGAGAATAAAAGAGAGGGATGATTTCGTAGGGATCGGAGTTTGTGTTACTTGAAGAGATACGGGATTATTAACTATTCCATAAACGGGACTAGAAAACGCATCATATTCTTTAGAATAATTTGATGAAATAATATTAAATATAAAATGATAGTTATCACTTTTAAAGCTGGTTGTGTTAATTAAGATTGAAATAGTATTGGGAGAGAAGGAATTTCCTGGTTCCACAATTACGATTCCTTCAGTTATATCAATGAATTTTTTATTACAAATTTTTGTATGACACGCGTCATAACTATCTGCTAAAAAATTATAGACAAATTTAGTCCCGGCAGAAAGATTCGTCGTTGCGTTGATGAAGAATTTGTCACCAACGACATGTTCCCCGACAGGATCCCAGGTAATCCAGTACGTTCCGTTGGAAAACATGGTTCTCCCGTCATCTAGTTTAGTCACATTCATTGCCGCCGTTACGGGCATTGTAATCATCAGAAAAAGCACAACTCCGATAAGAAAAAAACGGGTAGTAGTTGTCATTCCATCACCAATCATGGGAATTTCTCCCGCCTTTTTATCATCAGAAAAATGAACGCAGATCCCAGAACGGCAATAAAAACTATGGATACGGGAATTGACAATTTCGTGAGAGGAGGCGCCTGGATCGCTGGAGACCTTAAAATATTATTGACTATAAAAAATTCTTTATTATCATAAAATGCATTATATTCTGTTGATACATTTGAGGTAGCAAGTAAAAAATTAAAATAATAATTTCCGTTCCTGAATCCGGTTGTATCTATCCAGATTGAAACAGAATTAGGTAATGTTGTGTTTCCTGCATCAACAGTAATAAATCCTCCTGTTCCCCACCCGGTGTCATTACAGACTTTTTGGTGACAAATAATCTCGAACGTTGTAAATATATATTCAAATTCAGTCCCGGCAGAAAGATTCGTCGTCGCGTTGATGAAGAATTTGTCACCAACGACATGTTCCCCGATAGGATCCCAGGTAATCCAGTACGTTCCGTTGGAAAACATGGTTCTCCCGTCATCTAATTTAGTCACATTCATTGCCGCCGTTACGGGCATTGTGATCATCAGGAAAAGCACAACTCCGATAAAGAAAAGGCGAGTGTTTATGTTCATTCATTCACCGTGGCGATTTCTGACTGACTGGAATACAATGTCATTATTCAGTCACCACCATAGCGATTTATATCGAATTTTTGAAAATGGATTCGTGATTTATCACAATTACGAAATGAATTAAAATCTGCATTAAAATTAAAAGAGCAATAATAATTTTTAATTCTAACAAGAGATCTCATAACAATAGACAATCACTATGTATTATTAAATATTTCTATAATGATTTAATAAAAATTCATATATTCTACCACAGATTATCAAAGACGATGCGTTATATCAACGATCAAGGGGGAGCATCAGGAGAACCGGTCTATTCGAACCTGGTGCAAAAACGACAATCGCAACACAAGAAGGTTGGATTTTATCACTTCCATTTATATAGTACGTAACATTAATATTTTCAAATTCCGCCACAGATCCCGGGTGATTGAAATATAAAGTCGCTGCCGGATTAACAGAATCATTTACAATGAGGATCTGATTTCCCGCTGAATCAAAGATTCTTGTGATAAATCCCGGAAAGTGATAAATAATTGATCCCAACGGAATGGGGTATTCATTACCGGAATGAGTGTGCCCGGGTTTAATAATTGAAAGCTTTGAGGAGAGTATGGTAATCTCCTGAGAATTATTAAATATTAACGTGGGTACTGGACATATTTTACTTCCATATGATTACGGAATACTACACCAGACCATTTTGTCCATGATGTCCCGGAGTAACAGCATCCGGCGGAGTACCGGGAAAAAAAGAAACGTGGATCCCCGACCAATCAGACGGAACCTGCACGTGGTTACCCGACCGGAATCTCTACTGCGGACAATTTCCCGTACACAACTTTGATAGTACCAATTCCGCCGGTCCAGTTGGTATTAGTGGATCCATTGGTGTCTGTTGTGTTGTAATACCGGTCGAAGGTCAGGTTGCCATAAGGATTGTTCCCGACAACAAAATTGACCGTGATTCCCGGCATCAGGTTCCCATTGATATCCCTGATCGTGACAAGGACATGCTGGTTTGAAAATTCCGCATTCAGGTTTGCCGGAGGGGAAAAACGGGAATTGACGGGAACCTCGGTTGCACCGGAGGTCTGGGTCATCCCGACATCATCCTTGATCTTCAGCTTTACACTGAAGGGACCCGGAGTTTTTGGAGTGACCCGCACGGTTTTGCCGCTTGCTGTTGTAATATTGTTCTGGTCATTCCATATATCCCCGCTCACATTTACCGCATTGCCCCGATCGAGGACAGACCAGTCCCATTGGACAACCGTATTGTCCGCAGTCGATTTTGTACCATCAAGCACCAGCACATCCCTCTCGGTTACCCCGAGATCTTCGGTTTCGATGTTCATTTCAAAAACCGGGTTCGGGGGTTTGAAGGATTTTTCAAAGGTATTATAGAGTGAGGTCAGGATTTTGATCTTTATCTGGTCTCCGGTCACGACATACCGGGTAGCGGGAAAATCATCAGTAAAATTGATCTGGACTTTCTGGCTTTTTGTCCCGGGAATTGTCAGGTATTCATTTTGGGAGACATTATACTGCGAATGTTCTGGCAAAGGAGTGTCTGAAATTGTCGTGAATGTCCGGGCATAATGATCATTGACTGCAATTCCCACGATTTTTACATCGTCCGTGTTTAAGTTGACCATCGTGAGGGTGATCGAACTCCAGTTGCTCCATGATTGTTCAGCAGGAATCAAAACCGGCGTCTGGTTCCAGGCAGCCGGATCATTTGCAAGGCCAAGGTTCAGGACCTGGATCTGTTCATTTTTCACTGCCGTAAGATGCGATTGCCGGTTCATCTCATCTTTCTGCATCTGCGAAACCATGATAGCCAGGCCGGCTGCTGCAATAACGGTGATAAGGATCAGGAGCAGGGTGCCGACAATTACGGATACTGCAGTTTCATTCTGGAACCCCGGCATAGAACGTCATAGTATTCTTCGCAATACACAGATATATTGTTTATTAAAAAAATCTATAGTTTGATAGATTGTTTTACACAAATCCGATATTTGATCCCTGGCATGGGCATAACTGCTCCCAGGGCCATTTTTAAAATATCGCCAGAAATGCAAAAGTTCCCCTGAAAAAATCCGGAAAAAATCACAACCGGTTTCTACCGGACCGCTTTTGCCGGGCCGGTGATCTCATGGATGATATACGAGCCGAATGAAGAAAGCACACCCCCCATGACGACAAGAACAATCATCAGTGCGATGGTCAGAACCGTGCTCCCGTACCCCGTGAACGAGCCGGGTGCAGAGGACAGGGCGTGTGCTGCGAGACTCAGGATATTTGCAATCCACATAATCTCGAGGATGATGCTGATCATGATCCCGGTAACAAAACCGGCCTGCAGTGAATCGATCCGGCTCCGTATGGTGCCTCCGGCCAGGCGTGCGGAAAGCATCCCCCCGGCTTCAAAAACCATAATAATGAGAAGCGGATAAAAAATTCCCCAGATCATGAGGATTGCAGGAGTCTCTGCCATAGCATTTGCCGGCGTAAAATCCCGGATCAGGATGGTATTGACAAGAATCAGCAATACGACTGCTTCCCCGCCAATTGCCCCGGCAATCAATCCTGATCGTAACAGATGATTCATTGAAACCCGACCGATCGTATGAATACATGATTCAGGATTTCATATCCCGGTGAGAAACGCCTAACGCACCCCGGCCTTGTAAGAAATCCCGGCCTATCAATTACTATATTCAAGTTCGAAAATTTATATAGTTTTGTAAAAAAATATATTTTAATCCCCTTAGTTACCTGCAAGTGATATTACAGACAGGGCGACAAGAATGCCGGCAACAAGAAACAACAGATAGGAAAACTGTGAGAAATCGGGGGCCGTGATCATGACCACGCATCCGATAATTGCCAGAAGAAATCCAATAAATATCTGGATCAGCGGACCACCCATATTGATCATATTTGACGACGCATAACCCATGATAACCACTTGTCTATTTTCCAGGTATAAAAACCCCGAGCATTTCGGAACAGTTTTTCGACGGACAGCGATTTTGTCGGCTCGCCATCCCGGCAGGAAATACAGAATGAAAAATCTATTGATTTTCAATATCTCTATATTCAAAAGAATTTTTATGACAAATCGCCGATATTCAGGAAGCCTGAAAATTTTCCTGGTCTCATTTCCCAAAAAAAAATCCATCTCATCAGAATTGCATCATGAAACTGCTTGCATTGAAATATTGTATCCTGATCGGCGCGATCCTTACAAGCGCCGGCCTTGTTGCCGGACCACTTGGACCGGAAAAAATCGTCACGACAACTGCTGAGGGAGAACAGGTAAGCGCGGATCTGATCTACCAGTTTGGTTCTGATGCATTTTATAAGGAAGTGAGCAAGCCCGGCAATGAATACATGCAGAGCAGTCTTGAAGGATATTCACGGGATCTGGTAGTATCCGACACTCAGAACCGGGTTTTCCAGAACCAGTGGGATTTGGGAATAACTGCATTCAAATCCGGGTACCATGGCTGCACTGAAGCATTCTTCCAGCTTGCAATGGTTCCGGAGATGCGCAGCAATGCAGAAAAAACCGCCGTATGCACGAAATTCAGGATCGCACATGAAAATCTGTTAAAATCGCAGGATTACTTCACATCCGCAAAATCCAGTACTGCCCCGACCGTGTCAACCGGTTTTACAATCGGCCTTGTCCTGCCAAAGATTGATCAGATTGCCCGGAGCGGACAGAATGCCGAAATCTCCTGCATGAAAGCGATTCTCGCGGACCGGGATAATGATTCGCGTGCATTCCAGAATGAACTTGAAGCAACCGGACAGGCAGTCCACGAAATGAAGAGGGTATATGCTGAATTAAAGGTATTGAGCAATGATTTTGACTGAAAAATCTGCACTGCGGCCAGGATTGAAATTGGAAAAAATTCATGAAACGAACAGGAAAACGGAGTGAAATTGTATTATGGCATTCATTGATTCAACCCAGTTATTAATTGAAGATCCGGAAATTTCTGATGAACAGTTTGCAAAAAGGAACCTGATCATCCACTTTTCATCAGTAATTTTTATGATCGCAGGACCATTGTTCATCTACTTTGGTTTTTACCTCCTGACATGGCCGTACACGGTCAAGTGGGGTGCCCTTTCAATTGCAATCGGCTTTCTGGTCCTCCTCTTCGGGTTCAGTCTCTGGCAGGATCGCCAAATCATAACCCTGTGGCGCCAGTATAAAAAAGAAAACAATGAGCTCAAACAGTTGTTAAGGGAATCCGGAAAATAAAACAGAACGACATTTTGGAAAATAACAGAAATTGCATTCTGGAACCAGAATATCCGGAAAAATTTTTTATTTTTTCCATCCGATCCATCAACCGGAATTACCGGTTACGATCAGTGGGTACAGGCCGGAGAACCAGATTCTTTCCTTAATGTCACCGACCGGCATTTCGGGCACCGGGGTCTTGCTGACAATTTGTACACAGCACCACAGACACAGACACCTGCAAGATGCTCCACCATGAAGGTGTACTTTTTTTCATCCAGCGAAAGGGTCTGGATCAGGCGCTGCATTGCGCCGGCATTCCGGGAAACCGGTGAAAGAGCCGGAGCCCCGATTGTCCGGAGATGCCGGTTATAATGATCAATAATCTCCTTAAAACCAAGTGTCTTTTCCCGGCCGCACCGTACACAGTGAAGGAGGTGAGAACACAAATCCTCCGCTTCGACAATCTCAAACGGAAAATTGCACTTGATACATGTGACCCTGCTGATACGTTTCATGCAGTTACCTCCGGATTTGCTCCAGGGAACGATACACCGCACAGGACAGGGTCATGCCATAACAGGATTGTTGTGGAGGTAACTGTTCCCCTTGCAGTTCCTCAGAATTCTTTGAACATGGTTCTACCCTCCCGGAATTTTCAGGAGTCCTGCGATCCATCGGATTCAATCCATTTCCCGGGTATTTGATCATACTACCCGCATCATGATTGTCTGGCATATGCAATTCCTCTTTTTGATAGTATGACTGTTGATGTGGGCAACTATATACATTTTGGTTTTAATCTATAGTTATTGTTAAAAAATATATATTTGCCGATGACCCCCCCGGAACTATATCCAGGACTATTTCGGATTCCATTCAGTCCATTATAACCCGCATCGTTACACGATTTGAACGAACAAAGAAAGAAAATATTCCCATGGACGGATATCCGCGGACAGGGTATCCAGGCAATTACTATGAAAAAACTCGTGCTTTCGAACCGGACCTGATCAGGATGGCGGGGATTATCTCGGATCATATCAAGCGCAAACGAACCGGACCCGGCATTCAGGATTTTTTTCTTTCCTCTTTTTCCAATTGCCGCTATATTAACCGGAACTACCCGATATCCCCCTTAGCCGCTATCCGAACAAATATAAGGATAACCGGAGAGATTTCGGACAGGAGAAATGGTGCCGGAGATTTATCGTGCCAGAACCTGATAAGAAAAAAGCAGAGATCAAGATCAGCGGGATGAGCTGTGCGACCTGTGCAGTCAATATCGAGGAATCGCTTGCAAAGATCAGGGATGTCGATAAAGCGCAGGTGAATTTTTCGACCGATACCGCCCATGTCGAATTCGATCCGGCAAAAGTCTCCCTGACCGATCTTGAGAAAGCCGTCCGGGATGCAGGATACGAAGTCGTGAACCGCGAGGTAACCATAAAGATTGGCGGGATGATGTGCGCTACCTGCGTCCAGACCATCGAAGCAGCCCTCCGCGCTCTGCCGGGAACCGTGCAGGCAACTGTCAATCTCGGGACGGAGAAGGCCTATGTCACCTACAACCCGTCCCTCTCCGGCATTCCGGAGATGAAGGCGGCAATCGAGGATGCCGGGTACCAGTATCTCGGCATTGCCGGCGAAGTGAGCGAAGAAGCAGAGAAGATTGCCCGGGAAAAAGACCTGCACGACAAGTTCCTCCGGTTCTCGGTCGGGTTTGCCGTAAGCATCCCCCTCATGATCGCGATGTGGGTTCCCCTGCCGATCTCCATGCAGGCGCTCGCGTACCTGATGCTGATCATAGCAACGCCGGTTTTTGTGTACGTGGCCCACCCGATCTTCCGGGCTGCATGGATGTCGCTGCGCAACCGTTCGCTCAACATGGATGTCATGTACGCGATGGGAACCGGCGTCGCGTTTGTTGCAAGCGTGATGGGCACGTTCAGCATCGTGCTCACGCACGAGTTCATGTTCTACGATACCGCGATCATGCTCGCGGCATTCCTCATGCTCGGCCGGTTCCTGGAAACCCGGGCCAAGGGCCGTACCTCGGATGCGATCCGGAAACTCGCCGGGCTCCGGGCAAAGACGGCAACCCTCATCCGTGACGGAAAAGAAGAAGAGGTGCCGGTCGAGGATGTCGCGGTGGGGGATGTCGTGCTCGTCCGGCCCGGGGAGAAGGTACCGGTTGACGGCGAAGTCGTCAGCGGCGAGAGTTATGTCAACGAATCGATGATCACCGGTGAGCCGGTGCCCCCGCTCAAGACAACGGGAAGCAGGGTTGTCGGCGGCACGCTCAACCAGAACAGCGTACTCTCGATCAGGGCAAAAAAAGTCGGCCGGGAAACCGTGCTTGCCCAGATCATCCAGCTGGTCGAGGACGCACAGGGCTCAAAGCCACCGGTCCAGCGGATTGCCGACACGGCAGTCACCTACTTCATTCCCGTGGTTCTTGCAATTGCAGCCGCCGCGTTTATCGCCTGGTACTTCTTCCTCGGCTCCACCCTCCTCTTTGCCCTGACCGCACTCATCTCGGTCCTCGTGGTTGCATGTCCCTGTGCACTTGGCCTTGCAACGCCGACTGCGATCACGGTCGGGGTCGGGAGAGGTGCCGAGCTCGGCATCCTGATAAGGAATGGCGAGGCCCTTGAAATTGCCGAGAAAGTGACGACCGTCATCTTCGACAAGACCGGGACTATCACCAAAGGAAAACCGGAAGTTACGGATATCTTCACGGCCGGCATCTCGGAGGAGACCCTGCTCTCCTTTGCAGCAGCAGTCGAGAAGAACTCGCAGCACCCGCTTGCCCAGGCAATTGTGCGGCGTGCAGAGTCCGACGGGATAAAAACAGAACCGGCATCCTCCTTCGATACCATCAGCGGCAAAGGGGTCAGTGCACAACTTTACAGCGAGGAGATCCTGGTCGGCAACCGGTTGATCTTTTCCGAACGCAGCATTGTAATACCCCCGGCAATTGAAACCCGGATCGAATCGCTCGAACAGGACGGAAAAACCGTGGTGCTTGTCGGGGCAGGAAACGATTTTGCCGGCATCATCGCGATTGCCGATACCATCAAGGAGACCTCTGCTGATGCCGTGAGCCGGTTTAAGGAGATGGGAATCAAGGTCGTCATGATAACCGGGGACAACCGCCGCACGGCCCATGCGGTAGCCGGCCAGATCGGGATCGACCGGGTCATTGCCGAAGTGCTCCCGCAGGATAAGGCTTCTGAAGTAAAACGCCTGCAGGAGAGCGGGGAAGTTGTCGCGTTTGTCGGGGACGGGATCAACGATGCCCCGGCCCTTGCCCAGGCAAATGTCGGGATTGCAATCGGCAGCGGGACCGATGTCGCAATCGAGAGCGGGGATATTGTCCTGATCAAAGACGACCTGCTTGATGCCGTTGCAGGAATCCAGCTCTCGAAAAAAGTCATGGGCCGGATCAAGGGCAACATCTTCTGGGCATTTGCCTATAACTCGGCCCTGATTCCGGTCGGGGCCGGGGTCCTGTACCCGTTCTTCGGGATCACGTTCCGGCCCGAACTTGCCGCCCTTGCCATGGCACTGAGTTCGGTAACGGTGGTCAGCCTCTCGCTCCTCCTGAAAAAGTATATACCCGATGCCAAGAAAGGAAGGTAACTGAGGTGCACGAATGGCAATTGATCCAATCTGTAAGATGACGGTCGATGAAAAGACGGCTAAGTTCACCAGCGAGTACAAGGGCAAGAAGTATTACTTCTGTGCCCCGGGCTGCAAGAAGAAATTCGATGCGGAGCCGGCAAAGTACGCATAATGAATCCGGGCGGCCTCGTCCGCGCTATCCCGCATAACTCCACGAATTTTCCTTTTTTAATGCGTTTTCAAGTAAGATTGATATAGAAACCGGCATCACCTTGATCAATTCGATCCGGATCCTGCCGGCATAACCATGGACACGAGGAAAAAACATGGCGTTTTTCATCATCAGTCCCGAAATCTACAGCTGGGTGATTCTTCCGCTCCTGATTTTTTTTGCCCGTATCTGCGATGTGAGCCTCGAGACCATCCGGGTTATCTACATCTCCAAGGGCATCAAGTACCTTGCACCGATCATCGCATTCTTTGAGATTGTCATATGGCTTCTCGCAATGGAAGTTGTCCTGGCCGATCTGGGGAATGTCTTCAATTTCCTTGCCTATGCATTCGGGTTTGCGATGGGTACGTACGTAGGGCTCGTACTCGAGGAGCGCCTCTCCATCGGTATGGTGATCATCCGTATCATTGCACCGGAAGAATCCTCTGCGGAAATTGCCCTGTTCCTGCAAGAGGAAAACATCGGCGTCACGGAAATCGACGGCCTGGGTTCCCGGGGCTCGGTCAGGATCCTTCTCTCGCTGGTCAACCGAACCGACCTTCCCCGCATTCTCGATCATCTCCGGGGTACACATCCGCACGCATTTTTTTCCATTGAGGATATCAGGTATGCAAACGAAGGCGTGTTCCGGCCAAAACATATTACTGCCATGTCCGGACTGCTCGACTCGCTGACCGGTTCCCGGAAGAAAGCGTGATACCGTAATCCAATCCCCTGGAATTTCCGGAAAATTTCCGGGTCACGGACATCACAAATGCGCGGGAAGGATTTGGATGACGGGCGAGAGGATTTTTCCCGCAAAATATCGGATACCTGTAATTTTTCAGACGGGAAATCCGGCCATTGAAATCAGATCTCTCTTATATTCTTTGCCAGGTCCGGAAAACAGTACGGTACCCGATTGAAAAAAATCGCCCGTATTTTTAACAATGTTTTATACTACAAAAAATATTCTTTTTTTAGTTTCCAATTAAAACCTTTAAATGGGCTTTTTTTTTAAAAGATAGGTTTATTTGTATGACTGTGTTAAATTCTATCAGACCAAGGCGGTAAACGCTGCTTTTCAAGGGAGAGACATGGGCGTTTTTGATCTGTTTAAACCGGATGCTCCCGGCAGTAGTAACCGGAGTAATTTTGACGTTTTAATCCGGGATCTCCTGTGCGATGATCCTGCACTCCGGCAGGAGGCAAAAAACACGATCAATACTCTCGGCAATCAGGCACTTGTCCCACTTGTACGACAGGCACTCCTGGCAGATGAGAAAAACCAGGCCCGGATTTTCCAGGCAATCCATGAACTCCCCGGGGTCAGCCCGTCCGACCTCTATGCATGCATGAAAAATACCTGCCATATGGACAACCGGGAAATTGTCCAGCTTCTTGCAATCCCCGGCAGGAATGCAGTACCCGCCATCCTGAAACTTGCAACGGATAAGGACCCGGCAGTCCGATCGGTTGCAGTAACGACCCTCACCCGGATTGGGGAACCGGCCCTGCCGGTTCTTACCCTTGCCCTGACTCACCGCTCATACCGGGTCCGGTCTGCTGCAGCCGAAGCACTAAGCAGGCTGAAGTGGTCGCCCAAATCCAATGAAGAATATCTTCAGTTCTTGATTGCCGGGGAACAGTGGCCTGAACTCATCCGGGCAAAAAAGATCAGCGTTCTTCCTCTTATCGAACTCCTGAATGACAAGTATTACGGCATCCGCAGGGACGCAGCAAAAGCGCTGGGAGAAACCGGGGATCCCCGTGCAGTCAACCCGTTGATCGGGCTGCTCTCAGATTCCGAGGGCGAAGTCAGTTTCAGTGCCATCGATGCCCTCAAAAAGATCAACAGCCAGACGGCGATATCCTCGCTTGCAACGGCACTTGGCCATCCGTCCTATAACGTCCGTCACATGGCAGCAACAGCCCTGTCGGCATCCGGCTGGTCCCCCAATACTACGGAAGAAAAAGCCCGGTTCTTTCTTGCATCGGAACAATGGGCAGAACTGACCCGGATGGGAAAACCGGCACTACCGTACCTTGTCCAGACCCTCGGTGACAGTTACCAGGGGGTCCGGGCCGGGGCAGCAACGACGCTCAGGGGCATGGGCAAGCCGGGCATGGAGGCCCTTGTTGCTGCGCTCAATCATCCCGACCCGGTTGTCCGTAAAATGGTTGCCGATACCATCAGCACCCATAATGCTCCTCCACGGAATGCCGGGCCGGTCCAGAAAGATTCACCGGTTGCGCCTTTTTCATCGCAGGGAAAGCCTGCGGCAGGAAACGCGGGTTCATCATCTCATAATAATCCGGGAGAGACCCGGAAAATGCCGGAACAGCAGTGCCCGGAAATTTCCCCAAAGCAGCCTGAAAGCCGGCAGCCGGATACTTTTGCAAGGCCGGACCCGGTACCCCGGCCCTCATCTCAGGAAGCCCCGAAAAACCGGGAATTTACCATGCCGGCTTCATCCGGTGCCTCCGCATCTTCATCGCACGAACGGCAGCCGGACTTTTCTGCCCTTGCCCGCAATACAGCAGACCACAACAACACGGATGAAGAGATCGCATCCCTTATCCTTGCCCTGAAAAACGAGGACGAAAATATCAGGACCCTTGCAGTCGATGCCCTCGGAAGGATCGGCAATCCGGCAATCGATGCTCTTGGCGGGGCACTGAAGGATGCCTCTGCCGGAGTCCGGCTTGCGGCAGCAGAGATTCTCGGGCGTATCGGCAATGAAAAGGCAGTCCCGTACCTCACTGAATCCCTGAATGATGCCGATGAAGAAGTCCGTACTGCTGCTGCCCGGTCTCTCGGGGAGATCGGGGACTTTTCAGCATTTATGCCCCTCATCCAGGCCCTCAAAGATACAAACCCGCTGGTGCAGCAGGCAGCAGAACATGCTCTTGCCGCATTCGGGGACCAGGCAACCGGACCCATACGAAAACTTACAACCCACGAAAACCCCCGGATGCGCGGAAGTGCAGCGGCAATTCTTGGAAAGACTGGAGGTGAAGGAGTTATTCCGGATCTCGTAGCCATGTTCACGGATCCCGAAAATTATGTCCGGGGAAGGGCAGCAGTAGCTCTTGGGAACCTTGCTTCCCCGGCGATTCCGGTACTTGCAGGGATCCTCAGGAACGGGGATCCTTCCATGAGACTCTGTGCCGTCATCGGGTTTGGCCATACAGGGCCGGACGGTACGGAATATTTACTGCTCGCAGTCCGGGATGAGAATCCGGTTGTGCGGCAGAGAGCACAGGCATTCCTGGATGCCGGAAATAAAACCGCAATGCCGGCACCAGAACCGGAAACCACCGTTCCGGCCCCATCACCGGCAGTCCCCCAGGCTACGGCGCAGGATTTTGGCGCAGCAGGGCCGCAGGCGCTTATTCCCCTGCTTGCCCATCCGGATAAGGACCTCCAGATCAGGGCCGCACGGGATCTTGTAAGTCTCGGGGCAGGTGCCGTAGATACCCTAATCGATGCACTCGACCATGACAGCAGCGAGGTCCAGATAAGTGCTGCCGAGACCCTGGTCGCTATCGGCCAGCCGGCCATTGATCCCCTGATTGCAGCGCTTGCATGTCCCCGGCTCAGGACGCGGATATGGGCAGCCCAGATTCTTGGCAAGATCGGCGATCGCCGTGCAGTTCCCCACCTGGTCGGCCAGCTGGACGTAGAAGAGCCGAATGTCCGGCAGACCATATCCGAAGCGCTCGGCTATATCGGCGATCCCGATGCGATCCCCCCCTTATCCCGGCTCCTGGAAGATCCGGCCGAAGATGTCCAGATCTCGGCTGCCCGAGCTCTCGGGTACATCGGGCACGAACAGGCCGTGCCGGGCCTTATCAGCGCATTAACAGATGAGGAATACAGTGTCCGGAGCGTTGTTGCAAACGCACTCATTGAGATCGGATCGCCCGGGGTTCCTCATCTTGTGAGCGCCCTCTGCCATTCCGCACGGGAAGTCCGTACCGGAGCCGCTGCATGCCTCGACCAGCTCAACTGGGAATCGGAGCACGAACCCGACAGAGTCAATTACCTTATGGCAAAAGAGGCGTGGATCGAACTGTCCCGGATGGGTGAGGCGGCGCTTCCCCCGCTCCGGAACGCCCTTGCCAGTTCCGACGAGGATCTCCGTATGGGTGCAATCCTCACGCTGGTCAAGATGGAAAGTTCCTGCGCCATCGAACCCCTTATCCATGCCCTGAAGGACAAGAACTTCCTCATCCGCAGGAAAGCCATGAACGCTCTTGTGGACAGGGGAGAATCAGCACGAACGCCGCTTATCGATGCGTCGTCATCGGCCGATCCCGATTTCCGTTCGGTCTCGGAACAGATTCTCGAACGGATCAGCCGCAAATCCAACGCGTAAAATACTTTTTTCTCGCGCATCCGGGTTTTGGTTTTCCGGGGCGGCCTGGACACTGCAATCGTGAACCGGGAATTTTATAAAATAACCTTTTTGCCAAGAACGACACACTATCGCGTACATTGTCATAGTAACCAGCCCATGAAAACAGAGATTCCCCTATCCAAACAGATCCGGTATTTTATCTCAGTTACCGAAGAGGTTCTCGATACCGAGATCTCACTTCTGCGGGATCCCGAAGCCGATCCCAGCGGTACCCTTGTCGATGTATACACCTACCCGATTGAAAAGAACGTCATCATATTTCCCACCCAGTATATCGGGCTCCTCAAGGATTTCGTTCTTGCAAAACACTGCACCCATCTCCTCATGAAGGGTGCAGCTGCAAAAAAGGCCCAATACAAGGTCTGCTCGTTTACGGAGGATTCGACATACCGGGGGATGCGCCAGATCTATATCGATGCCCTCAAGGACGAGGCAAAGAAAGAATCGAAACTCCCGGTCGAAAAACTCATCAAAATGCTCAACATCCTCTTCATGCATTTCCAGGAGGACATCAACGAGCTGCCGTGGAATACGATTGTCAATGCAAGCGTGTACCACCAGATGCCCAAGATCCGCAAGACCCAGCTCTACCATCTCATGAAGGAGAGCAAGGCAGACATGGACGAGATGATGGACCAGGAATCCATTATTCCCCGCCGGTATTTTGTCCTGAACAAGGCGATGTTCTACGCCCGGGACCTCTACCTCGCAAACACGCTGCCGGCCGATGAACTCAAGCCGGTCATCAATATCCCCCAGATGAAAAAATTCGATCATCTCGAAGTCAAGGAGATGCTGACAACCCGCTGGACCCATACGGCATGGTACCAGTCCAAGGTATTCGGGGACACTATGCTTGAAATCGTTGACGATCACCTCAACAGGGTCAACTGGAACGAGAAACCTTCGCTCGAATATTATTATGAACTCTACCAGATCGGGGTCAACCTCACCAACCATCTCCTCAAATACATGACGATGAGCGACTGGTTTGTCTGGGAATCGCCAAAACACCTGCTCGGTGCAATGGATAATAAAAACCGGTACGAGATCGAAGCGCTCAAAAAGATTTTCGGGGATCTGATCACAGAATCACTGGAGGAGCAGAAATGATAAGGTTCGCATTTACGGGAGGGAGATCCGTATGCCATTAAAGGAAGCAGTCGAACTGGTGAAGAAAGGGCGTATGTATGCCCAGCGGACAAAATTCAAGGAAGCCCTCGCATATTACAACAAGGCCCTCACGCTCGATCCGAAGTATGCAGAAGGCTGGTACTTCCGGGCATCAGCGCTGATCGACATGGGAAACCCGGCCGAGGCACTCGCCGACTGCGAACGGGCACTTGCCATCAACCCGAGTTTTTCTGAAGTCTGGTCAAAAAAAGGCCTTGCCCTCTTCAACCTTGAACGGTTCGATGACGCACTCTTTGCCTGTACCCGGGCACTCAACCTGAACTCGAACGATGCCCTTGCCTGGTACATCAAGGGGGTCTGCCTCGACGAACTCGACCGGCCTGAAGAGGCACAGGAGGCGTACGGGAAATCCTTGGAACTGGAAATTATCCTGGACATGGATGCCGAGCGGAGAAAGATCGGCAGGTAATTTTTTTTTTAATGGGCCAGCGGGAAATCCCCGGCTCGAAATCAGGCTCATAATTTCTAAAGTAAATCTGCTTGAACTATAAACCCGGATTACAATTCAGGATATATCACTAAGAAGTAAATGCAGGCCGGTTATTACTGCCGGAAGTTTTCCTTCAATGGTCTTCCACAGGAGTTCGTAATCCACACCGATATACCCGTGGATCACTTTGTCCCGCAGCCCGGCAATACTGCGCCACGGGATGTCCGGATACCCTGCACGGAGAGTATCCGGCAGCATTTTCGTTGCCTCTCCCATAACGGCAAACTTATACAGCACAGCGGACCGGGTTTTATCATCCGCAACAAATTCTTCAAGATAATCCGCTGGTGAATGCCCGTATGTCTTCTGCAGCCTGAAGAATATCCCGGAGAACCAGGCGGTATTCCCTCATGCATATACTACGTCACGAAAGACGCCTTCCCTGATTTCCTGCCGTAGTGCACGGGGAGTTGCAAGATCCACGTGCCTGCCGATTTTTTCTTCAAGGTATTGGGAGAGTTCGATGAGATCGAACAGATCCGCTCCCTCTCTGAACTCGACCAGGATGTCCACGTCGCTTTCGGCCCGGGCTTCTTTCCGCGCATAGGAACCAAACACGCCGATAGTGCTGACTTTATACCGGAGGGTAAGATCGCTCTTTAAGGATCGAAGCAGATCGAGGATCTCATCGAGGGTTGTCATAGGCTTTCAGCATCCGGTCTGTCCTGCTCATCCAATAATTTTTTCTATGGAATCAGAATACGCCGAACCATGCGACGTACGAGATCGTGATCATGACGATTAAGACAACGATGAGAATTTTGTAAACGCACGTGTTACAGATCCCAAGGACCGATGCCTTGTGCTCGTGATCGAATGAGGAGGCGCAGACCCTGCACGGCGCTGATCCGGTATGTTCATGGTGTTCGAACTCCTGGTGGTGTGTCATGTAGTTCGTCATTGATCGTAAAGATGAAAAAACGTGTCGGAATTATCCGGGATTTCCGGACACACCGGCAATAAAAAATTGTTTCTGGTTATTCTCACGAAAAAAAATCAGGCTGATTGTGCCCGCCTGACAAGTTCCTGCGCAGATTTTGCGGCCCCGGCAAGGATCGCATCATCGCCCGGAACCTCGCCTTCCAGCATCAGAACCCTGCCATTGCAGATCGTTGTCTCCACGGCGCCTCCATTACAGGAATAGATGAGGTTGGAAGTCGCGTTGTGGAGCGGGGTGTTGCAGGCAGATTTTGTCGTGACAAGGATGAGATCGGCCGGGGCTCCGACTGCAAGCGTGCCGGTATTGAACCGGAGTGCCTTTGCACCTGCCGATGTTGCCATCGCAAGCGCTGCCGGGGCCGGCAGCTGAGTCGGGTTGTTCCAGTAAAACTTCTGGAGAAGGGAAGCGATCTTGGCTTCTTCGAACATATCGAGATTGTTGTTCGAGGCGCAGCCATCGGTCCCGAGACAGACATTGGCGCCGGCTGCCGAGAGCCAGTGGTACGGCATCGCCCGGTTGGTTGCAAGCTTCATGTTGCTTGCCGGGTTATGGGAGACCGAAACCCCGCGTTTCCCAAGAAGGGCTGATTCGGTTTCGTCAAGCCAGCAGCCGTGGGCAGCAACCGTCCGGTCGGTCAGGATCCCGCACTCGTCGACCAGGGCCGCCGGGGATTTGCCATGCTGGGCAATGCAGTCCGTGACCTCTTTTTCCGTTTCGGAAAGATGGATATGGATGCCGATATCCTGTTCCTTTGCAAACTCAGCGCACCAGGAAAGCCCTTTTTTGGAGACTGTGTAGATCGCATGCGGCCCGACAGCCACCTTAATGCGGGGGTTGTTAAGAGACTTCACGTGCTTTGCCAGCGTTTCGGTTGCACGGCACTCGCTCTCCCGTTTTTCATCGAGCGAGAGATCGATGAACCCGTGGGAAAGCACGGCACGGATACCGGTCTCATCGACAGCCTGTGCAGCCCGGTCCATGAAGAAATACATATCGTTAAAAGCGGTCGTTCCGGTACGGATCATCTCAAGGCAGGCAAGTTTTGTTCCCCAGTAGACATCGTCACCGGTCAGGTGCGCTTCAAGAGGCCAGATCTTCTGGGAGAGCCAGTCCTGGAGGATCATATCGTCAGCATAGCCCCGCAGGAGAGACATTGCCGCGTGGGTATGAGTGTTGACCAGCCCGGGCAGGGCAAGTGCCCGGCCGGCATCGATAACAAAATCCGCGTCATCCTTGTGACGGCTGCGTTCATGTTCCCCGATTGATTCGATGATGCCATCAGCGGATACGAAGATATCGACATTTTTTTCATCGACAATGGCATTCGTGATGAGAAGCGGGCGGTTTCCGGTAAAAATTTCTTCCATGGTAATTCTCCCTGGTTCAGGCCAGATTCTGGATAATGGAGGTCATGATCTCTTCGGTGCGGTGCCGGTGGGTCCGGGCAGTGTTCAGCATATGCTCGTACGTCAGTAATTCCCCGTTGCCCATCCCGTTTGCATAGTTGTCGACCGTGCAGAGCGCGGCAAAACCCATGCCCAGTTCGCAGGCAAGCGTTGCTTCGGATGCAACGGTCATCCCGACAACATCTGCAACTTTTGCAAGAGCCTGCACTTCGGCAATGGTCTCGATCCGGGGTCCCCGGGTCTGGACATACACCCCGCCCATCCGCGCTGAGGGAATTATCCTGCCGAGACTGTTTATCAGATCTTCCGAGAGTTCAGGCCGTACGTGTTCTATTGCATGATCGTGGATTGACGGGATGTCCGTAAGGCTGAGGTAGTCAGTCGGGATGACGAGCGAGCCGGGAGGGATTTCCGGTTTGAGCGAGCCGGAGGAGCCAAACGCGATCACCCGGTCGACCCCGGCAAGGGCAAGGGCAGCAAGGTTTGCCCGGAAATTGATCCGGTGCGGGGGGATTCCCTGCTGGTGGCGCATCAGCATGACAATATCCCCGCAGAGGAGTTCCGTGTTGCCATACGGGGTGTCGATCCGCTTCTTCTCAAGGGATGGAAGCGTGGAGAAAAGGAGGCTTGTTCCCCCGATAATCCCGAGCATCAGGACAATCCTCCTGGCGTGTGCGTACTCCTGGGTATGAATGAAAATGGCCGCATGAGATCCCTGTACTGGTGAATGATTCGCAGGCGCTGCACTAATATTTAGCGAATTTTTGCCCGCGATCACGCAAGCGTAAATTGGTTGGACGCACAACGATCCTGTATGGGCAGATTCGAGACGGTCAGCGATGATACGATCAAACGCGGGGCATGCACGGACATTTATTTTGACCGGACCGAAGAGACGCTCCGGCTTGAAAACCGCAACCCGCAGGTCGCAATCGAAGTGACGGCAGCAACACTTCCCGATACATGGGCGATCTTCTGCGGCCTCAATGATGCCGTATCCCTGCTCGAAGGCCTGCCGGTCTCGGTCGATGCCATGCCCGAGGGAAGCACATTCTGTTCCGGTGAGCCGGTGATGCGGATTACCGGGCATTACCGGGATTTCTGCCGGTACGAGACTGCGGTGCTCGGGTTCCTCTGCCATGCATCCGGTATCGCGACTGCTGCCGCCCATATCAAGAAGGCGGCCCGCGACCGCCCGGTCTTTTCGTTCGGCTCGCGCCGGCAGCACCCGGCAATAGCCCGTATGATCGAACGGGCTGCATGGATTGGCGGAGTGGATGGCGTTTCGAATACCTGTGCTCCGGATGGGATGCCGGTTGTCGGGACGATGCCCCACGCGTTCGTGATGTGTTTCGATACCCCCGAAGATGCCTGGCGTTCATTCGACCGGCATGCCCCAAAGGAAGTGCCCCGGATCATGCTCTGCGATACCTACTGCGATGAGAAGTCGGAGTCGCTCCGGGCAGCGCAGTGCGGGGCAACCGCGGTCCGGCTCGATACACCCCGGTCCCGGCGCGGGAACATGCGCTCGATCATCGAAGAGGTCCGCTGGGAGCTCGATGCCCACGGCTATCCGGATGTCGAGATCTTTTTATCCGGGGGCGTGACCCGGGACGATGTCATCGCATACCGGGACATTGCCGATGCGTTCGGGGTGGGGGGCGCTATTGCCAACGCACCGGTTATTGACTTCTCGATGGATATTGTCGAGATTGAAGGAAAGCCAAAAGCCAAGCGCGGCAAGAAGAGCGGGATCAAGCAGGTGTACGAATTCCCGGACGGGGCCCACGCGGTGCTGCCGGCAGCCCGGGCGGCACCGCCCGGTGCAGATCCCCTGCTTTTCCGGGTTATTGAAAGCGGGATGATAATCCGGACGTCCGATATGCAGGAGGCCCGGGAGCGGGTCGCCCGGCATCTTCCGGTTCTGCCTGAACAATAAATTCCCGCATAAAATTCTCCGGTTCTGCATGCCGCGGTCCGGTTTTATGGGGGATACAGTACGGGAAAGGCCGGCCCAAAAACCGGTTTTCATAAACAATTCTTTTAACTATGACCGTGCAACATTGTAAGGCTGATACGGAGGGCCGGTAGATCAGTGGTAGATCGCTTCCTTGGCATGGAAGAGGCCGCGGGTTCAATTCCCGCCCGGTCCATTTTTTTTCTTTGTTTTTTCCTTTGGGGAAATTTTTGTTTGTGTGATTTTATGACTTTGAGGAGGGGACAGGCACGGTCCCCCCGTCTATCCCAAAAAAACCCAACCCATCATCTTTTTTATCCCATCAGCGCCAATGAGGGATCATCCGCTGGATCCGTCATGACTACCCTGCTGCTCTTTTCCATTGAAGGAATTGCCTGTGCGATCCCGAACAGGGACATCTGGTTCGTGGAACGGATGGTAAAATTCGCCCCCCCTGCCAACCCGGAGTCCCGGGAAGCAGGCCGTGTCAACATCCATGGAAAAATCATCCCGGTCTATTCACTCCGGGCAGTTTTCGGTTTTGAGGAGCGTTCCCCGTACCTTACCGACATTCTCATCATTGCCCGGACCGGCAAGGATGTCATCGCACTTTGGGCCGACGAGACCTCCGGCGTCCTTGAAACCCGGGAAGTACCTGAATCAGCCCCCCCGGATCAAACCGGGCCGGGGGATCAGGGCACCCCCGCAATTCCCGGAACAGAGATAACGAACAAAGGTCTCATCATCATCTGCAGGCTGCACGAATTCCTTTCAGGAGCCGGTCAAAAAAACGTGCGTACCGGCCTTCCTTCCCCGTCCGTACCGGTAACAATCGTCCCGGAAGATCCCAAAAAAACAGAAAAACTTCTCGCGCAGAGAGCAGAACTGCTTTCCCGGCCGCTTGCTGAAATCCCCTCGGCAAAAGTCCTCGATGTCCTGAAGTTCCGCCTGGCCTACCGCGAATACGCAGTTCCCATGCAGTACGTGCGCGAAGTAGTCCTGACCGGAAGTATCGTCCCGGTTCCCGGAACCCCCGGGTTCATTACCGGCATCTGCACGCTGCGGGGCGAGATCATATCCTTAGTCGATCTCCGGGCACTTTTTGCACTTCCCGAAAAAGGACTCACCGACCTCAACCGGGTCATCATCCTCTCGGACGGTGTCATGACCTTTGGCATCCTCGCCGACTCTATCACCGGCATGATCTCCGTTGCGGAATCCCGGCTGGCAGGTCCCGACCCCGGGATCGTCCCGATCAACACATCCTATGTCCGGGGCAGGATGGACGATCTCATCGTGCTCGATGCCGGATCGATCCTTGCCGACCCGGGCATGATCATTGATGAAACCCCGGCCTGAAACAGCCCGGCCCTTTCCCCCATTTCGGCCCGCATTTGTCATTCCGGAATCCATCCGCACATCGTTACGCATTTGGAAAAAAACACTAATTTTAAACGATATGCAGTCAGTCTATTGAATTACAGGTTTTTAAGCGGGTACCGGCAGGAATCACCATATGATGCAGTTCTTTACCAACATGAAAGTGGGAACAAAAATTCTCGTTATCTGCCTCTTCCTTGCAGTCATCCCCACAATTCTTCTCGGCCTGGTGGCATATTCCAGTTCGAGCGGGGTGATCTCGGAACAGACAGAGACGCTTCTGGAAACACAGGTCGGGGATATGAAAGGCTGGACCAACGATGTCTACAAGCTCACCCGGAACAAGGTCAACAGCGATCTCAATGTCGCAAAACAGAATTTTTACGGCAAGGGTACCCCGGATGTCATCAACGGGAAGATGACCCTGACCGATGCCCAGGGCCGCCAGTACGTGGTCAACGACAACTTCGAGATTGTCGACCAGGTCCAGGCAATGGTCGGCGGGGCAGCAACGGTCTTCCAGGTCTATAACGACAGCTACGCGGTCCGTATCTCCACCAATGTTATCGGGACGGACGGGCAGAGGGCAGTCGGGACCCACCTGACCGACAATGTGTACGAAGTTGCCGTCAAAGACGGCGTGACGTATTACGGCAGGAGAGACCTGTTCGGGAAAGACTATGTCACGGCCTATGAACCCATCAGGGATCCCAACGGGAAAATCATCGGGGTTCTCTTTGTCGGGACCGAAGAAGGCCAGACGCTCGATGTCGTAAAAAAGAGTATCCGTGAAACCGTGGTCGGCCGGCACGGGTACATGTACGTCATCGACAGCGCCGGAAACGTCCTGGTCCATCCCACCCTTGAAGGCCAGAACCTCGCCGACATGGACTACATCAGGGAGATGCTGAAGAACATGGAAGGCACGATCCCCCACGAAGTCGATGGGACAAAAGTGCTTGATGCCTATACCTACTACGAACCGCTCGACTGGTATATCGTCTCCCGGGCAGAACTCTCGGATTTCACCGGCCCTATCGACACCATCCGCAATACCATCTTTGCCCTTGTCATCGGGTCGATTGCGCTGGGTGCCGTTATTGCCATTCTCTTTGGGAGATCGATCTCCGGGCCGCTCCAGTCGGTTGTCGTCATGATCAAGGAACTCAGGAACGGGCACCTGTCGGCCCGGCTGAGGATCCAGCGCCAGGACGAGATCGGGATCATGGCAGCAACCATGGATGAATTCGCCGATGATCTCCAGACAAATGTTGTCGGCAATATCAAAAAGATCGCAAACGGGGAGTATATCGAGGTCTTCTCCGAGCAGGTGGACGACCGGGACGAGATCCGTCCCGCCCTCAGGATGATGGTCGATTCGCTCGATCACCTTCACAAGGAAACCATCAAGCTGACCGATGCCGCCCGGGCCGGCGACCTCTCGGTCCGGGGCAACGAGCAGGCATTCCGGGGAGGATACCGGATGATCATTGCCGGGTTCAACAAGACGCTTGAGACCATCACGGAACCGGTGAACGAGGCAATGCGCCTTGCCCGGTTCTATGCCCACGGCGATTTCACGGCCCGCTTCGATGAACGGATCCCGGTTGCCGGGGAATTCGTCGCATACCGGGACGCCCTCAACACGATCGGTATCGAGCTCCAGCGGCTGATGAAGCTCATCAACGAGGAACTCTACGAAGGCATCTCGGTTCTCTCCTCGGCTTCAAGCGAGATCCTTGCCGTGACGACCCAGCTCTCGACCGCAAGCTCCCAGACGGCAACAACCGTCAACGATACCTCCGATACCGTGGAAAGCGTGCGCAAGAAGACCGATATCGTCATCAACAAAACAAAATCCGTGTCCGAGAAAGCCATGAAAGCCCTCGAGGTTTCCGGGGAAGGCCGGAAATCCGTCCAGGAGATCCTTGACGGGATGAACCAGATCCAGCGGCAGATGGATACGGTGGGTACAAGCGTCATCAAGCTCTCGGAACAGAGCCAGGCAATCGGGGAGATCATTGCAACCGTAACCGATATTTCCGAACAGTCCAACCTGCTTGCCGTCAACGCGTCCATCGAAGCGGCAAAAGCCGGGGAGTTCGGGAAAGGATTTGCAGTCGTGGCCCATGAAATCCATAACCTTGCCGAGCAGTCCAAGCAGGCAACCGCAAATATCCGTACCATCTTGACCGATATCCAGCGGGGCGTTTCATCGACCGTGGTATCGACCGAACAGGGAACCCGGTCCGTTGCCGATGCCGTAAAGCGGACCAGCGATGCCCGGGAAGCAATCGAAGTCCTCACCCGCTCGATTGCCGATTCCTCGCACGAGACCATCGAGATCAGCTCGTCCATCCAGAAACAGGCTGAAGGTGTCGACCAGATCTCGCTTGCCATGGAAAAGATCCGGGATGCAGCCCAGAAGAATCTTGAAATTACCAGGAAAGCAGAAAAGACTGCCGAAGACCTCCATGAGCTGGGTGTCCGGCTGAAAAAACTCACCGTCCAGTACCATGTCTGAGCCCTGATGCCATGACCGGATCGGATGACGATTTCCGGAAAAAATTGCTCGAAACATTCCGGGAGGAGGCAGACGAGTACATCAGCACGATTACCGAAGGCCTTCTCACGCTGGAGAAGACCGGGCCTGCTCCCTCGCCGGAAATGACCGAAGAGGTATACCGGAAGATCCACAGCCTCAAGGGTGCGGCCCGGGCTGTCGGGATAAAAGAGATCGAACTGATCTGCCAGAATCTCGAAACGGTTTTTTCGGAGATGAAAAAGGGATCCTATATCCCGGATGCCAGTGCGTTCGATATTTTCCATACGGCAGTTGCCGTTACCCGGTCCCTCATCACCGGGGACCGGGATTTTTCCACGTCCCCGGCAGAAATTGTCATTGCCATCCGCAGCCTGATGGGAAAAAAACCGCCGGTTGTGTTGGAAAAGTCAGGGCAGGCCGGATCGGCTGATGCCGGCCCGGCCGTTGATCCGATAATCCTGGTCACCGGAAAACCGGCCCGGAAAACTTCCCCAAAAAAAGAACAATCCCCAAAAAAATCCGGCCAGGGCCACGCTGAGGCATATGCCGGTTTTTCCCCGGGACTTAACGAACCCCGCATACCGGGCCCTGCCCGGAACGATCATTCCGGTCTTCCCGGCGGCACGGTCCGGATTGCAGCCCATAAACTCGACCGGCTCATTGCCGGCTCCGACGATCTCCTGACAACGCGGCTCTTCATCACGCACCGGATGCGCGAACTTGAAGAGATGATGACCCGGTTTGCGATCTGGCGCTGGAACCAGACCATGGTATCTTCGGACCTGCACCGGATCCGTGAGACCCTGGACGGGAAAGACCCCTCCCCGATTCCCTTGGATCTTGCCCTCCCGCTCCGGCACCTGATCGAAATTGTCGATTACGACCGGGAGTTCATCACCTATCTCCAGCACGATCTTGCTTCGCATATCCGGGCAACCGAGCAGGACCGGGCTGCCCTCGAGGCCAGCACTTCCGAAATATCGGATCTCATCCACGACGCGGTTCTCCTTCCGGTCACGAGCATTCTCCTGCCGTTTGCAGCGCTGGTCCGGGATTATTCACGCACCTCCGGCAAGATGGTCGATCTTGTTATCGAAGGAGAAGGCCTCGAAATGGACCGCCGTATCCTCGAAGCCCTCAAGGATCCGATCATGCACCTGGTCAACAACAGTATCGACCATGGGATCGAATACCCGGAGATCCGGTCTGCGCAGGGAAAAAACCCGAAAGGTATCGTCAGGATACGCATTGTCCCGCTCTCCGGCAGCAAGGTGGGTATCGAAATATCCGATGACGGGGCAGGCATTGACGGCAGCAGGGTCCGGGCCATTGCAATCAGTACCGGCCTTATCACGGCAAAACAGGCAGGGAATATGAGCGACGAGGAAGCGATCTGGCTTATCTTCCGGTCCGGCTTCTCGACAAACCCGGTCGTCACCGATTTCTCCGGCCGGGGTCTTGGTCTTGCGATTGTTGAAGATACGGTAACCCGCCTTGGTGGCGATGTAACCCTCACGACCACCCTGCACCAGGGAACAAACATCATGCTCCGCATGCCGGTCCGGCTTGCTACCCTCCGGGGCGTTGTCGTCCGATCCGGCAGGCAGGTGTATGTCCTTCCCATGCAGCAGGTCCGGCAGGTCGTACGCATCGGCATGGACGCCGTGACAATACAGGACAACCGGCCGGTCATAACAATCCAGGATGAGAAAATCACCCTGATAAATCTCACCAGTGCCCTTGGGATCATGAATTCCCCCCCGCCATCCGATCTTTCCTCCGGCCAGTTCCCGGTCGTTATCCTCGCCTACGGTGCCGGCCAGATAGCGTACAGGGTCGATGAAGTGGTCCGGGTACAGGAGATTGTCGTCCGGCCGCTCGGCAGCCAGATACGCAGGGTCAGGCGGATCACCGGCGCAGCAATTCTCGGAGACGGGACCATGGCACTTGTCCTGGACCCCATCGAGCTTATCCAGGAATCCCAGAGGCCCGGGACCCGGATCCCCCCGCTCCAGGCACCCCGGCAACAGGCCGGGAGAATTCTTGTGGTTGAAGATTCGGTCACCTCCCGTACCCATCTCCGGAACATCCTTGACCGGGCCGGTTACCTGGTCGAGACCGCAACCGATGGCATGGACGCACTTGCCCGGCTGAAAGATGAGGTGTTCGACCTGGTGGTATCCGATGTCGATATGCCGCGTATGAACGGTTTTTTACTCACAGAAAAGATCCGGGCAGACAGCCGGCTTGCAAAAATCCCGGTCATGCTCGTGACCTCGCTGCATGCACCGGAAGATCTGAAGCACGGCATCGCCATGGGTGCTGACGAGTATATAGTCAAAAACCGGTTCGACACGGCAGTTTTCTTAAAAAAAGTTGGTAGCCTGCTTAAAAAATAAAAGGTGAAGCCCATAAGCCCGGACTTTTTTCAACCGCATCGGTTTTTTTTAAATTCCATTTCCATAGAAAAATATACTGCCCCGATCAATAAACAATTGCAATTCATAAAGACCGGTACTCGATCATGACGGAGAGCCCAGAACTCGCAATGAAAATCCTGGTTGTGGAAGACAGCCGCACTCAGGCCGAATACCTCCGTCATATCCTTGAGAACGAAGGAAGCCGGGTTACCCTTGCTGCCGATGGCAACGAGGCACTCGGGATTATTAAGTCCGATCGCCCCGCAATCGTCCTGACCGATATCGTTATGCCGGGCATGGACGGGTACGAACTCTGCCGCAGGATAAAACAGGATCCGGCAACAGCAGATCTCCCGGTTATCCTGGTAACCCAGCTCTTCGACCCTCTTGACGTTCTCCGGGGACTTGAAGCGGGTGCCGACAATTTCATCATCAAGCCGTTCGAACCCGGGCATGTCATCACCCGGATCAAAAGCGTCCTCTTAATGAAAGACCAGGAAGATCCGGACAAGGGATGCGGGGGACTCGAGGTTTTCTTTGCCGACCGCATGCATACGATCACGGCCGGCCGGCTCCATATCATCTCCATTCTCCTCTCGACCTATGATCTGGCTATCAAGAAAAATGCCGAACTCCAGGAAGCCCACGAACGGGTCAATGTCCTCAACGAAGAACTGCTCCAGACCATCGATGAGGTCCAGAACGCGAATGAAAAACTCATACTCGAGAATGCCGAACGGCGAAGGGTTGATGAGGAACTGGCAAAGGCCAATAAAAAACTCCAGCTGATGGCAAGCATCACCCGGCACGATCTCCTCAACCAGCTCACGGCACTCGATGAATATCTCGAAATGGCCCAGGTAATAAAAGACAAGGACCCGGCAAAGGCCTGGGATCATGTTGCCAATGCCGCATCGGTCGTCAGCCAGACCATCAATACAGTAAGGTTTACTGAGGACTACCAGAAGATCGGGATAAAATCTGCGATCTGGCAGGACATCCATACCCTGATCAATAATTCCACCCGGCACACGTCAATCAATCACATAAAACTGGTAAACGACGTACCCCGTGGTATCGAGATTTATGCTGATACGCTGATTGAGAAAGTCTTTGCAAACCTGATCGACAATGCCGTGAGGTATGGAGAGAAGATCACAAAAATCACCTTCAGCTGCCTCAGGCAGGGCAGTTACCTCAGCATCATCTGCGAGGATGACGGGGTCGGGGTCGCACACGATATCAAGGACAAGATCTTTTCCTACGAGTTTGGGATGAACACGGGCCTTGGTCTCTTCCTGTCACGGGAGATCCTTGCAATAACCAGTATCACTATCCGGGAAACCGGTATCCCGGGAGAGGGCGCCCGGTTCGAAATCTCCTGCCCGCCAAAGGCTATCCGGGGATTTGAAGACAAGATCCCATAACGACCGGAATTTTCTGAAACATTCCGGTTGCCGGTTTCATCTTCATGGATTTTACTCCCACCCGGTACGCTTCTCCCGTGGTTTTACACGGAACCTTTTTCGTGGCCTAAAAGAAAAACCGAAACAACGTACGTGTTATTTTTATGACCGCCGATACTGCTACCAACCCAATTCCGAGGGTACGACAATCCCGTCCTTTCATTCTTGCGGCGCTGACGATTTTTGCATTTATCGCAAATTATGCCGGGATTCTCGCCGGGATCGCCGGGATCCTCTCCCCGTTCCTGTATGTCCCGGTCATTCTTGCAGGGTACTGGTACCCGAAACGAGGGGTTGTATTTGCTGTCGTCCTCTCCTGCACCTACGGCGTCATGACCATGCTGCTTGCCCCGCTCGATATGCACCTCATCATCACGTTCTTGTTCCAGATGGCGTTCTTTATCATCATCGGCTGGGTGGTATCCCTCATCTCGTCCCGGTTGCGCGAATCGGAGCAGCAGCTCCATGACATCGTCGAGTTTCTGCCAAGCCCGACCTTTGCAGTTGACCGGGACGGCATTGTTATTGCCTGGAACCAGGAAATCGAAGAACTGACCGGGGTAAAAAAAGCAGATATCCTCGGGAAAGGCGGGTATGTCCACTCGCAGGCAATCTATGGCGAATGCCGTCCGGCGCTTGTTGATTTCATCATTTCCCCGGAAAAAATATCTGAAGAGCGCTACCCGTTTATCAGGACCGAGGGACGTAAACTCATATCGGAGATCTACCTTCCCCACCTGCACGGGGGAAAAGGCATGCATCTCCGGCTCGTGGCAACTGCGCTTATCGATTCACAGGGAAACCTGACCGGGGCGATTGAGTCGCTCCGGGATATTACCGACCAGGTCCTGACGGCATCGGCGCTCCAGAATACCGGCAGCCGGCTTACCACGCTGTCCGGTATCATCCGTCACGATCTTTCAAGGACCCTCGGGGTTGTCTACGGGCATCTTTCCATGGGCGTCATGAAATTTGACAACCCGGATGTTCTCACGTTCATCGATGATATCCGGCATTCCGTCAACGGCATCCAGCGCCAGATCGAGATGTCCCGTGTCTTCCGGGATCTTGGCAGCAGTCCCCCGGCATGGATGCCGGTCCAGGCAATTCTTGCCGAGGCCACGGCAAAACTCGGCTGCCGGAATGTAACGTTCCGGATCTGGACCGAGCGGCTCGAAGTCTTTGCCGATCCAAACCTCCCGGCAGCATTTTACCAGGTTCTCTATTACTACCTTAGGGAACTCAAAGGCTTCACAAAAATCGTTGTCACCTACCACGTGAAGGACAATGCCTGCAGGATCCTCATTGAGGATTCCGGATCCGGGACGGGTATTCCGGATGCTGACAAGCCGTCCCTCTTTACCCAGAGAAACGACCGGACCGGCTACGGGCTCTTCCTTGCCCACGAGATCCTGGGCATTACCGGGATGACCATCCGCGAGACGGGAATGTATGGAAAAGGGGTCAGGTTCGAGATCCTGCTCCCGGCCGATGGTTTCCGTATCAGGGGGTGGGAAGCATGGACAGCGTGAAAGGAGAAAACAATCCGGCCCGGGAACCGGCGGCGGGATCCTGGGATTTGCCTGCTTTGGGAGATGACCTTCCTGTTGTTGCAGAGCTCCGGGTTGAGGAATTTACGGATGCTGCTGAAGTATGGAAGGAGTATCACGAGACTCTGGGCGATCCTTCCATCGACCGGATCTTTGCGGTCAGGGTCGGACACCGGATCGTGTCCCTTGCCCGGTGCCGCTGGCACCCGGACGGCATGGAAGTCGACGGGATCTTTACGCCCGAACCATGCCGGCGGAAAGGCTATTCACGCATGGCAGTCAGCGCCCTTGTCGAGGCCTGCCATAACGATGATTTGTACATGCATTCGGTCCGGGACCTGACCGGATTTTACCGGACATTCGGGTTCGAGTCGATCCCCGAGCGGGACCTCCCGCAAACGATCCGGGACCGGTATGTCTGGGCCGGGGGAAATCTCGAAGGCGCCGAGGTCCAGCCCATGCGCAGGAACGCAGGATTGTGACCCGGTAAATCCCCTGTTTTTTCGCAGCATGTATTTTATACTTGCCTGCCAGACGGAATGGTTGAACAGCCCATGCGTGTCCGAGACCTGATTCTTCCTGAAGACAAGATTTTTTACACTCTTTTTGCCGATATGGCTGGCATCATCAACGAAGCAGCAGCAACACTCAACGAGATCACCCATGAGCTTCCGATGGGAACAGAAAAAGCCCATAAAGTCCACCAGCTCGAACACCGGGGAGACGAGATCACCCGGCACATCTATGAAAAACTCAACGAGTCGTTGATCACGCCCATCGAGCCGGAAGAAATATCGCGGCTCGCCCCGGCAATGGATGACGTCCTCGACCGCATCGACCGGGTCACCCAGCAGATCGGAACCTACGGGCTTCCCGGGCAGAACGAAACGCTCCGGGAATTTTCGTACGTGATCCTTCTTGCAACGACCGAGATTGGCAAGGCAGTCGCCAAGCTTCCAACCCTTGAAAAATCTGAAGAAATCCGTGAGCATGCCAGCGAGATCAACCGGCTGTACAACCGGACCCTTGAACTCCAGGCACAGGCGGTCCTCGAACTCTTCAAGACAAAAGACCTGCTCTTAATCATCAAACTCAAGGATATCTACGAAGGGCTCGGTAAAGTGATGGAGAAATGCAACGATGTCAGCCACACCATCAACGACATCCTCCTTGCCCATACCTGATCGCCATGGAACCCCTCATCCTCTTCGGCATCATCCTTGCGCTCGCCCTTAACTTCGTCAACGGGCTCAACGATGCATCCCATTCCATCGCAACCGTTGTCGCGACAAAATCCTTATCTCCCAAATGGGCGGTAGTCCTGACTTCGATCTGCAACGTGCTCGGCCCGTTTATTTTCACGACCGCTGTTGCAACAACCATCGGGACCTCCATCGTGCATCCGGATTCCCTGAACCCGGTCTCGATCATCGTTGCGATGGGTGCGGCGATCATGCTGGTCTTTGTCGCAACCCGGTCCGGCATCCCCATATCGAGCAGCCATGCAATGGTCGGGGGCCTGCTCGGCGCCGGGATCGGTGCATTCGGTCTTGCTGCGGTTATCCTGCCCGGCGCATCGACCTTTATCGATCTCGGGATCGCTGCCCTTGCCGGCGGAATAACCGGGGCAGTCGTCCTTGGCATCCTGACTGCTGCGCTGAAAGGAGAAGTCCGGCTCGGCATCCTGATCGGGGCCGTCTGCGGAGGACTGTTGGCAATTCCCGTTCTCATGCTCCTTGGAGCCCTCAAGATCACCGGCCTTCTTGCAATCGTCCTCTTCATCCTTATCTCACCTGTTATGGGCATGACCGCAGCGTTCCTGTTCAATATCATCATATCACACCTGTTCCAGCACCGTAAGCAGGGACGGGTGCGCCGGATTTTCAAACCGCTCCATGTGATTGCCTGCCTCATCCAGGCAGCCGGGCACGGGGCTAACGACGGCCAGCATGCAGTCGGGGTGATCGCAGCGCTCCTTGTCTCGGCCGGGATCCTTTCTTCCTTTTCCATCCCATCATGGGTATTGATCAGTTCCGCGCTTGCAATCGGTCTTGGAACCGTATTTGGCGGATGGCAGGTGGTTGACAAGATGGCCCGGAAGATCACGAAAATCCGGCCGTACCAGGGATTTTCCGCGGCAACGGCCGGCAGTGCGACCCTTGCCATGGTCACTTCCTACGGGGTCCCGGTCTCATCCACCCACGTGATCAGCGGGGCGATCATCGGGGTCGGTGCAACCCGGGGGAAAAATGCCGTGCAGTGGGAGGTTGTACGGGAGATGATGACCGCATGGGTCATCACGATCCCGCTTGCAATGGTCTGTTCACTTTTTGGTTATTTTATTGTCAGTTTCTTTATAACGATGCTCTATTGAAAACAATATTCCGCTATATTTTTAGGCATCGTCAACCGATAATCCGTAGGTTTGTGTGTTATGGGTCTTCGTGAATTTTTAATACCGCAGGACAAGGTCTTCTTCGATCTCTTTGAAAAACAGGCAGCAGTGATGCGGGAGGCTGCGTACCAGCTGGTTGCCCTGACCGAGGATTTTACGAATGTCAGGGAAAAACGCCATGCGATCGAACTGCTCGAACACCAGGGTGACATGCTCACCCACGATATCTACGAGCAGCTCAACCGCACGTTCATCACGCCGCTTGACCCGGAAGAAATTTCACGGCTCGCCTCGACCCTTGACGATGTTCTCGATTTTATCGATGGTGCTACCGAAAAAATGTACTATTACGGTATCGAGTCGACCGATTCGCACATGATCGAACTTGCTAAACTCATCCATGTCTCGACCGTGGAAATCGAGGGTGCGGTCAAAAGCATCCGCTCGATCAAGACCCCGCGATACATCGAGGAGCGCTGCATCGAAGTGAACCGGCTTGAAAATATTGCCGATGACGTGCTCGCCCATGCGGTGACGGATCTTTTCAAGACCGACAACGCCATCACCATCATAAAACTCAAGGACATCTACGAGCATCTCGAAACTGCCACGGACCGGTGCGAGGACGTGGCAAACGTGCTCTCCGATATTGCGATCCGGCATTCATGAGGAAAAACTGCAAGGGAACATCATGCTTGAAGCACCGCTCATCCTCATCATCGCAATCATCATCATCGCCCTGATTTTCGATTTCACGAACGGGTTCCACGATTCGGCAAATTCCATCTCGACCGTGGTCTCGACAAAAGTGCTCTCGCCCCGGAACGCGGTGATCTTTGCGGCATTTTTTAACTTTATCGCCGCATTCGGGTTCGGGGTTGCCGTGGCAAGCACGATCAGCAAGATCATCCAGCTGGATATTGTCGAGACAACGATGATTCCGTATATCATACTCGGGGCACTGACCGGCGCGATCAGCTGGAACCTGATCACATGGGTCTTTGGCCTGCCGACCTCTTCCTCGCATGCCCTTATCGGGGGTCTTACCGGCGCAGGAATTTCTGCTGCGGGCCTTGCCGCGATAAAATGGTCTACTGTTGAAACCGTTGCAATTTTTATGGTCGTATCCCCGATGATCGGCCTTGCCTGCGGGTTCCTGTTCATGGCAGTAATCCTCTGGATGACCCAACGGGCAAACAAGCAGAGTGCCGAGACGTATTTCAAGCGTCTCCAGCTCTGCTCTGCAGCAGCCTACAGTTTCAGCCACGGGACCAACGATGCCCAGAAGACGATGGGTATCATCATCCCGCTCCTTTTTTCAATCGGGTATTTCGGTGTCGCAGCCGATCCGAACAATCTTCCCGTTCCCTTATGGGTGATTCTTATTGCGCATGCTGCTATTGCACTCGGTACACTTTCAGGAGGATGGCGGATTGTAAAAACCATGGGTTACAAGATCACAAAGCTGCGTCCGGTTCACGGGTTTGCAGCAGAAACGGCTGGTGCCTCGACAATCATTGGCGCATCGATTCTTGGTATTCCGGTCAGCACGACGCATATTATCTGCTCGTCCATCATGGGAGTCGGGACGACTATGGGGATCAGCACGGTCAAGTGGGGAGTCGCACGGACCATCATGTGGGCATGGATCCTGACCATCCCCATCAGCGCCCTGATTGGGTTCGCGGCCTTTGCGGTTATCCGGATTATTGTCGGGGCATGATCCGGAATTTTTTTTCCAGGAGTTTTCAAAATTCAAAATCTGTATGCTGGAAAATTTTTTTTTTTAAAATTTTTTACCCGCATCCAGCGGTAATATCCTGGATTCATTTTACGCAGGTACTGCCAGGTAAAATTCTATCCAGCACTGCAAATTTACAATTTATGAAGGTGACCCCACAATTTGTTTTCTCCGTCGTGATCTCACAAAAAGGCGCTATTCGCATTCCGGCAGCCTTTCTGGCCCATGAATGGAATAAACCAGGGGGCAGGTTTCACCCTTTGCCGGAACTGCAATACATGCCATTATCTGGCATCGTTTCCACCGTTATTTTGGCAAACAGATGGCGTATAACGGACATTTGTGGATACGACCCCATCCGGGCGATTTACGGGCGTTTCCAGGCAGGGGAGAATCCGGAAACCGGGAATCCGGGCCCTCCGGAAGCCCGGATTAGATCATGTCATGCCAGGTTCCGGTATGCCCGGGGAACAGGAAGACAGCTCAGGGAGTACAGATCTCATAAAAAAGCAGATCCAAAATCTCCATTATACGTGCCCGGATTACCCCTGCCGGGGAAATAATTGGGACAAATTCGGAAAAATGCAGGCCTCATGTTTTTGGATATCGTTGATATGCTGCCGGTTTGACTATCGGATGCCCATAAGGGCTCGGATAATGGACGCTAACAGCCCCTATTGAATGGCAAATCTCCTGGCCGGTCGACCAATATTCCTGCCTGTGGAAAAAACGATTGCATCGGATGACTTTCAGGAACCTGTTCCGGGTTCAGATGCCGGGCATTCGTTGAAATTTTTCCGGAATTTTTTTTATTCACAAAAATTTTTCCGGAAAAAAGCACGCACCCGGACAGAACCGGATTTTTTTTTTGCTCTTCAGGCCCCGGCCCTGACAACCGTTTTAAAATACCGGCAGTGCCGGCGGATCGCGCACCGGTCGCACAACGGTTTTTTTGCATCGCAGCATGTACGGCCGTGGGCGATCATGACATCCGTGAGATCTCCCCAGAGATTTTTCGGGAAAACGGCCATGAGGTCACGCTCGATCACGCTCACGTTATCCGTATCCGAAAAACCGATCCGCTGCGCAAGGCGCCGGACATGCGTGTCAACCGCGATCCCTTCGTTTTTCCCGAGCGCATGATAGAGCACAATGTTTGCGGTCTTGCGGCCCACGCCCGGAATCTTCAGCAGATCGTCCATAGTTTCCGGCACGCGGCCATCGAACTCCGACAGGATTGTCCGGGATGCCGCGATGATGTTCTTTGCCTTTGCATGATAATAGCCGAGGCTGTGGATGATCGCTTCGACATCGCCGGCATCCGCATCTGCAAGATCTTCCAGGGTCGGGTACCGGGAAAAGAGCGGCTTTTTTACTTTCAGAACCGCCTTGTCGGTTGTCTGCGCCGAAAGGATCGTGAGGATCAGGACAACAAATGGCGTTCCCCGGGCAACCATGGCCGGGACGTCCCGGGCTTCCGGATACTGCTTAAGAAGAAGAGAATAGATTGTCGCGGCAGTTTTCCGGTCCATAACAATGGGGTAGGGCGGATTCGAACCGCCGTCAAAGCGTCCCAAACGCTCTAGGATGGACCAGGCTACCCTACTACCCCGTGACATCATAGATGCGCCTCGAACGTAAAAAAAGGTGATGGTGATAGAACGGACGGAGCTGAATCGAGGGGAATGAATACATCGTAAACAAGTCCGACATCAGAACTGTTGAAACACCCACAATCAGAATGCCCGGGAAATATCATTTCACATAATGGCCTTGCCCGGTTAGCAAAAAATTTTGTGCAATGTGCCAAAAAATTTATACACAATGCCAAATAAACTATGCATGACCACCTATGAAAAAACCAACCCTTATGCACAGCAGCATCATTGCTGCTGTCATTATTGCCGCCCTGCTCGGTGTCGGTATGGTCACGGGATTTGTGGGCATTCCACTGCCCAACACCGTTGATCCGTTGAGCGATACGAATACCGGAAACCTGTCCGAAGAAAGGTACATCCTTGTCGACCCTGTTGGCGACAGGACCGTTGGCGATATCTTTACGGTTACCGGGACAACGAACCTGCCGGCCGGGACCAATCTCCTGGTACAGATCGAACCGGCATCGTTCGGGCCCGAAGGTGGCGTGAACGGTGAGTACAGCGGGGCCGCAGCCGGTGTTGATGTCATTGCCGGAACCGGAGGCATCAATACCTGGTCGATGGAGGTCAATTCGTCCACACTCTTCCCGGTGAAGATGAGGGTAAACGCGTCGGTGTTCATCGGCAACGGGAAACAGGGTGACTTCTCCACAAGCGGACCGATTGGCACGCGGGAGTTCAGCCTTCACCCGGTATCCGGTACAGCCGCGGGCAGCCAGTCAGAGGATTCAGAGACCGGCAGGTACATCCGTATCGATCCCGTTGGCGAAAAAATGACCGGCGATCTCCTCATCATTAACGGTTCAACGAATCTTCCAGCAGGAACCGTCATGATGATCCAGACCGACAGTTCAGGAACCGGCTATGGATCAGATACCCTCGTGCGCGAAGGTTCTGACGGGATAAACCGCTTCTCTGCACCGATCGATACGGCCATCCTGAAACCCGGTACGGTTATCATTACGGTCACCCGGATGATCGGTGATCTCTCGAAAGGAGATTACGGTCTGGGAACGGTCAATGGAACTGCCACCTTCTCACTGAAAGGTCCCTACCTGGGAACGGACACACCAGTACAGGCAACCATCACCAAAGACGATTACATCCACATTAACGCAATCGGTGACAGAAAGGTTGGGGACCTGTTTCTCATCACCGGGGCAACGAGCCTTCCCGCTGGTGTCAACCTGATCTGGGAGGTCATGCCCTACACGGGAACAATGCCAACCGGCCTTGACCTGAATGCAACGGGCATTATGGCAAATAACCTGGTGACGACAGGGGATGGCACCGTGAACCGTGTATCGCTTGCCGCCGACATGGGCAACATGGAACCGGGAGAGTATATCGTGATGGTGGGGCCGATGGAAGGAGAACCTGAAAACAGGGATATCACGATGGGCGAACCGGTCGGATCTGCCCTGTTTACCGTGAGATAGGCCGGTATGCACACCAGGAGAAGACATCCGAATCCTTTTTCCAGAAACCGGGAAAAAAGGAAACGATCCATACAACAGAAGGAAGTACAGTCACCAAAACTGTTCCTGTCTGTGATTTTCCGGGAAAGAATCCGCCGGTTGTTCTCTCCCTTGCGTAAAGAAATGAAACGTCAGAACCAGTCGTTGTGAAACCATGAAAAACCCACAGAAATCTGATATTGGGCTCATATGCTTAACCCTGCTTGTCGCGATCGCGATCACTATCATTGCCGGTTGCGTGGACTCAGCCCAGGAGCAGCAGAGCTAGGTGACATCCACAGGCAATGTGCTGACTGAACACCCTGCAGCTGGCACAACAACCACTACAAGGATAACAACCGTATCGTCAGCCCAGAAAACCGCACAGCCAACATCCGGGCCGGTCTCTTCCACCGGGGTCATACAAGTCGATCCAATCAGCGATAAAAACGCAGGAGACACGTTCACCCTCACCGGAACAACCAGTCTTCCCGCTGGTACAAACATTCTCTGGCAGATCATACCGGATACCGGAACACCGCCAACCGGGCCTGATGGGAACTCGATGATGAGCGTCGGGGGAAATTATCTGGTAGCGGAAGGGGAGGATACATCAAACCGGATATCGCTTGCCGTTGACCTCGGGAGGCTTGTGCCGGGAAAGTACGTTGCCATCGTGGGAAAGATGAAAGGAGACCCGGCGTCAGTGCCGGTCTTTGAGATGGAAAAGGATTACGGATACGCCTACTTTTCCATACAATAGGCAGGCACGATATTATGAGACCAGATAAAAAACCAACCCCGGTGTTCACCGGCCTTGCGATACTCGTTACCATCACGGCCCTTATGATCGCCGGGTGTACAGATTCTCCGGAAAGCCATCAGGGCCAAACCACTACCATACCGGAAACGCAGGCCGGGCATATGACACCAACGATGAGCCTGACACGGACAATTCCTGTCCAGGTATCCCAACCTTCCACAACGATAGTTCCGGCAGATACTTCCGATCCTTCGGAACGGGCCATTCCAAACGGCATCCTTATCGATGGCATCCTTGATATTACAAAAGGAGACCCCCTGGTTGTGAGTGGCAGGACCAGCCTGCCCGCCGGCACCGATCTTATCGTAATGGTAGTCCCGGTAACCTGGGCCAAAGGAAAAATTGAAGGGGATTTCGGGAACATGGAGATGAGTACCGTAACGAAGGTTGTCGAAGGTTCTGCAAACGGCAACCGGTTTTCAGTAACCTTTGAGACCGGAGACCTGCCTGCAGCAGAGCACATTGTTTTTGTCTCAGATAAGAATGACGAAACAGCCGACAGCAGTTCCGAGCCTTCTGGCGTAACCGGTTATTCATTGTTTGTTGTTATTGCCCGGTGATATCACACGTTTTCGTTGGATGATACCGCTGCATCAAAACAGAAGATAAAAATTTTTCACGTAATGCACAAAATACATTACATGGTGTCCCCATGAAAAAGAAGTATCTCCGATATGCCGGTATCATCTCTGCATTAATACTCGTCATCATGTTTACAGGCATCCTCCTCACGGGCTCATTCTCTCCCTTCTTGTCGGTAACTATCGATCCCATTCCGGATCACGTTGTCGGAGACCTCGTGGCCATCACGGGGACAACCAACCGGATGGCCGGGACGGTCATGGAACTCGATATCATCGCCGTCTCGCCAGTAAACGGGACAAACGCCCGTGTGGGGATCACGGATGCGTTTATTGTCCGGGGTGGAGGAATGTCGAACACCTGGTCGGGTGCACTGGACACGTCCTCCATCCCCCCGGGAGAATACCAGGTGAACGCCTACTGGATCAATGAGACTGTCAGGAGTGATCTCCTCGCAACCTCCCGGTTTCGGCTGACGGGGACGCAACCCGTCCCGGCAGGAACTCGCGGCACAGGAGATCTCCAGCCCCTGCAAATCGGGATCAATCCCCCTGGCACGCTCTGGCGCGGGGAAAAACTTCTCGTTACTGGAACAACAAGCCTGCCGGAAGGTACCGGCCTTATCTATCTGGTCATCCAGCAGTCCAATGCATCAGTCTTCACGGTGGACCCGAAGACCGGAGACCGTACGGCAAGAGAGGGGGCCACACAATCAGGAATAATTCATGTACTGCCGGGAACAGGCGGGGTCAACCGGTGGTCGTTTGCAGTGGACAGTACCGAATTCATTCCAGGTAATTATCTGATAATCGTCACGCTGGAACGTATCAGCACGGAGAAGATCGGATTACAACACCCCTTTGACACGGCACCTCTCTTGGTAAAAGAAGCGATCCTGGACAGCGCTGCATCGCCGGTCCCGGAAACCCTTCCCTGCAGGAAGATCAGCATCGATGCGTTCCCAACCAGATGGGCAGACCAGACATTTACCATCACGGGGACTGCGGATTTCCCTCCCGGAACAGAATTACTCGTCCAGGTCTATCCCACGGAATATGACATAGCCATGAATCCGGAAATCAGGCACTCTGCATCGTCAATGTCGGGAGCAATGGGAACGGTGACCGTTGAGAAAGGGACAGGAAACACCGGCCTCTGGTCCATGACGCTGGACAAGGGAAAGATGGACCCCGATCTGCGGAAATATGTCGTGAATATCAGTAACAGCCGGATCGACAACCGGACCTATGAAACCATATCCGGGGACACGTATTGCTTAAAGAGGCTCATTCCCACGGGCTGGTCATCATGAAACGCATTACCTATCTTACCTGCTCCCTCATCGTGGCCTGCATGGTAGCCGCTATGGTCGGGGGGTCAATGGCGGCAGGGAACATTCTTGTCCCGGTCATCGCTATCCCTCTCGGGATCATCGTCATCCTTGCCTGCCGGGCGCACGTTGACATCGTCCTAGCCGACGAACGGGAGAACCGGATCCGGAGCAGGGCAGCGCTCCGCACGCTCGAAGTCGTCATCATCGCAGGTTCGATAGCGGCGATCATCCTGTATTCCTACGTGGTAAGTATCCCGCTATCGCCAATCATCAGCGGCAGACTGTCCGTCAACGATGACGGGACGCAGTCTATGACGATCGCCGAGTATAAGCCGGGGATTGCACCTGGCCCGGACACCATGGTCCGGTCGACAAACATAAAAAACCTGGATGCCATGAACGAATCCGAGGCGATGACCTACTGTACATATATCCGCGAGGGTTTTTCCGAGAACGAAAACCGGGGTCTTGCGGGAATGACAATCGGGGGTTGCCTGGTTGCCATGCTTGCGATCTTTGGAGCGTTTTATCTCTATTACAACAGAAAGTACTGACCGCAGGTTTGCCATGAAAAACCGGATTAAAGTACTCCGCGCTGAACGCGACATGACACAGGAACAGCTCGCAGAGCTGACCGGCGTCACGCGGAATACGATCATCTCCATCGAGAAAGACAAATATTGCCCCTCTCTCAAACTCGGGTACCGGATTGCACGCACCTTTGGCGTGGGAATCGATGATGTCTTCACCTATGAAGAGGACAAAGACAGTCCGTCATCAGGAGATGACAATTGATGTGTTCTTTTGCTTTGCAGAAATCGTATAATCGCACTCTGACGCTCTTTTGGGCTTGGCCCCACTACTAAGCACCCATGATTGAGATTACGACGTATTACTGGTAACCGACCCCATCCAGTCACCATGCGCTCCGTCTCCCTAACGGGAGACTGGTGGGGCATGAGGGGGACATCACAGCAAGAAAAAAAGGATCCGGACCGAGGAGGTTGATTTAACGGAAGTAAATCACAGCGGGAAGGGGTTCTCTCCTGATTCCGATACGATGGTGCCTTTGAACTTCCCTTCGAGAATTGCGTTGGAGAGGTTATCGGGTCTGCTGCCATCGAGCACGACAAGGGGGATATTGCTCCGCTCAACGATACGGGCAGCCACGATATCGAGGACATTGTTGGAGCCGGCACCAAGGGCCGTGCCGCCAACGACTTCCAGGAGTTTTTTCGGTTTCATCTCTTCAAACCGTGTGGCCCCTTTATCCTTCTTCGGGTCGCCGGTATAGATCCCGTCAACAGAAGTCAGGTTGATGAAGACCGATGCGCCGACCCGCTCGGCAAGGACCGCTGCCACGGCATCGGTTGTCTGGCCGGGCGTGATCCCGCCCATCACCACGATCTTGCCGGATTCTGCAAACTCTTTTGCTTCCGCATGGCTCTCCGCAACCACCGGATAGGCCGCATCCCCAAGCGCGGCAATAAGCAGGGTCGCGTTCAGGCGCGTGATCAGGATGCCGATCTCATCGGATGTTCCTTCGTCCGTGCCGACAGCCCGCATCATTTCGATGTAGCGCCGGGCTTCCCCTCCCCCGCCAACGACGACCAGGAGCCGGTGATGTGCTGCGATATTCTTTAAAACCGGGACATAGGCACGGATCCGGTTCGTTTCAAGAGTCGGGATCAGGATCGAGCCGCCAAGCGAGATGACAACCGTCTTCATTGCACTAATTTTTGTACCGGATGCGCATATAGAGTTGTTTGTATGCTCTGCTGCCCGGTCTGCAAAAGCCGCGACATCTTTCCCGTTGCCGGGGGATATATCGGCCAGGTGTATCTCTGCAAGGATTGCCGGTACCGCGGATCGTTCGTTCTCGAAATTGACGATGAACCGGACACGGGCAGAAATGAAAAACAATAATCCGTACTCCGGAACCCGGAGGATTCGCATATGCATGAAGCACGCCGGTATGAAAAACTTGAAAACAACACGGTGAAATGCTCGCTCTGCAACCACCGCTGCACGATTCATGAGGGTAAGCACGGGATCTGCGGCGTGCGGATAAATACGGGCGGGACGCTGTACGCTGCCACGTACGGGAAGATCAGCGCAGAAGCTGTCGATCCCATCGAGAAAAAACCCTTGTACCATTACCTGCCGGGAACGCAGTCGTACTCGCTTGGGGGTGTCGGGTGCAATTTCCATTGCGAGCACTGCCAGAACTGGCATATTTCCCGTGCGGGGCTCGATGAATCGATGCTCCGGTCTCTCTCACCGGAAGAGGGCGTGTCCCGGGCGATTGCGAGCGGGAGCGCGAGTATCTCCTGGACCTACAATGAACCGACCATCTGGCATGAGTATGCCCTTGACATGGGCACGCTTGCCCGGCAGCGCGGGCTCGGCACGGTCTATGTGACGAACGGGTACATAACAGAAGAAGCACTCCGCGAGCTCTCTCCGATGCTGGCTGCATACCGGGTGGATCTCAAGGCATTCACGGATGACTTTTACAAAAAGATCTGCGGGGCACGTCTCCAGCCGGTTCTCGATTCGGCAGTCCTTGCCCGTGAGCTGGGTATGCATATCGAGACGGTCACGCTCGTCATTCCCGGCCTGAATGACAGCATGGACGAGCAGGAAAAACTGATCCGGTGGGTTATCGATAACCTCGGACCGGATACACCCATGCATTTTACGGCATTCCACCCGGATTACAAGATGACCGACCGGGCCAGGACACCGGTGGCAACTCTGGAAAAAATCTACAAGCGGGCAAAAGAACTCGGGCTCCGGTTCCCGTATGTCGGCAATATCGGCAGTCACCGGTACGACAATACCTGTTGTCCTGCCTGCGGGGCCACGCTTATCGAGCGGCAGGGTTTTTCCAGCAGGGTAACCGGACTTGATGACCGGCAGTGCGTTCACTGCGGGGAGCAGATCGGGATCATCCGCCATGCCTGACACGAACCGTGACAGGAAATTCATTGCTGACAGGATGCTCGGTACGCTGACGCGATACCTCCGGTTCATGGGCTATGATACAACAAGTGCCAACGGCCTGGCAGAAGGAAACCGGAAAGAGGATTCCCTTCTCCTCGACATGGCAATACAGGAACACCGGGTTCTCCTGACCCGGGATGCAGAACTTGCCCGGCGCGGAAAAAACCATGCAATCCTGATCCACTCTGAAGATGTGATGGAGCAGGTCCAGCAGCTGGTCGATGCAGGACATATCATGCGAAGGCTGGAATTAAGCCGGTGTTCGCTCTGTAACACGCTGCTCCGGCCGGCAACCGGCCCGGAGATTGCCGGGGCGGATTACGCACCGGAAGAAAAGGCAGGCCTGATATTCTGCTGGTGCGAGCGGTGCCGGAAGCTGTACTGGAACGGATCGCACGGCAGGCAGCTTGAGGAACGTATCGGCAGGATTCTGACCGGTAAATAAGGGGAAAACCGACCGCACCATCATTCAGGCAGATTTAAAAAGGATTGGAAGGTCAATCCAGGCAATTCCGGACGTGTACCCTTGACTGAATCGCTTTTTCTCCATTTTTCCTGCATCAGATTTCTTTGAGTACTGCCCGGATAAGATCCTTCATCCACTTCTCGCCTTCATCGGACATAAGCCAGTCTTTTATCGCATCGTGCGGGACGCGGTTCTGGTTTTCAAAAAATAGGTGCAATGCTTCAGTGATGAGGTCATTGCGGGAAGCATATTTCCCCTGATCAATCAAGGTATTAATCTTCTGGAAAAGATCGTGGGGACATTTGTAAGAGATCTGTTCTTTGGGTTTACCTCGGATCGCGGGCATTCAATTAAGAATGACGACGGAATCTAAATTATTTTTGTAATCCTCAAGAGGTTCTAGAGAGCGTTTTTATGTTAAGATGTCTTAAAAAGTAAACATAAGGTAAACTGTTAAAAAATAAACCGGGGTCGTTTTCGTCAGGGATAATTCCAGGGAATTAATCATGAGAAAAAAATTTATTTTTACGGTATTTCGTTATGATTTCTATCATGTATGTCGATGACGAGCCGGACATGCTCGAACTGGGCAGGTTTTTCATCGAGGAGAATAAATCCTGCCAGATCATCTCAGCAGCATCGGCCCGCGAAGCCCTGGTCCGGCTGAAGGATACGCCGGTGGATGCCATCATCTCGGATTACAGCATGCCGGGAATGGACGGGCTGGCATTCCTCGAACATGCCCGTTCGATCCGGCCCGGCATACCCTTTGTCCTTTTTACCGGCCTTGATTGTGACAACCGGGTCATGACCGCCCTCAATAATACCTGTACATTTTACCTGCAGAAAGGTTTCGATCTCGATGTGCAGTTTGACAAGATCATATCCCTGATACAACACGCCCTGGATATCCGGACGATCCCGGACGATCTCCCGGAACACCTGGACCCGGAAACAGAACGACTGCTGGAAAGCCCGGACCTTGCCGTGGGAGTCATCTGCAATTATGTAATCCAGCGGTGCAACCGGAAGGCACTGGAATATTTCAGATGCACAGAAACCTCGCAGCTTATTGGTCATTCGCCAGTCGATTTTACCGCGCTTGCCCAGTGGGACCGGCTGGGTGCACAGTTCCAGATGGAATCCCTCTTTAGGAAGATCAAGAATTGCAAAGGAAAACAAATCGACTGGAATCACCTGAAGGCTGACGGAACCCCGGTCCGTTCCAGGGTATGCCTGCGATGCAGGACAGTCGGGGAGCAGACCCTGTTTTTGGGAATTATTGATCCGGGGATGCAATAAACGAAAAAAATAAAAAAATCCTGGTAATTTTTTTTGCCCTGATACAACCGGCACAATTTTGGGTAGGGGAGATCATGACAGATGGGACCAGTTCAGAATGCCATTTGGCAGGAATATTTTATGGAGTGGGTCACCGGTTTTTTTCATCCCGCGCTTTTTTCATGAGCGCGAGCAGTCCGGCAAGAATTTCTTTTGGACTTGGGGGATTTCCCGCAATTTTCATATCGACCGGAAAGAGCGCGTCAGCACCGCCAAGCACGGCGTAGGATCCCGTGTAGATCCCGCCGTTGCAGGCATCATCCCCGACTGCGACAACGAACCGGGGCGAGGGCATGGCATCGTACGTTTTCCTTGCAGCGATCTCCATGTTATGCGTGATTGCACCGGTGACAACCAGTATATCCGCATGCCGGGGCGATGCAACAAACGTGATCCCGAACCGTTCGATATCATAGAACGGGTTCGAGAGATTATTCAGCTCGATCTCGGTCGCATTGTCGCTGCCGGTGTCCAGCTCGCGGATTGCAAGGCTCCTGCCAAATACCGCATCCACTTCGCACCGGATCCTGCTGCCGAGCTCCTCGATCTCTTCATCCCTTACCGGACTATCTTCGGTTACTTTCCTGCGCAGCATACACGATAATGCATTGACCATTGATTTACCTCACAAATCCGTACCTGCATACGAGAGATTCAGGCTCTTGTTGATCACCGGGAAATCCGCGATGATATCATCCTGGACTGCGTGTTCGATTGCCTGCCAGTTGCAGAACGAGGCAGTCCGTACTTTGTACCGGTCGATGCTGCCGTGCAGGATTGAAACCCAGGCAAGGTTCTGGCCCCGGGGCGACTCCACGAGCATAAGGCAGTACCCGTCCCGAACCGGACCGGTATTCCGGACCCCGCCCTCCGGCATCTCTTTAATCAGCCGTTCTATGAGATCGAGCGAGTCAAGGATTTCAGCGGCCTTGACCGTGAACCGGGCAAGTACATCGCCGTCACGGAGAGTTTTTGGCGAAGGGGGATACCGGTCGTAATTGCCATACGGGTTCGTGATCCGGACATCATTCGTGCTTCCCGAAGCACGGGCAACCGGCCCGGTGAGATTGAGCGGCTGGACAAATGATTGCCGGATTATGCCGGTTGTAGCAAACCGGTCAATTACCGATTGGGTCGACAGCACGATCTTGAGTCCGATCCGGAACTGTTTCCGGATCCGGGTGAGCGAAGATGCAAGGTTTGTCAGCTGCCCCCGGTTGATATCCTGCCGGAGACCCCCGATCATCATCATGTTCCGGAGGAAGCGCGAGCCGGTCAGCCGCTCGTTCTCCCGCAGGATCTCCTCCCGCAGAACGGCAAACTGGCTGGCGCCGAGAGGGAATGCTACATCCACCAGCATACCGGCCTCATCACCAAGGTGGGAGGAGATCCGCTCCATCTCAAGAAGGATCATGCGGAGGTAAACGGCCCGTTCTGGAACATCAATCCCAGAGATTTTTTCGACGGCCAGGCAGAATGCAACCGCATTTGCTGCCGATTCATCCCCGCTTATGGCTTCTGCGATCTTCACGCAGTCCTCCGGGCTTTTTCCTTCGGCGAGTTTCTCGATACCCCGGTGCTTGTAGAACATCCGGATTTCCAGATTGAAAATGGTCTCGCCAATAACACTGAACCGGAAATGTCCCGGCTCGATGATCCCGGCATGCACCGGCCCGACCGGTACCTGGTAGATTCCTTCCCCGGTCACGTTCCGGAACGGGTATTCTTCCTCCGGCTTAACCACGGTTTTTGTTGTTACCGGGGAATTTTCAAATGATTTTTTCAAAGGATGGAAATCATCCGGGTAGGTTTCGTGGAAAAGAAGCCGGCGGGTGTCGAACGCCCCCTCAAATCCGATCCCAAAGCCGTCCCGGCATTCGCGCTCGAACCATGATGCGGACGGGAAGATCCGGGCAATTGATACGGCTTTGTCCGTGACCGGCAACAGGAGGATGATAAGAGTGCCCCGTTTCTCAAAGACATAGAAAAGAGAAAGTCCCGCGTGATCAGAAAATCCCTCCGCACCAAAGAGGCCGATGAGGGAATACTTCTGTACTGAAAGCAGCGGGACAAGGGAATCAAACTCGCCCGGGGTAACATGGACATACGCTTCGTCATTCGCACCGCGGACAACCCATTCTTTGGGTATTATCGTCCCGACAAGATCGAATGCGGAGTCAGTCGGGGACTTATCATCGTGCGTCATCAGAACCTCAGCTCCGTAACGATCTGGCTGATGAAACTGATCTCTCCGGCCGGGAACCAGATCCCAAGCACGAGGATGAGGAACAGCAGGATGACAACCGGGATCTTCATGCTCGAAGGCGTAAGGTACGGCTCACGATCGAACGGCGCATCCGGGGTCGAGACCTGGGAAAACGAGGTGATGACAAAGTACCCGAATGCCGAGGCTGCAACGAAAAGCAGGATGAGGACGAGGACAAGCACCGGAAGCGAGACCGTCCCGAGCTGCAGCAGGATGAAGAGCTTGGAGAAAAATACCGCAAACGGGGGTATGCCGATAATTGCAAGGCCGCCAAGGATAATCCCCCATGCTGCAAGCGGCTGGTATTTAAAAACGTCCCGGATCTCATCCACAGCATCGCCCGAGAACCGGCTGTGGTACTGCCGGTGGAGGATACCTGCCGAAAGGAAGAGGGAGGCTTTCGTGAATGCATGTGCCATGACATGGAAGATTACCCAGAAGATGGCAACCGGGGTTGCGACCGCAAGGCCGACAAGCATGATACCCATGTTCTCGATGCTCGAAAACGCGATGAGTTTTTTGAGATTCCGTTCGGGCAGCATGCAGAAAACTGCAACACCAATCGACAGAATCCCAAACAGGGCAAGAATGGGGGAGGCCAGGCCGACTGCCGGGGTCTGGTGGATGATCGCAAACATCCGGATGATACCATAGATGCCGACATTCAGGAGAACTCCCGAGAGGATGGCACTGACTGCTGAAGGAGCTTTTGCATGGGCTTCCGGCAGCCAGGTATGGAACGGGAAGATCCCGGATTTTGCTGCAAGGCCGATAAAGACCAGCACGAAACATGCAATCATGAGCCCGGCAGGGAATGCTGAAGCATGCTGGATAAGGTCGGTCCAGTTGAGGGTCCCGGTACCAAGAACCGACCGGGAGATCTCAAAGAGGAAGATCAGGCCGACAAACGAGAAGAGCATGGAGACCGAGGCGATGAAAATGTATTTTATTGCGGCATCGATATTCTCCCGGGCCGAGAGGATCGCAACGAGCATGGCGGAGATGACCGTAGTGAGTTCGGCAAAAATCCAGAACAGCGCGAGGTTGTCTGAGAAGAATGCAAGAACTAGGACGAGCAGCAGCAGGCTCCATGCGGAGTAGAAGAGCTTGAGACTTCCCTTCTCCAGTTCGCCGTCCGCAAGCAGGCTGTCGACATATCCCCGGGCATAGAGGGCGGCAAGCGTGAAGATGACGGCTGCGATCAGGACTTCATAGATGCCGAGATGATCGATGAAAAAAAACTCGCTGCCGACAACAAATGATGTCGTCGGGATCCGGACAAAGAAGATTATGCCAAGTGCAAGGAGAAGGGTGAAAAGCCCGTGCAGGATGCTGACGGTATTGATCTGCCGGTGTGTCCGGCAGAGCGCGATTGCTGCAATGGCAAGAATTGCCAGAAGCGTATACAGAATGAGTATCATGGAGCCTCCTCGTCTTCCCAGAGATAGAACCGGTGAATCCGCTGGTGATATTCTTCAAGGGTCGAATCAAGGCCGACGGTCAGGATCGTGGTCAGCAGTACCAGGATGATCAAGTCGATGATGATCAGAAATTCGATGATGAAGGGCAGTTCCGTGACAAAGAGCCCGAAGAGGAGAACCCCGTTTTCCATCGTGAGGTACCCGAGAACCTTCGTGATCGCACGCTTCCTGCTGAACGTGACCATCATGCCCATCATCATTAAGGAAATTCCGATAACCGCACCGAAGAAGAACAGGCTGCTTGTTCCGGTCGTCTCCTGTGCGATGCGGGAGAGGGCGATGTAAATGACCAGCATCAGGCCGATCGATATGATGAGTGAGGTTGTCGGGCTGAGGAAATGGAACCTGAGATCCCGCTTGATCCGTATTTTTTCCTGGATCGAGGTGATGAAGTAGGGGATGATGAGCACCTTGCTTAAGAACGTGATACCGGCAATCGCGAGCAGGACCGGGGATCCTTCGACGGCCCAGAGGGTAAGGGCCATCAGGACGAGGATGAAGGACTGTGCAGCATAGACTGATACAAGCGTGAGCAGGTTCCGGGTCGAAATGATATACGCGGCAGTAACGATTACGCAGACAAACAGGATCTTGACAAATCCCTCAACATAGGCCGGGTCGATCATGCGAACACCTCGATAATAATGATCAGGGTCGAGAAGAAGAACGCCATGGCAAACAAACTCGGGAGCCGGAAGAACCGCATCTTTGCCATCGAGGATTCAAAGAGGCCGATGATGACGGACAGGATCGACCCTTTGATGAGGAAAAGAATTATAGCCGCCACCAAGCCGGCAGCTGACAGGACCGTTATGAGACCGAACGGGACGATCAGGTTGATGAGGAGTGCCATAAGGAGCGTGAGTTTGATTGCGGCCGAGAGTTCCATCAGGGCAAGGTTGCGGCCGGACTGTTCGAGGATCATGCCTTCATGGATCATGGTCAGTTCGAGATGGGTCTCCGGGTTATCGACCGGGATCCGGGAAGTCTCGACAATCAGGATAATGAATAACGAAATCCCGATCAGGATCAGGGTTGGCGTGGAGAGGAACCCGCTTGTTGCCGATGTGGCAAACATGTCAAAGATGTTGAGGCTTTTAAAGACAAAGGCAAGCGCGGCAAAAACGATAACCGTGGTCGGTTCGATGATTGCCGAGATGCTCATCTCCCGGGAACTGCCCATGCCCCCGAATGAGCTTCCGGCATCAAGGCCGGCAAGGGCCATGAAGAATTTTGCAAGCGCAAGGAGGTAGAGGAAGAGGATGATGTTGCCGATCCCGGCGACAGGTTCCGGCACGAAGGCAAGCGGGACAAAAAGCGCGGCAACCAGCAGTGCCCCGATATTGACCAGCGGGGTTATCCGCATGACCCATGAAGAACCGGTTGCGTAGATGACCTCCTTTTTTAAGAGTTTTATGAGCGTGAAGTAGGTCTGGAATACCGATGGCCCGCGCCTTCCCTGGGTCCAGGCTTTTACTTTTTTTACCAGGCTCACAAAGAGCGGTGAGACCAGGACAACGATGAGCGTGTTGATGATAAGATAAAGAATAAAATCCGCGCTCATGCAAACCACCCGAGAATGACGATCAGGGTAATCACCGTCACAAAGACATACAGGAGATACGTATCGAGGCACCCGTTCTGGATCTTTGCAATCCGCACCCCGGCAATTGTTGCCGCATGGGAAACCGGGAGGTAAAGGTACTCCTCGAATATTTTCATCAGGCGTATCTCCGCATTCCCTGACTCGAAGATACAGTTTTCCCGGTCAAAGAATGTCCAGGTGCTGGTCTTCTTTGTCATGTAGATAGGAGAAAAAATAGTAACAATCGGCTCCGAGAAACCATGACCGGTATATTCGGTCACCGGCTCCTGGGAGTATGTGCCGCATCCCCATGTTCCGCTCGTCCGTACCTTATGGGATGCCGTAAACCAGAGGACCACATACGCAAGAGCGGTCATGAGGAGTAAGAGCAACCCGATTGCCAGCAAATCCGGAACCGGGAGTGTAAAACCGACCAGCGAAAAGAGCTGGAACGAGAACAGGCCGACAAGGATACAGGCTGCGGCAAGGATCGCAGGACCGATGAGCATGGCCAGAGGCACTTCCCGTGCAACGGCACTCTCCGGTGATCGGGGCAGGGCAAGGAAGATCGAGCCGTACGCTTTGACAAAACACGCAGCAGACAGAGCACTGGTGAGGGCAAAGAGGGCAAGGCAGATGAAGAGGAGAACCTTGAACAACGGATCGGCAACGACAGCAACCGAAGAGAAGAACGAGACATAAATCAGGATCTCGCTTGCAAACCCGTTGAGCGGGGGAAGTGCGGAGATCGCAACCGCCCCGATAAAGAAGAGTACGGCAGTCCAGGGCATCCGGTGCACGAGCCCCCCCATGTGCTCGATGTCCCTTGTATGGGTAGCATGGACAACTGACCCGGACGTGAGGAAGAGCAGACTCTTGAAGAGCGCATGGTTCAGCGAGTGGAAAAGTGCCCCGAGCAGGCTGAGCGTGGCAAGATCCGTAAGATGGTACGCGGTAAAAATTACCGAAAGGCCAATCCCGATAAAGATGATCCCGATATTTTCGATGCTGCTGTAGGCAAGCATCCCTTTGACGTCATGTTCCTTCAGCGCGTAAATGATGCCGAGGACTGCGGAGATTGTGCCAGCCAGAAGGATGAGGACGCCCCACCACAACTCTGGTGTAAAGACATTGAGCAGGAAGCGGAGGATCCCGTAAACGGCAATCTTGAGCATGACACCGGACATCAGTGCGGAGATGGGAGACGGGCTGGCGGGATGTGCATAGGGCAGCCACTTGTGGAAGGGGATGATTCCTGCCTTGATGGAAAAACCGATAAAGAGGGCAATGAAGGCAAGGGTGACAAGGGGGGATGATCCGTCCGGGACAGGGACCATTGCGCTGGAACCGGTGACGACAAAGAGCGTGATGATCCCAAGCAGGACAAAGAGTGTCGAAAGCTGGGTCATGACAAAATAAAAGATCCCGGCTTTTGTTGTTTCACCCAGCGAATAGTCGTACATTACGAGGATGAATGAACCTGCCGCCATCAGTTCCCAGAAAAGTACAAAGGAGAACGTGTTTGCCGATACAACAACAAGCACCATCGCAAGGGTAAAGAGGGCGGTTCCGGCACAGAGAAGGTTCCGGCGTTTCGCCCCCGCAAGGTACTCGATATATTCGGTGGAATAGATTGCGACACACCCGGCAACCATCGCAATGATAAGAAGAAATACAGCAGCGAGACGATCAAAGAAGAAAGAGAGCGTAAAGCCCGGGAAGAACTGGTATGCGGTATATGAGGTAATTTCACCGGTAACAAGGATCACGAGAGAAACCGCTGCGAGCAGGAGCGAGGATATGCCGGTACATACAAGGGATATTTGCCGGAAAATCCGCTGATCGAATCCTGATGTGATCAGCGGGATGAGAATCCCCGCTGCAAGGATTACAAGCGAAAGCCAGAAAAGCTGGACGATCATCCTGACCACCCGGGTGCCGGGCCGGAACAGGATACGGAATTTACCCGAGATCCATTATCCGCGGAACACAGGGTTCCGGATTGCCAGAGCAGAAGTCGCATCCATTCACCTCAGGACGTTCCTTCAGCGGGAACCGGTGCCGGGTCCCGTTTCATCGGGCAGACCTCGATTCCCCTGAGTTCCCCAAGACAGAAATCGAAACGGTCACGGATGGTTCTGGGAAGTTCGGCCTCCCTGATCGGGTAGAACCCAAGTCCGCCATAAAACTCCACCAGTTCGGTCTTGGAGTGCATGAACAGGGTTTCGGTCCTGCCGCACTCTTCAATCAGCAGTTTCATAACCGACCGTGCAAATCCCCGGCGCCGGTATTCATCGAGAACATACACGGCATCCACTTCGAGACCGTCAGGGTGCCGGGAGCACCGGGCAACGCCGATAAGGTGCGTCCCGGCAAAGACTGCAAAGAGCCGGTCATGTTCAGGGTTTGCTTTCTGCTGGTGATAATGAATCCAGAGCTCGCGTTCGGCCCGGGTCATCTCAGCAGGAGTAAGTTCCCGCACTTCTACCGAATCGATAACAAGGGGTTCTGAGGGCCGGGTTTCGTGGACGAAAAGGGCCCTGCTGATCTCATGGAACAGCGAAAGACGGAAGGTAACCGTCCCTTCGCTCGTTTCTCCGGCAAGCGCACACAGCGTAAGCAGCGTCTGATCCTCCGTGGAAGATTCAGAGTCGGTGACAGCAGAGATCGTGGGAATGCCGCACCCCCGCATTTTGTCTGAAAATAATTAATTCTGAATTATGGGTGTCCCGCATGGATATCATCGCGTGGATGTGAATCTATAGCGATTGATTTTGACCCATATATAATTTAATGCTGTTCCTTGTTTTTTTTAACCTGAAATTTTCCTTTTTTTACGATCTGTATGTACGCAGGTACTGTTTAACGGAATCCGGGAACAGTAAACAAGATAATTCCGCTGATTTGCAGGTATTTTTTTTATGCGCGGCAGATCGGTATCGAAGACCTTTTGAAAAGAGATTCGGATTAACCTGTTTTCATTGACCTGGTTTTCCGGAGTCCGGCCATTACCCGGATAAAATCCAAAAATTTATGATTTCTCCCGGGGGAGTCCTCATTACCGCAGGATACCCCGGCTGCATCACACCGGTTATCCTGCAATGGGGGAGAGAAGACATGATTGACAATATGTTGCTTGGCAACTACAGGTTTCGTGAAACTGATTTCAGCACAAACATCGACCACTACCGGGATCTGGTAAATCGGCAGCAGCCAAAAGTGCTCTGGATCGGGTGCTCGGATTCTCGGGTGAATCCGGAACGGATAACCGGGGCCCTTGCAGGACAGATCTTCGTCCAGAGGAATATCGGCAATATAGTTCCCGTGCATGACTGGAATTTTGCAACGGTACTCGAATATGCAGTTGCCCACCTGAAGGTCGAAGACATTGTGATCTGCGGGCATTCGGACTGCGGCGCGATAAAAGCGCTCGATAAACAGAGCACGGATGCTTACATCCCTCTCTGGCTCAACAACGCCCGGGAGGCAAAAGAACGTATTGATAAAACGATTTCGCCACCACAGAATCCGGTTGAGATGAAAGAGCGCTGGACCCTGATAGAAAAGGAGAATGTCCGGCTCCAGATCGAGCACCTCAGGACATACCCGGTATTAACCGGGCCGCTTGAAAAGGATTTATTGAAGATTCATGGCCTGTATTATGATCTGGAATCCGGTGCCCTTACCCGGATTCCATGATTTTTTAGAGATCCTTTTCAATCTCTTTTTTGATCCGGTCGAGGACTATGCGACCGATCTTCGTGAGCCGGCCGTTCACAAGGATCATCGGGAGAGGAGGATACTCCTTCTCGATGAGTGCCCTGATATGATCGGGAACATGATCATCAATCAGGGTAAACCGGATACTGACCCGGTCTCCATATTCGCGGGCGATCTCTTTTTTCAGCGCATCTACAGCACCCGCCAGCTGGCCGGAGGGATAACATTCCACAAGCCCGCAGGTGCGGTCCTCATTGCAGGGGAACGGGGAACATTCGGCATTTTTAACCCCGACAATTTCAATCTGCACGGTACCTGCCATACCATTACTGTTGGTGAAAACGGTATATGAGCGTTCGGGATTTGCCATGCCGGGCCACTATGGCCGGGATATCAGGCAAAACGCTCGAACCGATCTTTTTTGGCCTTGCAGATCGGGCATATTCCCGGGGGCTGGTCGCGGGCGCAGAGATACCCGCAAACTTTACAGCGCCAGACGGGCAGGGGAAATGCAGATTTCGTATCGGTAAAGACAGTCTGGATTCCCGGCCCGGTTCCACGCCTGGACCGGGGAGGTCGCCGCTCAGGAACGGGAGCAAGTTTTTTTTTCCCAGCGATAACTTCATCGCTGACGTACAGGGCACAGTAACAGGCACCGTACTCGACAAGATCCGGGTCACGGTAGTCGCAGGGACAGACAATATCGAGATCCTGATCCTTTTTCCCGGCCGCGAGACGGCAGGGACACGAAGGGTAGCCATATCTCTGTTCATTTTTTAAGAGCCCGCGCACAAGATTTTTGGTAAATTCGATATCCGGATTGAGATAATATCCCCCGCTTTCTGCATCTTTTTTTAAGGAGAGGTAGAGCCGGTCAACATCCTCTTCCCGAATCCCGGGGATTGCCATTACCGGAAAGCCTCCCTTATCTGCTGCTCCTGAAAACCGACAATGCACTGTTTGTCATCGATAATCAGGGTTGGAAACGAACCGGCCGGATTCCACCGTTCGATAGCATTCATGGCCGATTCCTGTTCCGCACCTTCAAGAAGATCAACATAGGTATAATCGAATGCGACACCGAGTTCGGCCAGGAGGTTTTTTGTCTTGTTACACCACTGGCATGTGCTCAGTGCATACAGCATGACGTCACCTTTCTTTTTTCCATCCACATGTTCGACGACCATTAAACATCCCTTCAATGAAAGGAAATTGCAGCAGTACTATTTAAGCATGAATACAGAACCGGCTTTTTTGGTATAGTTTTCCGGATGTTGTTCGATACGTATCGGAACCGCGGATTGGTACCTGCACTATCGTTAATAACTATTCAGGCACATTACATATGGAAATCATGAAGGCTGTTCTGGGTCTTGAAGACGGGGAATTTATTATCGGGGAGGGATTCGGCGTAGAAGGGGAATGCGCCGGGGAACTGGTATTCAATACGCAGATGACCGGTTATATGGAATCATTAACGGATCCGAGTTATTATGGTCAGATCCTGATGTTTACATTTCCACTCATCGGCAACTACGGTGTCGATGAGCAGAATTTCCAACATCCGGACGTTTGCGCGCTCGGTTGCGTCACCAAGGAAATCTGTGAAAAACCCGACAACCTTCCCTCAATACGATCTTTTTTTGAAGAAAAACGCCTTCTTGGAATCTCCGGTATCGATACCCGTGCCCTGACCATCAAGACGCGGGTCCACGGTACCATGCGTGCAGCGCTTGTCGTCGGAAGTGATGACGGGGAGTACGCAGTCAGCCTTGCACGCAGGACACCGGACATCACCGACATAGTCCCCATTCCGGAGGTCTCCTGCAGAGAACCTTACCATATCCCGGGCAGCGGGAAACGGATCGCGGTCATCGATCTCGGAATCAAAAAGAACATGATCACAAGCCTCTCAAAACGCGGCGGCAACCTCTTTGTCTTCCCCTACAATGTTACTGCCGACCAGATCCAGACCTGCAAGCCGGATGCACTCTTTGTGAGCAACGGCCCGGGCGATCCAAAGCAGGCAAAAGAAGCAGTCAGGTGTATCCAGGACCTGCTCGGCCAGATGCCGATCTTCGGGATCTGTATGGGCAACCAGGTATCGGCACTTGCCCTTGGCGGAGACACCTACAAACTGAAATTCGGACATCGGGGGGCAAACCAGCCGGTGAAGTATGAAGACGGGCGGATCTTTATAACCACCCAGAATCACGGGTTTGCGGTGGATGAAAACTCCCTCCCCGAGGGATGCCGGGTGACCTACCGGAACGTGAACGATTCTACCGTTGAGGGATTCGAAAACAAGGATTTGTGCATAACTACCGTTCAGTTCCATCCTGAGGCTCATGGAGGCCCCAGGGATACCGAGGCTCATTTCTTCGATTCACTTTTCCGGAGGATTGCATAATGCCAAAACGGACGGATATTAAAAAAGTCCTCCTCATCGGATCCGGACCGATCCAGATTGGCCAGGCAGCCGAGTTCGATTTTTCCGGTTCGCAGGCCTGCCGTGCACTCAGGGAGGAGGGCGTAAAGGTCGTCCTCATCAATTCCAACCCGGCCACGATCATGACCGACCCGGACATGGCCGATGAAGTGTATATCGAACCGCTCAGGGCCGAAGTCATAGCAAAAATCATCGAGAAAGAAAAACCCGACGGGATTCTTTCCGGTATGGGCGGCCAGACCGGGCTCAACCTCACGGCCGAGCTGTACGAGATTGGTGCACTGAAAAACGTGGAAATCCTCGGCACTCCGCTCGATGCAATCTATAAAGGAGAGGACCGGGAGAAATTCCGGGATCTCATGACCTCAATCGGGGAACCGGTGCCAAAGAGCCTTGTCATCAACTCTGTCACCCAGATTGATGATGCGATCAAATGCATCGGCCTTCCTGCCGTAGTTCGTCCCGCCTATACCCTTGGTGGTGCCGGTGGAGGTATTGCCCGCACCCGTGAGGAGCTGATCCGGATTGCCGAGCTCGGACTTTCCCGGTCCCGTATCCACCAGGTGCTGATCGAAGAGAGCGTGCTTGGCTGGAAAGAGATCGAGTTTGAAGTAATGCGGGATGCAGCAGATACCTGCATCATCGTCTGCGGTATGGAAAATGTCGATCCCATGGGCATCCACACCGGAGAGAGCGTAGTCGTTGCCCCCATTCTCACGCTCAGGGATGACGAGTTCCAGATGATGCGGAGCGCTGCAATTCACATCATCCGGGCCCTCGATGTCCAGGGTGGCTGCAATGTCCAGTTTGCATTCCTGAACGGGGATTACCGGGTCATCGAAGTCAACCCTCGGGTTTCCCGATCTTCAGCACTTGCCTCAAAAGCAACCGGTTATCCCATAGCACGGGTCGCTGCAAAAATAGCAATCGGCCTCCGCCTCGATGAGATCACCAACACGGTCACTGGATGTACGCCCGCATCTTTCGAACCTACGATCGACTACATTGTCGTAAAAGTCCCCCGCTGGCCGTTCGACAAGTTCAAAGGGGCAGACCGGACACTTTCCACTTCGATGAAAAGCACCGGCGAGGTCATGGCAATCGGCCGTACGCTCGAAGAAGCGTTCATGAAGGCCAAGAGGTCGATTGACACGGACGTCCAGACTCACACGAGCCAGAGCGAGATCCGCATGATCCTCTCCAGGCCTACGGATGAGCGGTTCCACTGCCTTTTCGATGCATTCCGACAGGGATTTTCCATTGACGAAATTGTTCAGCTCACCTCAATTACCCCGTTCTTTTTAGAGAAGATCAAAAACATTGTCGCCATGGAAAAACAACTGGGCATATCCTCAGATCCATCTGCAGTTCTGGCTGCAAAGAAGATGGGATTCTCCAGTACGGAAATTGCTGCAATCACCGGAAAATCCTTTGAAGAAATAGAGCAGATTGCCGGTCTTCCTTCGTATAAAATGGTCGATACCTGCGCTGCCGAATTCCCGGCAAGTACACCGTATTTTTACTCGACCCGTGAACCGGTCTGCGAGATTGTACCCGATCAGAAAAAGAAAGTCCTCATTCTTGGATCCGGGCCAATCCGCATCGGCCAGGGAATCGAATTCGATTACTGCACGGTTCATGCAGTCCAGGCTCTCCGTGAAGAAAAGGGGGTGGATGTCCATATCGTCAACAATAATCCCGAAACGGTATCTACGGACTTTGACACATCAGACCGGCTGTTCTTTGAACCAATGCAGCTTGAGGATGTTGTTAATATCTTAAGGAAAGACCAGTATTACGGCGTCATGGTCCAGTTCGGGGGCCAGAATGCAGTTAATCTTGCGGTCCCGATCGAGAACGAGATCAAACGGCTCGGGCTTTCCACAAAAATTCTTGGAACCAGCCCCGATGCAATGGACATCGCTGAAGACCGGGACCGGTTCAGCATCCTTCTAACCAGGCTCGGCATACCGAGCCCGGCCAACAGTTCAGCATATTCCGAGATCGAGGCTAAGGAGAAAGCCAAAAAGATCGGGTACCCGGTTATCGTGCGACCATCATATGTTCTCGGAGGCAGGGCAATGGAAATTGTCCACGATGAACGTGAACTGGAAACCTACATGAAAGAGGCAGTCCGGGTCAGCCGGAACCACCCGGTCCTCATCGATTCCTATCTCCAGAATGCAGTTGAGCTGGATGTCGATGCAGTTTGTGACGGTGAAGAGGTTCTTATCGGGGGCATCATGGAGCATATCGAACAGGCAGGCATCCACTCAGGGGATTCTGCCTGTGTTATTCCACCTCAGTCCCTTGCCCCGTCAGTTATTGATACCGTAAGGGATTATACCCGCAAACTTGCGCTGGGTCTTGGGGTCATAGGTCTTGTTAATCTCCAGCTTGCGGTCAAAGACAACATCGTCTATATGCTCGAAGCAAATCCCCGCGCGAGCCGGACCGTTCCTTTCGTTTCGAAGGCTACCGGCACACCGGTTGCAAAAATTGCCGCAAAGGTCATGGTCGGAAGGAAAATAAAGGATCTCGGGTACAAAGAGCGGGAGATTGACCATGTTGCAGTAAAAGAAGTTCTCCTGCCATTCAACAAACTCAATGGTGTTGATACGGTTCTCGGACCCGAGATGAAAAGTACCGGCGAGGTGATGGGAATCGATTATGATTTCGGGCTCGCATTCTACAAGGCCTGCATATCGGCAGATAACGAACTCCCCCTCAAAGGGAATATTTTCATCTCGGTCAATATGGAACAGAAAGAAGAAGTCATCCCTATCGCACGACAATTATGGAACCAGGGGCTCGTGTTGTATGGTACAGAAGGCACCGTGGATTATCTTGCTGCAGCAGGGGTCGAAGCATCACTTGTACGAAAAGTTCAGGAAGGTTCCCCCAATGTTCTGGACATGATGCGTCACGGAGAAATCCGGTTAATCATCAATACACCCCAGGACAAGCAGTCACGTCAGGATCATTACCAGATCATGCGTGCGGCAGTAGACTACGGGATCCCCTATATTACCACCCTTCAGGCAGCGCGGGCAGCAGCGCTTGCCATTGATGCAATCAAGCGTGAAAAAGTGACGCTTGAGCCAATCAGCCATTATCTGAAGTAATTTAGCAAATTACCCCCAATAATTTCTTTTTTTAAGTGAAACTGGTTCTTGGGCGAGTTGATACGTATTGTACTAATAACCGGATTCAATTACAAAAAAATTGAATACTCTTATATACCGAAATAACAAAAAAACATGCATGAAGAAACTTCTTGTTGTTCTTGCGATCCTGTTTATCGGGATTCTGCTTGCGGGATGTACTTCCCAGCCTGCAGCAACTGTAACCACCACACCGACAGCAGAACCTACTACCGAGGTTGCAACAATTGTTCCAACCGCTGAGCCGACCAAGGAGATCGTGGTTGTTGTTGTTGAAAATACCACAACGACTGCACCAACGCCAACACCCGTTGTAACCGTTCAGCCATCTGCAACAATTACCTTCACGGAGTCGCTCACAATCATGCCCAGCACCACGGTCTATATTCCGGTTGGCGGCAAAGTTATCTGGAAGAACGATGATCCATACAAGCCCCACGGGGTTCAGGCAATTGATGTGGCATTAGCCGGTTACTTGCCAAATGGCATGGAAGGAAATCAGATCCCCTATGGCCAGACCCTTGAAGTCACATTCGATAAGGTCGGGGCATATGATTACACGACAATATTCCAGCCCCAGACAATCGGGAAGATTATTGTAACCGCCAATTAAGCAATACCCTGTTCAGGATTGATCCCTGGACAACACTCATTTTCTGTTCTTTGTATTGCAAAAAAGCAAGGCTGTTTCCCGTTTTAATTCCTGTCGTTTCACTCCCCTTAAAATATATGCTGGTACCGCCTACCATTATACTATCAAACGAATCAGGATGTCTCAATCATGGGAAAAGGTACAATAGTTCTGGCATATTCCGGAGGACTTGATACCTCCATCTGCATTCCGCTTTTAAAGGAAAAATACGATTATGACCGCGTCGTCACCGTTGCGGTCAATGTCGGCCAGCGGGATGAAGAGATTGACGTTGCAACAAAAAAGGGCGAGAAACTTGCTGACCGGCATTATACCCTTGATGTACGGAAGAGGTTTGTCGATGAGTATATTTTTCCGGCGATCCGGGCCAACGGTTCATATGAAGGATACCCCATGGGAACTTCGCTTGCCCGTCCCCTCATTGCCGAAGAAGTCGTAAAAATTGCAAGGAAAGAAAAAGCAAAGGCAATTGGTCACGGGTGCACCGGCAAAGGAAATGACCAGCTCAGGTTCGATTTCATCATCAGAAGCGCCGGTCTTGAAGTGGTCGCTCCTATCCGCGAACTCAACCTGACCCGGGACTGGGAGATCGATTATGCAAAGAAGCACAAAATACCGGTACCGGTAAAGAAAGATAAACCCTGGAGCATGGATGAGAACTGCTGGAGCCGCAGTATCGAAGGAGGTCAGCTCGAAGATCCGGCCTATCATCCCCCGGAAGAGATCTATCTCTGGACCGTTTCTCCTGAAAAAGCCCCAGACAAACCTGAAAAGCTTACGATAGGATTCCAGAACGGAGTTCCCGTCACATTGAACAATAAAAAATATTCCGGCTACGACCTGATCCAGCGGCTCAACGAACTTGCAGGAAAACATGGTATTGGCAGGAATGATATGATCGAGGACAGGATTCTCGGGCTCAAGGCACGGGAAAACTACGAACACCCGGCAGCAACGGTCATCCTTGCTGCCCACCGGGATCTCGAATCGCTGGTCCTTACTCGGCAGGAACTTGCATTCAAACGGATGGTAGACGACAAATGGTCAGAGCTTGCCTACGAAGGACTTGTCTATGAACCACTTTTTGCTGCACTGAATGCATTCATCAATTCAACCCAGGAACGGGTGAACGGTTTTGTTGATCTGAAACTCTATAAGGGCTCGATCAGTATACTGGGACGCACTTCAGAGAATGCGATCTATTCCAGTGATCTCGTCTCTTTTGACTCATCCTCCATCGACCAGTGTCATGCAATCGGTGTCTCCCAGTATTTCGGGATCCAGGCCCGTCTTGTCCAGCAGCAGAAAAAGAAAAAATAATTTTTCCAGGGTAACTCCTTTTTTATTTCATTGCAGCAGCCAACCGGGCAATTGGGTTACTATTCACCAATCGCGTTTTACATTCTCCTGATAAAAACGAAACTTATAAGGAGTGGCACAATTAAAAACCGGGTAACATGTGCGCCAGTTTTTTTTCCCGCTTTATTAAACAAAAACCGCATATTGTAGAAAGTCCCCCTCCTCCATCCATTACCCACGGCGCAGGCATGCAGGTCCCGGAATACAAGAACAAGCCATATTTTATTGTTGCTTCCGTGGAGATGGGAAATACTACAACAAAATGTATCCTGACCGGAGTCAGCCTTGAAACAGGTCTTTCATATGTCATCAATAAGACGGTCAGTATGAGCAGGGATATCCGTAAACCTAAACCTGGCGAAACAATTTTTGGCGAAACACTTGACGGTACCAAGCTTACCCGTGAAGCAGTGACTGAACTTGTCCGCGATACCCTGATCCAGTGTCATGAGGAGGCGCACCTCGATATCCAGAAAGATCTGGACTTTGTGGTCCGCAGCACCGGTGTCGTCGCAGAGATGGAATCCCCAGACCAGATCGGGGACTTTGTAATCGCTCTTGCAAATGGCTGCCTTGCAGCAGGCGTCCCGCCACGGAAGATGACACCGCCCATGTCAAAGGAGAACCAGTCGGCAAAACTTCAGCCGTTCAGTTTTGCAGACAAGGTTGTGTTTGTCGGGGCTGTAGCCGGGGTTATCCCCCCGGTAGGGTCGACCGGTGTCGAGATGGTGGCAAACGAGATGGAAGGCGAGCTTGCCATGGCAGGGATCAAGGAGGGGGCCAAATGGACCAAAGTGGACTTTCGCAACCCCTGCATTTCCATAGACTTCGGGACGACACTTGACGGGCGCGTAACAAGCGATGTGCCTGAAAAAGATATCAATCCCTTTGCCAGGACGGTCGGTAATTTCTGCGGCCTTGCCGGAGCAATTCCGGATGCGATTGTTCGCGGCACCGGGCTGGTCCAGGAACGGACCGGGACCGCGCTCGATATTTTTGGCGAACATAGCGTATCAGGGAGCTTATTTGGGGGCGGAAATCGCCGAATCATTGATGATTACGTAAACCGGTGCCATGAGCATATCGATATCCGTATCGTTCCTGCCGACCGTGACAGGTTCGGCCGGGTTCCGGTCAATGCAAGGCTCGCTATGGAATCGGGGATCGCCATGATTGGTTGTGACTGCGGGGTAAACAGCAGCGATCTTTCGAAACTTCTCGCAATTGGTGCCGAGATTCATAAAAACCACAATCTTGCCACATTAAATGAAATTATCGACCGGGTCTGTGCCCGCATGGCCCTTCGTCTTATCGATGTTACACACGAACAGGGCCTGATCTTAAAAAATTCCTCAATCGGGTTTACCGGCAGGGCTGCAATATCCGGCAGGAAACCGGAATACATTCTCGAAGGGATTACTGAACGCAAGCTCTTTGATAACCCGGTCGACCACCTGGTCTTTGTCGATGACGGCCTTGCCCGGGGCGCGGCACTCATGGGCCGGTGCATGAACTCGCTCGGGAAACCCAAAAACCCCATTGGCGGGGTCCGTGGGGGCCCATGTATTATGAGCCGCCGGATAAAGATAGGTAAATGAACTGGTGAATGACTATGACTGATACAACCGAAGAACCACTCTACGACATCCTCATCCCACCCGGAGTCCCCCGGTCGATCATTATCGATATCGGAAACAGGTTTGATGTAAAAGTTGTCAAACGCAATGAGAAGCTTACGTTTGCCAACATGGACGGGGATGTCCGGGAACTACTCGCATTCCGGGGAAAACTCGAAATAATGCAGCAGGTCGAGAAGGAACTGTATGATCAACTTAAGAAATTTATTGAAAAATAAGTATTTTTCCGGTTTTACTTTTTTAATAAACGTATAAGAAGGGCTTTTTGGGCATGCAGACGGTTTTCCGCCTCATCCCAGACAAGACTCTGGCCGCCTTCCATAACTTCATCGGCGATCTCTTCGCCACGGTGCGCAGGCAGGCAATGAAGAACTCTTGCTTTGGGAGATGCGTAGTGCATAAGATCTGCATCAACAGTGTAGTCCCCGAATGTCTTCATCCGTATATCGCGCTCTTCTTCGTCACCCATCGAGATCCAGGTATCCGTAACGATAACATCGGCATCCTTTGCAGCGACTTCCGGTTTCCGGACAAGCGTGACCCGCCCCCCTCCTGCTTGTGCCTGCCTGATAATATCCTCAGGTGGCTCGTAGCCTTCCGGGGTAGCGACCGTTACAGAATACCCGGTGAGGACTGTTGAAAGAATGAGGGAATTGCAGACATTATTCCCGTCCCCGACCCATGCAACCCGGAGATCACGGACCGAACCGAAGTGTTCCTGCATAGTCATGATGTCAGCCAGCAGCTGGCAGGGATGTTCGCGATCCGAGAGCCCGTTAATGACAGGGATAGTCGCGTACCTTGCAAACTCCTCGATCGTGCTGTGCCTGTAGGCACGGATCATCATACCCGATACATATCGCGATGCCGCCCGGGCAGTGTCCCGTATCTCTTCGCCCCGCATCACCTGCATATCCTTTGCATTCAGGAAAAGTGCATGGCCACCCAGTTCATTCATACCTACTTCGAATGAGATATGAGTCCGGGTCGATGACTTTTCAAAAATCATTGCGAGATTCTTTCCCCGCAGCCAGTCATGCACGATTCCGTTTTTCTTGAGATCCTTGAGATGCCGGGCATCGGAGAGGAGTGCCTCCAGCTCTGCCTGATTAATGTCAAGAATTGAGAGAAAATCCTTCTTCATCGTAACTCCTTCATATGTGCGATTCGCTGGTCAAGCAGCTTTCTGGTTCCGACATCCCGCCGGTGGCGGACCTTCCCCTTAACAGATGATGCTGCAGATTCAGCAACCATCTCGGCTTCTTCGAGGGTATCACCTTTCCCGACAAATGCAAGAGTACGGGAAGTCAGCGTGACAAGGTTTCCTCCTTGTTCCTCAATATTGGCATAATAGAGAAGTGCCTTATCCTGCTCAGGAACTTGAATGATATCCCCGGCATGGGGGGAGTCCGGATACCCGTCAGGAACGAGATACTTACATACCGTTGCTTTTGGCTCAAATACGACCTGGGATGCTGAAAGCGATCCATCCGCAATGCTCCTTACGATTTCTGACAGGTCTGACGTCAGAAGTGAGAGCACATTCATAGCTTCAGGATCACCGAGCCGTGCATTGAATTCGATAACTTTTGGGCCGGTCGAAGTGTTCATGAACTGGCCGTAGAGAATTCCATTGTACGGCTGGCCGGTCCGCCCCATAGCTGCAACAACGGATTTCATAATGTCGAGCGCTTTCGTATAATCTGATTTTGTGACGAACGGGAGCGAGTGGTCGGGCATCGTATACGAGCCCATACCCCCGGTGTTCGGGCCGGTGTCCCCATCATATGCCCGCTTGTGATCCTGAACAAGCGGCATCGGTATGATATGAGTCCCGTCAACAAATGCCTGAAGGGTGAACTCCTCTCCTATAAGCCGTTCTTCAAGAACAAGACCACCATTTACGGATTTTACGTACCGGATTGCACCCTCGCGATCAACCTGTTCTCCCATGATCTTGACGCCCTTACCGCCAGTCAGCCCGATGGGCTTGACCGCGAGATCCCCGTCATGATCCTGAATAAAATCGATCGCTTCGGACGGATTATGGAAGACCCGGTATTTCGGGCACCCGTCAATATGGTGCTGCTCCATCATCTCGCGGCAGAATGCCTTGTCCGTCTCCAGTCGTGCAGCAGCCTTTGTCGGACCGATACAGGAGATACCCACGGCCTCAAGGGCATCCACTATTCCCGTTTCAAGGGGGGCTTCCGGACCGATAAATGCATAATTGAGACTTTCTTCCTTTGCAAAGGCAACGATTTTGTGGATTTCGGTCTCTTTAGCAGGAAATACTTTCTTTGCCAGACAACAAATCCCCGGATTGCGCCGTGCCATTACAGAGTAGATCTCTGTTTTTGTGTTGCGGGCAAGCGCACGTGCAATGGCATGCTCACGACCACCCCCGCCCACAACAAGAATCTTCATGTCCATGTATTGTACACGTAACCCTAAAATTCCTTGTCCTTTTTACGGGGATTTTCCGGTATGCAGGATTTCGCTGACCCTTACCAAAGGAAGAAGCCGGACACCATGCTGTGCGAGCATTTTTTCTGCACCCTGTTCACGGTCGACAACAGTAACAACGCGATCCGCGGTTGCACCTTCTGCACGGAGTGTCTCGATTCCATACAGGGCTGATCCGCCGGAGGTTGTGACATCTTCGACAAGGAGGACGTTCCTGCCGGCAACATTCCCGATAACCAGGCTCTTCTTGCCGTGATCCTTTTCAGATGCACGTATGATGGCATAGGGTTTCCCGCTCCGCAGGGCTGTTGCAACGGCAAGCGGTACTCCCCCGACAGCGACACCAGCAACGACATCAAATTCATGAGATTCTGTAACCGCATCTGCAATCGGGAGTAGGAGAGCCGGAGAAGTCACAGCGGATTTCACATCAACATAATACGGGCTTTTTTGGCCGGATGCAAGCGTGAAATCCCCGAATTCTATTGCCCGGAATTCAAGCAGTTTGTCTGCAATTGGATTTACCATGGTACCTCCTTGACTTTGATGAGATAACCAATAATATTTGTTGCCCGGTGGAGAACCGGGGTGAGAATAAGAATGATGACAATAACAGGCAGGGTGATATTTGTCGCTACCCAGCCGTAATCGAAGATGAGAAGTAACACAAATGCTCCGATAACGAGATCGTACTGATCAGCGACCGGCCATTTCGCACCACGGTCCTTACCAAGCCGGCGTTTGAAGAAGCTCTTTGCGAGATCCCCCAGCAGCGCTCCAAGAGCAAGCAGGAATATGGAAAGGGGGGTGTGCTGGGGGAGCGATGTAAATCCAGAAATGTTATAAACCCATATCTGGACAAGACCGATCCCGATACCTGCCAGTACTCCAAAAAATAGTCCCCGGAACGTTTTGCCATCACCAAAAAGCCGGCGGCCATCAGAAAAATTTCTGCCGCCGTCGATGGGAGTTCCCCCACCCAGAAGCGCTGCAACCGGATTTGGGAGATACGCGGGGAGCATTATCCAGAATGCCGAGAGCAATGATAATGTGAAGAACTCAACACTAATAATGTAGCACTCCAATACCTGTAAATAAAGAGCAGACAGAAAGATTAAGGTTACCTCCAATTGGATAATTTCAATAATTGCTACGGGTGGACATCAATGCTGATAAAAAAAACTCGGAGCCTTTGCCCCACATGCAACACCGTTCTGGACGCGGAGATTGTGGACGAAGACGGAAAAATCTGGCTGAAACGAACCTGCCCGGAACATGGCAGTTCAAGGAATCTGTACTGGTCAGATTCTGCCATGTATCACCGGTATGACAAATATAATGCCGTGGGAAGGGGTATCTCAAATCCCAATAATACTGCTCCACCCGAATCCTGCCCGACTGCCTGCGGTCTTTGCAGTAACCACCATTCCGGAACCCTGCTTGCAAATATTGATCTCACCAACCGCTGCAACCTGAACTGCGAGTTTTGTTTTGCCAATGCACGAGCCTGCGGGTTTATTTATGAGCCCGAGTTCGATGAAGTGGTAAAGATGCTGCAGATCCTGCGGGATGAAAAACCAGTTCCGGCACCTGCGGTACAGTTCTCCGGGGGAGAGCCGACCATGCGTTCGGATCTCACGAAGATTATCCGGAAAGCTAAAGAGATGGGATTCCCTCAGGTCCAGATTGCGACAAACGGGGTTCTTTTATCAAAAAATCCAGAGCTGGCACAACAGCTCAAGGATGCAGGACTAAATACCGTTTACCTGCACTTTGATGGCGTGACAAAAGAGACCAACCCGTTTCTCGATATCAACGAAAAGGCACTGGAAAATCTCAAGCGAGTAGGTCTCGGGGTTGTCCTGGTCCCGACGGTTATTAAGGGAAAAAATGATCACGAGTTAGGAGATATTATCCGGTTTGCGATCAAGAACATTGCGGTTGTCCGGGGCGTTAATTTCCAGCCGGTTGCATTTACCGGGGCTGCAAGCGAGGATGATCTTGCCAAATCCCGGATTACAATTCCGGATGTCCTTTCCAATATCGATACACAGATGGGTGGAATCATCAGGAAAGATGATTTCTATCCGGTTCCCTGTGTATTACCATTTTCCGACCTTGTCGAAGCATACACCGGCCGGCCCCAGGTTCGGTTCACCGCTCACCAGCATTGCGGTGCGGCAACCTATATTTTCGTAAAGGACAATGGCATTGTCCCGGTCAACCGTATGGTTGATGTGGATGAATTTTTTGAGTCCATTGAACAGATGTCCCAGACCCTGAAAAAAGGTGGCACTATCAACAAGTACAAGGCCCTGCTCGAAGGGGTCAAGAACATGCACAGTTCAGTCAAAGGTGGCGAAAAAGGAAGCACAACAGATTTCTGGAAGATGATTGGCAAGACCCTGATTGGACAGAACTTTGATGCACTGCGGGAATTCCACTGGAATGCCCTTTTTATCGGTACCATGCATTTCATGGACAAATACAATTATGATATCGAGCGGGTCCAGCGATGTTGTATCCACTATGCGACACCCGATGGAAAACTGGTCCCATTCTGTACCTACAACAGCGGCCCGGTCTACCGGGAACAGGTCTGGAAAAAGTACGCAAAGAAAGAATAATCAATTTTTTTCCGGTTTTTTAATTAAGAGAAATATCGTCCTCAACAGGTTACTTCGCTGCTAAACCATATCCACGGGAGCGGAAGCACAATCATCTCCGAGTTTTTGTTTGTGCACCATTCACGGGTATCACTAATAATAAGGATTCTCCTTGTCCAATTCATGAGATCCCGGACGGATTCATATGTTGCTGCCAGAAAAAAATACGACTTCCTGGTGCAGTTAATAAAACCCCCATTCACATACCAAAAAAATTATTGAAGGATGACAGATCCTTCACTTTTGATCAATAGCGAGATTATCTGAATTGTAATGAGAACGATTCTCCTGTACACATCGGATTTATGAAAAAATTATAAAAACGGAAGATCGATTGTTTTTCCCTGCTTCATAGCAATACCGGCTATAGCTAAATCCTGAATCGCAAGCCCGGTTGAATCAAAAATTGTGATACGGTCCCTGCCTTCCCGCTTCTTCCTGCCAATCACCAGTTCTCCAAGGGTCCCGTATATTTCATCCGGCCTGTACAGGCCCATGCTGATCGGGACATTAATCTCACCAGAGTGGATTGCTTGTGCAGGATCATCGACAAATACCTGTGCCCGGCGGAGCAGGGCCGGTTCCAGTTCCTCTTTACCCGGAGCATCGGCACCTATCGCGTTGATATGCGTACCTTCATGTACCCATTCGTTTTGGATTATGGGAGATCGTGAAGGGGTTGTCGTTACAATAATATCGACATCACATGCCTTTTTGGCAGATGTGACTTCCGCATCGAAGCCGGATATTTTTTCAGCAAAAACTTTCGCATGATCCTCATTCCGGCTCCATATCCGAACACTGTTGACCGTTAATTCCCGGGAGATGGCATCCAGCTGGGCTGTTGCCTGCCTCCCCGTTCCAATAAGCCCCAGAGTAACTTCTTTTTTCGGGGCAAGATATTTTGCAGCAACAGCCCCGGCAGCACCGGTCCGGAGATCGGTAAGCCTTGTTGCGTTCAGTATTGCGATTGGCAATCCTGTTGCAACATCCAGAAGGATGGTCAGTGCCATAACGGTGGGTAGACCACAGGCAGGATTGTCCGGGTGGACATTCACGACTTTTACTCCGGCAAGACCAAGAGAAGGAAGATATGCGGGCATTGTGCGGAAATCTCCTTTGGGAAGAGTAACATATATTTTAGGAGGCATCTGGACGATTCCCCGCCCATGATCCCCAAATGCCAGTTCGACAGCCCGGTTTATATCGTGGATTTCCAGTCCTGTGTCAGTTTCCGGAAAATACTGCATACGGCAACATCTCTGCTGGAATGCCATTAACATATCTGAACTAACCCGGGCTTCATAAAAAACCGGGATCATCACGGGATTATGTGATAATAACAATTAAAAAAATTAGGAAACGTCCATTTCCTTTAAGGTCTTATCTGCCAGTTCCTTCATCCTGGCGGATATCCTGCTGGATGATGTGTAATCCACATCCTTCATGGCATTTGCAATCTCGGTTCCAAGAACAAAGATCGCGTACTTGTGCTCCATCTTGCTCTTGTGCTGCTGTGACGGCGTAATCTTGAGGGCCGTATACTGGGAGAATTTCAGTTCGGGGTTAATCTCCTCAAAGTAGTCCTTGACCTCAAAGAGCATCTGATGCAGGTTGATGAGTTCCTCTTTATGCATGTGACCACTCCAGACAGTAACATAGTCACATGGAGGATAAATAAATTATTGTGGATGCAGGTCCTAATAACCGATTTTCATGAGCCGAATCGATAAAGGGCGTTTTATAATACCTTTAAAATCTTTCGCTGCAACGTACGATATTCCTTTTGCAACCAGACGATCGAGAAGTTTCTGGTCCACGGATCGGTCGACAACAAGCCCGGTAACCGAACTATCGATCGTCTCAATGATCTTCTCCACCTCGTCGGCTTTTATCTCCTTGAACACCGTCATATCTTCGGTCATGAACCGTGCAAGAGCATGCCCTCGGACATCATCCATATGATCCCGGAGGGTAAGGGGGCCTTTCCCGGGTTCACGGGTCCGGCGGGGCGATGCAGCATGACGAACCTTTTTCTCCCCGGAATCACTCTCATCGGAAGATCCCCGGGCACCCTTCAGTTCCGGCATCTCAGCCGAATCCTCGAAATACTGTTCCCTTACATACTCGACCGGGACTTTATTGCGCAGGGTCTTGATAACTTCTTTACGGGTCATATCCTCTACGCTCTTGCCCCGTGGGGAGAATGCAACGAAATCGATATCGGCAACCTGCAGGAGTTCACGGAGGATAAGTTCGCCGCCCCTGTCCCCATCAAAGAACGCAGTCGTCGTCTTCTTCTCACAGAGATCGATGACAACCCTGGGGATGTTGGTTCCTTCCACTGCCACGGCATTCTTGATACCGTACCTGAGGAGGTTCAGGACGTCTGCACGCCCTTCAACAATGATGATCGCATCAGAATCAAGGACATTTGGGCCGGCCGGCGCTTTCTCATCGCCAATGGATCCAATCTTCTCGATCCTCAGGCTCTGGCGGACATCGTCCAATAACTCATCGCTGTCGATAGCGCCATCCTCAAACCGATCGATAAGGATCTCTTTTGCCCGCTCGACAATCTTTTTCCGCTTGCTGACCCGTATGTCCTCAATTGAACGGACCGTGACATGAGCAACACAGGGACCGACACGATCGATCATCTCGAGAGACGCAGCTAATATCGCAGTTTCAGCCCGGTCAAGGGAAGTCGAGATCAGGATCTCTCCGGTTGTTTCTCCTTTCTTGCTCGCAATCTGGACATCGATCCGTCCGACCCGTCCAGTTCTCTGTAAATCCCGCAGGTCGAGATCTTCGCCGAGTAACCCTTCAGTCTGTCCGAAAATGGCACCAACTACATCAGGTTTCTCGACCACCCCCTCTGCGGTGATGGTAATGTGAATAAGGTACTTGGTAGTATCCGGTGAATACAAGTAAACGCACCCCCATGTATCATGCGATAAGCGCCGTGATTGATCATAGGTACAAAATATATATATTATGTAAAATTACTTAAAGTGTGTGATTTGCACAACAATGGCCATTACAGGCAGATAGGTAAAAACAGGACAATTTCCAGAGAAATGAGAACCTGCCGATCAGTCCGGCTTGATATGCAGACGATTTAGGGCATCCTGTTTTGAGAGCCCGCAAACAAAAATTTTCTTCTGGGACGAGGTACTGCCTGCCTGAATCCCCACAGCGGATGCCGGAACCCCCAGGGTCTTTGCAACCAGTTTCATAATCGCCTTGTTTGCCCTGCCTTCAAGCGCTGGTGCTGTAACACGACAACCAATTGTATGACGCCATTCATTGTATCCGGAAGGAAACAGATCTGACTTTGCACCGGCTGTGACTTCTATTGAAATGAGAGTCCCGGAAGAATCTTCCAAAAGAGCGTCCGCAATATCCGGCATAGATGCACGATTCCCTGAAAGGAGATGTTGCCCGGCATAAACGCACGTGGATCATCAGTGGCGTGCTGCCGTCCTTCACCGGTGTTTAAACCCTTGCCGGGCGTATGCCTGTCGCACATCCGGGTTGTCCCATGGATCATATCCAGACGCTTGTCAATCGATCACCCGGGGACCTATGGATGTGCATGTATCGGCACATTTTTTTGGTGCTGACGGTATTTAGCCCTTGGGATGACAACAGGACGTTTTAGATGAATATCATGGTTCAAGGTATCCATTACCCGACATCCAGGCAGGCCTGCCCGGAAAAAAGTCACCATTCTGAAAGACAATATCTCCACCCAGTATAACAATTTCCGGAAATACCGCCATCCGCCCTTCGTAGGGAGTCCAACCACATTTACTATGAAGATTTTCTGCATGAAGGGGTTCTGCAAATTTGGGGTACAGGGCAAAATCCCCACGGTTGCCGGGCGTAAACCCGCCAGCCGGTATGCCCATCAGCCATGCAGGGGTCTGGGAGGTCTTCATAATCAGATCGGGAAGAGATATTCTCTTTGCAAGTACCTCGGCAAGAAGGAGCGGGATCATGGTTTCAACGCCAGGCATCCCGGATGGAGCTGATGCAAATGATCTCTTTTTCTCTATCAGGGTATGGGGAGCGTGATCGGAAGCGATCACATTGATCCGGTTCCATCGGGTCCAGAGATTTTTCCGTTCGATCTCACATCTCAGGGGAGGGTTCACTTTATAGATTGCGTCATCACGAACCGCTTGTTCATAGGAAAGGAAAAGGTGATGGGGGGTTACTTCAACAGTACCGGTGGCAGCATCGATAGATCCTGCAGTACTCATATGACAGAAATGGAGACGGCAGGCGTTCCGGTTGCATTCCTGTACGGCTTTTACTGCCCGGATCTCGCCTTCAGGGGATCTCAGGACATCATGAGCAGCCAGATCGTTATCCTGCCCAGTGGCAACCTCTTCAGCATGGATTGTTGCAAGACCCCCGAGTTCGCTGATATGGGCAAGTGCCCGGCTGAGATCCTCCCTGCCGATTGCTTCTCCGTAACTGGACGGGGCAAAGAACGTTTCGCCGAATGCCATTGCCCCGGCCTCCCACATTGCCCGAAGCGGAGTATCAGGAGTAACACCGCTGTTGATTGCAAAGTTACACAACGAACTTTTGGTTGCCTCTTGTACTCGTGCTGTAAAAACCTCCGGGGTGGTAAGGGGAGGTTGTGTATTTGGCTGGTCGACAACTGTCGTTATTCCCCCGGCTAGAGCGCTCCGGCTGCCGGTTTCCCAATCCTCTTTTGCCGATTGCGGGCCATCCCTCATATGGACATGGATATCCACACCCCCCGGCATTATCAGGTACCCGGTGCAGTCAATGGTCTGGTCTGCGGTTTCACCTGCCCCAAGATGCCCGACAACTCCATCCCGTATCGCAATATCTGCGATACGTCCTCCGGGAACGAGTACATTTTTCAAGAGCAGTGAGGGGCGCTTTCCCATGATGATCTCATGCCTTCCAAAGCATATAGTCATAATGATTCAGGAGATCCGGATACAAACCGAATCGATAGTTTTTCAACAGCGATGCCGTAATACTACTGTATCGTATGCAGTGCCGCATCGATCATCGGCCGGTGTGTAGTGGACCGGTCCTGCCGGGAGGGATATTATGGATAAGGTAATAAAAATTACACTCGGGCTCTTCATCATTATCATGATAGCATTCGTATCGTTTTATGGGTATAATGCCTACGTTTCACAGAAGTTTGCCACGACATCTTCAACTACAACATCATATTCGTTCACGATTCTGACGGATTCTGTACTCACCAATGTCACAATCTTTATTCCCGTACCTGCCGATCCTGGAGGAAATTCACCGGTAATCGCCAGAATCAGCAGACAGGATATTTCCGGGCTTCCTGCCGGATGGCAGACAACCCTTTTTGATTCCGGTAAGGGAACCATGGTTAAGATCACGACACCTTCGATCAACCCACCAGCTGGATCGGTTCCCGGGGCGCGTTACGAAAATACATTCACAATAAATACTACAACAAAGGCACTGGAAGACACGCGATCACCGGTCGATAACAGCATGATGTTCCGGCCAATCCAGAACCTGAAGTCAGTCCAGTGCCCGGCTGAAATCAGTACGCTTACCGGCTCTCCCGAATGCTACGAATATCTTACAACCGTGTATGCCAGCTACGATACCTCCCCGGATACAACGGTCATCATAAAATCCAGCCTGGATGTAAAAAATGAATGGACGATCTTCTCCCCCGAATACAGCGAGTACCGGACAGATCTCTTCCTGCTGATGTTCGGAAATAACCATGGCTGGATTCCCATACGGGGCTCGCTGATCACGGGACTTGGGAAACCTACCCCGACATCCGCTCCGATCCAGGGATAATTGATTTCCTTTTTTCGGGGGGATCTCCCATGACACGGGCAGTGACAAATCGTATGGCAATAAAACCCGGTATGACCGTCGATATTATTCTCAAAGCGGACCAGCGGTCCGGGAAATGTACACGGGGAATCGTCCAGGAAATTCTGACCAAATCGGCATTCCACCCGCACGGGATCAAAGTCCGGCTGAAAAACGGGCAGGTTGGCAGGGTGGCAGCAATTGTCACTCCGGATACAGGAGACACAAAGCAGCCGGACAAACACAAATAAAAATATACGAACAGACACAGACCACCACATACTATGAAAGTGTTAATTGTCGTAGCCCCGGAAAAATTCCGTGATGAAGAACTTGCCGAACCTGTTGCGGCCCTGACAAAAGCAGGGATCGGGTTTGACATTGCCTCGACAAAACGTGGTGTCTGTACCGGTATGCTGGGTGCAAAAACTACGGCAACGCTGAACTTTGATGAAGTTGACCCTAAAAAATACGATGCTCTTGTCATTGTCGGGGGATCAGGGGCCCAGGCAAAGCTCTGGGACGATGATATGCTTACCCAGCTTGCGAAGTATTTCCATGAATCATCCAAAGTTGTTGCTGCAATCTGTCTTGCGCCGGTCATTTTTGCCCGGGCCGGCATCCTGAAAGGACGCCAGGCTACTTATTACAACAGCCCGGCATCATTCCGGGAAATGAAAGCCGGCGGAGCGCTGCTTGTCGACAAGCCCGTTGTCAGCGATCACCGGATCATCACCGCCAACGGTCCATCGGCATCGAAGGAATTTGCCAATCTTATTGTCAAAACCCTGACCGCGGTGGAATGGTAAGAGAATTTTCCAATCCTTGTTTTTTTGATCATGAGACTTGGTCGGGACCAACCATATGGCATCCGGAATCCAATGACCCGCAATACCGGTCACTGAACTGGACTATAATCAAAGGAATTTGCAGGAACCATACGAGAAAACAGAAAATGCGAGGGATGGGATTTGAACCCATGGACCCCTGCGGGACTGGATCTTAAGTCCAGCGCCGTTGGCCGACTTGGCTACCCTCGCGCGGTATTACTATTCATCGTGCTACGCAAAAAAAAGGATCGGTTGAAATCCTGTTCCATAATTTTAATCTGTGACGCAGGGGTATAGATTGTGGACAATCATATAATCACCTGTTACACATGAGCGCACTCCAGATCAACGGATGGGTTGAACTTGACGGGAAGCGGCTTACCGGTGAGGCTCTCGAACAGGTTATCCATGACGATCAGGGGGCAATCCAAAGGTTTGGCGGGGAATTCTTCCTTTCTTGGGATACCTGCAGGGCACGTGACCACTTCGGCATAATGCAGGGTAACTGCCCAAAAGGCACATTCTTATGCGACGGGGAAAGCCGAGGCACGATTTTTCCCGATCCTCCGGACATGTCACTCGATGACGCCATTATTGAAGCAGTCAGGCTGCGGAGCGATGAAGGGATAACCGCACTCTCCGGAGGTGTGGATTCGACCCTTGTTGCCGTTCTTGCACAGCGAGAATGTATTGCAGTCGGTTTAGAGGATTCCCACGATCTTCACCAGGCACGGCATGCTGCCGAAGTTCTTGGGCTGTCCCTGACCTGTGTGGAGATTTCCCCGGAAGAGATCGCCCGTGCACTTCCGCAGGTAATCCGCACAATCCCGAAAAAAGATCCGGTCAATACCGGTATCGCCCTTACGCAGTACTTCATCACCCGCTGGGCCGGTGAACAGGGATACCAGCGGATCATAACCGGCCAGGGTGCTGATGAAATCTTCGGGGGATATTCCCGGTATCTTGAATCGACAACACTCGAGGAAGATCTTGCCCGGGATTTTGCCGGTCTCGAACAGCAGGCAGAGCGCGACCAGGCTATTGCAACACTGCATGGTACATATCTTTCGATGCCGTACCTGGATATCCGGGTTGTGCGCGCTGCACGCGCGATCCCGGCATATGAAAAAGTTGCCGGAGGGCGCAGGAAAATTCCGCTCCGGCAGGTTGCAGAACGCCATATCCCCCATAAACTCGCATGGTACGAAAAGAAAGCTATGCAGTACGGGAGCGGGGTATGGGGCGTTCTCCAGAAGCTTGCCCGCAAAAACGGTTATAAAACGTCCATGCAAGGGTACATAGACCACATCAGCAGGGTGGACCATGGTCACTGAAAAAGAAGTAGAACATATCGCAGGACTTGCCGATCTCGGCATCAATAAGGACGAACTGGCCGAGTTTACGCACCAGTTCAACGCAATTCTCGACTATTTTGACGTACTCGATCAGGTGCAGGGGGATACCGCCATCACGCATGAGCTCACGAATGTCATGCGCGAAGATGTCATTGAGCCTTCGCTCCCGCAGGAAGACGTGTTGCGCAATGCACCGGCAAAAGAAGACGGGTTTATCAAAGGACCGAGGGTGATGTAACATGGCCGGTGAGATCAGGTTTGAGCCGGCCGACCGGTTCAATGCATTCCTCACGATCTGCAAAACCGCACCTCATGGAGATGGGAAACTTGCCGGCATACCGGTTGCAGTCAAGGATAACATATCCACAGCCGGTATCGAAACCACATGCGCATCGAAAATTCTCAAAGGATATATTCCTCCTTATGACGCCCATGCTGTCACCCTGTTGAAAAACGCCGGTGCAGCAATCGCGGGCAAAACCAACATGGACGAGTTTGGTATGGGTACTACTACCGAGAATTCGGCATTCGGCCCTACCCTCAATCCCTGCGACCCCTCGCGGGTTCCCGGGGGTTCAAGCGGAGGAAGTGCCGCCGCAGTTGCCTCCGGCATGGTCCGTATGGCGCTCGGAACCGATACCGGTGGATCGATCCGGTGTCCTGCCGCATTCTGCGGGATTGTCGGGCTCAAACCCACGTATGGCCGGGTTTCCCGGTACGGCCTGATCGCGTATGCCAACTCGCTTGAGCAGATTGGCCCGATGGCAAAGACCGTCTCTGATGTTTCTCTTCTCATGCAGGTTATTGCCGGTTACGACCGCCATGATTCCACATCCCGTGACAAGCCCTTTACCCACACGCCCTCTGCTGATATCAAGGGAAAGAAAGTCGGTATCCCGGCTGAATATTTCGGGGAAGGGGTCGACCCTGCCGTTGCCGCATCGGTCCATACCGCGGTATCAAAACTCGAAGAACTCGGTGCGACAACAGTGCCATGCAGCATTCCATCCATGAAGTATGCACTTGCAGCCTATTATGTCACCTGTACCTGCGAGGCGAGTTCCAACCTTGCCCGGTTCGATGGCGTCCGTTATGGTCCTGCACCGGATACTAAAAAATCATGGCATGATGCATACCAGGAAGTGCGTCGCGAGGGGTTCGGCACGGAAGTCCGGCGCCGGATCATGCTCGGGACATTTGCCTTATCAAGCGGCTATTACGGGAAATATTATGCCAAGGCACAGATCGCCCGGGAAAACGTACGGAATGATTTTGCACGGCTTTTCAAAGAAGTAGATGTCATTGCCGGTCCGACTATGCCGACCGTTGCATTTAAACTCGGCGAGAAAAGTGATCCGCTTTCAATGTATCTCGCTGACATCCTCACAGTCCCGGCAAACCTTGCCGGTATTCCTGCAATATCAGTACCATGCGGGATAGCAGGGGGTATGCCGGTCGGACTCCAGATCATGGGCAGGCCGTTTGAGGACGAAACGGTCATCGATGTTGCCTATGCTTATGAGCAGGCGGTGATCTGATATGACGGACGATCAGGTCGTCGTGGGCCTTGAAGTGCACTGCCAGCTCGACACAAAAAGCAAACTTTTCTGCGGTTGCTCGACCGATTACCGTGCAGATGGCCCCAATACGCATGTATGCCCGATCTGTCTTGGCCTTCCCGGAGCAATGCCGGTCCTCAACAAACGTGCGATTGAGTTTGCAATGAAAGTCGCAAAGGCACTCAACTGCAGCGTCCTGCACGAATCGGAGTTCTCGCGGAAGAACTACTTCTATCCTGACCTTGACAAGGCATACCAGATTACCCAGTACGACAAGCCGCTTGCTGAAGGCGGGTACCTGGAAATTGAAAGCGATGAAGGAGGCGAGCGGAAGATCCGGCTTACCCGCATCCATGTTGAGGAAGATCCGGGACGGCTTGTTCATATGGGCAATGCCGAACGCGGAAGGTACTCCCTGGTTGACTACAACCGTGCGGGAATTCCCCTGATCGAGATAGTCAGCGAGCCGGACATGCGCTCGCCCAAGGAAGCGCGGAAATTCTTAAACAAGCTTCGTGCCACCCTCGAATATCTCGGCGTCTTCGATAGCGACAAGGAGGGATCACTCCGGGTCGATGCCAACATCTCTATCAAGGGCAGCGAAAGGGTCGAAGTCAAGAACATCAGTTCCTACAAAGGTGTCGAGAAGGCACTGACCTTTGAAGTCACCCGGCAGAAAAACCTGATCCGCAGGGGCCAGCGGGTAGAACGTGAAACCCGGCACTTCATCGAAGGAAGCGGGATCACCCAATCCTCGCGAAGCAAGGAGCAGGAACACGATTACCGGTACTTCCCCGAACCCGATCTCAGGCCACTCCAGGTCCAGTCATGGGTTGACGGAATTGTCCTTCCGGAACTTCCGGATGCCCGGCGCCAGCGGTTCATCGACCAGTATGGTTGTTCTCTCAACCATGCCCGGACCCTGACCGGAGAACTCAAACTTGCAAACTTCTTCGAAAAGGTTGTCGCAGCCGATCCAAAAGGTCTCTCAACACTGGCAGCCACCTGGATTGCCGATACGCTCATCGGGGAACTCAATTACCGTGATATGGGTATAGATACGGTAAACCCGGCTCTGATGACGGAACTTGTGACGCTTCTTAAACAGGATCGCATTACCGATAAGAGCGGGGTCGAAGTGCTCCGGGTCATACTCGATCAGATTAAAAATAAAGAATCACCCGAAACCCCATCAGCAATCATTGTAAGGCTCAGCCTTGCCAAAACTACCGGTGACGACACCGCATTAAAAGCAGCAATAAAAGAGGTTCTCGCAGAGCAGGCAAAAGCAATCGAGGATTACCGGGCCGGCAAAAACGGTGCACTCAACTTCCTCGTTGGCCAGGTCATGAAAAAGACCCGGGGAAAAGCAGATCCAGCCGAGCTGAACAAGCTGCTCGTCAGTATGCTCGATACTATGGAGGCGTAATACCCGTGCACCTGATCGTTGCGGAAAAGAATATATCGGCCCGCAGGATCGCCCAGATCCTTGCTGATGGAAAAAAAGTTGCCGAATCAAAGGATGCCGGGGTTTCCACATACAGTTTCGGGGATACGATGTCCATTGGTCTCCGCGGTCATGTTGTCGAGATCGATTTTGAACCCGGTTACCAGAACTGGAGAAGCGAGCAGTACACCCCACGGAGCCTGATCGATGCAAAGACCATCAAGGTGCCAACTGAGAAGAGGATTGTTGCCCTGCTCCAGAAACTTGCAAAAAAGGCTGACCGTGTCACCATTGCAACGGATTTTGATACCGAAGGGGAACTGATCGGAAAAGAAGCATTCGAACTTGTCCGGGCGGCAAACTCAAAGGTTCCCGTCGACCGGGCACGCTTCTCTGCAATCACATCCCAGGAACTCCACCACGCGTTTTCCCATACCACCGAACTCGACTTTGCCCTTGCAGCAGCCGGGGAGGCCCGGCAATCAATCGATCTTATGTGGGGCGCCTCCCTTACCCGGTTCATCTCCCTTGCCGCGCGGCGGGGAGGCCAGAATATTCTCTCGGTCGGCCGGGTCCAGAGTCCCACGCTTACCATGATTGTGGACCGGGAAAAAGAGATCGAAGCATTTGTCCCGGAAAAATACTGGCAGCTCTCGCTCGAAACCGAAAAATCCGGAGAGATCATCGAGACCCGGCATACGAATGGCCGGTTCCATGATAAAGTGGCAGCAGAACTTGCCCGTGACCGGTCGAAAGCACCCCTTGTCGTGACCGATGTCAAAACAGGGACCAAGCAGGACCGGGCGCCGTCACCGTTCGACACGACAACCTACATCGTTGCAGCTGCCCGGCTCGGGCTTTCTGCGGCAAACGCAATGCGGATTGCAGAAGACCTGTACATGAACGGGTACATCTCCTACCCGAGAACCGACAATACGGTCTATCCGGATTCGCTCGATCTCAACGGGATTCTAAAAACCCTTCGTAATTCCCCGTTCAAAAAAGATGTTGACTGGGTGATTGCAAACCGTCGTGCAGTCCCGACAAGGGGCAAGAAATCCTCGACCGATCACCCGCCGATCCACCCTACCGGTCCGGCCACCCGGGAAGCCATCGGAGACGATGCATTCAAGGTCTACGAACTGGTACTCCGGCGGTTCCTTGCAACACTGTCACCCGATGCACAGTGGAAAACCCTGAAAGTTCTTTTCAGCGCCGGTGGCGAGGAATATACCGCAACGGGGGGGCAGCTCATTGAACCCGGCTGGCATGAAGTCTACCCATTCTCTGAGGCAAAGGAGACATTCCTCCCGCCGCTTGCAACCGGTGAGAACCTCCCGGTTAAGAAAGTGACCCTGGATGAAAAGGAGACCCAGCCACCCGCCCGCTATACCCAGAGCAAACTGATCCAGCGGATGGAAGAACTCGGTCTTGGGACCAAGAGTACCCGGCACGAGGTCATTGCAAAGCTCGTATCCCGCAAGTATGTCGAAGGTAACCCCCTCCGGCCAACCCTTGTCGGCCGCGTGGTCACCGATTCGCTCGAACAGCATGCGGATACGGTCACAAAACCGGACATGACGGCAACCATCGAATCCCATATGCAGCAGATCAAAGAAAACAAGCGGACCCGAGAAGATGTGATCAGGGAGTCCCGCACGATGCTGCACAAGGCTTTCGACCAGCTCGAAGCCAACGAAGCCGTGATTGGGGACGATATCCGGAACCGGACTGCCGAAGAGATGAACCTGGGCAAATGCCCGGTCTGCGGGGGAACCCTTGCCATCAAGCACCTGCGGGGCAATACCCAGTTCATCGGCTGCTCAAAATACCCTGATTGCAGTTTCAATATCGGGCTTCCCACAACCCAGTGGGGATGGGCTGTCAGGACCGATGAGATCTGCGATAAGCACCACCTTAACTTCGTGCGCCTGGTGCGCAAAGGTGCCCGCCCGTGGGATATCGGGTGCCCCCTCTGTCACCATATCAACTCCAATGCCGAATCCCTTGCAGAGATACCGTCCATGAACGATGCTCTCCTCAAAAAACTCCAGGACCGGCATCTCTACTCAGTGGCTGAACTCGCCCGCAGCACAGCAGACGCCTTATCAAAACGTCTCGATATTCCCCTTGCGACCGCACAGCAGCTCATCGAAGGGGCAGGAACCGTTCTTGAAAAACTGCGCCGTCGCTCTGAATGCAGAAAATTCCTCCGGGATACCCTGATCCCCCGTAAAGGCAGAAGCTACGCAAAGATCATGGCATCACTCAGGGAATCCGGCATCACAGAACTCTCCCAGCTTGCAAAAGCAAAACCTGCCGATTTAAAAGCCGCGGGTATTGGAGACGCCGAAGCGGGCCAGATCCTTTCCGGTGCGCAGGAAATCTATCACGGGCAGATCCTCAAAGCAATCGGCATTCCGGCCGTGAGCCTGAAAAAGTATATGGCAGCCGGCATCATGACCCCCGAAGCATTCTGCAACCAGCCGGTTAAAGACCTGAGCGCTCTTACGGGAATGAGCATCGACACGGTTCACCGTCATGTGGAAAAAGTCTGTGCTTATCTCAACAAGCCGGCCCCGAAAAAAGTATCCAGACTCCAGACGGTAAAAGCAAAAAAAGAACTCCTGGCAATAAAAGGCCTCTCTGAATCGGCCCTTGAAAAACTGTTTGGAGCAGGAATTATCGGGGGTGATGCCCTTCTTGCAGCCGATCCTGCAAAAATGGCCGCTGAAACAGGCATACCGGAAGCAAAAATCCGGGATTACCAGTTAAAACTGAAGAAAAAGAAAGAGACCGCAATCATCCAGATATGATTGCGGGATCCATTATTTTTTTAAGTGCGAGTTCAATGGCTATTCTCAGGTCATTGTCATCGAAAGGTTAGACAATAAAACAATCCGGGTGCGTCTCTTTTGCCCGTTCCAGAGTGGGACCATCGGAATGGGATGTTCCATAGATAACAGGAATATTGAAGCCTTTTTTGATCAGGAAAAATTATTCTGCTATCCCAAAACTAAAGCCATCCAGAACACCCCCACCCAATCAGAGGCATGTTGCAGGGATACCGGTTTATGGGGAGGGAACACCAACAGGTAATATGATTTCAATGAAATGGAAAGACTGGGTGCATGTGACCAAACTGGATCCCGATAAACAGCTCAGGGCGGGGGATATCGAAGCGATCGTCACAAGCGGCACCGATGCCCTGATGCTCTCGGGCACACTCAATGTCACGCAGGAAAACCTTGCCACACTCCAGAAACAGGTCAAGGAATATAATCTTCCCCTGGTCATGGAACCGGCAGGGCCAGAAGCAGTCCTTATGCAGGGGATTGATTTCGTTTTTGTCCCCAGTGTGATGAACACGACCGATGTCCAGTGGATTGTCGGGAAACACCGGGCATGGGTGCAGCAGCAGAAAGGAAAAATCCCCTGGGATTTTATCGTTCCGGAAGCATATATCGTGCTCAACCCGGATTCTTCTGTAGGAAGAGTAACGCGATCCAACTGCAACCTGACTGCGGACGAAGTTGCCGCCTATACAACGATTGCGGATAATTACTTCCATTTCCCGATTGTCTATATTGAATACAGCGGGACGTTTGGCAACCCGGAGATTGTAAAAGCTGCTTCAGAAGCCATTGATAAATCCGTGCTGTATTATGGCGGCGGGATCAATTCCGCAGAAAAGGCAGCACAGATGAGCAGGTATGCTGATACGATTGTTGTCGGAAATACAGTATATGATCAGGGTGCGTCTGTCCTGAAAGCAACGGTCGACGCAGCCCAGTAACTTTTTTATGCCCGAAATCGACATCGTCCTGGTTGCACCACTCTATGAAGGAAACGTCGGGTTCACGGCACGGGTAATGAAAAACTTCGGGTTCACCCGCCTTGTCCTCATCGATCCCTGTAAACTTGGCAACGAAGCAAATGCCCGGGCATCCCACGCGCAGGATGTTCTGAAAAATGCCGATATATGTACCATTGAGGACGTATTTGCCCGGAGCAATAGTGTTATTGCAACAACGGGTACGCTCTCGAAATCGGTCTGCCGGCCTATGCGGATGCCGTTTTATTCTCCCCGGGAATTACGCGACCAGTTAAAAAATCTTGACGGGCGCATCTCTATCCTGTTCGGGAGGGAGAACTGGGGGCTGAACAATGATGAGGTTAAACGCAGTGACATAATCTGCACGATCCCGACATCGGATGATTACCCGATCCTCAACCTCTCCCACGCAGTGGGCGTTGTCTGTTATGAACTTGCCAACCTGCCAAAAGGTGATTACAGGCTTGTACCGCCCCAGGATATGGGGTACCTCTACCAGCATATCGACCGGTTTCTCGATGCTATCGAGCATCCGGCTTTCAAGCGGGAGAATACGATGGTTATGATCCGCCGGATTCTTGGCCGTACTCATCTTACCATCCGGGAAGCAAGCACGCTCCACGGCCTTCTCCGACGCACTGAATGGCACATCGACCCAACCCTGCTCGACCGGGATAAAGAGCGGGAAAAGTAACCCTTTTTTAACTAAACATTACTATAAAAAAAATCAGTAGAGGATATTAACCGGGCTGATCGACGCCGGGACTGTCCGGGATATACCAACGGTCGAACCTTTTGAGGGCCTGACTTCAAGCGTAAAAGCGTCGTTCTTTATGGGTCCTTCAGGAGGATAGGCAGTAATGGTATACATTTCACCCTTCTGCAACAGGTTGTTCGATTCTCCGATTTCATTATCGGCTTCCGTAATAGCCCAGGTACCGGATGTAGGAGTACCTCGCCATCCGGCTACCGGTGTCAGGACATTCAGTTGCGTTGAATTACTATAGGTTACTACAACTTTTTCAAAATCTATGGATGTACCTCCGGCTGCGAGAGTAACACTGAAATTGATCATGTCGATTTTCGATCCACCCGAATTACTGATACCGTAAACATTGCCGGCAATCCCTATCGTCGAACTTGCCGTATCAACACTGGTGTGAATCACTTCCTGGCTTTTCTGGGTTGTAAAGAACCCTGCCCCAAGGATGACATACGAGAACACAGCAGCGACAACAACAAAGGCTATGAGGACAATTGCGGCTTCAAGACCGGTAAACGCATCATAAGTCAACTCTGGTATTTCCATAACCCCTCTCTCATATCTGACTTAATCATTGTTACATTTATCAATATATAAACTTAATGAATTTAATAAAACTGTTTAAAGGAGTTGAATTTACAAAAAGAAGATAAATTACAATCATTTTTGCTAAATTCTTTTTTAATTCGATTTAAATTCTTATCGGCGATTATATACCAGGAGGCCAATTACCAATAACCATAATCTTCGATCAGCGCACACGATAGTGTCAATGATTCTTGTTGACTGGCAACTCCTAGACCGCATAAAAAGGGGCTTCATTAAAATCGATCCCTACAACCCGGACCTCGTCCAGCCCAACTCAATCGATATCAGGCTCGGTAACCATTTCATCTGGTACAAACCGGGTAAGGACATTATTGATCCCTATGAGCGGGACAGCGTAATTGCTGACGTAGATGAAACCCATGCAGACTCATTCATCCTCAACCCGGGCCGGTTCATTCTTGCCGAGACGCTCGAGCGGATCGAACTCCCTGACAATATTGTGGCAACCATTGAGGGCAAATCGAGTATTGCCCGGCTTGGCGTCACGCTCCACCAGACCGGCGGATGGATTGACGCAGGGTTCCGGGGCACGATCACGCTCGAAATGGCAAATGTCAACTCCCGCCCTGTTAAAGTCTACGCGGGAATGCCGATAGGCCAGCTGGTTTTCTATACAACGGAGCGGGCGGAGAACCCGTACTACAAAAAAAGCGATGCGAAATATCTCGATCAGCGGCAGGCAACCCTCTCGCGGTACCACGAGAACCGAGGATAGGGAAATACATGAAGAAACTTCAGGAAACCACCGATTCCATACGGAATCTCCTGAAAAAACACCCGAGGGGTCTTAACATCCAGGCAATTGCCGAAAAGTGCAGCATCAACCGCATGTCGGTTGCCAAGTATCTCGAGGTTCTGACCGTGAATGGGATCGTGGAGGTGCAGACGATGGGGAATGCTAAGGTATACTTCCTCTCAAAGCAGATTCCGGTCACCACTTACATGGAGTATACCTCGAAACACTACTGCATCACAGACGATAAACTCAATGTTGTTCAGCTCAACGAGTGGATCCCGGAGACTGTCGGGATGGCGTACGAGGACTTCATCGGCCGCTCCCTGCCGGACGTGCTCAGTAATGTAGTCGTCAACCTGGACGACTGCCGGGCCGCGATGGAGAAGGCCCTTGCCGGTGAGGTGACCACGATCATTGTGGAGGAGAACTTCAAAGGGAAGCACATGTTCTTTGAGATGCTCCACATGCCGGTCCAGTTCCCGGATGGTTCGCACGGGATGATGGCGGTGAGCCAGGACATCACGGACAAGATACAGATGGAGATCGCGCTGCGGGCAGAGGGGAATCATTACCGGGATCTCGTCGAGCATATCCCGGCCATCGTATTTTCAACGGACATGGCAGGTCTCTTCACCTGGATCAGCTCGCGGATCACGGAATACGGAATTGACGCAGCCGCCCTCGCCGGTAACCCGTTCCACCGGCTGGTGGCTCCCGGCAGCCGCGGGCCGGTGATGGAGCAGGTTCTCTCTGCGCGGGAGTCCGGCATAGTCCGGGGGATTCGCTTCCGTGCAGCAATACCGGGCAGCCGGAACGTGTGGTTCGAAGCGGACTGCACGGCCCGGAAGGATGCATCAGGATCCTGCACCGGGATCACCGGCATCCTGCGTGACGTGACGGACCTGACCGGGCTATAGCAGCCTGATGAAAGCCGCGAGATGGGAGTCATACAGCCCGAGTCACCCACCCCGGCCCGTAAATGATAATCACAAGTGATAATCAATTAAAATCTTCCGAATCGTTAAAGAACCCTGATTTTCAGACATTTCTATGATAATCCCTGCAATGGCAGCGTTTGGAGTGCTGCCTCATGACGGGGACCCGGTATGCCGGATGCGTCCTACCTGGGTTGTTTACATGCAGGAAGGATGGTTTTAGGTTTGGTTCACCAAAGTGCGGAACGGTACAGTCTGGTTGTTGTAGTGCTTCTGATCCCGCTGCTGGCTCTTGCGGCACCATCATCCGCCATCATTCCCGCATCCGGTTACGGTGGCACCATCATCCTGGATCCCGTAACCCCGGACGGGTATGGGAATTTTTCCGGAGACGCAGCGGCACAGGACGCAGACCGGTCCATGGACATCCTGCCCGGTGCCCGGGAGTCCGGCCGTGTTTTCAGTATCTCATCCGGCTCTCCGGTTCCCGTGATCCATTCCCTGGTGCTACCTGGCCTCCCGGAAGCCGGCACACAGCAGGAAACATTCTGCAGCGATCTGTCGACCGGTGATACTGCCGGATCCCTCTGCTACGCCGGGCAGCAGATTGGCATTGCGGTGACCCCCGGAGGGAGGGTCCGGGTGGCAGGAACAAACGGATCGTTCACCCTGCACCTTGACGGGATCGGACGTCCGGGCGAATTTCAGATTGCAGGTTTCGGGAAAATCCGGGCATCTGCCGGCCGGCTCGATATCCTACGGCCGGGGTACACCGAATGGTATACCGGCAGCAGTGCCGGCATCGAGCAGGGGATGACGGTGGAATCCCGTCCTGTCGGGAACGGGACGCTTATCGTGAATTACACCCTTGCGGGCAATCTTCGGCCGGCCCTGGCTGGCGAGACCCTGGTCTTCTTCGATGTAACCGGTCCCGTGATGCAGTACGGCGGGCTTGCTGCATACGATGCAACCGGCAGAAACCTCCCTGTGGCCCTCTCCCTTTCGTCCGATACGCTCACATGGCAGGTCGATGATCAGGATGCCGTTTACCCGGTGGTTATCGACCCATGGATTGCCACGCAGGATGCTGTGCTGACTGCAACGGATGCAGCTACCGGTGCCAAATTCGGGAGCTCTGTAGGGATTGCCGGTGATACTGCAATTGTCGGGGCGTACGGGGCCAGCGTGGGCACGAAAACCTCCGCCGGCCAGGCATATGTCTTTACCAAAAGCGGAGGAGTGTGGAGCCAGACCGCTATTCTCAATGCCACGGATGCTGCAAAAAATGCCTATTTTGGATCTTCCCTGGCAGTCTCCGGTGACGGGAATACCATGGTTATCGGCGCACCGGGTGCTGCCGTAGGCACGAACACATCTGCTGGCCAGGTATATGTCTTTCAAAACAGCGGAAGCACCTGGTATCAGTCTGCAATCCTGAACGCGACGGATGCGGCAGCAGGTGATAACTTCGGAAGCTCTGCAGCCATTTCGGATGATGGGAATACCGTACTTCTCGGTGCTGTCGGATATGCCTCTTATTCCGGTAAAGCGTATGTCTTCAAAAACAGCGGCGGGACGTGGAACCAGGCTGCAGTTCTGACCGATGCAGATCCTGACGGTTCGATGTTTGGGGATTCGATTGCTATCTCGGACGATGGGACCCTCGTGGTCATCGCCACACCCAGTGACGATACTACCGGCCATGTAAGTATCTTTACTGAGAGCGGTGGCTCATGGAGCCCGGCAGCCTCCCCTGCAGATACTGATTCGAATGATTATTCTTTCGGGACGTCTGTAGGGCTTTCTGACGATAAGAGCACCATGTTCATCGGCGCATATAACGAGACACACGCTGGCAAGGAATATGTCTTCATAAACAGTGGAGCTGCATGGAGCCAGGCTGCAGTGCTGGAACCTGCGGACGTGTCGCCGGATGACTATTTCGGGACTTCTGTCGCAGTCTACGGGGATACCGCGATCATCGGCGCCTATAAATTCAATAGTGATGCAGGCAGGGCGTACGCTTTTAAAAATACCGGGAGCTCGTGGAATCAGGCAGCAGTGCTGGAACCCACGGATTCGGCGAGTGGTGCGTACTTTGGGAAAGCTGTATCCGTCTCGGGAAATACAGCGGTCATCGGCGCCTACCAGTTCAACAGCTACACCGGGAAGGCGTATATTTTCACGTTATCCTCTGCCTCATCAGGCCCGGCAGTCACCGGGATCAACCCGGCATCCGGCCTGAATGCCACCGAAAAGACCGTGACGGTCAGCGGTACAAATTTCGATACCTCGGCTTCTCCAGTGGTGAAATTCACCCGCACCGGTTCCCCAAATGTCACGCTCGACGTTGTCAGCGATACCGGTACGGCGCTTGTCCGAAAAGTTCCCGCAGATATTGAGGCCGGGGCCTGGAACGTGACTGTTGTCAACCGTGACGGAGAGGAAGGGACGAATGCCTCTGTTACCTATACAGCCCTCTCCTCCCCGCGCCTGACCGGGATCAGCCCGGTATACGGCGGGAATGCCACGGTAACTCTCGTGACGATCACCGGTTCCCAGTTCGGTACTGCCGCTGCCCCGAATGTGAACCTGACAAGGAGCGGGTACGGCAATATCACCCTTACGGGGACCAATCTCTCAACAACCTCATTTACCGTCTCCGTTCCTCAGGATATTCAGGCCGGGATCTGGGGTGTCACCGTCATTAATCCGGACGGGCTGGAAGGGACGAACTCGTCCGTCACGTATCTGGCCCTCGCTCCCCCCCGCCTGACCGGGATCAGCCCGGCATTTGGCGCGAATGCCACGGCAACTCTCGTGACGATCACCGGTTCCCTGTTCAACAGTACAGCCGGTACGCCGGTCGTAAACCTGACAAGCGCCGGTAAGAGCACCGTCACCCTGACCGCAACGAACCTCTCCGCTACCTCATTTACGGTGACCGTGCCGAACCATAATATTGAGGCGGTCTGGAATGTTACTGTCATCAACCCGGATGGGCTGGAAGGGACGAACGCTTCGATTACCTTCTCGACAACCGATCCCCCTCCCGTGACAGAGTTTTCCTTCGACCCGGCAACCGGTCTTGCTCCCCTGGCCGTCACATTCACCGATCAATCGATCAATGTTCCCGAGAGCTGGAGTTGGGATTTCGGGGATGGGGATACCACCGGTTCAACGCTCCAGAACCCGGTCCATACGTACACGAAACCCGGTATCTACACAGTGACACTGTCGGCAACCAATGGGCTCGGCACCGGGAATAAGACGGTACAGAAGGGCATTGCCGTCACGGCTCTCGCAGACGAGACCGCGATCCTGAACGCATCTTCCGATTCAGCGGCGAACGCCCGGTTTGGCGCATCGGTCGCGATCTCCAGTGACGGGAACACCGCGTTTGTCGGCTCTGAATATACCACGCTGGGCTCGACCCCGGCCGGCAAGGCGTATGTTTTCAAAAAGAACGCGGGAGCCTGGAGCCGGTCTGCGGTCCTGCTGGCATCGAATGCAGCGGCCAGCGACGCGTTCGGGCGCGCCATCGCACTGTCCCGGGACGGGACCACCGCGGCAATAGCGGCAGACAACGCCAACATCGGGGCGGTGACATGGGCGGGCCAGGTCTACATCTTCACGAACAACGGGGGCACCTGGAGCCAGAGCGCGATCCTGAACGCCTCCGACTACGAGAGCAGCGGCCATTTCGGGAAATCCCTTTCCCTTTCCGATGACGGGAACACGTTGTTCATCGGGTCGTACATGGCAACGGTGGGCGGGTACGACTCAGCCGGTAAGACCTATATATTCCAGAGATCGGGGGGTGTCTGGTCCGGGAAACAGACCCTGGTGGCTTCGAATCCGGAGACGGGTGCGAATTTCGGGACTTCCGTTTCATTCAAAGGAGACACCGCGGTGATCGGCGCACCCCGTGCCACGGCCAGTTCGATCGCCAAGGGCGGCCAGGTCTATGTCTTCACGGACAGCGGAGGCACCTGGAGCCAGACTGCAATCCTGAAGGCATCGGATGTTGCCGGTGAGAGTCACTTCGGGGAGTCCGTTGCGCTCGCGGACGATGCGGACACGGTCTTCATCGGTGCGTCCTATACTACGGTGGGTACAACCGAATATTCCGGGAAAGCCTATGCGTTCGAGAGGAGCGGGGGCACCTGGAGCCAGGCAACGGTCATGAGTGCGCCGGAAGCCACGCACCAGGCCTATTTTGGGGATTCGGTAGCAACTTCAGGTGATGGCAGCAGGGTGCTTGTCAGCAATATCGGCAAGGGCAGTGACCCGGGGCTTGCGTATATCTACCAGAAGTACGGGGGCTCGTGGTACCGGACGCATGTCCTGAAGGCATCGGATGCAACAGGGTACGATGGTTTCGGGTGGTCAACAGCGCTCGGGGGAGCAACTGCGCTCGTCGGCGCAGCCTGGGCAGCCTCCGGCCCGACTGCCGAGGCCGGCCAGGCGTATTTCTTTACGATCTCCGACCCGGCGCCGGTGGTTGCCGGGATCAGCCCGGCATATAGCCTGAACACCACTGCCATAACCGTGTCGGTATCCGGGACGAATTTTGCTACTGCTTCGGATCCGGTGGTAACGCTTACGCGTTCCGGGTACGCGGACGTCACGCTCGGGGTTGTCAGCGGCACCAGTACTGCCCTTGTCCGGACGGTTCCGGCCTCTGTCACAGCCGGGACCTGGAATATTGTCGTGACCAATCCTGACGGGCAACAGGGAACATCCGCATCCGTGACGTACACGGCAGGGGTGGTGATTCCCCCGCCATCGATCACGGCTGTCACCCCGGCAACAGGCGTCAATACCAGCGCCGTGAGCACGGTGATCTCCGGCACGGGATTCAACACCACGATGGCCGGCGCGACGACGGTCAACCTGACCCGAACCGGGTACACCAATATCTCCGTAACCGGTGTCACTCCTGAGTCCGCTACCAGTATTACCGTAAGCCTCCCGATCTCCCACGCTGATGCCGGGATCTGGTACCTCGTCGTGATCAACCCGGACGGACAGGAGAACACGGAATCCATCCTCTTCAGGATTACAGACCCGGGTACCCTGATTCCGCCATCAGTTTCTTCGGTCAGCCCGGCCATGGGTCTCAATACCGGCCCGGTAAGCGCCATCATCACCGGAACGGGATTCAACACTACCGGGGCCGGGGGAACAACGGTTAACCTGACTCAGACCGGGTACGCCAATATCTCTGTAACCAATGTCACTCCTGCGTCCGCTACCAGCATTGCCGTAAGCCTCCCGATCACTCATGGCGGTGCGGGGACCTGGTACCTTGTCGTCATCAACCCGGACGGACAGGAGAGCGTGGAGCGGGTCCCGTTCGTCATCACCGGCCCCGTACCGACAACTGCACCTGTCGAAACCCCGCCCGCCTCCTATGGCAGCGATGACGATGGCCCGACCGTGCAGAAATCTCTGCCAGTCAAGACCATATCGGTGAACATCGGCGGGAACTCAAATACAAAAAAAGCGGTCGTGACCGGCACGGGTCTTGATGATCTTATCCTGACCGGCACCGTGCTGTCCGTCCCGGAACTCAACCGGGCTGCTCCGCCGGGTGTGGTATTCCAGTACATCAGCCTCGTGCCGGCACAATACGTTACGATCACCGGAGCCGCGATCACCTTCACGGTCCCGCAGTCATGGCTCGATGAGAACCATGTCAGCCCGCAGGACATTATCCTGTACCACTACACCGGAGGACAGTGGGTTGCCCTCCCGACAACGGTCGTGAAGACCGAAAACGGCCAGGTTTACTTCACGGCAACGACCCCGTCATTCTCGTGGTTCGCTATCGGTGTAACGAAGACCCCGTCTGCTGTGGTAACGTCCGGTATACCGGGCAGCAGGACGTTTGGTGACATTGTTGGCGGAGCAGTGACGGAACCGGTCACAGCTGGTACGGGTGCAGGTACCCTGCCAGCGGAGACCACTGCCACGGTCCCTGTTGTGGCCGTGGACCCCGGTTTCCCGCTCGCGACCATCGCGATGATCGGCACCGGATGTGTTGTGCTCATCGGTGGCAGCTGGTACGTGCGCCGGTGGTGGATCCGCCGGCAGAACCCGGCGTTGTTCATGGAATACGACTGATGCACCCCAAATGTGAGTAGAGATATTTGACAACCCATATTAACACACTTAAGAAATGTGTATTGATCAATCCAGGACAAGCAACCCAGCCAGGTATTTCCTAATAAAATATGTCCTGGGGGAAGATGCACCGCCCCGTCCTGATGGTGATACTATGACGGTCCTGGTTCATCCGGCTACAAAACAGAACGGTATGGTTCTTGCAGTAGTCCTCCTGCTGGCCATCATATTTATGCTTCCTCCGGTTACAGCTGCGGAACATATCCTCAATCCCGGGGATTTAATCCAGACGGCAATAAACACAGCTGCCGATGGCGACACAATTTCCCTGAATTCCGGGACCTATTCCCAGAACGGGATCACGGTCAACAAGAATATCACCATCCGGGGGAACCCGGCAGACAATGCTAATTCCGGCAATACCTTTATCGATGCGCAGTCTAAGGGCAGGATCTTCATCGTCACTGGTGGATATAATCTTACCATAGACAACCTGACCCTGCAGAACGGGAGAGCACCGGATGGCCTGCCTTCAGACAGGTTTGATCACACTGGTTTTGCCGGAGAATCCGGAGGGGCAATCTATTCTGACGGCCTGGTCACCGTAACTTCATCCACTATTCATGACTGCCGGGCGGGTAACGGAGGTATTGGTTTTGACGGCGTAATGGGTGACGGAACAGCCGGAGGTGATGGCGGTAACGGTGGTGCTATCTACACCAGTGATGAGGTCGTCATCGATGCCACAACCATCACGCACTGTTATGCAGGAAACGGCGGCCCATGTGGTGCTGAGTTTACCACCGGCACCGGTGCAAAGGGAGGCGACGGGGGCGCAATATACGCCATGAACTTCCTGACCATTACGTCGTCTTCCATTACGAGCTGCACTGCGGGAGTTCCGGGCAGTAGTGAAGGCGCCGGGGGCAATGGAGGAAACGGCGGCGGCATATATACCGCCAACTATACGTTCCCTGTCAGTTACATGAACATCCGGTTTACTACGATTTCCAACTGCAGTGCAGGGAAAGGAGGCGATGGAGTTCCCTGGTATGATGGCGGGGATGGTGGTAGCGGTGGCGGCATTTATTCAACATGGCCGGCAACAGTAACCTCGTCCACGATTTCCGGATGTAATGCAGCAGTCCGGGGTACTAACACGGGTGCTACCCCGGGTGTTGACGGAAGAGGCGGTGCCTACGGGGGATTTAATTATGGGGGAACGCTGACCCTGGAGAATTCAACCCTTACCGGAAACTGGGCTCCACGCGGAGGTGCCATCGGCCCGGATGATACAAGCCAGGGAGAGATGAGGGTGACCTCGTCAAACATTTCCTCTAATTCGGCAACTGAATGGGGTGCTATCTTCTACTGGGGAACACTCATTGCGACATCATCAACTTTTACGGGCAATTCGGGCGGCGTAATAGAAGTCTATAAAGGCGACCTGCATCTGAACCGGTTTTACAATAATGCCGGGATAACAGTATATTGTCCGTACGACACGACCATGATCGAGGCCCAGAACAACTGGTGGGGCACGAACAGCAACCCCTCGGGATACAAATCCGGAAATGTCACCTATTCCCCGTGGCTGATGCTGTGTGCCACAGCCCTTCAACCTTCGATCACGACTGTCAAGACCGCAAGTATTCGTGCAAACCTGACGTATAACTCTGACAGCATAGATACTTCCGCATCAGGTTTCCTTCCGGATAATATCCCCCTCGCATTTACCATCACCTCAGGTGGAGGTACTATCCTGCCCCTGGCTGGCTCCACGACAAACGGGGCGAACACCTCAACCTACACACCCGCGGCACCCGGATCGAAAACTGTTGACGTTACCGTAGACAGCCAGACTATTTCCGTACCAATCGGGGTTACCCTTCCGCCGCCGCCCGTGATTACCGCCATCACTCCCGCGAGCGGGCTTACCGCGGGAGGAACCAATGTCACGATCACCGGTACATCATTCCTTGGGGCAACAGAGGTCCAATTCGGCACTGCTTCCTCAACCAACCTTACCGTGAACTCGGATACCAACATCACGGTAACCTCGCCAATCCATGTGGCAGGAACGGTCAACATAACCATCATAACACCGGGAGGGACGAGTACTATTGTCCCGGCTGACGAGTTCACGTACATCGCCCCGCTGCCGGCAGTAACCGGTCTCACACCCGCTCTCGGGCCAATGGCCGGGGGCACCAATATCACCCTTACCGGTTCCGGGTTTATTGGCGCAACAAATGTCCGGTTCGGTACTGCTTCCGCAACCAATCTTACTGTGAACTCGGATGCGAATATTACAGTAACCTCTCCCGCACATACAGCAGGTGCTACTGATGTAACGGTGACAACCGCGGGTGGCACCAGCATCTCGTCTGCTGGCAGCAGTTTCTGGTATTCGCCTGTCCCTGCAATCACCAGGGTCTCACCGGTCAGCGGCCCTGTTGCCGGGGACACAACGGTCATACTTACCGGAACCGGGTTTACCGGCGCAACAGGGGTTCAATTCGATACTGCATCCGGTACCAGCCTTACCGTGAACTCCGATACCCAAATCACGGTCACCTCTCCGGCGCATATTGCAGGGATGATCAATATCACCGTCACGACCCCGGGAGGAACAAGTACGATTATTCCCGGCAACGGATACTATTACGCTCCAGTCCCATCCGTTACCGGTATTGCACCGGGCGGGGGGCTTACGGCCGGAGGAACCAATGTCACGATCACCGGTACCGGGTTCAGCAATGCCACTGCCGTGAGGTTCGGCGCTGTATCCGGAACGAACCTGACCGTGGAGTCCGATTCACAGGTCACCATCACGTCACCGCCACAGGCAGCAGCAGTTGTCGATGTAACCGTAATGACTCCGGGAGGGACAAGCCCTTCCGTCCCTGCGGATCAGTTTACATATACTGCCCCTGTCCCGTCAATTTCCCGTATATCTCCGGAGATTGGGCCCGTTACCGGTGGCACGACCGTGGTAATCACCGGTACTGGCTTTATTGCAGCAACAGATGTACAGTTCAATGCCACCGCTGCAACCGGTTACACCGTTGACTCTGACACCCGGATCACAGCCGTAATCCCGGCCGGCATCGAGGGAACCGTGAATGTGAATGTCACAACGGCCGGAGGTACCAGTCATCCTGAAGTATCCAGCAGATTTACCTATGCCAATATTCCAGCCGTTAATGCCATCTCACCAACCGAAGGCCCGGCCAGCGGAGGCACGGTTGTCACGATCTCGGGCAATAAATTCACTGGTGCAACGAGCGTGTTGTTCGACACCACCCCGGGAACAGGTCTTACGGTACTAACGGATACTCAAATTCTCATTACCTCCCCGGCCCACCCAGAAGGAGTAGTTAATGTAACGGTAACAACACCGGAAGGGACCAGCCAGTACACGGTATCAGATAGATTCACTTATCGTGCAGTCCCGGTGACAACCTCAATACCACCATCATCGGGATCCGATAGTCGAGATACTGAACATCTGGTAATCCGACCCGAGATGACAACGCACATTAATGTTGGCGGGGACTCGGCAGTTGAACGAGTTGCCGTAACCGGCACCGGCCTTTCAGAACTTATTGTGACCGGAACACCGAAAAATGGACCCGTCGATAAAATCAGCCCGCCATCAACGATTGTATACCAGTACATCGAACTCGTCCCGGCACGGTATGCAACCATAACCGGTGCCGTGATTACCTTTACGGTGCCTGTATCATGGCTGGAGGAGAACCACCTCACGCAATCGGAGATCGTGTTGTATCATTTTACCGGAAATGCATGGGTAGTTTTGCCGACTACCGCGGGTGGCACGGCAAATGGGATTGTTAAGTTCACAGCACAGAGCCCGACATTTTCGCTCTTTGCGATTGCCGGTCAGCCAAACAACGGTATCCCCACCATCGAATCCCGTCCGGTTGAATCATTGGGCGATCTGACACAGACACAAACTCCTGCGATAACGACTGATAGTACGTATCTGCCTTCCAGACTTCAGACCACCACAACCCAATCACTCCCGGCAGTTATACAACCGGATCCCGGCTTCCCGCTTGCGACCATCGCGCTGATCGGAACCGGATGTGTTGTGCTCATTGGCGGCGGATGGTATATCCGGTGCTGGTGGATCCGCAGGACGCATAACGATCCGCTCCGGTGGAAGAGCAACTGGTAGAATATCCCTCCGGTGCTGGTACGATAACGGTTATGAGAGCGGATTTGACTCAAACGTACATAATCCCCTGCCAGCACTCATGCACTCTACCGGCCCGGGATTTGGTTGACCCACTATAATATACCGGAAAAACCCATTGTATACGGATGATCATACCGGATCGGAGATGAATAAATGCGACTTCTTCTCATTCATTCAGACTACATAGAATACGAAGCCAAAAAGAAGACAAAGATGGCGGAGGAGTGTTCCGTTCTCTCGGACAGGGAAAACGAGGCACTCACTGTTTTCTGCGCCGTGGAATCGATCGACGAAGAGGATCTCGAAGGCGTGGTTCTCCAGGGAATCGAGGAGATCAAAAAGACTGCCGGGCAGGTCAATGTGGACAAGATCGTGGTCTACCCGTACGCCCATCTCTCAAGCGACCTTTCGTCCCCAGAGACCGCGGTTGCTGTGCTCAATGCATTAAAAGCAGGTCTTGAATCGGAGGGATTCGCCGTCAAGCGTGCCCCCTTCGGCTGGTACAAGTCCTTTAAGCTCTCCTGCAAGGGCCACCCGCTCTCGGAACTCTCCAAGACCATTGTCCCCGGTGAGACTACAGTTAAGAAAGAGAAGAAGGAGGTCACCCACGACTGGTTTGTCCTTACCCCGGACGGGAAGCAGCACGACTACAAGGAGTTCCTTGATGACTCCCCGTTCGGCTGCCTTGTGAAGAAGGAACTTGGCGTTGCAGTCCCTGTCGGTGGCGAACCCGCCCACGTTGACCTGATGCGCAGCAAGGAACTCGTGGACTACGAGCCCGCATCCGATGTCGGCTGCCTCCGCTGGATGCCCAAAGGCAAGATTGTCCGCGACCTTCTTGGCGACTACGTTCTCGGCATGGTTCTTGAATACGGCGGGACTCCGGTCGAGACCCCGGTGATGTACGACCTTGGCGACAAGGCAATTTTTGAGCATGCCGATAAATTCGGCGAACGCCAGTACCGCTTCAAATCCAACAACCGGAACATGATGCTGCGGTTTGCCGCGTGCTTTGGCATGTTCTCGATCATGCGGGACATGCATATCTCGCCAAACAACCTCCCGATGAAGATGTACGAGCTCTCGACCTACTCCTTCCGCCACGAACAGAAAGGAGAGGTCATCGGGTTGAAACGCCTCCGGTGTTTCACCATGCCCGACATGCACTCGCTCTGCCTTGATATGCCCCAGGCCCTCAAGTGCTTTGAGGAACAGCTTGCCATGGGATGGCAGACCGGCCGGGACTTTGAGACCAAGCTCGTTGCAGCATTCCGGTGCACGAAGGACTTCTATGCAGAGCACGAAGCATGGGTCAAGAAGATCGTAAAGGAATCAAACTGCCCGATGCTCATTGAGATTCTCTCTGACCGGGTTCATTACTGGGTAGCAAAAATCGACCTTGCTGCAATTGACGGCCAGCTCCGCCCGATTGAGAACCCGACCGTGCAGATCGATGTCGAGAGTTCGACCCGGTTCAACATCAAGTATCACAAGGAAGACGGTACTCCCGTCCACCCGCCAATCCTCCACTGCTCGCCAACGGGAAGTGTCGAGCGGGTTATGTGTGCAATCCTGGAGAACATCTCAACGCAGGAAGTTCCGGCACTGCCGACCTGGCTTTCGCCAACACAGGTCCGGGTAGTCCCGGTTGCAGAACGCCACGGAGCATTCGCCGCTGAAATCTGTAATATCATCAATGCGGCACAGATCCGGTGCGATGTCGATGACCGCGAAGAGAGCGTGGGCAAGAAGGTCCGGGAAGCCGGCATGGACTGGGTACCCTACGTCATAGTCGTCGGGGATGAGGAAGTCGCAAGCAAAAAGCTGACGGTCACCATCCGGAGAAAGTCGCAGCCCAACAAACCCCACAAGGAGCAGATGACCGCAGAGGAACTTATCGCGGTTGCAAGGAAGGAGATCGAGGGAATGCCGTTCCGGCCCCTGTATACTCCCCGCAGGCTTTCGATGAAAGCCCGGTATATCTGAATTCTTTTTTTCACAAATTTTCCGCAGATATTTTCCGGATTTTCCCACCCGAAATATCGGAAAATTGTTCCACAGGGGTTTGAACTCCCCCGCAAGGTCGCTTCTGAATGTTCAGCAGGACTATCACAACCAGAAGCATGAGGGCATCAGTCCCCATCATAGATCATTAAGAAATCTCGCACCCGACCATTCATCACGGTCCCTGTCCCGTCAAAACACTTTTCCCCTGCCCGACCCCCTGCATATCAAAAGCTACTATTACTGATGTAAAAATCAGGGAGTTTTTCCAAAGCGTATAGGGGGTCGGGCAGGGGTAAAGTGTAAACCGGGCTGCTCACGACCCTGATAATTCATGCGATCTGCACGACCCTTAAAACCCTGCCTGCCAGCATAGATTCAGGTCGTAAATTTTTACAAAAATGAGTAATATCCGGTTCTGCAATTCCGCATGATTTCCAGAATCCTGCCCATGGAGTGAAAAACATTTTTCCCCCATCCGACCCCCCCAATGCACAGAGCGATACGAGGCCGGATGATGCGGATACCAGCAAAATAGTTACAATTCAGGCAGCATCATGGAACACCCTGAATCCTGAAAAAAATTATTCCCAAGGAGGAGGGGAGAATCGATCTTGTTATTCTAGTTCGTCTGCCGGCCGCTGTTTTGGGATATGAACCGTAAACGTACTCCCGAGATTGACGATACTGTCAACACTGATATAGCCACCGTGCATCTGGACATATTTCCGGGCAATGGACAGCGAAAGCCCGACCTGCTCGTGCTTCCGTACCGGGCCTCCTGTCACCTCCCCGTCAAACGGCTTGAATATCTCATCGAGGCGGGCACTGGTGATACCGATCCCGTTATCCTGTATTGCCAGCCGGTGCATCGTATCACCGGGTGTCGAACGGTACATGACCCGGATCTTGCGGGGCGGTTTTGAATATGCCACGGCATTCGAAAGAAGGGCATCCATAACAATGGAAAGCTTGTTCCGGTCAGCCTCGAACATGAGATCGCGGGGGATATCAAGAGTTATATCGGCATTTGCTACATAATTCCCGGATTCAATAAGTGATCGGATGAGTTCGGGTACAGAAAACCCGGTATATTCAAGCGGGATCTTCCCTTCGTCAAGAACGGACAGTTCCAGCATCTGGTTGATGATCTGGCGTTCGTGATCCACACTTTTTGCAACGCGGTCGAGTATGACACGGGTTTCCTCGGTGACCCCGTATGCTTTCGGATCTTCGATGAGCATGTTAAGATACCCGATGATCGGCTGCAACGGGGTGCTCAGTTCCGATGCCACCGTGCTGATAAGCCCCTGGCGGCGCTCGGTATCCAGCCGGATCCGCTTTTTCAACAGTTCGCGCTCGGTAATATCGACAAGATTGATGAGAACCGCAGGAACCCCCCTCCTGGTGATCGGGGCTGCAAAAAGGGCGGCAAGCCGGGTTCCCCCGCCTTTTGTCACAAACCGGCATTCCATCATGTCAGATTCCGGCAAGGGAGTTTCCCCTGACGGAACAAACCGCCGATATTTATCCAGATCATCGGGATGGATAAAAGATGCCAGGTCTTTTCCATCCAGTTCGTCAGACGGGTAACCGGAGAAACCACAGAACGCCGGGTTTGCATAAGCAATCGCAGAATCACGGATAATCACGATGCCGGTCGGGGAATGCTCGGTTACCTGCTCGTACTGTGCATAGTTTTCTTCTGCAGTCTTTTCAGCATGCTTGCGGGAATCGATGTCGATGATCGAACAACTCACCATGTTATCCGCAACCCGCCTCCACGAGAGGTTCACCCAGAACGGGTGCCCTGCTTTTGTTAAGAACCGTGTCTCAAAATTGGAGATCTCTTCGCTGGACCCAAGACGCTCGAAGAACCGTTTCTGCTCATCTTCAGAAAAAAACAGGCGGGAAAACCTGGACTGGTGGAGTTCTTCTGCAGAATATCCCAGCATGGTTTCTGCCTGCGTGTTCATGAAACGGATGGAAAACGAATTCTGGTCGAAGAGGACAATTCCCAGAAGCGAGGTTTCAAAGATACTGCGGTACCGGGTTTCACTGGCATTGACCTTGTCGGTAAAGTAGGCAACCACCACAGCAACAAGGACAAACATGATCGCCTGCCCGGTCGTGTAGATCAGGCCGGCGGTATCGGGATAGAGCGCAATGTATGCCAGGATCTCGTAAACAAGGGCACAGGCACCTGCCAGGTATACTCCTTTTTTCGGGTAGAAGTACGTGGTATAAAGAATCGGGAAATAAAAGAGCTGGGCGACGATGCTCTCGGTGTAACGGGTCAGGGACACTGCCGTTATGAGGATACAGCAGAGAGTCAGCGATACAATGACCCAGAGCCGGACCAGATCCGTGTGGGAAACCTGTACGGACTTTAGGTCAGAATACCAGTTCATGGTTTATACGTTGTAGATTTTTGATGTAGATAAAGGTATTATCAAAAGTCGATTAAGAAAAGTTTATATCAGATGGTAAGCGGAGTGAGTTTTTCAATAACCCGCTCAACCTGTTTTACCGAGGTGCCGATATAGGCATCCGGCGAAAGAAGCACGAGGAGTTCGGTCTTTGGCACAAGTTGTACAATCTCGGTGTCGGCAGCAAGAACATCAGCAAGGATCCGGCTTTCAGTAAGTGCCTGCATGCTTGCCTGGCGGACCCGTTCATGCGCTTCCTGGCGGTTCATGCCTTTCCGGGTGAGTTCGATCATGACCGACTCGGCCATGTTAATGCCGTGGAGGAACATGAGGTTGCGCCGGATTGCAACCTGGTTGATGACGAGGTGATCCAGGACCGTGGTCATCACCCGGAGACAGTGATCCGTGAGGATCGATGCTTCCGGGAAGAGGATGCGTTCGCAGGATGAGTTGGTGAGATCTCGCTCGTCCCAGAGGGTATTGTTCTGGAGCGCAGGTTCGACGGCAGACCGGATAATCCGGGAGAGCCCTGAAACCTGCTCGGATTTTATCGGGTTCCTCTTGTGCGGCATCGTGGACGATCCCACCTGCTTTTCACCGAATGCTTCTTCCACCTCACCGATCTCGGTCCGCTGGAGCGTGCGGACTTCGATACCGATCTTGTCAAGGGTTGTTGCAACACCGGCGCAGAACATGAAGTATTCCGCATACCGGTCGCGGGAGATGACCTGGTTGGAAACGTCCACGGATCCCATACCGAGGTTTGCCATCATGGTTGCCTGGACCAGCATCGCTTTTGGCCCGAGTGCTGCCTGCGTACCGACCGCACCGGTCATCTGCCCGACAATAAGCCGGGGGCGCAGCTGTTCGAGCCGCTCGATATGCCGGCCGACTTCGCTTGCCCAGATCGCAAACCGGAGGCCGTAGGTTGTCGGGACACCGTGCTGGCCGTGGGTCCTTGCAATGCAGACCAGGTGCTTGTTTTCACCCGCCCTCCGGATGAGGACAGCAAGCAGGCGGCGCAGCTTTTCATCGAGCAGGTTGAGTGCCTGCTTGAGCTGGAGGCCGGTTGCCGTATCGAGGATATCGTTCGATGTTGCCCCATAGTGCACCCACCGGCCGGATTCCCCGCATACTTCCGTGATGGCCTTGACGATTGCCATCATGTCGTGGCTGATCTCGGCTTCGATCTCTTTTGCCCGCTCAAGAGAGGCCCTGCCGGCATTCTTTTCGATTTCCAGTGCGTCCGGTACCGGGATCATTTTGTGAGTTGCCTCGGCCCGTGCGAGCGCCACTTCCGCGGCAACTACGCAGGAAAACCGGTTCTTCTCACTCCAGACGGCCCGCATCTCCGCTGTGCCGTACCGCTCCTCAATGGGGTGGACTGCCATGAGAACAGATCTGTTGTTTGTGAATATAGCATTTAATGATCAAAGGCGGATTTATATTACGATACGAATAGACTGCCATTTCGCGGGCATATCAAAGGTTTAACCTTCATTCCCGCAAATATCGAAATATAAGGCTGCTGCATGACCCCGACCTACCTTATCGAGATCCGTCTTGCCCGGACCAGATGGCGGATAACGGAGACGAATTATGCAGTGGCACATAAGTTCGGAATAAAAAAGAACATGGAGCGGAACCCGCATATCACGCTCTATGGTCCCCTGAACCTGAATGAAGGAGTCAGCCCCGGTACCCTGATTTCCATAATCGGCAGGATTGCACGGGATTATGATGCGATACCATTTCTGATGGACGGGCTTGAAAAACGCGAGGGCATGCATGGCAGTGTCATCGCATTCCCGGTCACACCTTCAGAAGCGCTCGTAACCCTGACAAAAAAACTTGCCGGTGAACTCTCTGGAATTTCAAAAAGCCTCAATACCTGGGACGCGCATCCCGACAAAAAATGGTTCCATGTCACGGTTGCAAACCTGCTTGACCCGGGTCTTGCATCAGAGATCTATACCTCGATTACCAGTCCGGCAACAGGACTCCTCCGGGAAGTTCCTGAACAGGAAGGTCTCATCCCGCGGCTCCGGGCATTCCTCGGGCTCCGTACCCCAAAAAAGAAACCGGTCATTCCCCGCCCGCTTCTTCTCGATGATACCGGTCTTCGCATTACGATCATGCAGGGCAGGCAGATCCTTGCAGAATATGATCTTCTGGAGAAGAGCTGGATCAAAAAGGAGGAGATCCATTCCCATGACCGGTGGCAGGCAACAATGGCAGCGTACCGGAAATGGGCGGGTTTTGAACCCGGGGTCAAAACGCCGGAAAACCCGGATGATATATTCCTGATCTCGGACCTGCATCTTGGTCATGCCAACATCATCCATTACTGCTCCCGCCCGTTCCTGTTTACCAATGCCGGGGAGATGGACCGGGTTCTCATCCGGAACTGGAACATGGCAGTTTCCCAGGGCTCACGGGTTTTTTATCTCGGCGACCTGCGATACGGCCACCCTGGCCCGCCACCTTCCCATTACCTGGGCCAGCTCAACGGGAATATTACATTCATACGGGGCAATCACGATGACCGGCGTCTCGAAGCCATCCCGTCCACAACTCTGGAATACGAAGGCAGGAATTTCCTGCTCATTCACGACCCTGCCGATGCCCCGGAAGATTTCGACGGGTGGGTTATCCACGGGCATTACCATAACAACGATCTCCGGAGATTCCCGTTCATTAACCCGGAGGAAAAACGCATCAATGTCAGTGCGGAAGTCCTTGGGTATACCCCGGTCACTATCCGCGAGATTTCCCGCAGGCTCGATAAAATCGGGCAGGCAGAAAGCCCTGTCCCGGTCATGGTACGGTATCCGACCGGCTGAGGACAATACTTTTGGCACGATCCTCATTCATAACGTTTATACTCGCCGGATGTAATGTGCATCTTGGAGGACTTGTGCATGCTGTTTGAGAAGATCGTAGCAGAGGGCCTTGCCCATAATTCCTATATCGTCGGATCCCACGGAAAGGCAGCAGTCATCGATCCGCGCCGGGATTGTGAGATCTATATCGATATCGCCGCTCGCAACAACTGCGTCATTACGCATATCTTCGAGACGCACCGGAACGAGGACTACGTGATTGGCTCTCCCGAACTTGCAGCCCGGTGCAAAGCGGAGATCTATCACGGGGCAGCAATGCCGTTTGCCTACGGGAAACCAGTCCATGACGGTGACCGGTTCAGTCTGGGAATGATCGATCTTACGGTCCGGGAAACACCCGGGCATACGGAAGAGAGCATTTCGCTGGTGCTTACGGATCGCGAAGTTTCCGATAACCCGTTCATTATTTTTTGCGGCGATACCCTTTTTGCCGGCGATATCGCCCGTACTGATTTTTTCGGCAGGGATCGCAAAGCGGAGATGGCAGAAAAGATCTGGGATTCCATTACCGGTAAAATCCTCCCGCTCGGGGACGGGGTCATTGTCTGCCCTGCTCATGGTGCCGGGTCGGTCTGCGGGGAAGAGATTGCTGATCACCCGTTCACGACGGTCGGTTATGAAAAACAGACCAATCCGCTCCTGGCTCTCGGACGGGAAGAATTTGCCCGCTGTCGCACAACCGAATCTCCCTATGTTCCACCCTACTTCCGTACGATGGAACAGCTCAATAAAGAGGGGGCACCGGTTCTTTGCCGGCTTCCCACCCTCATACCGGTTTCGGTTTCCGGGACACAGGACCTGATCCGGAACGGTTGCCAGGTTCTCGATATCCGCGCTCCCACCAGTTTTGCCGCAGGGCACCTGCCGGGCAGTATCTCGATCTGGCGCGAGGGTATCGCGGCATTTGCCGGCTGGTTCCTTACTTATTCTCATCCCGTCATCCTGGTTGACGATTTCAATACCGGACTCGATCCGGTCCTGCGTCAATTGATCCGGATGGGGTATGACAACATTGCAGGTTATCTTGCCGGGGGATTTCCGGCCTGGACTAAAGCTGCCGGGGAAACCCGGTCATTTCCCGCGTGCACGGTCCAGCAGCTCCATGAACGGCTCGAAAAAGAAACCCCCTTCCTGCTCGATGTCCGGGATATTAAAAACCGGGAAAAATTCGGGCATATACGGGGGTCTCATCACCGCTATATCGGGGAACTTCCGGCCCACCTCGACGAAATCCCGAAGAATGAACCGGTAGTGATTTATTGCGATGCCGGGTATAAGGGAAGTCTTGCAGGAAGTATCCTTGAAAAGAACCATTTCCATGACATCACGAATGTTCTGGGTGGAATGACGGCCTGGAAACAGGCAGGGTACCGGATTGAAAAATAGAAATCGTTTTTCCGGGCGGAAATTAAAAAGATTTATCTTCTTTTATGGGGAATCCAGATTGTTGTGAGTCTATGGACATCATAAAGATCCCGCGGATGGAAAAACAGGAATATGACCGGCTCATTGAGAAAGGATATATCTGCCGGATTGCATTCCAGGGTGAAAAATATCCATACATTGCGCCATTCCTGTACGTCTTTGACGGGTCGTTCCTTTATTTCCTCTCGACAAAATACGGGAAGAAACTGGAATATTTCCGTAAAAGCCCGTATGTTTCTGTCGAAATTGAAAAATACACCAAGGATCTCTCGTCGTATACTTTTGTAACCCTCCAGGGATACCTCGAAGAAGTGCACGATTCTATCGAGAAGAAGATCATCCGGGAAAAATTCGTGGACTTAATTGTTGAACGAAATCTTTCCTGCAACATCCTTGCTGCCCTTGGCCATTCCCCGCTCGATGCACCGGTGGCAATAGCCCAGGAAGAGCGTTCGCTCGTCTGGAAACTGGTCGGGGTCAAGGATTTTGTCGCCCTGAAAAATCTCTGATCTTTTCTTTTTTTCTCAATAGTTCAATGATCACCGGTCTGGTGGTGAGGAGCGATCCCCGGTTTTGACGCCCAGCAACCCCGGGAGTTTTTCTGGATCAGTAACCGGTTGTGCGCAGGTATTGCGGGCACAGATATAAGCAGTGGTTTTCCCATCGATTTGGGTGAGATCCAGATCGGGGGAGAAGGGCAGGGGATCATTTATCCCGGTCGCACCGGAATCATGCAGGGTTACCAGAACTGTGGGGATATAATGGGCCCGGACCGCACTCACCATCGGTTCAGTATCCGGACCCGGTTTTCCTGCTATCCGTACTTCGGCTGATTGCCCGGTAGCCCGGTCAAGACCCATGAGAAATGCGGTAAATGCGGTCGGGGCATCCCCGATTAGCCCGGCATAGAACCGCAGGAGATCGCGGGCATCATCTTCATACGAAACCTTCCCCGTCAGGCCGGCAAGCATGAGCAGGTTCTCAAAGGTTGCCGAATTTCCCGAAGGAGTAACCATATCGTGAATTTCCTTTTTTCGTACCAGGATAATATCCGCAGACGCAGTCGCAGAATAATATCCCCCGTTCACAGTGTCACGGAAATGGTCATCGAGATATGCCTGGAACCGGGCCGCTTCGGTGATACGCGACGGGTCGAATGTGGTTTCGTAGAGTTCGAGCAGGGCACGGATCACATACGCATAATCCTCGCAGAACGCCGGGATCGCTGCTTCTCCGTCCCGGTACCGGTGCAGGAGGCCCCCGTCATCGGTCTGCATCCGTGCGAGAATAAAATTCAGTGCGCGTTCTGCCATGACCCGGTACGAATCGTTCCCGAACACCCGGGCAGCAAGGGCAAGGGCAGCGATCATGAGACCGTTCCAGTCAGCAAGGATCTTGTCATCCCGCAAGGGGCGTTCACGCTGCTGCCGGGCCACAAACAGGCGGGTCCGGATAGTCCGTATCCGGGTTTGAAGAGGTTCTGTATCATGAGTAGCCGGAATCAAAGGTTCCCTGAGGCTGTCTTTCATGGAGAGGATATTCCGGCCCGGTCCCTGTTCCGCGTGGGGGAAGTTACCGGTCTTTGTGGCACCATAGAATTTCGCAGCAAATGCGGCGTCCTCCGGGCCGAGAACCTGCTCAAGTTCATTGAGGGTCCAGAGGTAAAACGCTCCTTCCCCACCAGGACTGTCCGCATCCTCGGCGGAGTAAAACGCTCCTTCGGGCGACGTGAGATCCCGGGCGACATAAGTGATTATTCCTTCAGCAACATCACGATACGACGGGTTCCTTGTTGCATGGAACGCCTCCGTGTACGCCATGAGCAGCAATGCCTGATCGCAGAGCATCTTTTCAAAATGCGGCACCTGCCATTTCGCATCGGTCGAATACCGGTGGAACCCCCCGCCTATATGATCGCAGATACCGCCACGGGCCATTACTGCAAGGGTTTTATCCACCATAGACAGGGCTTCCTTATTGCCGGTCCGCTTCCAGTACCGGAGCAGGAAAAGGAGCGTGAGAGGTACCGGGAATTTCGGGGCAGTGCCGAATCCTCCGTTCACCGGATCAAACTGCCGCCGGAGTCCTTCATACGCACGGTCGAGGAGTTCCGGGCCGGGATCAGGGTGGCTTCCCGGTTCAGGAATTGTGGCGAGAGAGTCTGTTATCCGGTCAGCCGATTGCAGCACCTCGTCACGCTGTCCGGTCCACACTTCCAGGATCCGGTTGAGAAGATCGATAAGACCGGGCGAACCGAACCGGCCTTCCCGCGGGTAATAGGTTCCGGCAAAGAATGGTTTCTTATCCGGGGTCATGATGATCGTGAGCGGCCAGCCGCCATGGCCGGTCAGCCTCTGGCAGGCTTCCATGTAGATGCTGTCGATATCCGGGCGCTCCTCACGGTCCACCTTGATGCTGACAAAACCACGGTTCAGCACCTCAGCAACATCCGGGCTTTCAAATGATTCGTGCGCCATGACATGGCACCAGTGGCAGGTAGCGTACCCGATGGAGAGGAAGATCGGCTTGTCCTCTTCTGCTGCACGTAAAAACGCCTCCTCACCCCAGGGATACCAGTCCACCGGGTTGCGGGAATGGGCAAGCAGGTACAGGCTTTTCTCATGGATAAGCCGGTTTGTCCCGGCAGGGTGGCTGCCTGCAGACCCCGGCTTCCCGGAATGCGTCATACGAGTCCCTCTGTTGTCAACCGTTATGAGCCTTTCAGAAGTACGAACGCTTATGGGTCCGCCATGACCACACAGGATAGGAACACGTGTCATGGATTTTTCCCCGTTTTTTTTCCTGATCTTCATCGGCATCGTGATCATGGCAGTCTCCCGTGCACTCGATCTCCTCTGGGCCCGCACCATCCCAATCCGTGTATTCTACTATTTTATCCGGTTTCCGGGCGTCGTTATCCATGAATGTTCCCACATCCTCGGATGCCTTCTTGTCGGAGCAAAAATCAAAAAAGTAGTCCTCTTTTCAAAAGGAGGCGGCTCGGTCACTTACACACCGTCACAGATTCCGTATCTTGGCGACGTGATCGTCTGCACGGCACCGTTTTTTATCATCCCCCTCATCCTTGCCGGCATAACCTGGATCTTTGGAACATACCTTGGCTGCACGATCCCGCTCGAACCATTCACCCTCGATCCGCAGGGCATGACCACAGACATAAGTTCCCGGATCTTCTCCATCTTTACTGAAAACCTCTGGTACCAGTTCAACGGCTGGTTCCTGCTCTATCTTTATCTCACGACAAGTCTCGTCCTCTCGCTTGCCCCCAGCACGCAGGATCTCAAAAATGCCGCTGCGGGTATCTGTATACTCACCGGGATAGGGCTTATCGTCATAGGGACCGGGGTTCCCGGGCTCGTCACCGCACTCAATGCATTTATCCGGATTGCCGGTACCGGTCTCTCGCTCGGCCTCACGTTCGAACTTATCGCGCTCCTCTGCTCCCTTCCCGCCGTTGCCTGGTACGGGCTCGGACACCGGTAACCCCCATATCGGGTTGCCCTGGATTTCTCCCGGCATATCGGGAGTTGTTCCCGCATCCCAAACCGATTGGTATTATTTTTCAAAGCGAGCATTAGTGTACAGCAATGGCAGACACCCTTGTGCAGGGCAGCGTACCGGACGAGGAAAAACTCACCCCGGCCATGCGCCAGCACCGCGAGATCAAGGCACAATACCCGGACGCGATCCTTTTTTTCAGGATCGGAGATTTCTACGAGACGTTCGAAAACGATGCCGTGCTCGTTTCTAAGGAACTGGAGATTGTCCTGACCTCCCGGTCCAAGGGGGACAGCCGTACCCCCCTTGCTGGCGTTCCTTACCATGCCGCCGACGGGTATATCGCGAAGCTTGTCAACAAGGGATACAAGGTGGCAGTCTGCGACCAGGTCGAGGATGCAAAGAATGCAAAAGGCGTGGTTAAACGGGAGGTCGTGCGGGTGATCACCCCGGGAACCGTGATCGATTCCTCGATGCTCCCGTCATCGGCCGCAACCTACCTCCTCGCCATCAACCCTGACCAGAAACACAAGTGCTGGGGACTTGCGCTTCTCGATATTTCCACCGGGGAATTCTTTGTCGAGTCAGCAGACTTTGACGACCATTACCAGAATATTTTCTCGGAGATCGCCCGGTACCGTCCCGCCGAATGCATTGTTCCCTCAACCATTCCCGAAGATCTTGTCAGCCGCATTCGTGATCGGGGTGTCGTGGTCACCAAATTCCGCGATGATGAATTTACCGACCGTAAGGCCCGCGGGACACTCCTTGCACATTTCAACGTGGCCTCGCTTGACGGCTACGGTTGCGGGGAGATGCCGGTTGCTGTCGGGGCAGCCGGGGCGGCAATCGCCTACGCCCGCGAAACCCAGAAATCCGCCCTCCCCCATATCCACAGTCTTGCCACCCGTTCGTCTTCGCAGTGCATGGTGCTCGATGCAATAACGCTGCGCAATCTCGAAGTGAGCGAGAGCATCCGGGGAAACGGGAAGGGGGCAACGCTCGCATCGACGCTCGATATCACGAAGACGCCCATGGGAAGCCGGCTCCTGCACCGGAAACTCGCCCGTCCCCTCACGGATATTGCGGAAATAAACCGCAACCTTGACGCCGTGGACTTCTTCGCAGGCCATACCCCCCTGCGGCTCGGACTCCGGACCCTGCTTACACGCTGCACCGACATCGAGCGGATCGCGGCCCGTATCTCGTATGGTAACGCAGGGCCCCGGGATCTCGTTGCCCTTGCAGATTCGCTCACTGTCCTTCCGGAAATCCGGCAGGCTATCCAGGAAAGCGGCACCACGGTACCGGAGGAAATTACCGGTGCATGCGGGGAACTCAAAGACCTCTCCACTACCATCGAACTCATACAATCCGCCATTATCGATGATCCCCCGGCGATTACACGGAATGGCGGCATCATCCGGCCCGGCTATTCAAAGGAACTCGATGCAGTGACCGGAGTACTCCATTCCGGTAAAAACTGGATTGTCGAACTCCAGCAGAAAGAGCGGGACCTGACCGGCATCAAATCCTTAAAGATCAGTTTCAACAAGATCTTCGGGTACTATATCGATGTTACCAAACCCAACCTTGCCCTTGTCCCGGCCCGGTACGAACGGCGACAGACCACCGCGACGGGCGAGCGGTATACAATTCCCGAGCTCCGGGAAAAAGAGGAGCTGATCACAAACGCCGATGAGCGGACCCTCGCACTCGAACGGCAACTCTATACCGCACTCCTTGACGCACTCCGGGCCGTTATTCCGGACCTCCAGGCAATCGCCGGGGGCCTTGCACGGCTCGATGTTGCCGCTGCTTTTGCCGAGGTTGCTAAAACCCGGAATTATGTCCGGCCGCAGCTCAATGACGGCGATGCTATCCTGATCCGGGACGGGCGGCACCCGGTTGTCGAGTCCGGGGTGCCGGGCGGATTCGTACCGAACGATGCCGATCTTTCTGGTTCCGGCACCCAGATCATGATCATTACCGGTGCGAACATGGCGGGAAAATCGACTTACATGCGCTCGGTGGCACTTATCTGCATCATGGCGCAGGCGGGATCGTTCGTCCCGGCCCGGCATGCGAGCATCGGGATTCTCGACCGGGTTTTCACCCGGGTAGGGGCATTTGACGATCTCGCCAGCGGCCAGAGCACGTTCTTTGTCGAAATGCTCGAACTGGCAAACATCCTGAACAATGCCACGCCAAAGAGTCTTGTCATTCTCGATGAGATCGGCAGGGGAACGAGCACGGTCGACGGCTGTTCGATTGCAAAAGCTGTACTCGAATTCCTGCACGGGAAATCATCAGCCGGGCCAAAAACCCTGTTTGCCACTCACTTCCACGAACTTATCGACATGGAAGGAATCTTAAAACGGGTGAAGAACTATCATTTTGCCGTCAAGGAAACAACGAACGAAGTGATCTTCCTGCGCAAGCTCATCCCCGGCGCAACTGACAAGAGTTATGGTATCCACGTTGCATGCCTTGCCGGCATTCCCCGGAAAGTTACGGAACGGGCGGAGATTCTTCTCACAGAGACCCTGAACCAGGCAGTTCCAGACGGGAAACGACCCCAGCGCTACACCCAGATCCTTCTCTTTGACGACCAGAAGGAGGCAGTCTCATCGGTCCTTCACCCGGCACTTGATGAACTCGCCCGCATCAATCCCGACGAGATGACACCCATCCAGGCGCTTGCGAAGATCGCCGAGCTCCGCTCGCTGGTTGATAAGAAGGAAGGGTCTTCATGACACCAGACGGGAACCAGCCACGGATCCACATCCTCGATCCGGCGACCGTCAACCAGATCGCAGCCGGTGAAGTCGTGGAGCGTCCCGCATCGGTTGTCAAGGAACTCACCGAGAATGCAATCGATGCCGGTGCAACAACGATCAGGATCGATCTCAAAATGGATCGCGAGGGCATCACCGCAATCTCGGTCACCGATGACGGCTGCGGCATGTCGCCCGAAGATGCCCTGCTCGCCTTTACCCCCCATGCGACCAGCAAGATCTCCGGTATCGGCGATCTCCACCGGATCGGCACGCTCGGGTTCCGGGGCGAGGCACTCGCCAGTATTGCCGCTGTCGCAGAAGTCACGCTGACTACCCGGCCTAAAGGGAGCGGGGCGGTCCCGGGGACCCGGATTGTTGTGAAGGGGGGAGAGATTCTTTCGAACAGCGGTAGTGGGGCACCGGAAGGCACCCGGATCACGGTTGAAGACCTGTTCTACAATACCCCGGCACGGAAAAAATTCCAGAAGAGTAAAAATACCGAACTTGCCCAAATCCATACTATTCTCGAAGGCATCTGCCTCTCCCACCCGGAGATCGCATTCCGGCTCTTTGCCAATGATGCAGAACTCCTTGTCACCGACAGGACCGATAACCTGCCCGATACCATCGCCCGGCTTTATGGCAGCGAGGTGGTGAGGGATCTTGTCCCGGTTACCTGCACGCTTGATTACATGACCATCGGGGGATACATCTCCCGCCCATCGCTTTCGCGGAAAGATACGGCCCGCGTGCTGGTATCCATCAACCAGCGGTTTGTCACCTCCCGTTCCATTGCCAATGCAATCAAGGCCGGATATGGAACCCTGCTTCCCAAGGACCGGTTCCCGGTATCCTTCCTCACCCTGCGAATCGATACCGCACTTGTCGACATCAACGTTCATCCTACCAAGAAAATTGTCCGCATCTCCCGCGAACAGGAGATTACGGACGCCATACGGGACGCAGTAAAAACTGCCCTGTTGTCACACGATCTCGTTCCTTCAGCCGGGACACCGGACAGGATCCCGGAATTGATCGAAGAGCAGAGTATACCTGCAATCCGGCCCGAACCACGATATGATCATGCCGGAACTGCCCCGGCCGGGGTCAGCGAATCCACCCATACCGGGACTACGATGACCGACCGCCAGCTCCGGCAGACCGAACTGCCCTGCGGGGTCGCCCTTGTCGAACCGGTTCTTCCGGCACTGGAAGTGATCGGGCAGTTTGGCGGTATCTACATCCTTGCCACGACCCCGGCAGGCGAACTGATGATCATCGACCAGCACGCCGCCCACGAGCGTATCCTCTACGAACAGGTCACCAGCCGTTCGGAATCTGCACGGCGCTCGCAGGAACTCCTCATCCCGGCCATCCTCCACCGCACGCCCCGTGAAACTGCGATCCTTAAAACCCTCCTTCCCCAGCTGGCCGGCGAAGGGTTTACCATCGAAGAGTTCGGGCATGACACCTTCCTTGTCCGGGCAATACCGGTTGTTATGGGAAAACCAGAGGATACAACTATGCTTGACGAGATCATCAGCGATCTTACGAACCCTGACTCTGCCCGCTCGGTCGATAACCGCGAACGTATCGCACGGGTCATCGCCTGCCGGGGTGCAATCAAGGCAGGAACGGTCTGTACTCCCGAACAGTGCCAGCGGATTCTCAACCAGCTCCGGCTCACCCGCAACCCTTACACCTGCCCCCACGGCCGGCCGACCATTATCCGGTTCACGCGGCCCGATCTCGATGCGATGTTCCACCGAACCTGATGCCCTGCCAACGGATCATTGTTCCGGTTTTGTCACCACCTGAATCTTTATGGTGAAAAAACTGCCAATCACCGGTACGAACATTCCCATGCCTCTTCCTGAATCCTCATCCGGATCTGCCGATAATCTGTTCCTGGAAAAATTTCCCTGCCCGGATAAAAACGGCAGGCTCTTGCAGGAGACTATCCGGAAATTCCAGGAACTGGTCCTTGGTTTTTACCATGAACACGGGCGTCCGATGGCATGGCGGGAAACAACCGATCCCTACTGTATCCTTGTCTCGGAGATCATGCTCCAGCAGACGCAGGTGGAAAGGGTTGCCGTGAAATATCCGGCGTTCATTGCAGAATTCCCGGATTTTTCCGCGCTTGCCTCGGCACCGTTACCGGATGTGCTCTCCGCATGGCAGGGAATGGGTTATAACCGCCGGGCAATCGCCCTCCGGAATTCCGCACAAAAAGTCGTGGCTGAATACGGGGGGAAGCTCCCGGAAGACCCGGAAATTCTCGCAACATTTCCCGGGATAGGAAAAGCCACTTCATCCTCGATTGCAGCCTTTGCATTCAATGCACCGGTCACCTTTATCGAGACGAACATCCGCAGGGTTTTCCTGCACTTCTTTTTTGGCGACCGGGAAGATGTCAGCGATCGCGAGATCCACCCGCTCGTTGAGCAGACACTGTACAGGGATAATCCCCGGGTCTGGTACTGGGCGCTCATGGACCTTGGCACGGCACTGAAAAAGACAGGATCCAACCCGAACCTTCGGAGCCGCCATTATACCCGGCAGTCAAAATTCGAAGGATCCGACCGGCAGATTCGTGGAGCGATCCTCCGCGAGGTTCTTGGACAGCCGGGGATTGACCGGGATATGCTCCTGCAAAAAACCAGTGCGAACCAGAATCGTGCTGAAAAAATACTGAATCGTCTCCTGAAGGAAGGATTTATTCGGGCAGAAGGAGAACGGGTCTTCCCCGGGCAGTAAATTCCGGCTCGGTTCCGGGAACGGGGTTACCCAAAAATTAATTCTGTTCAAGACACTATTCCCTCAAAGGATAGCATCCATGGCAGATCTCAAATCCGTCCCTGATGCGGTGAAATGGCAGCTTGCTGCCCGGAACGCTGCATTGATCCCGGCCCTCTACGACCGGATGTTCCGGAAAGAGATCGGCGACCGGTACGATGAGATAGAACATGAGGTCTGGGTCGCCCTCTCCCGGACAAGTTATGATATCGCTACCGAACTCTCTTTTCCGGTCGACACTGCCGGTAATCTTGCAAAAAGCATCATGGCCGTCATGATCATTCTCTACGGCCCGGATTTCAAGAACGAAATACTCGATGTTGCAGAGGACAGAAGCGTTATTGTCATCAGACGCTGTCCGTTCCATGCCATCGGGACGCCTCATCTCGAACATGGGGAAAACACATTCCATAAATGCATGGCATTCACCCTGATGAGCGTTCCCCTGCTCAATAAGAAATTCCAGGCCAGGTTCGTCCGGGCCATGTGTCTTGGCGAGCGGCAGTGCGAGATCAAGGTCGAGCCAAAACCGGAAGAGGAAGAGAAGAAATCGTAGGGGGGGGACAGATTCCTTCATGGGAGCCAATTACATGATGGTTTGCCAATGCCGGGTCTGCCAATAGTAACGGGAAAGACCCCCATCTCTCTTCATCCCCCCATTATGTAAACAGAGTTTGATTAATAGGATTAAAAAGTAAACCAATAAATAATAACAAAAACGAATTATTCATCGATGGAGAGTATTAAATCCGATCGTGCCTTCAAGGTCATCATAGTAATTATTGGGATTATCCTCGTTGTTGATATCATCAACCAGTTTCTAATCGGCGGTCCGTCGATTTTTTCCCTCGTTTTCAAATCAGGAAATGCAGTATCCGCATCAGAAATATCCCCCCTGAATAGTACATCAGAAAATTTCATGCATATGCAGCCAGAGGAAAATGCAACGGGTACTCGGCCGGCCGGGAGTTCATCCGATACCAGCCAGGCAATTTATGTACCAACAAAAGCAACACCTGTCCCGACCGTCCAGTATGTCTCGGTCGTAACACCCATCATGACAACCTCCACAGAATCTGCGGTAAGAAGCAGCCGGCCAGCCATGCAAACCACCCAGGAACAGGATGAATATGTGGCAATCTACTCAAATGATCTCTCATATATTGCCAATACAGTTCCAACAGCAGTAGCATTCGATGTTGCAAATCCACCCCTGATTATCAAATACACGGTTTCCCCGCTGATGATCGAGGATTCAAAATATTTTTACAACCATACGGGCACAAATGCCGCATATGATGATCTCCTCAATGTCACCCGCCCGTCGGAAACAGCTGTCTTCACGGTGACGATTTACAATAAGGAGACCGGCCAGGAAATAGATCAGGACGGATATGGCGGGCTTTATGGGATATACCCGGAAAAAACCTACTACCTGCGCCAGGCCGGAAAGTACCTGCTCCAGTTCGAAGGACGTGATTCATCAGCTCATGTGGATATGTACTTGAAACGAGAAGGAAATCTCATTTAAGAATTCCCTCATAGCACTTTTTTTTTTAGTCCGGCATGGGGCATCAGCAGATTGTATGATGCAGATTCTTCTGTTACACGATCGGATTATGAAATCATACGATATGGCAAACGGATTTACCGGTTTTTTGTAAAAAGAACGGATCTGGTAAACCCAACCTCCGGCAGGTGAAGTTATTCCGGGAGAGTGAAAACACGGAATGGATCATCCCGTTGCATAAAGATTCACAACGATCATGGTGATAACGAGACCAGCAAGCATAATTACCATAAAAAGATCCGGCCGGGTAAATTTTTGCGATTTATAGCAGGATTGAGGCATGGACTGGCGGAATCCCCGTACCTGCATGGCATCGGACGTATTTTTCGAACGTTTGATGAGGGAGATCGTAAGGGGGATAAAGAGCGCTGTGAACTTGTTCACATTTTTGATCAGCGTCCCGCGATCCAGTTCGAGACCCCGGGATCGCTGGGCATCCATAATCTGCCGGGTATCCCCGGCAAGGGTGGTCGTGGAATGCAGGGCATATCCAAGGGAAAATGTCAGGACAGGAGGCGCCCGCAGGTTCTTCAGACTTCGAATAAAATCATCGGGCGAAGTAGTCATAATAAAGAGAAACGAGATTCCGGCCAGCGTGAGAAGCCGGATACCCATTGCCAGGGCAAAGAAGATTCCTCCGGTCGTAACTTCAGGATGAATAAAGCCAATCTGGGCTGAAAAATAAACCTGCCCGGATGATACTTTGGAAAAAAAACTGTCAAGAATAATAACCATAATTAAAAATGGCGAGATCAGGGTGAGTGCCCGGAGAAATTTCAGGCCGATCCTGGAGGTAAATGCAAGAAGGAGCTCAAAGACAAATACCACGATTAATGCGGGGAGTGAGCTGAACAAAAGAGCCATGACACTTACCGTCAGGAGAACCAGGAGTTTTGTCCATGGATCAAGGCGATGAAGGAACGAATCCCCCGGCCTGAACTGGAGAAGCAGGAGTCTTTGTAACGCACGGGCATTTCTTCTCCCGGCCAGGGGATGGTCATCAGTACTCTCCAGGGCCCGCACCTCCGCGAAGCTCTCCTGATTCCCCGGTTTGAATTGGCCTTATGGCAGAGATCGGGAATTTCCGATAATCCGATTCTATACGGCCGGCCGCGATCCGGATAAACCGGTTCCCGCAGGCCTGGCCAAACTCTTCATCATGGGTCGCGACAATGACGGTTTTTCCGGACCTGCACAAACGGTGGAGAAGTTCCGTCAGGGAATGTTTTAATCCCGGATCCAGGCCAAACGTCGGTTCATCGAGGACAACAACCGGGGTTCCCATAGCAAGAATACCTGCCAATGCCACTCTCTGCTTTTCCCCGCCGGAAAGACCGAGCGGGGGAGTCAAAGGATCTATATGATCAAGTGAACACTCAAGGAGGGTTTTCTTAAGGATTCCTGCAATTAATTCCTCGTTTTTACCAAGATTCCGCGGGCCGAATGCCAGTTCTTCAGCAATGGTGCTTTCAAAAAGCTGGTAATCCGCATGCTGGTTCAGGAGCCCGACCGTTTGTGCAATGGCAGCGACCGTTTTTTGGGATACCGGATCCTGGCCGAGCAGCACACTCCCTTGATCCGGAATGAGAAGTCCATTGCAGTGTTTCAGGAGCGTTGTTTTCCCTGAACCGTTCGCACCGTTGATGAGGGTAATTTCGCCGGGATAAAAATCAAGACTGATCCCATCAAGAACCGTTGATTGTACGCCGGGATACCGGTAAACCACATCCCGTAACGACAGTACGGGTGCTGGAAGAGCCGGGCCGGGTGAGGGATTTTGATGATAATCGGGATGATCATTTTGTGCTGGGGTATGTGCGGAACATGAATAGGGGAGCTCATCTGACCTGCTGGTTTGCCGGTTCCGGTTGAAAGAATCCGTACCGGGTTTTCCATCCGCGATGATTGTTCCCCTGTCCATTACAACCCACCGATCGGCACTCGAAGATATGCATCCCGTCCGGTGTTCAAAAATGATGATGGTTGTCCCGTGCTTTTTTTTCAGGTCTCCAAGGACCCCGGTCAGGTTCAGCATTGCTGAAGAATCGATTCCGGAAAACGGCTCATCCATTACGAGAATTGAGGGTTCTACGGCCAGAACCGACACGATTGCGACACGCTGGCGCTCCCCCCAGGACAGGTCATTGATAGTCCGCCCCAACAGGTGCCGGATGCGGAGAAGATCTGCGATCCGATCCAGTTTTCCACGAATGAACGATTCCGGAAAATTCTGGATCTCAAGACCAAATGCAATCTCGCTCTCAACATCCCCGGTCACCATCTGGTAACCCGGATCCTGGAACACCATACCAAGATGCGGGGCAAAGTCCGGCACATCATAATCCCGGGTATTCATCCCCATGACGATGACTTCCCCGTCCATCGTTCCATTCGTTGCATGGGGTATGAGACCGTTCAGGCAACGGGCAAGCGTCGATTTCCCCGAACCGCTCGATCCGGTGATGACCGTGAATTCTCCGGGGTGGATACTCATACTGACATGATGAAGTGCAGTGACACTTCTTCCGGAATGGGTTTTCGGGTAACGGAATGACAGGTCGCGGATCTCAAGAACCGGATCATGGATCGTCACGGGATATCACCCCTGCTTTCAGGAGCCGGCCCAGGACAAGGGCAGCGATTATTCCGCCGATGCCCCCAAAGATGAAATGAGTGATCGATGCTGTGCCAATCCCGATAAGAATGAAGACTGCCGGAATACCAAGAAACGTCTGGAGTGCATAGTTCACGACCATTTTTGCAAGATTGCCTGCCGCCCCTGCAATGAACCCTGCTGCAGGATGATCCAGGCGGTAGAAAAAAAGGAATCCGGAAAGATCGATTATCATTCCCATTGCAAGATAAATGAATAAATTGAAAATATGGAGGGTATTCAACCCGAAGAGAGTAGCAAGAATTCCTGATATGAACCCGATATAGGTCCCGGCCCCGGGTTTTTTGACGATCCCAACCCCGATTATGACCGGGACTACCCAGTATATGCCGGTGTGCCCCGGGATTTTGAGGGGGATGGACAATGCGGTATTCAGGACAACAATGAGGGCAGCACAGAGGGAGAGAAGGGCTATCTCGTACAACGAGAAGTAGGGCTTTTTTATCGCCATTTATCCCGACCTCACGAATTCTGTCCGGATCCGCAGGGAAAATGAATCCGGCTGTGGCCGGTCCACGGCAACCAGCAGGATGAGATCGTTGCCGGGATCGTTGCCGGTAGCAGTAACATAAAACGCCCCGTTCAGTTCGGAGGTTTCCGTGACCATGCCTCTCGGCTTGGAAAGATCCGGGGTTATATGAAGGGCGCCCTGCCCGCTCCCGGGCTGGGTAAATGAAAAGATGCGCGTGGTGGCAGTCATGCCCCGGTAATCCTCCAGCTGGTTGTTAGCAACCGCTACCCTGTACAGGTGGGAGCTGGAGAACGCAAGAGGGGTAGCTGCCGGCATTGAAAAACCCGTAGTATCAGTTCCGGTAACCTCGAATGCATTATGGCTGTACCCAACCTGCCGGTTTGTCCGGGTCGGGGTGGTTCCGGTTGTGAGGCCATATACATGGAAGACCGCCCTGCCATTCAGGTCCGTGAAATTGTAGGTAATCCTGACCGAACCAACCCTCCGTACATTGGGATTGCCACTGATGGGAGTTGCATTGAGATCAATGAACATCAGGTACCATGTCTCATTATCAAGAACTTCACATCCCGGGTCAATTCCCAGGGGATCATAACTGGGGCGCCAGGACTGGGGACCATAGAGGAATCCGGCTTTTGTGAAGACCTGGTCGATAAGGGTTCCTGGTTCCGTGATCAGGGTGCTTTCTGCAACAACGGATTCACCAAACGTGTCCAGCGCAATCATTCCCCCTAAAAAAAAACCTATCAGGACAAAGGAGAGTCCTACCCGGGCACGTAAGTCCATGTCAGTCCCGTTTGTCTTCCATTAACCTGCCCGCTTCTTCTTTGATGAAAACAACGGACGTTCCGCAGATCGGACAGGGTCGGGGTGGTTTATCGGGCCTGAAGTACACGGTTCCGGTACATACCTGCCTTCCATCAAGGGTCCAGACTTCATCAATCCCGTTCTCGAAAAGTTTTTCAACGGTGCATGAACTGAGGATCTGCCGGATATCGCCCTTCTGGAGGTAGCGGCCATCACTTTTCCCGTATGCAAGCCCCAGACCTGCCATGGATCCGATTACCCCGTCCTCCGTACCCCCGAGGCCCTTGAGACGGATATGCAGGTTTTTTGCAAGCGTGCGTGCCCGGTCCTGGGTGAGAACCGTGCATTTTGCATCCTGCCCGTACACGACAAGAGGCGGGGTGACCTGATGTGCGGAAGCAACCGCAAGACCGGGATCACTTCCCTCAAGGAAATCGTCCAGCATGACCTGCTCGGCAAGCTCGAAAAGGTGATCCAGTACATCTTCACCATCGGCTTCAACATGGATCACTGCATTGCTGTTATGCGAAGTATACGGGATATCGGGATGTACATACAGCTGGTGGCGGGAAACCCCGAAAACAGGATACTCCCGGGCAACGGTGTCGGCAATGTTCCGTGCCAGTTTCCCGGTTCCCCGTGGCCCGGTGAGGGTATCGGTATCATCAATACTGATATAGATCGTTTGGATCAGCTCCTTGTAATGTGGGGAAGAATACAATTATAACTTTGTTTAATATTCTATTATTGTTAACTTTTTTTAATTGATGCGGAAAACGAATTCTCACGTTGACCCGGTAACAAACCGGATACTACCCGACAGAACGCTGACCGGGAACCATGAAAACCCCTGGCATGTATGAAGAACCCAAAATCTGTCCTTTATTATTTCCGCAGGATATCGTCGGTTGACGACTGCTCATCCCCAATAAAATCCCGGTACTTTGTTTCATCGGCACTATCGGAGAGAAGATTCCGGGAATACCGGATCATTTCCCGGATCTCCCCGGGTTCAGGAGTACCTTTTGCAAATCCTACTGCTCTGCAACGATCAAGGATACCCATCATTTTTTTGGCATTTCCACTGCCGGAGCAAAGAAGCTGCTCTACATCCTGGTTTGTCAGTTCATGACCGGTCCCGGATTCATGCGAACAGATGATCCGCAGGGCCCGTCCGGTTTTCCGGTAGGCTTCCGGATAGATACCACGCCGGGCATCCTCCTCCGCTTCATTGAGGAGTTGTTCTGCGGATTTCCTGAGATCCCGGATTGTGCCGGGAACACCGGGTTCGTTGCCAAGATCGACATTTTCAATGGGGCGGTGCCGGGCAAGGTACCAGATCCCGGCAGAAAGGATAATGGCACATATAAGAGCTAGGGCTGATACAAGCTGCGGAAAAAGATCATCCGGGTTGTCCGTTTCAAGACGGGTAACGGTCCGGTTTTCTATGACCGCGTTTACATGAAGAATCCGGTTTTGCGGGTTTGAGTAGACGAGGTCCACGGCAGTCATATCCGGGGTGACATTGATGCTGCTCATTTTGCGAAGAAATTGCTTATCTGCAATCCTGGTCCCGTATTCATTGAATGTCGTATTTTCCAGCAGTGCATCCGGAAGAGGAATCGGATCACCCGAGGATTCTTCGGCAAACTGCACCCGGGTTTCCTTGACCACCCCCTTGATCCGGGCTTTCATTGTTCCCGATGAATAGGTCAGCAAAAATGTCCCGGATGTATCTGAAACCGGGGATATATCGGTTTTTTCAAGAGTGAACCCTGCCCCGGTCAGGGACTGCATAAGCGGGGTGGTAAGTGGGTCGTTCATGATATAGTCCAAGATATCAGACATCGATTTTTCTGACTGGTTACTTTCCTGCATCATCTGGTTTTTTAAGGCCGTGGTATCCTGGGATAGCTGGTTGTTCTGGAGTTTTGATTCAGCGGTTTGTTTCTCCGGGCTTTCCTGGGAGACCGATACAGGTGTCGGGGTGATTTGGGGATTTGCACTATCCGTGCTGATCAGAGGATTCTCATCCGGGTTTTTATCATCGGGGTCCGTGACAAAATGGATCCGGATCTCTCCCAGCGTTGAGATACGTCCCCCGTCTTCCGGGTAACTGAATGTCAGGACTAGGCGGTAATCAGCCGGGGTTTCAGATCTCCCGACCGGCAGGGAGACGGTTCGTGCATCGGTGAACGCTGAAAATACCCGGCTCTGGATTTTTCCGGCAGAAGAACTTCCTCCTGAATTACCTGGAATCATCACCTGGCTTAAGGTCCCGGTAATATCGTGATCATAAGTACTTACGAGAGTAAGGGGAATTATCGCTTCTTCCCCTGTCAGGACATAATATTCACTCTGGGGGGTGGAAAGCGCAACTTCTGCAGCACCAGCTGCCGGAATGCAGAGGAAAACAGCGAGGATAACCAGTATCCCGGTAAATTTCATGAAAAAAAGGCCCTGAACGTTTCTGCCCCAAACCAAACGGTACTTCCCGTATCCCGGATGCAATGACACGGACAGGTACATATGACCATGAACTCCCGGCAGACCAAAAACCGGCATCCTATGTTTTTGCGCTCATACCGTGCCATGGAAAAAGTTCCGTTTTTTATTCCGATCCGGAAGATTTCACCTGCCGGATAGCTTACAACGGCGGGTAATTTTTCGGGATACCTGTCGCTTTTCTGTAATTCTGATTTCGGAGGACCTGTAACGGGAGGAGAGGATTGTCCCGTTCTGGAAAGACCGGATCATAATGGATATATTTACTTACTCATAAAATAAAAATGCTTACCTTAACTTGTAAATTAATGACAAATAGTTGATCTCCCTCAGACGTACAGGACAGAGCATATGATCAGGAATGCATTTTTTCAATACAGGAAGGTATGGGTACCGGTTCTTCTCGTGCTTTTTCTTTCAGCCGTAAGTGTCCTGCCCGTTGCAGCAGATGATACCTCAACATCCCTTGGCGTTTTACCGGGAAAGAGCGATATCGCAAACCTTGCCTTTGCAAACCAGCCGGCCGGGTATTATTATTTCAAGTTCAACCAGGTTGGCGGAGGCGGGCTCAATGCTCTTCATATCGCATCGAGTTCAGCGGATCTGCCAAACTATGGGGATGTCACAACGACAACATCCCAATCCGGCACGTTTTATATCACGGAAACCGGCGGAAGAGGATACCAGGACGAGGCAATTCTCCTTGTCGCGGTCAAGGGGGACATTCCCAGCAATTTTGCTATCCATATCAAATCAAGCGGGTATTCCTGGACCCCGACCGGGGAGATGAATACGCCCCCGACGTTCTCCCAGATCACATACCGGTCCGGTGCTGTCGATCAGACCTTTACCAAATCCCATTTCGTGTATGGATCCCAGACATGGAAACCCGCCGGCAATAACGATCCTTCCGATTACCCGCTCTATTACGGCCAGGATACGACCGATACCACCAACCTCTTCAAACTGATGTTCGTGGATCTCAAGGCCGGGCCGCTTGGTTCGAACGGGGATATCGATGTCTCGACCCTGACGGCCAATGGCGCGGTTAAGGTCGAGTATACGATTGAGAATCTCGATACGGTCGCTACCTTCAACACGTACGCCTGGAACGACAACACCACGCAGGGAAAAGGCATATCCTGGGCAAACCGGGTTGTCGGGACGGGATGCAGCGGATACACGGTTCTTGGTACTAATTATGTCGATCGTGCATCGGAGTTCCCGACAGCAGAGGGCAGTACTCCGGTATACCATGCCCCGGAAACAAATTTTACGGCAAATATCACCACCGGTAAGGCGCCCCTTGTAGTGCAGTTCACGGATACTACGGCCCAGTCGGTCAAGACATGGTCGTGGAGTTTTGGTGACGGGGGTACTTCAACCGAGAAGAACCCGGTTCATACCTACACGACCGCAGGAACCTATACCGTGGCCCTGACCGGAACGAATGGCCAGGGACTCAGTGCGACAAAGACCCAGGCAGGTTATATTACGGTTACATCGTCTTCTGGCAGCAGTTCGTCCGGATCGTCCGGAGGTGGCAGTTCTGGCGATGGGAGCAGCACGGGCGTCAATGGTACAGTTGAATCAAACCCCGCCCGGTTCACTGCAAACGTGACCGTCGGCATTCCCCCGCTTGCGGTCAGGTTTACCGACAACTCGACAGCACAGAATATCACCCGCTGGTCCTGGGATTTTACGGGCGATGGTGTTCCGGACAGTACCGACCAGAACCCGGTGTTTGTTTTCCGGCAGATCGGGACATTTCCGGTGAGCCTGACCGTGAATACCTCCACCGGTGAAACGTTCACTGCAACCCTGCCCGCGTACATCCGGATAATCGATAACCCGTCGCTGGACAGCGATGTAGGCTGGATTTCTTCAGACAGTGCAGATACCAGCCAGGATTCAGGAGGATCGGATCAGTCGGCTCCACCCTCTCTCACGGCCGCACCGGTATCGCAGGATACAAAAGGCGATTCTCCGCTCGGGACAAAAATCGCCGAGACCCTTGCAGATCTGGCCATTGTCACCGTAGTAATAGGCGGGGGGTTGATCCTGTGGAGGAAGATGTAGAGGTGGAGTGCGATGGCAGGACCCAAGGGATCTGCATCCCAGTGCAGATCCCCGCAAACATCGGTATCCATGAGGGCCGTATCAGGATTAAGCGTGCAGGACTATGAAACAATTTGCGATTACCACAATAACCGTCCTTGCCGGTAAGGCAAAGGATGGCACAACGGAAGCATTCAAAGAGGTTACAATCCGGGCCGGGGACATGATCTCGATTGTCGGTCCGACCGGTTCGGGGAAGACTGCGTTTATCAATGACATAGAAGTCTTTGCCTGCGGGGATACCGTGACCGGACGGACCATCCTTGTCAACGGGGAAGTGCCCCCCGATGAGATGGTGCGGGACCCGGCGCGAAAACCCATTGCCCTCATTACCCAGAATACCAAGTGCCTTGCGGACCTGACGGTCCGGGAGTTCCTCGAGATGCACGTAAAAGCACGGAAGATCCAGGATGAGTCCCGCACGGAGAGCACAATCAGGCTTGCAAACGAATTTACCGGGGAGAAGATTACCAAGGCGATGCGCATGACCGCACTCTCCGGCGGGCAGACCCGTTCGCTCCTGATCGCCGATGCGATCTCGGTCAGCAGCGCCACGATTATTCTCCTCGATGAGGTGGAGAGCGGAGGGATATTCAAGGAAAACGTAATTGCATCCTTAAAGAGCAACCGGAAAGCGGTTCTCTTCGTGACCCACGATCCCCTTCTTGCCCTCCTTTCGGACCGGCGTATCGTGATGCGGAACGGTGCGGTGGAAACGATCCTTGAACCCGGTGGGCGGGAGAAGAAAATCCTCTCCAGAATCTCGGATATGGACGGGTTCCTCTCCCGTATGCGGGAAAAAATCCGGGCCGGGGAACTTCTCGATGCGGAGGTCGAGGTCGCATGAAACTTCTCATTTTTGCCGGTCCCCCAAGTGCCGGCAAGACTGCGGTTATCCGCCAGATCATCCGGCAGCTTGCCGGGGAGTATGCAATAGCATTTCTCAAAATAGATGTCGTGCGGGCTTTTGAGGACGAAGAATTATCAGCGGAGTTCGGGATCCCGACCCGTAAGGTTTACTCCGGGGATGTCTGCCCCGATCATACCGGGATCCTGGTTCTCCGTGACGCAATTTCCTGGGCTGACGATCTGGGGGCCGGCATCCTGATTGTCGAGAGTGCCGGGCTCTGTCTCCGCTGCACGCCCTATACTACCCAGTCACTCGGTGTCGTTGTCCTGTCAGCGGTGGGCGGAACGAACAGCCCGCTCAAGATGTCGCCGATGATTGCTCTTGCCGATACTGCGGTTGTCACCAAGGTCGACCTGATCTCGCAGGCGGAAAAAGAGGTGTTCCGCGAACGGGTGCGGGAAGTTGCCCCTGCGGTTGATATTATTGAAACGAATGCTGTGCAGGGAACCGGCCTTAAGTTCCTGATGAAAGCGATACGGGCAGTTCCTGACATCACCGCTCCTGACGAGATCGTCCTCCGGGGTATGCCGCCTTTGGGAGTATGTACCATCTGCGCCGGGAAGAAGGAGATCGGATGGCAGCACCATTTTGGGATCCTAAAAACCCTTGACAGCGCCGATGACCTGTACCGGGGGGAGTGACGTCCCGTGGTGTGGGAACCGCCCGGCCGGAACTGTGGTGCCTGCGGGGTTGCCGATTGCGGGGATTTCCTGCTTCTGGCACGGCAGGGTAAAAAGGATCTCGGGGACTGCCCGTATTATCCCCGGCGGGCGGGTGCAGGTACCGTATTAACCCCGCCCGTGTATTCCGGGCGGGACATTATCGGGCTCGATTATGATTTTGTGATAAAACCGTTCCTTAACGAGCCATCCGCCCGCCGGTATATCCAGCTGTTCCGGGCAGACCTTATCGAACGGTGGGAAATCGGGCCCGGTGATATTCTCCGGGGACGTCCCATTGAACCCAGTTGTCCGGTCCAGCATGTCCTCCGGGTCATTTCGGTGAATCCGGTCACCGGGATTCTTGCCTGCCACACGGTCGGGCCGGCCGTTGCCCGGAAGAGCCCGGAAGTCCACGATATCCGGGCTTACCATGAGATCGGGTTTGAAGGCGTGGCAGAGATCGTGCGGCACGAGCCGGTTGTCGGGTTCCGCATGAGGTTCCTCCCGGCAAACTGCATGCGCCAGATGGTCCATTCCGGCGTCGTCCAGATGGTCCTGAACAAATCATTCGGGACACATGTACGCGTGGAGGACCTCCAGATGCACGGCAAGCGGGAGAAACTCAAGGATGTCACGATACGTCCCGGGGATGCTGTTTCCATACGGGATTCATCAGGCTCGCAAAAGACTGTCCTTATTGACGGGATCGAAGTTCACACTAACGAAGGCACGGTCATTGAACGATCCCGGGATGACCGCGACCACGAGGGCCGGGGATCCGGCCAGGGAAAAGGGCGGCATCACGGCCATACCCCGGGCAGTCACCGGCATGATGACGATGATTGATCCTGCCGGACCGGTTCAGCCGGTATCTTCCTGCCCGCCCTGCACGGGAGTTGGCACCCCATGGTTTTCAGGAGGAAAACAAGAACGAATATCCCTCGCAAATCCCCCGAGCAGGTTCCGCCGGAATGACCCGGCTGGAAATCATAAAAAATTCCGGGTCTGCTTCTCCCGGCAGGACCGGGTATCCCCTTAATGAACGAAGGCGGGTAGACTTACGATGGATTCACACACCCTGTTGACAAAAGATGCGGGCCGGAAGCTCCATCCGTATCCACAAAAGAATGACACTCCGAAAATACGGGAGGTCGTGTCAGAAATACATGGTACACCTGGTCATACAGGACTGGCAGGGGACATTGCGGAATGCAGAGCACGTCCTCCCTGTGGATCAACTGATGAACATAACCGTGCGGAATCGTATCCCGTACGCAGGGAGGTTATCCGGCATTACAGGCAATGCCACAAGCCGTACCGGACCAGGGGAAACACATGTTCCAGGGATTTGTGTCCGACGTGTTATTACTTCGTGTATGATGACGACGATGATCAGGATTGATCCACAGGTTCCGCAAGATTTCCTCGTAACCATTCCCATACAGAGCCGGATTGCCCCGGGAGTGCAGCTGCGCCGGATAGGATTGATAGCACCGATCCGATAATTCAGCCGCACATTTTTTCTGGGATACCTCACGATATTATATCATCATTCGGAGGACCTGCATGTCAGCAGTCACGGGATTTGAAGATGACGTACTATCTGCAACCCTCGAGCATCTGCACGATCTGTACCGTGAGAACCGGGTCCGGCAGGGCAGGCTTCTCCGCATCGGGATAAAACCCCGGTGGAACGCGGTTATCGGCGCCCGTAATGAATGCGGTCTTGCCATCAACAGCGCAGGTGTCGGGAGTATTTACGGGAAACAGGGAGAACCGGATCTCAAGACCCTGCGCTCCTTTATCGGAAAACCTCTTTTTGATATCGCCGAATGGGGAATCCTGTCGGAGGAGCCCCTGAAACGTTCCATCGGTATTGCCTGCATGAGCGCATTGTCCCAGAAGTTTCTTGGGTGTAATGGCATACGGAAGCGGGGGTTTATTTCCCAATGCTGGAAAGCCGACGGAGATTTTGTGCAGGATTACCCGGCACTCTCGCATATCATCAACCTTGACGAAACGGTGGCAGTCGTCGGATACGGGAGCCAGATCACCCCGCTCAATACCTGGTGCCGTAAGCTCCACGTGATCGATGTCCGGCCACCGGAAACTTTTGAGAGCGTGATTATCGATGAGGAATGCATCGACCTCCCGACCGCAATCGAATATCACCCTCCCCATGACACGACCAATATCCTCGGTGCTGCCGATGTAGTACTGCTCAGCACATCAACGCTGGTTGACAACAGCTTCGAGTTGTATGTCGATGCGGCAAAGAACGCCCGGCTCATCGGGATTTTCGGGCTTGGGTCTTCTCTTATCCCGGATGCATTTTTTGAACGCGGCGTGGATATCTTCTCATCGTTCCGCATTATCGATCCCGTGTCTTTTGCCATGGCTATGGAAACGGATTATGACATGGAATATTCGATGAAGAATTCCCAGAAGCAGTACCTGATGATGCGCCCGTCCGCAGATTTCGGGGATTCACCGGTTGCGGCATTCAGCCGGCATACGGGTATTCCGGGCGGACACGATGAGGCCCCCGTGGGATAAATATCTCCGGCTCCTGGTAATCCGATGATCACGATAGGGAGACGGTTGGAATGCAGATCGGTAAGCAGGTTCGCGCTTATGATCGGTTAAAGGGTGTCGGACCATGATTAGGTACATACCTGCCAGAGAATTGGGACACTGATGCAGATACGCACAATTATTAATAATCCGGGATGTCCATGATCATCATTAGATCGTGGCGAATCTCAGGTGCCGACAGGAAGGTTTTTGGATGGCAAAAACATTGAAAGTTGTGTTTGATGGCTCAGTTTTCCGACCATCCGGTCCTGTCGATCTCGAAGCAGGGAAAAAATATACGATTACAGTAAAGTATTACCCAGAAGATCCTGATGCTGAGAAGGATCCTGCTTTTGATATCGCATCACTTGCTGTAGATACCCATATCCCGGATCTTTCAGCGGAGCATGATCATTACCTGTACGGATCTTCAAAACGGGGTGTTCATGAACGGTGACAAATGTTTTGTCGATACAGTCTGCTGGATTGCACTCCTGAATAAACATGACAATCTCCATGAAACCGCTGATACTCTTTATAAAAACCGGATGAAATCCGGATCCTGTTTTGTCACCACGTCATCCGTGCTCACGGAGACTGCCAATGCTCTCTGCAACCCTGCATTCAAACCGTCCGTTATTGCATTTCACCATCACCTTGATGAGTCATCCCGGGTAGAGATCGTTTTTGTCGATCCCGTTCTCTGGTCGAAAGGATGGGAAATTTACGAAAAACATCGGGATAAATCATGGAGTCTGACGGATTGTATTTCCCTTGAGGTCATGAAGATGCAGGGAATTTCCGATGCCCTGACCAGTGACCGGCATTTTGTCCAGGCCGGGTACCATGCCCTGCTGGCTGAGGAATGAGGTTCCGGCTAACCAGTCGGATTCGTTAAGAACAACATTCCGGATGCATTTTTTGAACGCGGCGTGGATATCTTCTCATCGTTCCGCATTATCGATCCGGTCTCTTTTGCCATGGCTATGGAAACGGATTATGATATGGAATATTCGATGAAGAATTCCCAGAAGCAGTACCTGATGATGCGCCCATCCGCGGATTTCGGGGATTCACCGGTTGCGGCATTCAGCCGGCATGCGGATATTCCGGGCGGGCACGATGAAGCCCCCGTGGGATAAAATTTTCCGGATCCCGGGGACCCTCTTTTTCTGGCAGCCAATTCATGGTTTACGGGGATTTACCTCACGGTTTTTTGCGGAGGTTGCGTCCGTTCAGGCAATGCCAATATTACTGGGATCATTTCTGTCCGGCATGTTTTTTTGGCAGGATGTTTGAGCGGATATGTTCAGTTCGCCACTGTCCATGAAGGTAACCGTTCCCGGCCGGTTGTTCAGTACGGGTCCGCAGGGTTTCACGGGTTCCATTGTCCCGCTCACAAGGGGGGGTACCCCCTCCCCCCCTCCGGTTTTTTCTGATCAGGGGGGGGAGGGGGGCGGCATGGGTGGGGGGGGGGGGGTAGCTACCCCCCCCGGGGGTCAGGGGGGGGGATCACCCCCCTGTCGACAAACGGGGTTCAGTCACCAATTTCTGCCCATCCCACTCGACG
>Ga0074198_1000071_pt1 | contig 162772 bp, 161 predicted proteins | sample EPASupsiteSAE323_FD_64527 | JGI IMG/M metagenome (GOLD analysis project Ga0074198, IMG submission 64527) | Bioremediated contaminated groundwater from EPA Superfund site, New Mexico - Sample SAE3-23 | ecosystem: Environmental > Aquatic > Deep subsurface > Groundwater > Contaminated ...
CTAATACTAATACTAATACTAACAGCAATCCAACCACTCCGACGGGTGGAGGGAGCTCCGGCAGTGTTGACAGCGGTTCCACGATAGTTGCCATGAGCTATACTACTGCCGGGACCTATGGATCAAGCGACGCCAACAGCCCGAAAAGTTTCAGCAGCATTTTTGTCAATGCCTCAGATATAACCCTGCAGAACATTAAAGTTACGGCTAATGTAACCGTAAACTGCCCTAATGCCATCCTGCATAACCTGGTTATTAATGGCAACCTGTATCTGGCGGCTGGTATTGGTGAAGGCAATGTAACCCTGCAAAACGTTACAGTAAAAGGCAGCACCTTTGTTAACGGTGGTGGGCCCAATAGTATTGAAGTAATTGACTGCAATCTCTATACCGTAACCGTAGACAAAGCGAACAACACCGTACGTATCGTGGCCAAGGGAACCAGCCAAATAGGTACCCTGACCCTTAATTCCGGTGCCAAACTGGAAGAAGCAGGTTTGACCGGCACCGGCTTTTCAGAGGTCAATACCGGGATAAATATCCCGGTCGGTGCCAGGATAGTCCTTAGCGGAAACTTTGACGGTCTGGCCGTGAACAGCCCCGGTCTCGCCTTGGAGGTGCAGGGCGGCAGCATCGGAGAGATAAAAATCGACAGTTCGGCCGCCGGCAGCAGTATCAGCCTGGCGGAAGGAGTAAGCGTAAGTAAATTGACTGCCAGTGCCGCGGCTAATGTGACCGGAACCGGCAAGATCCAGGAAGCGGAGATCAAGGTGGCCGGGGTGCAGTTGGAACAGCCTCCGGCCCAATGGACCCTCAGTGGAGGAGTCAGTGTAGAGATCGGCGGGGAACAGGTTTCCAGCAACGGGGCCAATGCCAGATTGGCCGCTATCAGTCTTAACCCGGGATGCCTGAGCACGGTCTTCAGTCCCGATACTTTAAACTATATCGTCCTGGTAGGAAATGATGTCACATCCATTACATTAACCCCAACCCTGGAAGATAATGAAGCGTCGTTAAACGTAACCGCAGCACATCTGAGCGGCACTGCTTCCAGACCAACTATCGGGTTGGATCAGGGAGAAAATACGGTTACGGTGCAGGTTACTGCCCGTGACGGACTCACCAAAAGGACCTATACCATAATTATTACCCGGGCCTCCCTGCAGAGCATATCAATTACCCATGCAGCCAATAAACTGATCTACACAGTGGGAGATGCTCTGGATATCAGCGGACTGCAGGTAACCGGAACTTACAGCAACAACAGCACCACCACCGAGACCATAAGCGTGGCAAACATCAGCGGATTCAACAGCAGCACCACGGCAGCCAGCCAGACCTTGACCATTACAATAGGCGGTAAGACCACTACCTATACCATAGTGATCAATCCAGTACCAGTAGTACTGCAGAGCATAGCCATCACCCAGCTGGCCAGCAAGCTGGTCTACACGGTGGGTGAGCAACTGGATATCACTGGCCTGCAGGTAACCGGGACCTACAGCAATAACAGCACTACAACCGAGACCATAAGTGTGGCCAACATCAGCGGATTCAACAGCAGCGCCCCGGCAACCAGCCAGACCCTGACGATAACGGTGGGCGGGAAAACTGTCACCTATACCATTATGATCAATACAGTACCGGTGGTCCTGCAGAGCATAGCCATTACCCAGGCCGCCGGTAAGCTGGTCTACACGGTGGGTGAGCAGCTGGATATCACCGGTCTGCAGGTAACGGGCACCTACAGCGATAACAGCACCAAACTGGAAACCGTAACCCGTGACAGCATCAGCGGTTTCAACAGCAGCGTCCCGGCAAGCAGCCAGACCCTGACGATAACGGTGGGCGGAAAAACGGCTACCTATACCATAGTGATCAATGCGGTGCCGGTAGTGCTGGAAAGCATAGCCATCACCCATACCGCTGGCAAGCTGAGCTATACGGTAGGGGATGCTTTGGATATAACCGGTTTGGTAGTAACCGGAACCTACAGCAACAACACAACCAGCATAGAGACCATAACCGTGGCCAACATCACCGGTTTCAACAGCAGCGTTCCGGCAAGCAGCCAGACCCTGACGATAACGGTGGGCGGAAAAACCGCTACCTATACCATAGAAATTAAAGCGCAAACCTACACCGTAACATTTAAGGACTGGGACCAAACTGTCTTAAAGACCGAAACTGTAAAAGAGGGAGAAAATGCAACCGCACCTGCCAATCCCACCCGGGCCGGGTACAGCTTCAGCAGCTGGGACCAAGCGTTTACTAATATAACCAGTGATTTGACGGTAACGGCTCAATATAGCCAGTTAACCTATACGGTAACCTTCAAGGATTGGGACGGAACCATCTTAAAGAGCGAAACCGTTAATCATGGCAGTCAGGCAACCACTCCAGATAATCCCGTCAGGACCGGGTACACCTTCACCGGCTGGGACAATATGTTTGATAATGTAACCAGTGAGTTGACAGTAACAGCACAGTACAAGAGCAGCAATGCCAAATTGTCCACACTTTCCTTGACAGGGAACAGCCTTACTGATGAATTTACTCCTGATACACTGGGCTATTCAGCCAACGTTACCGCCAGGACTACCAGTGTTACGCTGACGGTGGCCGCGCAGGAAAGTGATTCTATGATTAATGTATCAGGAGACTCAGTGAAAATCAGTGCCAATACCTACCAACTGCAATTGGCTTCCTTAAATGAAAGTGATCCATCATTGGCGGAAAACCGTTTTGACATAGGAGTTACCGCCCCGGATGGCGTTAATACCAAACTCTATACAATAACCGTAATACGCGGACCGCTGGTCTATGAGAGTGTGCGCCAGTTCGGGAGTTCGCTGCTGAATCAACCAGCTGGGATCGCCTCAGACGCGGCTGGCAACATCTACGTGGCCGATACCAATAATAATCGGATCGTGAAGTATGACCAGGCTGGAACCTATAAGGCGGCTTGGGGTATTAATGGAAACAACCCGGGGCAGTTTAGGTATCCCACCGGCGTAGCTGTCGACAGTCAGGGTAATATTTATGTGGTAGACCGGGGTAATGACCGTATTCAGAAGCTTGCTGGCAACGGAAGCTTTATAACCCAGTGGGGCGGTTCAGGCAATGGGAATGGGAAATTGTCTATCCCATTTGCTATAGCGATTGACAGCAACGATAATGTCTACGTAACTGATAGCGGTAATAATCGTATCCAGAAGTTCGGTTCCACCGGGGTATTTAAGACCAAATGGAGTATTGCTGGCGTTGGGCAATCCAATCCGGTGGACGGTATAACGGTCGACAAGCAAGGCAACGTTTACATGGCCGATAATAATAATCACCGGATACTAAAATTCGCGCCCGCTGCCACCAGCGATACCATCTATACCTGTGTGGAAAAGTGGGGAGTAGAAGATGAAAATGGTAGTGTTGCAGGTTCCGGAGATGGTGAATTTAACTATCCCGCAGGACTTGCCTGCGACAATTATGGCAATATCTATGTAGCCGATACCAATAATAATCGGGTGCAGAAGCTTAACCACGGCGGAGGCTTTATTAACGCATGGGTTAGCCCACCTGGCGCAACTAATGATATGCCGTTGGGAATTGCAGTTGACGGGCAGGACAATGTATTTGTCAGCTATTCTTCCGCAACGGAAACTTATCGCGTCGAGGAATTCCGGCTGAGCGACGTAAACGGCAGCGCCCCCCTGCTGTCGGAAGGAACCAATTATGCCAAGCCGGTGCCCGGTAGCACCGCGGATACCGTAATAATAACCAGCCTGAATCTGGTGAGCGGGGCCAGTAAGTGGCAGGTGGATGTGCAAGAGGAGGCCCTAACCAGCCCGCCGGCCCTGGATAGTGTGCTGGGAATGGTAAGTATCGACAGCTATACTACTGGTGATGACATACCATTGAATGGTAATTCCCACCTGTATCTATATGCCACTGACACGGATGGCCATGTGAAGGCCTATGCGGATATTATTGTCACATCGCCGCTGCCGCAGGGTATGATCTACAGCCAGGACGGATTTGGCTTTAACGGAGTGATCACCGCCCATCCCCTGGGCGAGAATATAACAATGTTAGCAAATAAAGGCTGGGCCAACGCCGGGGGCAAAAATTGTTTCGGCAGCGGAGTCTTTGATGGCTTGAACCTGTGGCTGCTGCCTCGTGATGATTATCATGATACTGATTTTGATGGTGATATTGATAGCGATGATGTTACTATCGATAGACTGGTCAAGGTCGATAAGAATAGCGGAAACATGACCAGATTTAATCTGCCGGGCGCGTTGTCCGACTACGGGTATAGAGGTGCGGTATTTGACGGCAAGAACCTCTGGCTGTCTCCCGCTTTCGGGGATTTTAATAATGACGGCAAGGTTGATTCGCAGGTTTCGATTCTCGACCCCGCTGACAATACCCTGACCCGGCTGGATGGAATGACGGATTTCGCAAACGTAGAGAATGCCTTTTGCGGTGCCGCTTTTGACGGACAACGCATCTGGCTGGCCCCTTATGGCGCAGGATATGTGGTCAGCATCGACAAGGATAACCATCAGATCAAGTCGTACCGGGATGATAACCTGAAGGACGAAACCCTGGCGGGTGACGTCCCGCTGGATTGGAGTAATCAAGGTAATTTCAACGGCGCCGTCTTTGACGGGGAATACATCTGGTTAATTCCCCATTTCGCTGACAAATTGGTACGGGTTGATCAGAACGGCAACATGAAGGCCTATAAATTACCCAATCCTCAACAGTATGGTAATTTTAGAGGCGGCACCTTTGACGGGAAAAAGATCTGGCTGGCCCCGTTTAATCCGGCATTGCCGCCTACAGCATTCGATACGGCCACCGGCGAGTTTACAACCTATGATTGGCCGGATGATTTCGTCTACGGCGTCCGACAAGATCCTTTTCCTTGCTCGGGGGCGGTGTTCGATGGTCAGAGCGTATGGCTGATTCCCAGCGACGCCAACATGCTGGTCCGTTTTGACAAGGATAGCTCGGAAGGCTCTGCCGGTACCGGTTACAGCACTGCATTGGCCGGAGTAGCTGAAAACTCTGACTGCAAGTTCGCCGGCGGGGTTTTCGACGGCGATTACCTGTGGCTGATTCCAGAATATAGCGGCGATTTGGTAAGGATTAGCACTGCTTCGGTTATTAGCGGAGACACTTTATCGGCTACCAGCATCGACCTGGCCAGTGGTAATTTGCGGTCGGGCGAAACTGCTAGCAGCGCTGATGCCTATGATGCATCTTGCAGCGCGGATGGAAGCAAAATAGCCTTTAACACTATCACTAGCAATGGCAATGGCGGGTTTATAAATTGTTTGTACGTCAAAGATGCTGATACCGGAGCATTTACTAAAATAAGCGAATACGAAAGTGATGCGGAGGTATACAGTTATTTGTATGAACCACCTATCAGTGACGATGGCCGCTATGTAATCTTTTGCAGCCCGGATACCAATCTGGATGGCGGAGCAACACCGGCCCAACCTGATTTCACCATTTCTCCTGTGGACTATGTTTGGTACGTGCGGGACCTGGTGAATAAAACTACCACCCGGTTAAGCGCAGCTGCCAGCGAAAGCCTGCAATACGTTGCCTATTATGCCGGAAATGACCCGCAGCAGGTATATGTCAGGAACCTGCAAACCGGTATTACTGAAATGGCCAGTGTTAAACCTAAACCGGATGGAGACCCGGTAACAGATGGTTTCAGCCATGAGGCAGACGTCACTCCGGATGGCCGCTATGTGGTTTTCACCTCCAATTCGCAACAACTGGTCAGCGGCGATTCCATAGAATGTGATAAGGTATTTCTGCGGGACATGGTTAATGAGACGACGGAGATACTCAATGTCGATGCCAGCGAGCAGCCGATAAATATACAGAGCTATGATGCCAAAGTCAGTGATGACGGGAGATATGTGGCTTTTGTCACTTTTAATAATGGCACGTCTCATATAATTCAGAGAGACCGGAAGCTAGGTGTTTCCAAAGAATTGCTGACGTTAGGCTCAGATCTGGACATTACCATGAGTGGGGATGGGCGTTATATTGCCTTCCCTTCATTGGACAGCGGTCTGGTTCCCGGTGATGATAACGTAATGTATGACGTATTCGTGTATGACAGCTGGGCTGGAGTTACCCGCCGGCTTAGCGTCGACCAGTCCGGCAACGAAGCCGGATACACCAGCAACGAATGCAGCATCAGCGCGGACGGCCAATGGGTGGTGCTAAGAAGTCAAGCGGCCCTGGCTGGCGGCCAACCTACAGAGTGGTATGAAATTTACCGCGCCCCGGTGCCGCAAAGCGACACCAAGGCTCCGGAGCTGAAATCCGTCATCGCAGAGAGTGCTCAGATAATTGTTCTGGAGTTTGACCGTTATATTTTCAACCATACCGGCAGCATGGAGGCTCTAATAGCTAATACCGCTATCTCAAGGCAGGCTGGACCCTTCAATGCGCTGACTGCTGGAGATAGTGTAATAATTGACGGGAATAAACTTATAATTGAGCTGGCGATCCCGCTAACAAGTCCTGCTTGCTCGATACGCATAGCTCCAAATACTCTGGAAGATTACTTTAAGAATGTGGTAACTGTTACCTTGCAGGATGGCGAAGAGGAGAGCGAGTATAATTCCGGCTATCAAAAGGGTTACCTGGACGGTTACCTCGGCTATGGTTTCCAGAACAATAACGGCAGCGTTGAATACCGCAACGGATACCAGGCTGCCTATAGTAACAGCCTGTACGACCTGGGCTTCAACAACGGCTTTTGGGATCGTCAAAACGAGATGACTCCAGCCAGTTCCACGGGCAATACAATGTATGATAATGGGTATAATAACGGCTTTAATCCTATTGTTGGTGAAACAAAAAAAACCTGGAATTATGGCGGAAATACTACCTGGAACTACGGCGCCGGATTTATTAAAGGCCAAAACGATGCAACGGCAGAAAAATCATATAGCGGAAACATTGGCAATCAGGCCTACAAGGACGGCTACCATGCCGGTTGGGTAAGCAGCGGCCGCGCTAATTTCATGAGTGGCGACGCTACCCTGACCAGCCTGACCGTGCTTTATGACGACACTACGCCTATCGATTTGCTGACGGCGGATAATCTTGATGTCCGGGAATTCACCCAAGAGGTTGATGAAACTAAATACCAGGTTTTAATTGGTGCGGAAACCGGCGATAGTAATGCCCATTTTATGGTTTACCTTAACGATTTAAACCACCCGGTGCCGTCGTCCTTAGTTCAGCTGGCGCCTGGCACCAACCGGATTCTGGTGGTGGTCACCGCCGAAGACGGCAGCACCACAGAAAGCTATGTAGTGAACATTTATCGTGACGGTACCGGGGTAACCTGCAGCACCGCCATAAAAACCAGTCCCGCAGAAGGTTATAACGAAATGGCTGAAATGGAGATTGCCGGCGGCGGAACCACAGCCGGTGTCATAACCATTAAGATAACTGATAAGGACATCACTAATCCTTTAAGTATTCCGGTGACTATAGACGATCTTACCATCGGTTCAAAGCCGGCGGTGGCAACCGCTATCATAAATGCCTTGAGCGCGGATTCCATCCTTTGTAATTATTATCAAGCCGAACCTTACTTTAATGTGAACGAAATGGTTCAGTGGTATTTTTTCCGACTTCGTTCCTACAATATGGAAAATAGAAATCTGAGCATAGTTTATACCGACACGGGCGATACGGGGATAACAACTGGCCAATATTACTATGGACATGGGAGAGCACCCGTTTGTCAGGTCGATGAACTCAATATCAAGACAGGGGCAACTATCCGGGGGGGCGAATTAAATCTCCGGATTGAGGATGGAGTACTTACCTCCCCAAATACGATTAAGATCACCGTGGCCAAGAATGAGCCGGCAGCCAGTGTAGCTGCGCAAATAGCGGCAGGGTTTAGCGTCTTACTGTTGGATGACGACTATATGGTGGCTAATACCCCAGGAACGTCGGTAGTAACTTTCAGCCGTAATAGCTTGGATTATGGCCGTACCTTCCGAGTCTATTTCGATGAAAGTCCGGTAACCAGTTCTTGTGTTGATGTCCGACAAATCATTGAGCGTTTGAGTGAAAGCGGATACTATACGGTAGGATATTTAGAAAGCAGTGATCTGGTGGTAGGATCTCTATTAGATACACTATCATCTTACACAGCAATAGACGGATCATCGCCTACCTTTGCCTTTATGTCCGGTGGCCAGATTTTAGCGAATGATGAGTTGGTATCAAATGGCGATATATTGGTAGTTAATTCAGAAGAAGGAATTAATCACCAAGAATACACAATTATTCTTCAGCATGAATGTTAGGAGGGCAAGCGGGGGGCAAGTGGGGACGGTTCTTGACTTTCCTTGCGCAAGGCGAATAATTAGCATATACTGACAATAAGAGCAGTATATGGGGTGGTTTCATTGCCAAGGGTTCAGCGAGAAAAGGGTGAGTTCTCAACTTACCATATCATTCAGCGGGGGAACGAGAGAAAGAGCATATTTTTAAACGATGAGGACAAAGAAAGATTCATAGCTATTCTAATCAAGACCAGGGAGAAGTATAACTTCCTGGTCTATTGTTATTGTTTAATGGATAATCATGTTCATCTGATCATCAACGACAATGGCAACGACATATCGAAAATAATGAAGAGCATCAACGTGAGTTATGCAGCATATTTTAACCGGATCTATCAGCGATATGGTCATCTATTTCAAGACCGCTTCAGGAGCGAAATCATCAATGACGATGCCTATCTGCTGGAAGTCAGCCGCTATATCCACAACAATCCGGTTAAGGCCCGGATGGTAGGCAAGCCGGAGGATTATAGGTGGAGTAGTTATAACTCATTTTTAGATAAGACAGACAATATGGGAGACTTGCTGGATACCGGCAAAATATTGGCTTGTTTTTCAGATAAAAAACAGCAGGCTATGGACGAATACATTCACTTCATGATGAGAAATCCTGAAGGACCAAGAACCATCCTGGAAGTTGAAGAGGATAGGCAAGAAATGGGCAAAGAGAATCACCTCTTCATAAATGGTATCAAAGAGGCAAGAATGCATATTGACAAGATACTGGCCGAAGAAAACCAAAGTATAGAAGAACTGTTACAAAATAAACAAGAGCGTGATGAACTGATTAAGGCCTTGAGAAAGAATTCATCATTGAGTCTTAAGGAATTGGGAGAACTGTTTGGCAACCTCAGCGAATCACGAATAAGCAAGATATTGCGGGGATAGGCAAGTCAAGAACCGTCCCCGCTTGCTCCCGGGGATAGGCAAGTCAAGAACCGTCCCCGCTTGCTCCGCTTGCTCAGATTACTTAAAGCCTTTATCCTTGGATTTTTCAAAGTGCAGATCCAGATCAGCAAAAGAATAGACCTTGATAGGATTGGTAAAGCCTTTGACCAGTTCTTCGCCCACATAGTTGAGGGAATTTTTAATCTCCCCTTCCGGCAGCAGGTCGTAAGAACGCTGCGAGACCAGAACCAGGGTTTCAAAGAGTTTGGTCAAGGCCTCCACTCGCGAAGCCAGGTTGGCATCTTCGCCGATCAGGGTATAGTCCATGCGATCCGGGCTGCCCACATTGCCGACCACTACCGGGCCGGTGTTGATACCGACGGCAATCAGCAGGGGAACCTCCCCCATTTCGGCCCATTTATGATTAAGTTCCTTCACCCTTTCCTGAATTTCATGGGCTACCTTGACCGCTCGCTCCACATGATCTTCATAGTAGATGGGCGCGCCGAAAAAGGCCATTAAACCATCACCCATGTATTTATCAAGGGTACCGCCATGTTTAAGGATGGCATCAGTTTGGGCGGTCAGGTATTCATTCAATCGGTGGATTACGTCTACCGGGTCCTTGTTTTCACTAAAGGCGGTAAAGCCGCGGATATCAGTAAACATAATGGTTACTTCCTGTTTTTTGCCGCCCAACGCCATTTGCTCTGGATTGGCCATCAACTGATCAACCACATCCGGGGAAACATAACGGGAAAACATGGCCTTGGTCTTGCGCCGGTCCATTTCGGCCTGGATGAAGTCGATGGCGGTAGAGCCGGCATAGGTGATGAATAATGCCACCATCGGCGTTGCTCCGTGTATCCACCAGTGAGACTTCCAGGCAAAGTAGGAAGCGGCCAGGGCGATTGCCAGGGCGACCAGAGTGCCTAAAGCCCCCAGCCAGGCTCCTCGGCCATGAATAGCCATGGAAGTGAGCAGAACCAGCAGGAGCAGGAAGGCAAAATTTAGCCAGGGGTTGATATCCCGGAACCAGTCATCAGCCAGAATATTTTGCAGTATAGTAGCATGAATTTCGACCCCAGGACTGGGCAGGAGGCCTTTGGCCACCATATTACTTGCCGTACTGGGTGTGGAGTAGGTATCATGATCCTCTGCGGTTTCGGGACCTATCAATATTATTTTGTCTTTAAAGTAATCCGGCTTTACTTTGCCCTCGATAGCATCCGCGTAGCTTATGGTCTTAAAGGTATGCATCGGTCCATAGAAGTTGGCCAGGGCGCGGTTTTCTTTATCAACCGGTATGCGGTGTTTGCCTACGGTCAGCCACCCGGGCGTGAGTTTTAGTTCCTTATAGGGAATGTTTTCTGCGGTCATGGCGATAGCCAGCCCCAGGGATGGCAACGGGGTGCCAAAATTAACGTCCACCAGGGTGGGCCGGCGTACCACATCATCATTATCGGTAGCCATGTTGACAAAGCCCATGGCAGGATATCCGGCCAACAGGGTATCAATGGGCTGTTCGACGTATTGGTTGATACTTCCGTCAGCATCAGTAGTAAAAACGAATTTTACCGGGAGTATGATGTTGCCGTGATCTTCGATGGCTTTACCCAGGGCCTGGTCATTTTTAGCATCCTGGTCAGCCGAAAAGGTTAAGTCGAAGCATACCGCCCGGCAGTCTTTTAAAATATTGAGGAGCTGGGCATGGATGGTCCGTGGCCAGGCCAGGGGACCAATTCTCTCAATTGACGGGTCGTCAATGGCCAGAATAACGATATCTTCTCCCGGGTCTTGAGTGCCTCGTGACATGAACCAGAAATCATAAAGGTTATTCTCCAGACTCTGGAAGAGACCTAACGCGACAAAGCCTTGAATCACCAGCACCACGACCAGGGGAAGAATCCATTGCTTATATCGCCCCAGGAATGCCCATCTGCTTTCTTGGTTGGAACTGGATTCTGCTGCTTTTTGGCTCATTGCACCACCCACCCCTTCAATTTTTATCCCGGAAATTTTGGAATGCTTGATATTAAAATCTTATTAGCTAGACCGGTAGTTTATCCTGGGAACTATATTCACGAACACATATATTTCCGTCCTCCAGGTAGGCGATCTCAGGAAATGGCCTTTTGCCTTCGCCCCTTACCGAACGGGAAACCGTGCTGCCGATTCGTATCTGCCCCGGCACCAGGTTCAGGGCAAATACCACGCTGGACTCGTCGCCGTAACAACCGGCATGGGCGATACCACCCATTTTACCCATCACGATGATGTCGCCGCCGGCAATAATCTCGGCGCTCTCGTGTACATCGCCCCAAATAACTACTGAGCCTTCAGCACGCACCTTCTGACCACTGCGCAGGTTGCGGCGGATAAAGACATCCGGGGGGGCAGTTTGGGAGATGGAGGGATAGAGCCGAGGCGGGGGCGGAGCAGATGAACTGCCCGGGGTGGTTTCGGAGTTACCAGCATTGCTGGCCTGGGTCTGGTTATTCATGATCATGCCGTGTTCCAGGCAAAATCTTTGCAGGGTGGTTATTTCATCATGTGACAGATCAGCTACTCCCTTACCCTGAAAAATAACCCGGGAGCCGCTAAACAATTGCGGGCTGCCGGCTACCTTATTTTCCAGATAGGCCATATGGTCGGTCAGGCTGCCTTCACCAAAGAAAAATACCAGGCTGTCATTAACTCCCTTAATGGTTATCATGGCTATTTCTACCTGCCTTTTATAGGAATATTTATATCCAGTGCGGCATGCTTGCCTTCACTGACCAGTCTGACTTCAGGTTGGCCATCGATGTCAACGTGGCGGGCAATGACCTCCAGTATCTCTACTTTCAGCGTCTCCATCAACTGAGCGGATGAGCCCAAGCGGTCATGAGTGAGCACCAAACGCAGACGGCTATTGGCATGGTCGCGGGGGGAGGCGTTATCACCCGAAAAGACCTTCTTTAAGAACTCCAACATTTAGCTGACCCCCTTCTGGCGGTTTGAGAAGAGACCGCGTTTGAGTCTTTGCCATAATGATTCGTCATCAAGATTTATGAAATCTACTTCTTCACCAATTAAGCGCCGGGCAATGTTAATGAAGGCATTCGCTGCCTGAGAGCGTTCATTTAAAACCACCGGCTCGCCTCTATTAGTGGAGACCAGTATTCCCCGGTCTTCAGGGACGATTCCAATCAAATCGATGCACAGGTGTTCCAAGAGGTCGTCTACACTAAGCATGTCGCCCTTTTTAACCATATCAGTGCGAATACGGTTAACCACCAGCTTTATATTTTTGAAATCGGCTGATTCCAGCATGCCAATAATGCGGTCGGCGTCTCTTACTGCGGAAACCTCAGGGTTGGTTACTACGATGGCCTGATCGGCGGCGGCGATAGCATTGCGGAAGCCCTGCTCGATGCCGGCCGGGCAGTCAATAAATATGTAATCAAAATCTGGTCTTAACTGGGAACATAGTGCTACCACCTGCTGCGGTGTGATATCTTCCTTGTTCCTGGTCTGGGCGGCCGGCAGCATATACAGATCGGGAAAGCGCTTGTCTTTGACCAGGGCTTGTTTGAGGGTGCATTCTCCTTCAATGACCTGAATAATATCATATATTACTCTATTCTCCAGACCCATGATGAGATCCAGTTTCTTCAAACCGATGTCCAGATCCATTACCACTATTTTATGACCCATTTTAGCCAGCGATGACGCAACATTGGCTACAGTGGTAGTCTTCCCCACTCCGCCCTTGCCCGAGGTTACGACAATAACCTGACCGTCCTTTTTCTTTTTTTCCATTAAAATTGGCCCTCCCTTAGTAAGTAAAATGAGAATAAAGAATCATATTAACGAATATTCTCCGGGTTATTGACAAGATATGCACAGCTAGTTCTATTGTAAATCATATTCTGACTTGATTAAACGAAATTTTTCATAATAAGACGGAAGTAGCCAAAGGTCAGTTGGTTGATCGTATTTAGTCATGATGATATGCGGCTTGGTTTCGCGATATTGCAGGAGACGATCAAAAAATACCTGGTTAATCTGCGCGAGAAATCAGCTGGACCTACCGCCATGAGCACCGGGACTATCTCAAGGAGCAGGAGCTGCTGATGGAGAGACTGCTAGAGCAGTTGCCCGAGCCATAAATAAGTTTTAGGTTTATTCTCCGTTGATAAAGGTGAAACATGGCCCTTGTATTTTAAATATTCTAGATGGCAAGTAATACAATAATTCCATATATGGTAGTATGTATAAAGTGAGAATTGTAAAAAAGAATATTGTCGTCAATCGTGAATAGAGGGGACTTATCTATGAAAGGTAAGGGGCAATGAAAAGTTGGATTAATGATTACAAACTCTTTAGGAGGTTACAAAATGATTGGTCTAATAATTGGTAATGGTCTTGCCTATGATTTAAGGATTTTTAGCAGACCTAAACTTGATGAATGGAATCCGGGCAAACCATTTTCTTGGGAATATCCACCATTTATAAGATTTGACCCTCCAGAATACTTTCCAGAGTTAATGAATTACGTTAAAACTATACAGTCCATCAATCCAATGATAGATGATTTTTCTGTTTTTGAAACAATAGGAAATGACACAAATGCATCTAAGCTATCATGTGAAGCTCGTCATTTTCTAGCACTTTCTTATTCTCATTTTCAATTGATAGTAGATAAATTAGATATTAAGTCTTGGACTTGGTACAAATGGATTGAAAGGAATAAAGCTGATTTGGGGATTGTTATTTCCTTTAACTATGATTTAATTATTGAACGATTATTATTTGAGGCTAGGGTTATGTATTATAGAATGTTTGTTAATAGTTCAGGAGGGGTGCCTATCTTTAAACCACATGGTTCTATAGATTTTGATGTTAGTGCTAGTGCTATAAATATAAAAAACAATTACCCACTTCAAAATATTGTTGATCTTAATAATTGCCAACTGAGAGCTTTAAATAAATCCGAACGGTTTAAACCAAGGATCGAGGCAGATATAGTTCTTCCAAATGAATCAACAAAATACCGGGACTATCAATGGGTTAAACCTGGATATAACAGCTTAAAGCTATATGCCAACAAATTATCAGAATGCATTTTTTTGGGATTATCATATAATAAATTTGATATACATGAATTAGATGAGATCATCGATTGTCTTAATCCAAGAACAAATATAATAATTGCTAATCCAAAGCCTGATGATGAATTTATTAAAAAGATTCATAAAAAATTTTCAAAAATTGAATTTTGGAACAATGGCCCACCAATATAAACAAAACTCGAATGTGTCCCTGAGCTTTGTGTAAGGCCAAATTTATGTAGGATGACAAGAGGTTAATTGATAGACTTGCAAGTTATACAGAAAATAAAATAACCGGCCATCGGCCGGTTTTCCTATTCTAATGGTGGGCCATGTAGGAATCGAACCTACAACCTTGTGATTAAGAGTTACTCTTAAGTATGGTCATTATGGGACATTATGGTCCGCAATGGTCCAATAAAACAGGAATTGCTAAAAAACACCAAAGGCCAAAAAGAGGGGTTGGGTGGCAGCCCTGACACCTGTTTGCCACCTGTTTTACTCTGCATAGTATTCCTCCAATTTTGACATTGATTTTCTAAGTGGCTCAATTTCGATATGAACATACATGTTTTTAGTCGTGCTAATATCAGCGTGACCCAGGAGATCCTGTAGGTCTTCAAGGGGTATTCCAGCGGCTCTGGCCATAGTAGCAAATGTATGGCGCAGTGAATGAAAACGTATTTTCTCAAAGCCATTTTCAACAAGTAGTTTTTGGAATCGCTTGGTCAGGGCTGTACCATCAAGTGGGGAGCCACTGTAATTGCAAAATACGAGATCCTGATCTTGGTATTTCTCTGATTGTTCATCCTTTTTATTTGCTTCTGAATATATCTCTTTAATGACATCCTGAGCCTTCTTTACTTTCCGCAGCAGCGCATTCATGTTTAGAGGTAGGGGGATGTCCCTCATTTTGCCACGTTTCGGTTTCTTCGGCTTGCGGCCGGTCTCAGGCAGGTACTGGATCTGCTGGCGGATATGAATTATCGCATGATCAAAATCAATGTCCTGCCAGCGCAAACCGATCAGCTCACCCTGGCGCATACCCGTAAAAATAGCTGCAGATATAATGGGGTAGTCGGAGGAATCTTGAATAAGACTTATGAAAGCTTTAACGTGTTGCTTGTGCAAATATGATAATTCGGTTTTATTCTTAGGTGGTGGATCTACGGCATCGGCTACATTGCGGCCAACCATCTGCCATTTGACAGCTTGTTTCAGTGCTTTATGCAATATCCGGTGAAGATAATTTACTGAAGTAGGGGACAATCCCGCAGTGCCTTCATTCTTCATTTTCTCAAGTTGTTTTTCTGCTCGTTTATAATTCCGGGATTTTTTTGCCTGTTCAGCGCCCTGATCCTTTATCATCTTTTCCATCCGTGTCCGTGTAACATCGGCCTTACCTTCAAGCAATTCGTGCTGATAAAAATCGACTAGATGCAAAGGAGAGAGTTTTGCCAACTTAATCTTTCCAAGACGTGGCTTAATGTGATTCTTGATTTGATGCTTATAACTATTCAGAGTCATAGGTTCCAATTTATCGCCATGGAGTCTTATCCAGTGGTCCATATATTCTCCGACAGTCATTTTAGAAACGTCAATGTAAGTACCTGTGCTTAATTCATATTCGACCTTCTTCTTGAATTGATTTGCTTCCTCTGGGGTATCAAACGAGGCTACTCTTCTATCACGATTTTCTGGCGTTCCAATATCCCAGTTGACGCGCCACTTTTTGCCGCGCTTCTCGATCCAGGCCATTAAGTCACCTCCAGGCTATCTTACATCTCCAAAGTGTTTAAGCACCTTACCCAGTATTAAGCAATCTCCTGTATTATGGATTTGTGGTGGGTGTTTCTTATTATCAGGATTAAGAATTATTTTATCGCCGGCCACTGTAACCCTTTTTATGGTAGCTTCTTCACAATCGCACAAAACTACAGCGATCTCACCATTATCAACTATGGGTTGTCTTCTCACTAAAACAAGATCTCCGTTAACAATACCTGGTTCCATGCTATCGCCCTTAACCCTAAGCCAAAAGAAGTCTTCAGGAGAGTACCCATTGATGCTAGCAAATTTAGTATCTAGGGGATAGTATTCATCGTACTCCTGGTTGGCGGCAATAGGAAGACCCGCGGCAATGCTGCCATAAACCGGCAGCATAATGATAGAGTTTGAGCTAAATGGATATACTTGAGCGTTAAATGCTTCCATCGCGCATTTATTAGATGTCTTGTCATCTTCATATAATCCTGAATTTAATAAAACATTTTTTATTAAATTTAAATCTTTATTACTCCCATCATTTCTGAAAAGAGCCGAATACATGGTATCAGAAAAAGCATGGGCCATTGTTTCTTCATCTGTAAGTCCTAATGCTTTTCCGATATTCATCCAATAGCTCAAAGACGTTCTATCGTCAAAAATACCAGTTTCAATTTTTTCAAGATCCTCTATTGAAGTTCCAGACTTGATGGATAGATCTTCTATAGTCATATAATTCTGTTCTCGATAATGTTTTACCCATAATCCAGGCTGTTCATTATCAAAGAAACTTAAGGGCAAATCACATACTTCTGCAATTTTACTCAGCAGAGCATAACTCGGATATGCGCGGCCAGATTCTAAATCGCCAATATAACTCTGGGACTTGCCGACATCCCTTGCAAGCATTTGTTGAGTATATTTTCGACCTAGTTTTTCCGACTTTTTTAACCTCGCCTGTTTAACCAATCCGCCCATTTCCTTTTTGCCAACTGTCAAAACAATCTCCTCCTTAAATTGAGTTTATAACGTGATATACGTTATTGTCAACGAAAATTAATGGATTTATACGTTAACGAGAGTCCCCGAGATATACCTCGTCATATTAACGATATTTGCGTTAATTTTAACCTTGGATGTCGTAATGTTTTGAAATATAATGCTTTTAACGGTATTTACGATATTAGGAGGGGCCCATGATTGATATCAATTCATTATCGTGGAACGAGCGGTTAAGGCTGTTGAGAGCAGTAAAGGATTGGTCTCAGGAAAAAGCTGCGGATATGTGTGGTACCCAGCAAAAAACATACTGGGACTGGGAAAAGGGAAAGCGCTTTCCACACAAAAACAACAGAAAAGCAATCGCCAATGCATTTGGAGTAACAGAGGCAGATATTTTTGGCGAAAGCCTGAAAGGAGCATAGAAGGGTATGCTGTCGGAACCATATAACACCTGGCCTGTTCTTATGTCTCGTAATAAGGCCGCTCGCCTTCTGGGCATTGACCGAAAAACTCTGGCCAAGAACAAGGAAATGTTGGACCGGTGTTCTGAGGTTATAGGGGGCAAACCTAAGGTTGTCCGGGACCGGCTTCTTAGAGAACTCAAAATCATTCAGTAACAAAGGGATTCCCAGCGAGAGGAGGTGACACCTTTGAAGACAAGCCCCAGCAGGAAGAAACGACGAATGTTAGCCAGATCTAACCGAAGGGCAGCAGGCCGGGCCAGAGCCAAGCAAATTAAACTGGCTCAGAAGAACATCAAAAAGGCCAAAAAAAAGACCGGTTAAACCGGCGCAGATTTAAAAATCCATTCCCATCTTATCATGAACCCGCGCAATTATCAACATTTCGAAGGGAGAGGAATCATCATATGGCAAAACAGTGGACCAAAGCTCAGGAGGACAAGCTCCGGAAGCTCTGTTTCGAAGGCAAATCCAACGCTGATCTGGCCAATATATTCAACTGCGAACTGAAAGACATCCATGCCACCCGGTCCCGCCTGGGGATCACCATCGATAAAGTCAAGGATGCCAAGGCCGCTGAAGCCCAGAAGGTAGCCCCCAGCAAGAAGCCGACCGGCGAGAAGGCCGTACCCGCATCGAAATTTACCCCGAAGAAAGCCAATCCAAAAGAAGCCACCCAGGTGGCCTTTGATGCTCTGGACCTGGTATTAATAAACGCCGCTGCAGTTGACAAGGGCAATGCTCAGAGCTACCGTGCTGCGGCCGCAGGGGTATCAACCATCAAGAGCCTGCTCATTGGAGCGCTTAAATAGGTATCCCCCCCCCTTACAACTCCCCGGGTCGTGCTCCTGGTAGGCGGCCGGCCCGGGGGTTTCCAATAAATTGCGAGAGGAGATAAACCCATGATAACCAAGTATTTATGCGAATTCTGTAAACAAGAGTTTGGTGACATGAATCAATGCTGGGATCATGAAGATGCCCATGTTAAACCAACGGCACGCGAAGTCAAACCTGTAAGTTATGTGCCGCCAGAGGATTCTTTGTGCCCTTCAGATTGTGATCCGCGCCCCTACCCTCTGGATATAAAAGTACCGATGTCTGACGGAGCAGAAGTACAGTATACTTTCGAACGAATCATCAGCAGTCCCCTTGCTGCAAATATTGCACCAGAGGTAACGGAGCAAGGAATGGTGACCATATGAAGATAGTCAAATTCTATGCTGAAAATATAAAACGGCTCAAGGCCGTTGAGATCACTCCCGATGGAAACACCGTTATTCTCAGCGGCAAAAACGAGCAAGGCAAAACCACGGTCCTTGATTCAATCTGGTGGGCCCTGGGCGGGGCTAAAGATATTCAGGAGGAACCGATCCGCCAGGGAGAGACAAGGGGATTGATTAAGCTTGATCTGGGTGACATGATCGTCATACGAAAATTCTCCGCTTCTGGTACCACTTTAGAAATTATCAATAAAGAGGGCTTGAAGTTTCCTAGCCCTCAGGCGGTACTTGATAAGCTAATGGGACGGTTCACCTTCGATGTAACGAAGTTTCTTCAAACTGATAAGCGGTCGAAGGTAGATACGCTCCTGGATCTTGTTCGCATCGAGGTTGACCCGGATAGGCTTGGTACTATTTCAGGACGGCGAGTAGCACCTGGACACCCATTAGATATGCTCAATAGTGCGCTTAACAGTGTAATTGAAGACAGGAAGGTCGTAAATCGTGACCTGGACCGGGCAAAAAAGGCACTGGAATCTATGCCTGAAGTTGAGCCTGCTGTGCCGGTTTCGATCAAAGACCTGATTGCCGAGAAAGAGTCCCTAGAAAACCAGAACCGGGCTAATGCTGAATTTACACAGGGGATTGAATGCTATTGCGATGATGTTAATTCAGCTGCCGATGCTGTAGAAAAATGTGTTCAATTGATCGAGAGCCTCGGGAAGCAATTGAAATCAGCTGAAGAGAATCTAATCATTGTCCAAAACCTTCATGTAAATGCGATGAATGCTTACGAAACCTACCTGCAACAAGTCTCAAGTTTAGTCGATGCTGATCTAACTGATATCAATAATCGCATCGCATCAGCTGATGAAACTAACCGCCGAGCCCAGGCTTACGCTGATCGTGAAGCTAAAAAAGCGGATAAGGATCAACTCGCCGCAGAATTCCAAAGCCTCACCGACAAATTGACCGCTATAAGAAATTACAAAGAGGCTCTGATTGCAAATGCAAAGTTCCCAATTGACGGTCTGAATTTTGCCGGCGGCGGAGTTACTTATAAAGGCGTCCCCTTGGAGCAAGCTTCATCTGCTGAGCAGTTGCAGGTCAGCATTGCAATTGCTATGGCCCTGAACCCTACCCTTCGAGTGATCCGCATAGATAATGCCAGTTTATTTGATTCTGAACACCTGGCACTCATCGAAAAGATGGCCCAAGAAAACGATTATCAGGTCTGGATGGAAGTTGTTGATGAAAGCGGCAAAGTCGGAATCGTAATTGAGGACGGACAAGTTAAAGAAACCGACATGGAGGTTACCGAATGAGCAGTATTCCCGCTTACAACCTGCCAACGGTGGTTCAGTCAGGTGAAAACCTGGCCGTCCTTAATGCTTTTAAGTATAAGGACGGCCTAAAACAGATCGGCTGCCGGTGGGACTCCGATAATAAGGCCTGGACCCTGCCGGCCAATATTGATAACTTCCGTAAACTGACTCAGGCGGTACCGGGGCTAAAGGTAGACAAGAGCCTGGTCGCCATGATGACCGAAGCTTCTCTGGCCGATGCCGAAGCCGAGAAGAGTGATAACTGGGACGATGCGGTACCTATCGAGCCCATGCCAATCAAGACAGATCCGTTTAAACACCAGGTAGCAGCTTACAACAAAGCACTCAGCAATGAGGCTTTTGCGGCACTCATGGAGCAGGGGTGTGGCAAGACCATGACGGCGATCGCCGCAGCCGGGCGCCGGTACCAGCGGGGAGAGATACATCGTGTTCTTATAGTAGCCCCCGCTTCCGTGGTGCCAGTCTGGCCCCGCGAGTTTGAGACGCATGCTAATTACGGGTACCGGTGCCGCGCTCTGGAAGGGTCAGTCAGCAAAAGAGCCCAGGAGTTAGCTTATAACACCTATGACCCTTCGGCCGCGCCCCAGCCCCTCGACGTTGTTGTAATCAATTATGAGGCAACTTGGCGCATGGAGGAGGCTCTGGTAGCCTGGCGGCCCGATATGATTATCTGCGATGAGTCTCAGCGAATCAAGAGCCCCAGTTCCCGTCAATCAAAAGCTATGGCCCGGCTCGGTACCATCGCCCGGTACCGGATGATACTAACCGGTACCCCGGTGAGCCAGGGCCCCCTCGATTTCTATGCTCAATATCGCTTCCTGGATCGGGATGTCTTCGGCAGCTCCTTCTGGGCGTTCAAAGCGAAATATGCACTTATGGGCGGCTTCGAGAACAAACAAGTCATTGGGTACCAGAACCTGCCCGAGCTCGTTGAAAAAGCTCACAGTGTTGCTTTCCGGTGCCGGAAGGCAGACTGTCTGGACCTGCCCGAACAGATTGATCAGACCCTCTATTGTGATTTGGAGAAAGATGCCCGGCGGATCTACGACCAGCTGGTGAAGGATTCGGTTGCGGAGCTCAGCCAGGATATAACGGTCTTGACCCCCAATGTACTATCCCGGCTGCTCCGGTTATCTCAGATGACCGGTGGGTATCTGAAGGTAGGAGAAACCATCAATGAGGTGAGCAAAGCCAAGATGTCCCTCCTGGAGGAGACGGTGGACGATCTCATGGCCGCCGGCAAAAAGGTTGTTATTTTCGCCAGGTTCATCCCGGAGATCCATGCCGTCGCTAAGATGCTCGATAAAAAGAAGATCGGTTACGGCTTAATCTACGGAGAGACGCCAATGGACACCCGCGGCGGGATGGTCGAGGCCTTCCAGACAGATCCGGAGATCAAGGTATTCGTGGCTCAAATTGCTACGGCCGGGCTCGGGATCACCCTGCACGCAGCTGACACCTGCATCTTCTACAGCCTGGACTATTCATATGCGGTTTACGATCAGTGCCGTGCCCGGATTCACAGGATTGGTCAGAAAAGCAATTGCACCTATATCCACCTGGTGGCCAAGGAAACCGTTGACGAAAAGGTCCTGGCCGCCCTGGCCGACAAGAAGAGCCTCGCTGATCAGGTAGTCGACCGTTGGCGTGAGTTGTTGAAGTAAGGAAGGGGAGGAAGCCCGATGATAATACCCGTTTCAATAACATGCCCTCGATGTAAGGAAGAGCATGTTTTCAAGATAACCGAGCAGCAGCTGGCGGAACTGAAGAAGGGCGAGAAGTTCATTCAGGATATCCTGCCTGACTTCCCGCCGGCTGACCGGGAGATGTTTCTTTCCGGATATTGCCCAAAATGCTGGGATGAAATTCTCGCAGAACCAATTTAGAAAGGAGAGTTATTTTGAGCTCATTATCTTATACCTATTTAGATTCAACCATCGATGGCCTGGACATGCTGGGCCTGGCTGATAAGCTCCGGGAGCTCCGCGAGGGGAAGAAAGAACTGGAGGACTTCGTTAAAGAGGTTAATGCGGCCATAGAAACAACTGAGGAGGCTCTTGTGGCTGCCATGTTGGTCGAGGAAATGAGCAGCTTCGTCCGCTCTGACAGGCAGTTTGTTCTGGTTCCAAAACCTCAGATTACTGCCAAGTCTGGAGCTATGCCTGATATCTGCTCCTGGATGAAGGAGAACGACCTGGGGGCTATGGTTAAGGAACAGGTCCATTCTCAGACTTTAAAGGCCTGGGCCAAGGAGACCATTGAGGAACTGGGAGCCCTGCCTGAAGGAATTGGCGATCTACTGAATATCTTCGAAAAATCCGGTGTAACAATCCGGAGAAGATAAGGGGGCGATCCCCTTGGTGTACTTAATTCACTTTGATCGGCCTTACAAGCATGCGCAGCACTATATAGGGTACTGCGAAGAAGGCAACCTGGAAGAACGTTTCGATCGGCACAAACACGGCACCGGCGCCAGGCTGCTCCAGGTGGTAGTCCAGGAGGGGATCATTCCGGAGATAGCCCGGACCTGGCCCGGAGCTGACTGAAACTTTGAAAGGCAGCTGAAAACCCGGAAGAAATCCAAGGACCTGTGCCCTGTCTGTAGAGCATTAAAAAACAAGGAGGACTGATATTGATGGATACCAATAATACCGCAATTGCTGTCATTGAGAATTTCAACTTGCCGGCTTTGACCGACGAGATGGGTCAAGCCCTGGCCGAAGAAATGGACGGCCTGACACTCAATTTCCCCCGCGTGAAGATCCCCAGCGGCGGCGGACTGGCTTTCGAGGTCCCCGGCGATGATCCGGACAGTCCGGAGATCGTAAAAGAGATCATCGGGGTAATCGTTGACCATTACCCCGTCAATGCCTACTGGGAAAAAGCCTATACCGGCGGCAATGTACCTCCGGACTGCAGCTCCATGGATGCCAAGAACGGTGATTATGGATCCTGTGCTAGCTGCTCATTCAATCAGTGGGGCAGCGATCCCAAAGATGGCAAGGGCAAGGCCTGCAAGAACATGCACCGGGTATATATTCTCCGCGAGGGGGAAGTGCTGCCGCTGCTTTTGACCCTGCCGCCCACGACCTTGAAAAACTTCTCTGATTACATCGGTCTTCGGGTAGTGACCAAGGGATACCGCAGCCATGCTGTTATAACCAAGGTCGGCCTAAAGAAGGCACAGAACGCGGGGGGGATCGATTATAGTCAAGCGGTTTTTGCCCTTGCCGGGAAACTTTCTCCCCAGCAAACCGAGTCCATGGCCGACTATGCCCAGGGGATAAAGGCAACTACCCGCCAAGTTGCTATCGGCGCTGAGGAATACATGCAGACCAGATCCGGCGGTCAGGATGCGGATATAGATTATACTGCATCCTCCGGAGATGATGAAGAACGCTTCTGATGCCTCCCCCTTGTCTGGCTCCCTTGGGTCTTCGGGCCCGGGGAGCAGCTTTCTATATGTCAAATAGGAGAGTGATTGTATGGGACTGGTTAAGACTGAATCCCAAAATACACAGAGAATCGTACCCAGCGAATCTTTATACAAAAAGATCTTTCAGGTAGTCGAGATCACACGGGCAAGAATGAAACCGGGGACGGAATACAAGGAAATTAAATGCCCGGTTTGCGGCGGGTACACTGCTTTTGTGGACCGCAGGGAGCTTAATACAGGTGGAAAATGTACAGCAGCATGTAGCCGTGGATGTTTTGCTTGTTCTGAGTAAGAAGGGAGTCGGAATCATGGGAGAAAAGTATCGCAGCCTTAAAGAAGATTTGGAGATTATAAGCGACGAGGCAAGATTGAATCAAACCCTGAGGGAGCTGGTACTGCCGGTTATGCCAGTTAGTGAGATTGCTTGCCACTGGATCCCCAAGTTAACCAGATTGGTAAGGGTCGACGAATGGTCCGGACAATTCCTTGTTAATGATGCTTACCGACCGATCGCCGAGGCGCTGGTCAAGAAATATGATGAGCTTAAGCATGTCCGGGTCAATGAGATCTTGTTCATTGACAACCTGACCGGAAAGGGCACCACCCTAGATAAGCGTAAGAACGCCCAGGTCAGCAGAATCCCAGCTAAGTGGCAGGAGATTATCGCACAGCTCACCGGCCGCAATAACTTCTCATACTTTATGGAGTTTTATAAGGTAAACATTTCCCAGATGTCCCGGGAGCAGATTGTGACCCTGATATACCATGAACTTCGTCACTTCGGCCCGGACGGGAAGCTCCGGCACCATGATATCGAAGAGTGGAATGAGATCGCTCAGAAGATGGGCCCGGGCTGGAGTAATGCTCACAAATCGATTCCGGATCTTCTCGATGAGAGTTTCGATTGGGAGAACATCCAGAATACTGACGGACTCTTTGCTGAACATGTGGATCCGGAACATGCAGATGGCGCCGATGAAGCGGAAAACGATCCCGAAGAACCACTGGACGAAGAGCAGCAGGAGACGCTGGATGATCCCGAACCGCAGGAACATCAGGATGAGCCTGAACCGTCAGCTACTCCAAAGGAGCCGATAAAAGCTGCGGAAAAAGCAACCCGGAAACGAGGCCTGGCTCTGGCAAAATAGCTGGATGTGCGCAGGGCATTTTAGAGGGGTGGAGGTTTATGTTAGAAAGATGTGAAACCATCCGAGAGGCCGAGCTGCAGTCAATGATCAATAGACAAATCAGCCGGGAAGCTGAGATTGAAACTGACCAGATTCTCAAGATCATGTTTATCATTTGGTTGACAGCTACCCTGATAGTATTGATCCCGGCTCTTATAATCGTAGCCATTGAGTATTCGCTGTGGTCATATATAGCAGCTGGAGGGCTGAGCCTGATCATATGGTCAATAATCAAGCCTAGCTGTCGGCCATGAAAGGTGCGAAAGAGAGAATCGTTACTGATGTCTACAACGATCTCCAGGCCTGCGCTCAAAGGGACTGCAGAAAATGTTTTTACCTCCGGGCGCCGGCCGACAAAATCTGTTTCAAGCTGCTGGCTGCAGAAGCCGCGGAGTTGTTGAAACCACTGGCGGAAAAGCGCCTAAAACGGAAAAAGCCTGTCATCGAAACACTGACAGAGAATTCTCTGTTTTAAACATTCGGGTTTACTGTCAAGGGGGGAGGATACACGTCTTTGGATACACTCGAATTCCTAAAAACACTATACGGTGACAACGCCCCCGGTTACTTGGTTGTCTGGACCAGCGAGGATAAGAAATCGAGATGGATCCCCGCGAAGAATCTGAGCAAAGCTGCTCAGGGAGTTAAGACCCTGGGCAGCAATTCAAATATATATTTCGGGGTCGGGCTGCAGGATCAGGAAGCGGCCATGGCCACGGCCAAGAACATCGAGCAACGGAAACAGTCCGGGAAGAAAGTAACAGCAGCGACGGTCAGGGGATTCAAGGACACCAGTGTGGCGGTACCCGGTTTGTGGATTGATATCGATATCCAGGGACCGAATCACGCCCAGCAGAACCTCCCGAAGAACATCGATGAGGGAAAGGATCTGATCGCCAGTTTTTCACTGGCGCCGACTTTGCTGGTTAGTACCGGCGGCGGCCTCCACGCATACTGGCTCTTCAAGGAGCTCTACGTCTTTGATGGCATCGAGGACAGATTTTTTGCTCAAGCCCTGGTGCAGAGATTTCAATATACACTGCAGCAGTCAGCCAAGAAGCGTGGTTGGGAAGTAGACAGTACCTTTGACTTGGCCCGGGTGCTTCGCCTGCCGGGATCATATAACTGCAAAGGGACTCCGGTACCAGTAGAAGTGATCCAGTACAACGAGGCAGCTAGGTATAATCCGGATGACTTCGAGAGGTATCTCCTGGATCTTCCGGATGAGCCCACGCAACGCAAAGTTGCCACGGTAGACCCGGTCAAGGTCCTGGCCGGGATCCCGCAGGGCAGCCGGGACACGGAATTGTTCAAATATGCTTCATCGCTTCGAGCTCGAGGGATGAAAAAAGAGGAAGCTGAGATTCTGGTTCTCCAGGCAGCAGCCGCATGCAACCCTCCATTTCCACAACGTGAGGCACTGGCCAAGATAGAATCAGCTTGGAAGTACCCAGAAGGTTCCGAAAAAACACAGACCATAGAAGCTGCCCGAGAGCGCTTGGCCAGAATCACTCCGGAGAACGTTTTCGAGCAGGAGACGATCGGCGCCCTGGCACTGATGAAGGATCAAAAGCCGGGGGAGTACGCCAAGGTCAAGGCTGAGCTTAAAGGTAAGGTCAATATGAACGACCTGGAACGCACCATTAAAAAGGCTCAAGCTGATAGCAGAAAACTACACGTTGCCGAACCCGGTGAGCCGCCGGCGCCGCTGGAGATGGTACTGCCCGAGATCCCTTTGAAAGAGTTGCAGTGTCCAGGAGCTTGGACTTTAACTGAAAACGGTGTTTGGACCCAGGAGGCCAAGCGCGGAGCGATATGTGCCAGTCCGGTACCGGTGATATTAACCGAGCGTCTCCGGAACATTGAGACTGGCCAGGAGAGAATGACCTTGGGTTATTACCGGGATCGTTCCTGGCACTACATTACAACTGACCGGGCAACAATATTCAGTCACACAGCAATCGTTGCCCTTGCCAACAAAGGTTTACCTGTTAATTCTGTTACAGCCAAGGACCTGGTCCGGTACCTGGCCGATCTGGAGAGAGAAAATCTTAACCGGTTCCCAACAAAAAGGGCTGTCCAGCACCTGGGGTGGTGTTCCGGACGGACATTCTTCCCGGGCGCAGAGAATGACCTGGTCCTTGATCTGGATGATACATCGATCAGTGTAGCCAACCACTACCATCCTCAGGGCGACATGGAAGAATGGATCGAGATAGTTAAACCGATCCGGGAGTTCCCGGTGGCCAGATTCATCATGGCGGCCGGGTTCGCTTCTCCCCTCCTGGAGCTCATTGGTGAGCGGGTGTTTGTTATACATACCTGGGGGCCCAGCCGCGGCGGAAAGACCGCGGCGATGAAAGCGGCTCTGTCAGTTTGGGGTAATCCGGAGGGAATAATGAGCTCTTTCAATGCTACCAAGGTAGGTTTAGAACGGACAGCTGCTCTGTATTCGGATCTGCCCCTGGGCATTGATGAAAGGCAGATCGTTGGCACTGATCAGCGCAAGATCGAGGAAATCATATACACCCTAAGCATGGGCAAGTCCAAGGCTCGAGGGACAAAGTCCGGAGGCCTGCAGGCCTTTTCGACGTGGAGATCGATCATCATGATGAACGGAGAGCATCCCATAACCAATGTCAGCAGCTCAGCCGGAGTCAAGACCAGAGCTCTGGAGATTTACGGCACTGTTATCCCGGATGAGGAATATGCAGCAAGTCTGCACAGGAAACTTAATCGGGTATTCGGGGTTGCCGGACCAACATTCATTCAGCGGGTGATCCAGGAGACAACAAGCAATGCCGAGCTGTTTTCCTTCCAGGAAGATTATGATGCGATCTACCAGGAACTAAAAAAACAGTTTCCGGAGAACGCAGCGAGTCACCTCAGTTATGTGACATCGATCCTGATCGGGGACTTCTACTCATCGACCTGGATCTTCGGCCTCGATGAGGACTCTGCTTATAACGAGGCGGTTTACCTGGGCGCCACGATCCTCAAGCAGTTGGAGAGTACAGCGGAGATGGACGAAGCTACCCGGGCTATGAATTTCTTTATGAGTTGGTTTGCCGTCAACGCTGAGCACTTTGGAAATAATCCTCCCGGGGGGAAACATTACGGGTTTGTTGATGAAGGGTATGTCTGGATTTATCCCAATATCTTTGATGAAGCAATGCATGAAGGCGGCTTTAATTCTAACAGAATACTCCGTGACTGGGGAGAGCGCAACAAAATCAAAACAGAAATAGCCAGCGGAGAATTCCGGAGCCGAGTCCGGAAGTATGACCCACGTCTGGGGAAACAGGCCCGTTTTGTTGCAATCACATATTCAGATGATGGCAGTTGATATAGACCGGTTCGGTCTATATCCGGTCTATATTCCGGTCTATACTGGGAATGGCTAAAAATTGGCAGTTGAAACGCTTTTATTATATATAGACCGGACTAGACCAAAAAAATATATATCATGATGGACAAACACCTACCTTACATCAGGGGGGTAGGGGGGGGGTTACTTAAATATATAGTTATATATTTTGCGTTCCGGTCTATGTTTCCGGTCTATAGTCCCGAAACTCCCAATAGACAAAGGCTGATGAAGTTAAAGGTCAAATAGTATAGACCGGTCACCGGTCTATAGTGAATAACCTGGAGGTGATTCTTATGACGATGGCAGCTGCAGCTCAACGGAATAAGCGACCGGTGGTTCCCCAATCAAAAACAGTACAGCAGCCGGCCATAGGTCCTTACAAACCGAGTTTGAACCTGGCCGCAGAATGGCCGGAAGTTTTTGAAAAGAGAATAATGCCCCAGATACCAAATGGTAAGTGGGATCGTGGCCCGGATGAAGCAGAGGAAATAGTATTTATAGATCCGCGGGGGGATCTTGCCGGCGAGGATCCACAGGAGAGTTACTGGTGGTCATGGCTCCTGGCCGAGGCCTGGAAGGTCAACCGCCAGCTGGCGATCACGCTCCATGGATTTCGCTGTATGGCAACCAGGCTGATCAGAACTGATATAGGATTTTCAATGAAACCGGAGGTGAGCAATCGAGGATGGCGCAGTCAGGAAGAGTATCAACAGGATCGGGACAGGTACCTGGTTCCTCATCGGGAGCAGTTGACAAAACTGTTAAAACAGCTGGCGTGACTAAGCCGGCGCCGCTGGAGGCTTCTGTGGTCAAATCCATTCTTAAATATCTGAATGGCCTTCCGGAGTGCAGGGCAACCAAGGTTTCCGGCGATGCAAAAAAGTCGGGCGAACCCGACATTGATGGTTGCCTCCGCGGTCGGAGCTTAAAATTCGAAGTCAAGCGACCTGGAGGTAAGAAAGCAACCCCACTGCAGTTGGCCACTCTGACGGAGTGGAAGGCTGCCGGCGCAATCACCGGAGTTGTTCATTCAGTGGATGAAGTAAAAGACCTTATAAAAGAACTGATATGAGGTGACACGATGGATATCAAGGGTTTTCAATGTGTCGAGCTGACGCCAGGTGCTAATGCTTACGTGGTGCCGAAAGAAGAAGATCCCGGGGCGCCTCAAGGATTTGCAGATACGACCGTGAGAGTCTATCGCCTCAATGAAGATGGAACTAAGGGAGAGCTATTAAGAACCATGGATCCCTTTCCGGAAGGATGGGATAGTCCGAATAAATTGAAAGATACCAAGATGGTAATTGAACCGAAGGGAGAGGATCAAATGATTACTGGAAAGAGCAATATTGAAAATTGGCCGGAGATTATCGCCAGAGGAATGGATCTGCTTGATACTGGCCTATCAGAATACAAGGTATCTGCAAAGCTGATTGAGGAATTCAAGTTGCCGGTTACCAGGCAAAATGTTTATCAGAAGCTAAAAAAGGCCGTGGAAGAAAAATCGAAAGAGCTGCAGGCTGAACTGGAAAAAGATCAGTCCGCAAACCAGGAACAGCTACATGAGGACAACAAAACCACTGAAGATAATCCTGACCCTACTAAGGCCGAATCAGAGCAGCCTGAAGAAGCGCCAGAAGGGGCAGATCCGAGAAAAGCAGCTACAATCAACGAGGAATTTGATCGTCAGTTCCCGCCCATGGGCTCGGGCGAGTCTGTTCCGCATCGAGGAGCCCCCTTTGATGAACCGGGAGCATTTAACCCGGCAACTCCAGTGCAGCAACCCCTGGAATGTGCTTTGTCCAAAGAGGATCCAGCGGAGAGTATTCAACCAGAGTTATTTACTACAGAGCGACTGGAGAATCTGGGGCGTGTTAAGCAGGAGGGTAATAGCGAAATGGAAGATTTAATTGCGAAGGATGAGAAATCGATCGCATCCCTGCCAGTTGATACGGCCAGGCAACTTCAAGTTGGAGGTCCCACCAGGATCCGGTTGATAACTACTATCCTGGATGAGTATCGCGGCGGTGCTATTGATGACCAGCTGGCATTAAGTTTCACACGGGGGATCCTGGACCTGCAGCTGCCGGAGGTGGGATAGATGCCTATTCAGGAGGAGATCGCCCAGGCCCAGGATCAGCTGCGCCAGGCGGACCAGAACTTTCAATATGCGACCGGTGATTATATCGACGTAGCCATTGCGGAAATGGCCGCTGCCGAAGCCAGGCTGAATCTGTTGTTTAGGAAGGCCAAGCAGGAAGCGGCATAAGAAAGGAGTGTTTATCGTGCAGAATACACTGGGCGATCTCAATAACCACTTATTCGCGCAGCTGGAGCGACTTGGTGATGAAGAGCTGACTGGCGACAAACTAACTGCGGAGATCAATCGCGCAAAGGCCATATCTGAGATGGCGACTCAGGTAATATCGAACGGCAACCTAGCTCTGAAAGCGAGAATCTTCATGCATGAGTATGGCGCCGGCGACGCCGAGGAAAAGAAGATGCCCCCGATGCTGAAGGCAGCATTCTTGAATGAGTAGGTGGGGCAGCCGGTGAAAAAGTATTCCGAAGAGGTGTGCAATTTTATAGCCGAGAACGTTCTGGGGATTACCGCGAAGGACCTGGCCGACCTGGTCAATGCAAGATTCGGCACAGATTTCACCGAGAGCAAAATGAAATGCTACAAAGCGAACCATGGTCTTAAAAGTGGCCGCCGCGGCATCCCTATTGGGAGACCATCGGAAAAATATCCTGAAGAAGTCCAGAGGTTTATCCAGGAGAACTATATCGGAGTCGGCCCCAAGGAGATGGCGGCCCGGTTGAATGAGACCTTCGGAACTGACTATACCCATTCGCAAATGAAAGCCTGGTATAAAAACCACAACCTTGATAGCGGAGTTACGGGGCATTATCCGAAAGGTCATGTGCCGGCCAACAAGGGCAAGAAGGGTTTTTCAACTGAAGGAATGAAAGCCACTCAGTTTAAAAAAGGACAGATGCCTCCAAATTATCTTCCGGTGGGAACAGAGCGAGTCAACGGTGATGGCTATGTTGATATCAAGATTGCCGATCCGAAGAAATGGAGAGGTAAGCATTTATTAGTCTGGGAGGCTGCCAACGGTCCGCTACCCCAAGGCTATGTTGTTATATTCGGAGACGGGGATCGGAGAAATTTTGATCTTGATAATTTGATCCTGGTATCCAGGGCTCAGTTAGCCAGATTGAATCAGAACCATCTGATCCAGAACGACGCTGAACTGACTCGGTCCGGGATTTTGGTGGCTGATCTGATCAGCAAGATCAGTGAGCGAAAGAAGAGGAAGAAAGGTAGGGTAATTTAATGGATGAATATATACAACTGATGCAAGATGTCGATCAGCTTACTCAGTTGATTCGGGCCTTTTATGAGGGTTACGTTCGGCAGGGATTTACAGAATGGCAGGCAATCCTTTTGTGCAGGACTCATATACAGTCGATGTTTCCTCATCCGACCCAATAAGTAGTATCGCATTCTGGTAATTATGCGCAGGAACATAACTCTGAACAACAAAGAACCTGTTGGTATCTCCGGGGTGCTTGAACATTGTTAGTCCAAGGCCGTCCGGCCTGCAACAGGTTCATATGGGCCAACTGGTTCATGACCAGAGGGCTACAATTGCCCAAGGTGAGAGGAACCAGCGGACCTACTTATAGGTTATTCAGTTTAAGCAGAAATGTCAAAGAAGAATAATGCTGCTCATCACAGGGACTAAATGATGAACCGAAAGGAGATAAACATGCTTACATACATTGAGATATCCAAAATAAATCCCCATCCGGACAATCCCCGGAAGGATCTCGGTGATCTGACCGAGCTGGCGGACAGCATCAAGGCCAACGGGATCCTGCAAAACCTGACCGTAGTCCCCTGGTTCAGCGAGATTACTCGGGAGCCGGCAGACAATGGGGAAATGGATGGTCATTACAGGGTGGTCATCGGCCACCGGCGCCTGGCGGCCGCAAAGCTGGCCGGGCTGACTGAAGTTCCATGTATAATTTCGGACATGAGCCTCCGGGATCAAGTCGGAACCATGCTCCTGGAGAACATGCAGCGAAATGATTTGACCATATATGAGCAGGCCCAGGGCTTCCAGATGATGCTCAACTTTGATTATTCGGTTATAGATATTGCCGATCGTACTGGTTTCAGCGAGTCAACCGTCCGTAAACGAGTGAAACTTTTGGAACTTGATCAGAAAAAATTCAAAGAATCAATCGAACGGGGAGCTACACTACAAGATTTTGTGGAACTGAATAAAATCGAGGACATTAAGGTCCGTAATAAAGTGCTGGATAGCGCGGGGACACAGAATTGGAAGTGGAACCTAACCCAGGCCATAGAAGACCAGGAGATGCCGGTACGAAAAAAGGAGCTCCTTGAGTTTCTTGAAGGTTGGGCAAAGCGTGTTAAAGCTACCCCCAACAACGCTTCATATGAGCACAGCTTTTATCGCTACAAACTGGACAATTATAAAAAACCCAAGGATGCTGGCAAGGTCGAGTATTACTATGTCGACAACGGAAACGGAGCCACGCTCTATAAAAAGAGTGCAGCGGCACCGGAAAAGAAAAAGGTCAGCGAAACGGAAAAATCATTTAAGGAACGCGATGCTCAACTTAAGGAATTGACTAAACGTGCTTTTGGTTTACGCAGTGATTTCGTCAAGAATTTCCCCGGCGGGAAAAAGTATACCAAGGGTGTCCTGGATTTTGCCATGGCAAAGCTTACTAGATACGGCGGAGTTGACCTGGATATACTGATTAAATTGCTTGAAATTGAGTTTCCCGAGGATATTGAAAAAAGAGATTACTTGGAAAAGGTAAACCTCAAGCGTGATCTCATCTACAGCAAATACTTTGAACAGCCGGAGCGCACTATGTTAATAACCACGTGGGCATCCTTAGATAGCAACGAAAAATATTACGAAAGCCATTCTTATAATTTCACCGTCAATCATACCCCTAACACTACTCTTGACGCTATCTACGATAATCTGATCGCCCTGGGCTATGAAATGTCTGACGAAGAACGTGCGCTCCGCGACGGGACGCATGAGCTGTTTAGAAAAGAAGAATAGAACCTTAAAACAATGAAGCAAGGAGGAGATAAGGTGGGCCTGGATGTAAATGCAGTGATAAAAAAAGCAGTCAATGAAGCAGTTAGGGCAGAGAGAAAACATTTTGACGCTGCCATCAAGAAGGCCGTAGCTGATGCTATTGAAGCCGGCCGCACCCAGGCCCAACAGCGGCCAAAGGATACATATAAGGCTACAGAACGCCGCCTCTATGCCTATCCGGATCTCAAAGACAAAATAGAGAATGACCTGAGCTATATGTATGAACTCAAGGAACACGGTCTGGGCAGCCGCAGCACAGATGTTGTTCGTTTTCAAAAGGCCGGCGTGAGATTGAGCCATGAGGAGCTTGTTGAAGGAATCATCCAGGATTATACCGCCAGGATAGCTGATACCCAATTTGAAATAGCAGCTATTGACAAGGCACTAAATGCTCTGAAGGATGATGAATATTACAAAATCATTGAACTGAAATATTTCCAGGGCAAGAGCCCTGAAGAGATGGCAAAGGAATGTAAGTGCGATCCTTCAACAGTATGGCGAAATCAGCGTAGATTAGTACAAAGAATAGCTTTGAGGTTGTATGGAGTAGATGCATTATAGCTGTGAAATAAAGATGCAATTTACATCATAAAAACACCCCGTTATACTAAATTAGGATAGAGAATTTGTCAGTGAGGCCTCCGGGGGTGACCCGGGGGCTTTTTATTGTCGAATCAGGGAGAAATTTGACTAGAGGAATTTGCCGCCTTTTGATGAATGACAAGCAAAAAGGAGGCGGACAGAAATGCTAATCTTCGACGAAATTGCCAGTTTATTTATCAAAGAAAAAAGGGTAGATAGTTATAACGAAGATCTGAGAATATTAAGCAAGTACTTAATTCAAAAAGGGATTACAGACAAAACGTGTAAACAGTTTCTTCAGGGAATGCGTACAGAAACAATAATTGAAAGCTTGGATGATTATATTGAAGACAGTAATATTAGATCGCAAGCTAGGGCTTATAAGTATTTTTCATGCATTAAAGAGTTTTTCTTGTGGTTAACAAGTGAAGATATAATCGAAAATAGAAGTCTTGTTCAAGAATTTGGGTATACAACATCGTCACATAAGTCTTATCAGTACAAAGTTAATAAATTTATTGACAATCATCCCATTTTGAAAAAAGGTAAGACTTATGAGCCTCGAGGATTTAAAGAGATTGAAGATCTTATTGAGTACTGTGACAGGAAAGTGTTAGATGATGAAGCTACTATAAGAAGGGCTTTAGACACACCTAAATATTTTAATAAATACAGATCAGCCCTGATTATAAAACTTATGATTTTAACGGGTATTAAATATGAAGTGATATATTCTCTTATGGCTGACTGTTTGGATATTAAGCATAATTCTATTGAAATAAATTCATTTAAAATTCGCCTACCTTATAGGCTAATGGATCAATTCCTCAGGTATGAAGAGATATTGTCCAAGCTAGGGACTGATAAAAAAGACAGAAAGTTATTTGTTGACATCAATGGCAAAGAAATATCAAATAAAGTGGGCGCTACTCATAATTTTTTAAAAGATGCTACTGGCAATGGTGATTTTAACAGTCTAATAAAATTTACCATTATCGAAATGATAAAAAAAGGTATTAACGAGAGCATTATTATGGAGTTTACTGGTGTCGGCGCAACTATGTATGGTGAATGTCAAAACGCAGTTAACAGTGAATACAAGCTAAACCAAAGCCGGTACCTAGATTCAAGAATTAGAAGATTAGAGGTCTATGATTTATTGTAAGGCGCTATTTAATATAAGATGTCTTTTCAATATTACTCACAGAGATGATTCAGGGATATTGAGCGTGGCGGAAATTTGATTATAAACATCAGGGAATGTCCGTTTTTTCTTTTGTTTAATTCCGGAGGAATTGACCAATCTTTTGCCGAATAGTGGAAGGCAAGAGGAGGTTTATGTATGGATAGCACTATGATTTCGGGGCTTGTAGGCTGTGGGGGTACCTTGCTTGGTGCTTTACTAGGTGCATGTATTGGTGGTTATTACAACAAGATGTCAGCTGAAAAGGCTATTCAAGCTCAGATGAACATTCTTCGCCAACAGGAAATCATTGAATTACAAAAAGAAGAAGAATTTGTACGATTATCTGCAGAAGCCGTCTTCCTGGATTTATCAACCGCAATGCTAGAAGGCTTTAATCGGCTGAAGGGGCACGAGATGATGAGCATAGGGGCTACGCCACTTCCACTGCCCATTAATCCACAATATGCAGAGGCGGTTGCAGCTCTACGTGTAATTTTAACTCCAGATGAAAGCCTTGCAATAAATAGGGTTTATGGCCTGCTTCACAAGATACAAAGAGATATTGAGAACAGTAATTATATAACAAGTACCTTTCGTGAAGTAGAATTCGGTTACACAGCTCTTGAGGTTATCTTGTTTAGGGAATCTTATCCAGAGATTATGAAATTGGATATTGATCACATAACTATAGACTTCTTACTTGATAAACTAGATGTTAAGTATCTAGTGATCAGAAGATTAAAAGAGATCGCAACCTGGTAACCAAACAAAACAATATTAATATATTATTGGAAGCCCGCCTCAGGCTGGGCTTTTCTATTTGGACGGGTCCTTTCGGCGCTAGTCAAGGATGCGGGTCGAGCGAACCCCGTCATTTGCTCAGTCACCAGGTCAAATTATATGGTATTTCCTACCTAATTGGAGGTAAAAATGGCATCCAAAAAGGCGCCATCCGGCGAAATAATAAATGTTACAGCTGATCAACTGGGTGAGTACCTGGGCCTCACTGGCCGCCGGGTCCGGCAGCTCAAGACCGAAGGCATAGTAGTGGGCGCCAGGAATAGCCATTATGACCTCAAAACATCTGTAAAGAACTACATAGAACACCTGAAAGAGAAGGTTGAGGGCAGGACTTCGGACAAGATCCACAATGATATCGAGCTGGAAAAGCTGCTCCACGAGAGGATCAAAAAGAGAAAATCGGAGCTGCTCGTTGAACAGATGGAAGGAAAGCTCCACCGAGCCGAAGACGTTGGAAAAGTCTGGGGCAATATGGTGGTGGCAATTAAAGCCAGGTTGCAAGCTATCCCGATCAAGACATCGCCTCAGTTGGTCGACATCGATGACATAAATGAAGTCCAGGCGATATTGAAGCGGGAAATATATGATGTTCTGACCGAATTATCAGATTATGATCCGGCTGCCTTCGAAGTAAAGGGTGATATTGATGCCTACGAAGAAGAAACCACAGGATAATCAGTTAAGCGAGCAGCGGATCCGTGAGATAAAAAAGACAAATCGCCTATTTAAAAAACTGATGAACCTTTGGGCGATCCCGCCGGATATGACCGTCAGCCAGTGGGCCGATACAAACCGAGTCCTGGCCAGGGAAACTTCTGCCGAGCCTGGCCAGTGGAGAACAGATCGGGCGGCATACCAGCGCGAGATCATGGATGCAACTTCAGATCCTGCGGTTGAAATTGTTGTGCTCATGACATCTTCCCAGGTGGGAAAGACTGAGGTGCTACTTAATGTTCTGGGGTACCACATCGATTATGATCCGGCTCCGATGCTGTATGTTATGCCAACGGATGATCTGGCAAAGGATTTCTCCAAAGAGAGGTTGACTCCAACTATCAATATATGTCCGAGCCTGGCCAACAAGGTTAGTGACAGCAAGAGCCGCACCAGCGGCAACACCATCAGCAACAAGAAGTTTCCCGGAGGGTACCTGGCGCTGATCGGTGCCAATGCTCCCTCTCAGTTATCATCACGGCCGATTCGAATTCTCCTCTGTGATGAGGTGGACCGTTTCCCGGTCAGTGCCGGCGTCGAAGGTGATCCGGTAGACCTGGTAATAAAACGTACAACCACGTTTTGGAACCGGAAAATTATTCTAGTTTCTACCCCAACTATCAAGGGTGTATCAAAAATTGAGACTGAATATGAAACCAGCAGTAAAGAAGAACTGCATGTAGCCTGTCCCCATTGCGGAGAATATCAGCCTTATGTATGGGCCCAGCTAAAGTTCCAACATGAAAGCGGCACTATGGATTTTAAAATGTTAGGTTATACATGCCGGGAATGCGGGGTTATTGAGGCTGAAAGGGTATGGAAACGACAACCGATAAAGTGGGTTGCCGAGCATCCGGAGATAACTCGCAAGCGTGGATTCCACCTGAATGAGCTAGCTTCGCCATGGAAGCGCTGGGATGATATTGTATATGATTTCCTTAAAGCTAAACGAGGGGGAAAAGAGAAGTTGAAGGTGTGGACTAATACATCTCTGGGCCTGCCTTGGGAAGAGGAAGGAGATCTGGATATTGAGGACATCCTCCTGAAGCGCCGCGAGTATTATAACTGTGAAGTGCCGAAGGACGTTCTGGTACTAACAGCGGGGGTGGACGTTCAGGACAACCGCCTCGAGTATGAAATAGTCGGCTGGGGTCTGGAGAAATCATCCTGGGGAATAAAATATGGTGTTCTTATGGGTGACCCGGGCCGGCCGGATGTATGGAAGATGCTCGATGACGTTTTGTTTAGAAATTATCAACGAGCCGATGGTCTGCAGATGCAGATCATGACCACCTGCATAGACTCCGGCGGGCACTTCACTTCTGAAACATATAAGTATTGCCGGAAGCATGAGGCCCGCCGGGTCTGGGCTATAAAGGGTCAGGGCGGATCCGGGATACCGTTTATCCAGCGGCCGAAAAAAAGAAATGACTCGGGCGCCTGGCTATTCATGATCGGGGTAGACGTGGGCAAGGACACAATGGCCTCGAGACTCAAGGTGGAATTCGAGTCAGAGTCAGGGTTCTGCCATTTCCCGCGGGAAACTGCAGCGGGTTATGACGAACAATACTTCCTCGGGCTCACTGCTGAGCGCAGATCTATTCGGACGGTAGGCGGCAAGACAGTTATTAACTGGGTGCTGAGATCCAGCGGAGCCAGAAACGAGCCTTTTGATATTAGGAATTATGCCACTGCGGCTTTGGAAATACTTAATCCGCAGCTGGAGATGCTGCACAAAAGATTGAATTCAGGACAGATTCCAGTGCAAAATGCTCCACCCGCCGCTCAAAAACCAAAGAGAAAACGGGCAAAAGGCGTGGATATCTGGTAATAAAACGGGTTGAAAACAACATAAATTAGTAAACCGAACCTGGTTTTTACCGGGTTTTTTGTTTGTCGGGAGGGATATAGCTATGACGAATCGGCTTGAAGAGTACAAAGAACGCCTGGAACTGTATTATGCAGCTGAAAAAGCCATCCTGGATGGGGCACAGTCGTACCAGATCGGCAGCCGGAGCCTCACCCGCGGAAACCTCACAGAGATCCGCCAGACGATCGAGTACCTGATCAAGCAGATCGAAGTTGAAACAGCCCGGGCCGCCGGCCGGGGACGAAATAGAGTAATGGGTATAGTCCCGCGGGACATATAGAGGGGGTGGTAGTTATAAATGTATTCGATAGGGTAGTCAATGCCGTCAACCCGGTAGCCGGACTAAAGAGATATGCAGCGAGAAGGACACTGAAGGTATTAAACACAGGGTACGGTGATGGCGGTGCCAGCCTGAGCAAGAAGGCGCTCAAGGGATTCACCGGCATATCAGCATCACCTGCCCAGGACATCGATGCCAATCACCGGATACTGGTCAACCGATCCCGGGAGTTATATATGAACACGCCGATCGGAGCCAGCGCCATAAAGACCACCCGCACTAATGTGGTGGGAAGCGGCTTGCGGCTTAAGCCCAGGATCGACTATGAATTCCTGGGACTCACTCAGGAACAGGCAATCGAGTGGGAAAAAACAGTACAGCGAGAATTTGATCTCTGGGCTGACACCAAGCTCTGTGATTCGTTGAGGTTGAATAACTTCTACGAAATGCAGGGTTTAGTTTTTTTAGGGCAACTCATGAATGGTGATGGCTTCTGTTTACTGAAGTTTCAAAAGCCCAGCTGGTTTATGCCATACGGACTGCGGCTGCAGCTCCTCGAGGCTGACCGGGTATGTACTCCGTACACTTATGGTATCGGGACCGGCAACTCACTGGTACCGTACTGGGGTCGTAATCCGCAAAACAATAACGAGATCTATTCCGGAGTGGAGATCGACAGTGATGGCGGGGTGTTAGCCTACTGGATATGCAACCAGTATCCCTATCAAATGACAACCTATAACTTTACTGCTCCGGCGTGGACCAGGGTGGAAGCTTGGGGAGCCAAAACCGGGCGGCCGAACGTACTCCATCTATTTGATGCGGAACGAGCGGAGCAGCGCCGCGGGGTCCCTATGCTGGCACCGGTAATTGAACCGTTGTTGCAGCTGGGTCGTTATACTGAGGCCGAACTCATGGCCGCAGTGGTATCAGGAATGTTCACTGTTTTCATCAAGACTGAAGGGCCCAGCAGCGAGATGCCTCTGGGTGAGGGGATCCCAATAGATGCAGTGCCAGTTGAAACTGACGAGACTGAATACCAGTTGGGGAATGGTGCAGTAGTCCCCCTGGGCTTGAATGAAAGTATCGAAGTCGCGGATCCAAAGCGGCCGAATGTTGTATTTGATGCCTTTATAACAGCCATCTGCAAAGAGGTTGGGGCAGCCCTGGAGATTCCAACGGAGCTGCTCCTCAAGTCTTTCACTTCATCCTACAGTGCCAGCCGGGCAGCATTGCTGGAGGCCTGGAAAATGTTCCGGATGAGACGGGGGTGGTTGGCCCAGGGATTTTGCCAGCCGGTATATGAGCAGTTCCTGACGGAGGCAGTGGCCAGCGGCCGGATCAAGGCGCCGAAGTTTTTCGATGACCCTATAATCCGGAAGGCGTGGTGCGGAGCTACCTGGAACGGGCCGGCCCCGGGGATGTTGGATCCGACCAAGGAGGTCAGCGCGGCCAAGATGCGAGTGGATAATGGATTCTCCACCCGGGAAGAGGAGACCGTTGGGCTCACCGGCGGAGACTACGCTCGGAATATCCAGCAGTTGCAGAAGGAAAATCAACTGCTGGCAGAGGCCAATAAGAGTCTGAATCCTGTTATGCCATCCGGGCCCGGGGCCATTCCGGCGCTAAAGAATACATGGAAGGGGAATGACAGTGAAACATAAATTCTGGAACTTCAAACCAGTTAATGAGATTACGACCGAGCTTTTGCTTTATGGAGAAATCGCCAGCGAGGCAACCTGGTGGGGTGATGAAATCACCCCGCTGGCATTCAGACAAGAGCTGATGTCAGTTCCAGGTAACGAGGTTTGTGTTCGGATTAACAGCGAGGGTGGGGATGTATTCGCTGCAAGTGCTATGTATACCGCATTGAAAGAATATGCTGCCGGCGGGAAGAAAGTCACTTGCAAAATTGACGGAGTGTGCGCTTCGGCTGCGACCATCGTTGCCATGGCGGCAACAAAGATAGCCATTCCAGCTAATGCTTTCATGATGATCCATAAGCCTGAGGCAGGCTTGATAGGCTATTATACCTCGGATGAAATGACCAAGATAGCTGAAACCTTGGAGGTTATTAAATCTGGGATCATCAATGCATATACAGCCAGGACAGGACTATCCGAAAAAGAGTGTACTAAGCTGGTTGATGCTGAAACCTGGATGACCGGTAAAGAAGCGGTTGAAAAGGGCTGGGCAGATGAATTGCTATTCGATGAGCCCAAAATTGAACCGGTTGAAGGTGTAACCAATTGCCTGGCAGTAAACGGAGTGCGGCTGAAAATCGCCGCGTTTGCTCACGTCCCCGATGCGCTGATGGGCGCTATCAATAAAAAATCAGAGAAAGGAGCAGGGGAAATGGAATTCAAGAACAGTGCAGATCTCAAAGCCGCCTTTCCTGATTTCGTAGCTGAAATCGAAGGCGCAGCGCGTGAGGAAGGTGCCAAGACCGGTGCCGAAACCGAACGCAAAAGAATACAGGCCATTGATAAGATGGCCGGGACGGTAGATCCGGAGGTGCTGGCCAAGGCGAAGTATGAAACCATGGCTGCGGCTGCCGATGTCGCTTTGGAGGCATTGAGCTCCGGGAACGTCATTAACCAGGCGATGCTGAGTGCCATGTACCAGGATGCCGAGGATCCCAACAAGGTAAATGGATTTGCGAACTCCGGCCAGGGCAAGGACCTTACTGAGAAACAGACCCAGGCTAATTTCGCCGCCAAGGTGGCAGCAAAATTCTTCGGGAAGGATGGTAAGTAATCATGGCGAGAGAAGTCTTCAACTACGAATCTCTGGTTGTCGGTGAAAATGTCGAGGTTATAGAAGTCCTCATTGCCGCGTCCCAGGTGATCAGCCGCGGTGACCTGCTGGTATGTGCAGTGACTGAAACCTTCGCGTCTACTTCAGTGGCGACCGAAGGAACTCCCAACACGGTGGCAACCACAACTACGGTAGCTCGTTCAGTCGCAGATAGTTTTTCCAAGGCAGCGGCCGTTGCCAACCCCAAAGATCAGCATGCCATTGCAGCAGTGGATATCACTACCGGCGCTGGTGATACCACTCTGAAAATCCCGGTATATATGAGGGGTCGTTTCAATGCTGCCAAGGTTGGCCTGGGCGGAGGGTCTTCCATTGCCAATAATGCTAAGGTACTGCGTGGTCAGGGCATCTACCTGGTAGGCGTCCAGAGCGGCGAAATATCTTAAGGAAAGAGAGGTAACTAATAATGCCGATTGCTGTATTTTCACCTGAAGTCATGGATGCTGTGGTCCGTGTGATGCCCCCGCAGCCTGCCTTTTTTAAGAATACCTTTTTCCGCGTGGAAAAACCGGAGCCCACTGTTGATATACGCACCGATTTCTACAAAGGGAAGCGCCGGGTAGCTCCCTTTGTCAGTGACAAAAACAAGGCCAAAGTGTCACAGAAGATCGGTTTTGCGACTGAAACCTTCACGACTCCCCTGGTCAAAGTAAAAGATGTCACCAATATTGAGGATGTTATGAGCCGGCTCCCGGGTGAATTGATTCAAAATGGGTTCAACCCTGATGAAAGAGCTGTGCAACTCCTGGCCGAGGCTATGGCAGATTTCAATGAACAGATAACTCGCCGGGAAGAAGTTATGATCTCGCAAGCATTTTTCACTGGGAAGATCCCGGTAATCGGTGAGGATGTTCATTATGAAATCGATTTCAATTTTACGAACACCGATACCCTTGCCGGTACCGACCTCTGGGACAATGCTGCAAGCGTTGCTGATCCGATTGAGGATCTCAAGGGCTGGTGCGTGACCTGTATGCAGAACGGGTACCGGAAACCAAATATCTGCGTTATGGACCGCACGGCTTATGCCGCCTTCATCAAGAGATGCGTAGCCCTGGGATACCTGGATCAGTTGAATTACCTGGACCTGAGAATTCAGCCGTCAGTAAAGAATGAGAACCTGACGTTCTGCGGCCGTCTCCTGGATCCGGACCTTGAGATCTACATCTATGATGAATGGTACCTGGATGATTGGACTGCCGCCGGGACCGTTACCGAGAAGCCCATGGTGCCCAAAGGCAAGATTCTGCTGATTTCTACTGCCGCCAAGACCAGCCTCTATTATGGAGTGCTTGTTTTTGCCGATGAGAACGCCAAAACCCTGCGCTCGGTGATAGCGAACAGGGCAGCTGACAGTTGGGTGACCAAAGAGCCGGCCGCGCGGTTCCTGACTCTGAACTCTCGCCCGCTGCCGGTACCCCATGAGGTGGACTCCTGGTTTGTTGCTACCGTCTCGGCTACCAGCTAGGAGGTGCGGTAGATGGATCTAAAAGTGATCCGGGGGATGGTCAGATACAACTCCACGAGATTCTCCACAGGAGATGTAATCAGCGATGTTGATTCAGATATCGCTGATTTTCTTCTGGCGGAAGGCGTAGTCGAGGTAAATGCGACGTCCCTTACTGAGGAATCAGCTGAAAAGGAAGAGTCAACCCTTCCTGAATCCGATCAGGAAACATCAGATACAACCGAAATATGTGAGGCCGGAAGCGAAGAGGAAGCCGGGCCGTCTACCAGTATGCCGGAACCGGAAATAAATACTGAACCCCAAAGACCGAGACGCACAGCGAGATCTTCAAGATAGGAAGTGGTCTCCAATGTTTAAAGACCATCTTGCAGCGGACCTGGCGTGTTTTATAAATCTGGATGAGTTTGCTGACTCCCATAGCATAAACGGCAAAGAAGTTCCCGCCATAATTGATGACAATAATGATCGTCAGTTTCAGCCTTCATCAAATGGACCGCCGGGGCAAGGCTTATACCTGGGCGATAAGGTGCTCTTTGTCAAGCAATCTGATCTTGGTTATGTGCCGGCCATAGATGGGGTACTGGATCTTGACGGAAACATCAATACCGTTGTTAAAGTGTCAAAAGTAGGCGGGATCCTGGCGATAACTTTGGAGGCGAATGAAGAATGATATACGTCTCAGTATCAGAAATATCCCGGATTGAAAGTCAACTGGGAGCAATGGGCAGCCAGGCCAGGGTGATAGTTTCCCGAGCACTTAAACGCGCAGCGGAAAATGTAGCAACCAACATAACAAAGCAGGCCCAACAGGAATATCATGTAACTTCATCCGAGGTCAGGCGATCTATATCCATATATCAATCATCTTCAGATGCTGCTGCTCAAAAGATGATCGTAAAATCCCGGGCAACTCGGAGGGAATTAATAGGGTTCAAGGTTAGTCCTCAATTTCCCCGCCCGAAAAACCCTCCCAAATCTGTAAGAGTTGCCGTATCCAAAAAGGGCGGATTGAAGGAACTGCCCGGGGCATTTCTCGCACTGGGGACCTCTTCCGGCAGTGTTCATATTTTAAAAAGATTGGGCAAGAGCCGGTACCCGCTGCACATAAAATATGGTCCATCGGTTCCGGAGATGATCGGTAAAAACATGACCAACCGGCAGTACCGTGTTTTTGTTGAGACAGAAGCCCAAAAGGTTTATGAAACCAGGCTGCTCCATGAAATAGAGCGTGCGTTAGGCGGTGATGGTAATTGACGCCTTTAGATCTGATGGATGACCTCAAAAATTTCCTGGAGCAGGTTGTTCATGAGTATTCCCTGGAGAGTAAAGCATCCCCGGATAAGATCCCTCAGGTTGTCCTGGGATGGCTGCCGGCTAAGGGTGAAACCAAAAAGGATGACGAAACAAGTAATCCCGACTTTCCGTATGTAGTCGCCCAGCTGGAAAGCTGGGATGATGACGATTCCAGCAAAGCAACAGTATCCCTGCAGATAGGGACCTACTCGAAGCTAATGGATGGCTGGAGAGACACGGTAAACGTAATGACTCGGATCCGGATGGCGCTGCTAACCCAGCGTGTTATAGGCAAGCGGTTCCGCCTGGAGCTGCCCATTCATTCCGAGTTATTCGATGAACAGCCTTATCCATACTGGATCGGGGCTATGACAACGAACTGGACGATTCCTCAGCCCCAGGAAGTAATTAAGGAGGATGAATGACCCATGAAACAAGATAAACCCGATAGCATAGAACCCCAGGCCGCTGATGAAAAACCGCAGCGGCTTATTTATTGCGGCCCCAGCATCCCGGGTGGGCGATTGAATCAATTCGCAGTTTTCAAAGGCGGCTGCCCGGAATATCTGGACGATCTCTTTTCCGCTTGCCCGGCCGTGAAAGAGTTGTTTGTCCCTGTGGCAGATTTGCCGAAAGTAAGACTTGATCTGGGCCGGCCGGGAAGTGAGGCCAGCAATCTCTATAACGAGGTCTGGCAATACCTGAAAAAGGAGGGAAAAGGCAATGTATAAGCACGGGGTGTACATATCGGAGGTGCCGACGTCATTGGTACCCCCGGTTAATGTTGGCGCCGGGCTGCCGGTGGTATTTGGTACCGCACCGGTCAACCTGGCAGCTGACGGCATGGGCAAGGTAAACGAGCCCGTACTGTGTTATACCTACAAGGAAGCCGTCGAGGCTTTGGGGTATTCTGATGATTGGGCTAAATATACCCTTTGCGAATTCATGAAGAGTCACTTTGCATTGTTTAATGTGGCGCCGGTGGTTTTTGTAAACGTTTTGGATCCGGCCGTACACAAAACCGAAGTACCTAGCGAGACGGTTACCTTGACCGCCGGCAGCGGCAAGCTGGCCAACCTGGGAGTGATGAAAAGCACAGCAGTTATCAAGTCTGCCGATGGCAATACCACTTATGTGAAGGACACCGATTATAGCCTGGCATTTGATGAAGACGGGTACCTGGTATGTAGCCGCAAAAGTACCGGTGCAATTCCGCAGAACACCACTACCGTTAAGGCCGGCTATACCCATCTGAACCCCGCTGCGGTGGATACTGACGATATCGTAGGAGGCATCGATGTTTCCACCGGTGCCAAAGAAGGGTTGGAGCTGGTCAATGAAGTTTTTCCGCGCTTCCGTCTGGTACCCGGCCAGATCCTGGCCCCGGGGTGGTCTCATAGTCCAGCCGTAGCAGCCGTCATGGATGCCAAAGCCGGTAATATCAACAGCCATTTCCGGTGCATCTCCCTGGTGGATATTCCGACGGGGACCGTAACGAAGTACAGTGATGCGGCCGCCTGGAAAACCACCAATAACTATGTCAGCACTGGGCAGATTGTTTGCTGGCCGAAGGTCCAGCTGGGCGATGACATATACCACTTGTCTACTCAGGTGGCGGGTGCGATATGTCAGACTGATGGAGCCAACAGCGATGTGCCCTATGTCTCTCCATCAAATAAAGGTCTGCAGTGCAATGGTGCGGTATTGGCCGACGGTACCGAGGTGGTAATAGGTCCGGATGAAGGTGCCTATCTCAATGGGCAGGGCATCGTCACTGCTTTAAACTTTATCGGTGGTTGGAAGGTCTGGGGCAATCGGACCGGATCCTATCCGGCGGTGACTGATCCCAAGGATTGCTTTATTCCGATTCGCCGCATGTTTGATTGGATCGGTAACACCTTGGTTTTGACCTTCTGGCAGAAGGTAGATAATCCGCTCAATAAGCGTTTATTGGATACGGTGGTCGATTCCGCAAACATTTGGTTGAATGGTCTGGCAGCCAGGGGATTCATCCTGGGAGGCAAGGTAGTCTTGCTTAAAAGCGAGAACCCGACCACGGATCTGATGGATGGAATAGTACGATTCCACGTCTACGTTACACCGCCGTCACCGGCTAGGGAGATGGACTTCATAATTGAATATGATCCCAACTACCTAGCGGGGTTATTGGCTTAGAGGGGAGGCTAAACTGTGGATCCGGTACCGGAGAAACTGATCAATTTTAGAGTATACCTCGATGGAACAGATTTATTGGGGATTGCTGACGTGCAGCTCCCTGATTTGGAACCCATGACCGAAACCATAAAAGGCGCTGGGATTGCCGGCGAGGTTGAGAGTCCGGTCTTGGGGCATTTTGGCAAGATGGGCCTCACTCTCAATTGGAGAACTATTGAGAAGAGCACCCTGGTATTGTCACAGCCTAAGGTCCATGCCCTGGATATTCGGGGTTCTCAGCAGGTCTATAATTCCGCTGACGGGCAATACGCCACTGTCCCGGTAAAAGTGGTGGTCAGGGCTATGCCGAAGAAGACCGGTATGGGCAAACTGCAGGTAGGGGCAGCTACTGATACCTCAAGCGAATTCGAGCTGACCTATCTCCTGATCTATGTGAACAATGAAAAGTTGGTGGAAATCGATAAGTACAATTACATCGCATTCATTGCCGGCACAGACTTCCTGGAGGGCGTAAGAGCGGACCTGGGGCTGTAGAGTTTGAGGCAGAAAATAAACAATCCCCGCTTTCACTTGATTGCGGGGATTGTTCTATTCGTCATTCATTTTACTGCCGGCCCACATACCCATGAGAAATGGCATTACGGATCTTGATGACCGTCCGCCTTCCGGGACCGGGATTTTCTTATCGAGAAAGAGTATCGGACTCATAGCAATAAAGAAGGCAATGGTTCCAATCACGTAACCGATCCAGTAAGCCCAGGGCCCAAAGAGCGCTTCCGATAGACTTCCCAGGAGCACTCCTGGAATTATCGATAAGGCGATGGCAAGTACCCAAATCATGATTTGAATCATATTCAAAACCCCTAAATGCTTTTTACAAATTATAACACATTCCAGAAGGGAGATAAACAGATGAATGTACCTTTTAGTAAGCCCTATGATTTCGAGGGCAAGGAATATATTGAGTTGAACCTGGACCTTGATTCTATAACCGGAAAAGACCTGATTTCGGCTGGCGTAGAATCCCGGTCGCTTGGACAGGATTCTTCTGTTTCCGAATTGTCCAAATCGTATTTGGCTGCAGTAGCCGCAAGGGCTGCCAAAGTCCCCGTTGACATGATCCTGGGATTGCCGGCTAAGGATTTTACCGACGTCACAGTTGCGGTACAGAATTTTTTATTAGGTTAGACGGCCTGGCAAACACAGAGACCTTAATGAAATACTGCTTGTCATTATCTATTCATACGGCAACACCGGTGCCATATTGGTTATCGATATCGCTGGAGGAATTAATTCAATGGCTGGTTGTTTTGCCATCTGTATTACCTAATGAAAGGCGGTGAGTAAGACGGCTGTAACCTATGAAACGTTATTTGAGATTGCCGGCAAGGTTAACTCTTCATTTACAGCCGGCTTTCAATCTGCTGTCAGTACCGTTGATAATCTGGATAAAAAGGTTAAGGATCTTCAGACTATACAAACCAAGGTAACCAGGTTTGAAGGTCTAAATCAGGAATTATTAAATACACAGCAAAATTTTGAGCAGACCCGAGAAAAAGTAAAGCAACTGGGCACGGAACTTTTTAAATCTGACCGGACACTGGCAAACTTAGATCATCAATTTAAGGCCTCAAAAGCTGAGGTAGAGCGGCTGGCGGCTGAAATCGAAAAGGCAAAGCAGCCAACTGCTGAAATACAAAGGGCATTTAATGCAGCAGAAGCTGAGGTTACCAGGCTGGGGATTCAACTCGATAAACTAAATGAGCCGCTTCAGGAAATGATAAGCGCCCAGCGAGTAGCCAAAGCCGAGGTTGCTCGTTTATCGGCTGAAATCAAAGAATCATCACAACCTACCGATGAAATGAGACAGGCACATAAAGCGGCCAAGGCCGAGGTCGCACGGTTGACTGCTGAAATTAAAAAGGCAAAACAGCCAGTTGCAGAAACGAAAGAAGCATTCAATGATGCCTTTAAAATGGCTAAGGCGGAGGTCGCCCGGCTAACTGCAGAAATCAAGAAATCTACCCAACCGACAGAGGAACTGCAGCTGGCTTTCAATGCTGCTACTGCTGAAGCATCTCGGCTGGAGAAAGAACTGCGGCAGGCTGAAAGTGCAACCAACAAGACCCGAGAGCAGTTCGAAAAAGCCAGCTTGAACGCTGATAATATGCAAAAGAAGCTTGAATCGGCTAAGACCGCCTTACAGCAATTAGGCGGTGAATTGAACGATGCCGGCATTTCAACCCGAAATCTTGCCGAGGATAGTGCGAACCTCACCCGGCAGATCGAGAGAGCTGAACAGGCGCAGAAGAGCTATGCCCGGGCAGCCGAGAGAACTGAAAAAATCAGTGATTTTCGGGATAGTATGCGGAATAGTCTTTTTGATTCGGCGCAGGCGGCAGCTGGGATCGTTGTTCCGGTCATGGCCGCGGTGGATTTCGAATCCTCAATGGCTGATGTCAAGAAGGTTGTAGACTTCGATACACCGCAGCAGTTCAAAGAAATGAACTCTGATGTTCTGGACCTCAGCAAGGACATTCCTATAGCGGCAAGCGGCATTTCTGATATTGTGGCTGCTGCCGGCCAGGCCGGGATTGCTAGGAAAGAGTTAGTCGGATTTGCCGAAGATGCTGCCAAGATGGGGGTTTCCTTTGATACTACTGCTGAAGACTCCGGTAAGATGATGGCCAGCTGGCGTATCGGCTTTAAGATGAATCAAAAAGAAGTCGTAGCCCTGGCTGACAAAATCAATTACCTGGGCAACACTGCCGGCGCCAAAGCGGATCTCATATCTCAGGTGGTAACCAAGATCGGGCCCCTGGGAGACGTTGCCGGGGTAGCTTCAGGAGAAATCGCGGCCATGGGCGCTACCCTACTCAGTGTAGGGGTTCAAGAAGATATAGCTTCGACGGGTATCAAGAACCTGATGCTGGGGCTAACAGCCGGATCCGCCGCCACCAAATCACAGCAGCAGGTATTTGCCAGCCTGGGTATGGATGCCGAGGTCATGGCCAAGAAGATGCAAAAGAATGCTAAAGGGGCAATTATCGAGGTATTGTCAGCTATTCAACGGTTACCCAAAGCCCAGCAGGCCGCAGCATTGACAGATCTATTCGGCAAAGAGTCTGTGGGAGCCATCGCTCCGCTCCTTACCGGCCTTGATAAACTTAAAACTAATTTCAATCGCGTAGCTGACAAGTCACAGTATGCAGGTAGCATGCAAAAAGAATTCGAAGCCCGGTCTGCAACTACTGCTAATAACCTGCAATTGTTTAAGAATAATGTGAATGTATTGGGGATCACGCTCGGAAGTGTATTGCTGCCACCACTAAATATAGCTGTTAAAAAATTGGGGGCAATAGCTGATAAAGTAGCAGATTTTGCTGAGAAGCACCCGACGCTGACCAAAGTATTAGTGATAAGTACTGCGGCCACATTGGGATCAGTTCTCGCATTTTCAGCCTTAGGTTATGTTGTTAGCACTGTAATACTGCCGTTTGCGAGGTTCGCATCATGGGCCCAAAAAGTAGAACTTGCATCAAAACTCTGTGCTGCTGGGTCCAAAGGTTTAGCAGCTGCTCAATGGGTATTAAACGCTGCCCTGACGGCCAACCCCATAGGGTTGATCGTGGTAGGGATTGCAGCACTGGTCGCCGGGTTTGTCATAGCGTACAAGCATAGTGAGACCTTCCGGAATGCCGCAGACAAACTCTGGTATAGCATAAAGGTTGGCGGTGCCGCAGCCATTAATACCTTTATCTCCTTGCTTAATAAAATTCCTGGAGTCCATATAACAAAAGTCGGCGTCGCTCCTCTTCCGAAAGCTGCCGGCAATAAAAAGATCGGGCATAATGCAACCGGTACCGCTAACTGGGGCGGGGGCCTTACCTGGGTGAATGAAAGGGGCCCGGAGCTGATCGATTTGCCCCGGGGCAGCCGCATTACCCCGGCGAACAAAATAGCCAACAGAGGCGGTATAAATATAACCTATGCCCCTCATATTACGGTCGAGGGCGGCGGCTCCGATATAGAGGGTCAGGTGGAGTCAGGACTCAGAACCGGATTGAAGGAATTCAAAAAATGGTTTGAAGACCTGAAGCACGAGGAGGCGAGGTTGAGCTTTGAGTGATACGGTTGATATCTATACTACCTGCCAGGGTGATACCTGGGATCTGATTGCGTACCAGGTTTATGGGGACGAAAGATACATGGTTGATCTCCTGGAAGCCAATCCGACGCTGGGGGATATAACGATCTTCCCGGCCGAAATTGCGGTGATATGCCCGGATATTGAGCAGGCCCTGCCGGAAAGCCTGCCCCCCTGGATCCGGAACGGAAGTGATGCTTCATGAATGTGATCGATGCCAGAAGGGCAACGGTGCAGCTGACTTATAACGGAGCGAATATCTCGGAAGATATTGCTCCGTTTTTGCTTGATTACAACTATACGGACAATGCAGCCGGTAAGGCCGATGACCTGCAGCTGAGTCTGCAAGATAAGCGGGGCCTGTGGCGGGGCGACTGGTACCCGAGCAAAGGCGCCAAAATCAAAGCCACAATTATTACTGAACACTGGGAGAAGCCAGGCCAAATTGTGACCCTGCCCTGTGGGGAATTTGAGATTGATTCACTCCAGGCTACCGGGCCGCCTGACACGGTAAACATCAAAGGCGTATCTGTGCCGGTCTCATCCAATCTGCGAGGGGAGAAGAAAAGTAAGGCATGGGAGAAGATATCGCTTTCCCAGATCGGGGCAGAAATTGCCGGCAAGGCTGGATTAGCCTATATATTTGAAGCCGACACTAATCCGAAATACGATCGTCAGGACCAGGTCCGGGAGAGTGACCTGGCCTTCTTGTTGAGGTTGGCTCAGGCAGCCGGACTGGCCCTGAAAGTTACTTCCCGGCAGATCGTGTTTTTTGATGAGGAAAAGTATGAGGGTAAAAGCAGCGTTCGCAAGTTAGTCCGCGGCCAGACGGATATTATATCCTATGATTTTGGAACCGAAAGTTCCGACACCTATTCCGAGGCGGAGGTCTCATATCAGGATCCGGAGACCGGTGAGGATATCTTAGCCTCATACAAACCCTCAAACGGACCCAAGGTGGGCCAGAAGCTAACGATAAATGAACGCCCGGTAGTGGCAACCAAAGGCGCTTCCAAGGCTGTCAAAATTGAAGCGGCTAAGAAGCACGCCAAAAAAAAACTGCGTGATAAAAACAAGAAGGAAACAGTGGCCACGTTCGCCGTGACCGGGGATCCCCGTCTGGTGAGCGGAGTTACTGTAGAGGTTTCAGGATGGGGCGTTTTCGACGGTAAGTATATCATTGAAACCGCGACCCATACCATAGGAAACAACGGATATACCGTCTCTATCAAGATGCGGAAGGTTTTGGAGGGGTACTGATGGAGCAACTGAACAATATAATCCGGGTGGGAAAAGTGTCCTCGGTCGACGGCAAGACAGGTACCGCCAGGGTAGCATTCCCGGACAAAGACAATATGGTTTCTTACGATCTTCCGGTTATCGTCCATCAGACCCTGAAAAACAAGGATTACATTATGCCGGATGTCGGTGAACAGGTAGTCTGCGTCTTTTTGCCCAGCAGCATTCAGCAGGGATTTATAATCGGCAGCATCTACAGCCAGAAGGATAAACCGGCCGTTTCTGATCCGGATAAGCGCCGGATTGATTTTGCCGATGGGTCCTGGGTTGAATATGACCGAAAAGAGAAAGTCCTAAATATTAACGCTGTTGAGTCACTAAATGTATTCGCCAAAGAGCTGTCAGTGAAGGCCAAGAATATTACCATTAGGGCGGAGAAGCAGCTTTCGGTAGCTGCTGAGACCGCCAGCCTTTCGGCGCCAAAGGGCATAACAATATCGGCCACAGATATAACCGGTACTGGGGTACAGATCCAGGGCAAGATCGATTCAGGGAGTTGGTAATTGTGATAGGTTCTATCGGGTCTGTTGTATTTGAAGTCTCATCGGATACCGTCCGAACATTTGACAATTTTAAGCGTGAGGGTGCTGCACGGTGGGCAAAGCATGATGTACACAAAATCAAACCAGTATCGGAGTTCCTGGGGGTCGATCTCGATAAAATATCCTTTACTATTCATCTCAGTACATCTCTTGGAATCAGTCCCCAGCAGGAAATAGAGACCTTGAGAAACTACCGGGACGAAGGGAAGGCCGTATCGTTATTGATTGGAGAAAAGCCAGTTAGTACAGGACTTTTCACTATTCAGTCACTTTCAGAAGACTGGAAGACGATCGATAACCATGGCGTCTTAATGGTGGCTGATGTGAGTGTAGAACTGCTGGAATACGTTGAAACTGTCGTAAGGCCAGTGGTCAAGAAACAAATGGCGCCCTTATCTGCATCTGCAAAAAAAACCAAGAACGTATCTCCCGCAAAGAAATCAGCCAACAAAGCACCCAAGAAAAAGAGCAAACCAGTAACTAAGAGTGCCTATCGATTAATGCAAGAGAAACAGATTGCCTCACTAAAGAAGAAAAAGGGGGCGGGGTAGGGTGGAATACGATGTAATGGCCGAGTCCGGAGCAATAGACTTCGGGGCCTCAGGAGCAGCCGAGATATTGCAGAACGTCAGAACTATCTTGACTACTCCACTGGGGAGCGTCCCGCTCGACCGGGTTTTTGGAATTGACTTTTCCATGCTGGACGGTCCAATCAATGAAGCAACCAGAGCCCGGTTAGCGGCTGCGATCGTAAACGGGATAAATAAGCATGAACCGCGGTGCTCAGTTACCAAGGTGACCTTTCAGGAAGACCAGCTCAATGGGCGCCTTATACCGAAAGTGCGGGTGAAGATTAATGAGTGACATATACAGCCTGCCGGAGATATCTTTTGCTGAAAAGAGTGCGGAAGACATTGAATCGGCAATATTGGTTACCTATGAATCTATTAGCGGCCGCAGCCTGGCCGCGGGGGATCCGGTGCGTTTATTCCTGGAAACCATAGCCGCGGTCATCGTGCAGCAAAGGGTGCTGATCGATTTTACCGGAAAACAGAATCTGCTTCGCTACGCTACCGGGGACTATCTTGATCATATCGGCGGCCGGGTGACCAGGTTGCCAGCCAGTGCGGCCAGCACCACAATAAGGTTCACCTTGTCAGCTCCGCAAGTCGGAGCTGTAATTATTCCGGCTGGTACCAGGATTACTCCGGACGGGGACCTATATTTTGCTACCAGTGTAGTTGTGGAGATCCCCGCCGGCGAACTTACTGTTGATGTGGCAGCTATATGCATGGATGCCGGTACCATTGGCAATGGATATCTGCCGGGGCAAATCAACATGTTGGTGGATCCTATACCGTATGTTGAGGGTGCGGAAAATACAGATCAAAGCAGCAGCGGTACCGATCAGGAGATCGATGACGATTACCGCTTAAGGATCTGGCTGGCCCCGGAGAGTTATTCGGTGGCTGGACCTGAAGGGGCATATACATACTGGGCTAAAACTGCCTCGGCTGATATTATAGACGTCTACGTTTCGTCTCCGTCGCCGGGAGTTGTAGATATCAGACCTCTGTTAAAAGGGGGCCTGATTCCTGGGCAAACGATATTAGACCTGGTCGCCGGCGTATGCAGTGATAAAAAAGTACGACCGTTGACCGATCATGTAACTGTATCAGCCCCGGAGACGGTCAACTATAACCTTAATCTGACATACTATATAGCTCAATCCAGGGCGACCGACACGATCAGTATACAGTCTGCGGTAAACCAGGCGGTGAATGATTATGTAGCATGGCAAAGGGGCGCCCTGGGTCGGGACATAAATCCGTCAGAGCTCATTGCCAGAGTGATGATAGCGGGAGCCAAAAGGCTTACAGTAGAAACCCCTGTGTATACTCAGCTTCAGGGGTACCAGGTTGCCATAGCTTCTACTGTGACGGTTACATATGGAGGGCTGGAAAATGCGTGATCTGGTTAATGTGAGCATTTTGGATCTCATACCGCCCAACATAAGAAATGATCCCCAGGTTATAGCTGCAGCCCAGGCCATTGATTCGGAGATGCGTGGAGTCACCCAGGCGGTGAACGAATGCATCTTTTTTTATCGGGTTGATGAGCTGCCGGAAGCCATCCTGGACCACCTAGCTTGGCAGTGTCACATTGACTTCTACAGTCCGGATCTTGCTCTTGAAAAAAAGAGGTCACTGATCAAGGAGTCCCCCGGGCTGCATTTGACTAAAGGGACTCCGGCAGCAGTAGAAGATATAGTCTCAATTGTTATTAGTGGCGGACAGGTGCAGGAATGGTGGGAATACGGAGGAGATCCATACTGCTTTCGAGTTATCGTTGAAGGCTTGATGGATGACGAGATTGTATATCGGCACGCGCTGCCATCGATCATGGCTGTAAAGAATGCCCGATCGAAGTTGGATGGTATCAACTACTTCCTGCACGGAGGAATCCAGGAGCAAATTAATAACAAAATGCAGGTAACCGTTCAGGCCAGCATAAGACCATGGAGCGGCCGGTTGCGATGGCTTGATGGCAGCTGGCGCCTGGATGGAAGTGAACCGCTTGATGATATCAGATATGGGCCGCGCGATCTGAGTATAATTCTGAATTCATCAGCAATCAATGCGAACCTGCAGGCGATGTATCAGGTTTTAAACAGCGAGGTCATAAATCCCAAAGTGATGAGCCTGGCCAGTGTTCAGACCGCAACTGTCCAGGCAAGTAATGCCTTATTACTTCCGGAGATATTTATCCACCAGGCTCACCAGACCGCCCATGAAATAAGTGCCCAGTCCATTACTATCTTCGATCCCTGGTTCTTGGATGGCACCTATGCCTTGGATGGTGAAAAGGTGCTTGATGCCTTATGGACCATAGAAACTTTATAAGAAAGGAGGAGTCGGTTTGAACAGTGTTACCACGGCTTATGCCCGCGAACAAATGGCCAAGGCCAGAGCCGGTGATGCTACAGTATCACAGATAACCCACATGGCTTTCGGCAATGGTGGCGTGAACGCCCAGGGCGTTCCTATTGCACCGCTAACTACCGACACAGGGCTTAATAACGAGACGTTCAGGAAGGCTGTTGATGGGCATACCTACCCGGTCGCCACTACCTGCAGGTATTCATGCCAACTGGTTGAGTCTGAACTGGCCGACCAGGCTATAAACGAGATGGCCCTGATTGATGAAGCCGGCCATATGGTCGCGAAGAAGACCTTTAAAAACAAGGTTAAGGATTCCGACCTGAAGATGACCTTTGAATTGGATGACATTTATTAAGGAGGCACGATAAGACATGGCGAACCATACTATTCATGATCCCCCCGACTTCAGTCAGGATCTTAGAAGGTTGGAAATCACCGACCCGGGCCATGCGGATACATTTAATCCTGTATTCGCTCAGCTCATCAATAACGAGGCTTTCTTAAAAAGCTTAACCGATCTGTTGATGGCCCATGTTCATACTGGGGCCGGTGGAGGTCCACCGGCGATCGGGACGGCGGGCCTTGCTGACGGATCAGTAACGCCTGCTAAAATAGGCCTGGGCGGGGGATTCGAAGTCTATTTCAACACTTTGGATGGCAGCGTTGACATCGAGCGCCCCTGTGAGGGGATCCCCTATGTTCACACCGATACAGCGTTCACTTCGGGAACGCTGACCGATATGGCAATAGTTTAATTTTAGGAGGGATGAAAATTGTCAACAGTTACAGTCGCACAAGCCCGTGATCTGTGGGCAAACAAGCCAGGCACTGCAACTATGCAGAACGCAGCGGTCGCTACCGGTAACGGTACCGCATTGCCCGTTTCAGGATATGGAGCTGCATGTTGCCAAGTTACCGGAACTTTTGTAGGGACCGTTGTTTTTGAGGGGACTGCGGACGGAGTAAACTGGGTTGCCATACCCGCTATAGCTCGTGGCGCCTCAATGGTATTCTCAGCCAGCGCCCCCGGATTGTATGACATTGACTGCCGGGGACTGGTGTCTATTCGGGCGAGAATTTCCAGTTACACCTCAGGCAGCATTACAGTAGTTGGAGTTGCTGAGCCTTTCGCCGGCGCATACCGGCCGGCGGTTCAGGATGTTGCACTATCTGGAAGCTATATTGCAAACGAATCAAAGATTGTATCGAGTCTTGCAGTAGCTGCGGGGGCTGAAGTAAATGCGGTTCAGAATGTGCCTACAAATTGCAGCTATATATCTTTCGGAATTGTAGACCAAACTGAAGATGGAGCAGTTACATTCCGGTACTGGCCGCAGGTATATGGAGGGCCTGCTACTCAAACAGCAGGTGGAGCGATTGATATTTTTAGCAACGTATATCTGGGTAATTGCCGGGCTGTAAGCACTCCGATCAGACCAAAATCGCTTGTTTGTGATTTGCGCATAAAAAATGAAAGAGCATCTTCCAACACATACGATATCTACATCTACAGGCACTACGAATCTAAAGCGTAAGGAGGAAGCACTATGAAACTAGCTGATGTTTTACCCAAGAATAATCGCGGAAACATCATAATGCCGGTGGCTGGTAGTATCGATAGTCAACCGGTTGAAGGTGAAGTGGCACAGGCCTGGTTGGAAAGTCAATATCCCGATATCGCCAATGCAGAGGTGCCGTTATCGGCTGAGTCATATGCTGCACTCCAGGGCATCGATAAATTTTGGGCTGAAAGTGCGGCTCTCTGGCGGCAACAGGGCATCATTTAAACTCTCATATGGGGTTAGAAATTGGATGACCCCTCAAATAGTAAGGACGGTGATAATATGGCCGGAATTGCCCTGGCCCAACACCAGGGTTGGAATGATACTGTGGCAGTAGAAGAAACTTATGCGTTGGACGATACCACAGCATTTGATGAAAGCGCTGATGTATCAAATCTGCTTAACTACATTTTCAACACTACTAGCGCCCTGAAATATTATGAACTCGTAGGGTCATGGGAAAGCGCTCCAATCGACCTATCCGAGGTAGGCCGCATCCAGAATTCAGCTATAGTCTGGACCGCAACGATTCCGGAAGGTTGTTTTTTGTCGGTGTATACCTCATTGTACGATGGTACCTGGTGGCAAGCGTGGCAACCGGTGGCCGCCAATGGCAGCCAAGTATCAGGGTTAACTCTGGAACAAAATGCCGGTCGAAACATCGCCGGATGCAAGTTAAGAATTAAGGTAGAGGCCTACACCACCGATGTGACCAAAACCCCTAATCTGACTCAACTGATTGTTACAATCAATAGTCGGAAAATCTTCAGGATAATGCCTGATGGTGCTGTCAAAGCCCGGGGTGCTATTACGCAGAACGCCAGTGAGAGCCTTTAATAAGTATTAGATAGGTGTTTCCGTCTCGACTGAGGCGGCCACACCTATCTTAAGAGGGGAGTGATGTGACTTTTGGGGTATTAACAATGTTCGGTAATACATTCGATAAGATATTCAGTAACCACCTGGCGCAGCTGGGTGGTTTTTTGCTGGGAGCACTATGCTACCTGGTGGATCCGGGAGCTCCTCTCTATGCGCTTTGGATAGCAGTGATCTTGGACCTTATAGCCAGGATGTTCGCCGAAGCCAAGAATCACGGAGGATTCTATTTAGCGGTAGTCGAGGGGCACATCAGGTCAGACGCCATGTTCCAGGGGTCGGCCGTAAAAATAACCGCCTATTTCTTCATGTGCATTATAGCTGCCCAGGGTAAGTACGTTTTTAGTTACGACACAGCTGCACAGTTTTTCGGCAGCGTGATCTACTCAATATTATTCCTGGTCGAACTCTGGAGTATGGCGGAAAACTTCCGTGAGGCCGGCGTGGAGACGTTTGCCTGGATCTCATTATTCAGTAAGAAAAAACTTGAAAACCTTTGCGACGGTACCGTGGATCCTGGCCAGGGCAGCCAGAACCAGGATGCTCCGCTGTAGGAAGGAGGGGTAAATTTGCAGATTAAACAGGCGTCTAGCCCTAACTTTACCCAGGGGCGCAAGGGCAAAAGGATTATTGCCATAGTCAACCACATTACCGCCGGACTCATGCCGGGAACTTTAAGTTGGCTGCAGAATCCTGCAGCCAAGTCCTCCGCTCACTATCTGGTGACCAAGGCCGGGATAATCTACCAGCTGGTAGCTGATAATAACGCGGCATGGCACGCGGGAATCGTTAAGTCACCTAACTGGCCACTCTATGACGGCGGTAACCCAAACTACTACACCATTGGCATCGAGCACGAGGCACTGGCTGGGGAGGCGCTCACAGAGGCGCAGTACCAAGCCACTTTGTGGCTGCACCGTCAGTTGGTGACCCGGTACGGAATACCGATAGATAGTGGCCATATTATCGGACACTACCGGCTTGATAGCGTCAACCGCAAGAACGACCCCGGTCCAGGTTTCCCATGGAGTAGACTGTTTGAAGATCTGAAAGGAGATGAAGACTTGACGCCTATTAAGATCTTAGTAGACGGCAAACCCTTAAACGATGGACATATTGCCAAAGTAGGGGACAAGGACGTTAGCTTTGCTCCGGTCCGAGCTCTTGCGGAATCCCTGGGGGCCACCGTGACCTGGGATCCTAAAACCAGTACAGTTAACATCGAGGGGAGGAAATAGGATGGTCGATGCCGCTCAGTATTTAGTTTATGGTGTGCCAGCTGTAGCCATTGTGATCACGGGGGTCAAAGTAGCTCGGGATACCGGGCTACCCTCCAAGTATGCGCCGGTCACTAGTCTGGGGCTGGGAGTAGCTACAGGCCTGATCGTGGCCAGCCAAAACGGAGATCCGTGGATGGCCGGAGTCGTAGCGGGGGTAATGATCGGGGCATCAGCATGCGGGATCTATGATGCAGGTAAAGTCAAGGCCGGGGCGTAATGCCCCGGCTTTTTGTTTTTTCTGCAATATATAGCAGGAATATAATGTATGCTGTGGAAATAGAAAATAAATAGAATTTTAAGGGGGAAATTCAAACATGATTTGGCCTTGGATTGTCGGGTTCTTTTTTCTCATTATTGTTGGGCTCTGCATAAAGCAGTCGATTGACAACAAACATAAAAATGAAATGGTGAAAGTTTTGGAAGAACAAGGGTTCAACGTCACACAGAAGTTTATGGGCACTGACGGTAATTCGGGAATAGCTATTGATGAAGACTCAGGTAAAATAGCGCTGATAAATCGGTTGCCCAATATCTTGATGGACGTTATTCTATACCGTGATATTATAAGTAGCGAAGTCACAGTTGATGGCAATTCAATAAGCAAAACCGAGCGAGGCAATCAACTGGGTGGGGCAGTAGTTGGAGGGTTGTTGTTTGGCGGAGTTGGAGCTGTAATTGGCGGCCTTTCCGGATCAAAGAAAAACGTGGAACAGGTCAATAGGATTGACCTGAATATTATAATTAACAATACCAAATCGCCCATTCACCGGGTCTGCTTCTTAAATGTTGAGTGTAAGAAAAGTGATGGTATATATAAGAAATATATGAACCAGGCAACACATTGGCATGCTCTATTAAGTGCAGTTATTAGACAGGCTGATGTGGCTGCTGCCAAAGATTAACTATATGAGACGTGCAGTTATTGAGCTAACTTTTGTCCTGGCCCTCTCCGTTGTCGCTTGGATCTTTAACAGATATGCAGATATATTCTTTGCTACGATAGGGTTTTGCCTATTATTTTCTACTGGCATGGGCTTCTATCTACTGATCAGATGGAGGAAGCTATCGATCCAGGATCGATGGCAGGGAGTATGGGCGCTGATCGGATGGTTTATGATAGGGTGGTTAGTTATACATGCGAATGGATTAAGCATAAGCAGTATATTATAATAATAAATCCGGGTACTATGCCCGGATTTATTCATCATCCTCTTTTTTCTTTCTACGCCTTGGAACTGGTTTTTGACTTATGGCGTATCGTAATAGCCACATTACTGCAGCAGTTCTATTGGGAAATCTGTATTTAAAACGAAAACTTTCTACTGCCTCCAGAAGATCCTCATCTATATACATTATTAACTTTGGCTTATCAGTGGCCACCTTCTTATCTCTCCCCTACATGCTTTCCGATTTGCTACAAAACAGTATAAACAAGATGTTGTTTTATGGCAAATCTTGGGGGTAATATAGGTATAAGAAGTAAGTTGGGTAAATAGGGTATATAAAAATTAAATTAAATTCCCTAGATTAAGGCATTGTCACGATTGGTAAATTAACAAATATTATTACAACTTTCGACACCTATAATTAGGCAAATAGCAAATGAATCATAAACAAAATCAAAAAGACAAGTAAAGACGAAAAAAGGCGAAAAATGTATCTAAATATTGTCAACATTTTGACGATATATGTCAAGATTTCTGGGTTTCTGACCAGCTTCTAAAAATATATCGGGTATGGTATAAAGGAATTACAACATTTAGTGGTCGGAAAAGTTGCGGCATATATTGAGGGTTAGTTTTGGGGGGAAGTTATGTTTAAAATTGAAGAGTTAATAGAATGGCTTTTAGAAAAACCTGAGTTATTGGAGAGGAGCCCGGAATATGTTTTGGCTAAGTATATGGAAGAAGTCTTTTTGCGCGCCAATGGCATACATGGTCTCCAAAATGATGCCTATCATCAAATCACAAAGAGCGCCAGAATGTAGGTGTTCATTAATTTAGTTATATTTCTGTGACACCTGTTTGCCACCCGTATGAGTACTTATACGCATATACCATACAATAGTAAAAGCCTCCGAATGCCGGAGGCTTCTTCATTCTTAATGGTGGGCCATGTAGGAATCGAACCTACAACCTTGTGATTAAGAGTCACCTGCTCTGCCTAGTTGAGCTAATGGCCCGAAAGAAAACATGCAATTAGTATTATAATAGCACTTATGCTGAAAATCAAGGGCATAGCTCGAATTTTATTATCGGCCATGATAAACCATCTTAGGAACCCTAAATAAATGGACTTAGACACCCTGCCCCATGTTTTTCGACCAACTACCGGTGACCGCCTGCGGGAGTTTTTGAGGTCTGTCTTGCATAGAACTGGCCCGACCCGCACAGGATAGCAATAGAGGGTATATTGTGTTATGCTTACCACATAATAGATATTAGAAACACAAAGGAGGGTATTTGATATGAGCATATTCAAAGAAGCTTTTTACTTGGGATTGGGAGCCATGAGTCTGACCCGCGAAAGGGCAGAAAAGATTTATGAGGAAATGATCGCCAAAGGCGAGGCCAGTAAGGAAGATGCCAAGCAGTTCATAGACGATGCCATCAAGAAGGGTGAGGAAGAGAGAAACGAAATGCGCAATATGGTTCGCGATGAGATAAACGATATGCGCAAAGATTTCTCCTTTGTCAGGAAGTCTGAAGTAGAAACACTGGAAGCCCGTATTAAGGAACTGGAAGAGAAATTGGCACAACAGTCTTAAACAAAAACCGAAATTTAAATAAAAATATTCTTTTACTGCCGGGTATTTTCCCCGGCAGTAGTGCTATATTCCTGGTCTGGGGGAGCTACATTGCTGTTGAGATCATCATATAACCATATACGCAGACTGCCGCGTTACCGGGAGGTAGCCAATATACTGGTCAAAAACGGCTTCGGTTTTATTTTTGAGCAGGTTAACTGGCGATGGTGGAAAAAAGAAAGACTTGATGTGGAACCTGGTTTGCGCGGACACAGTATGGCCATAAGGCTGCGGCAGGCATTGGAGGAATTGGGGCCGACCTATGTTAAGCTTGGGCAGCTGCTGAGCACGCGCCCTGATCTATTGCCGTCCGTATATGTATTGGAGCTTGAAAGACTGCAGGATAATGTAGCCCCTATCTCTTATGAAGTTGTGCTGAGAGTATTGGAGCAGGAGGGGCTGGACCCGGAACTAAGCTTTGCCTCGATAAATCCTGACCCTATTGCTGCCGCATCGATAGCCCAGGTACATGAAGCGATATTGCCGGGCGGCGAAAGGGTAGTGCTAAAGGTGCAAAGGCCGGGTGTTGATAAGATCATTGAGAATGATCTCTCCATACTGCTCGAATTGGCCAGGGTCTTTGAGAAGAAGAGTTCATGGGGGAAGCTGTACCGGATCAGTGATGTGGTTGTAGAGCTGGGGGAATCTTTGAAAAATGAACTTGATTTCCGACAGGAAGCGCGGAACGCGGATATCTTTTATCATAATTTTGAGAAGAACCCCAAGGTGGCAATTCCGCGAATCTATTGGGCGCACTCTACTAAAAAGGTTCTCACCATGGAATATATCGAAGGCATAAAGATATCTGACTTTCATGGTCTGCACCTGGCTAATTATAATATGCAGAAGATAGCGGGCAACCTGGTGGATGCTCTTTTTAAACAGGTCTATGACTTTGGCTTCTTTCATGCTGACCCGCATCCCGGCAATATAGCGGTAGCTGCCAACGAGACCATTGTTTTTTATGATTTCGGCCAAGTGGGGATAATTGACCAACTTACCAGAGAAAAGGGCATGAGACTCATCATAGCCATGATGCAATATAATGTTAATGGTGTGACCCGGGCTTTGATGGATATTGCCATTGCCAACCAACATGTAAACCAGGGTGAATTGCGCAGAGATGTGGCCCGCCTGCAGCAGAAATATTATGGGGTTCCCCTGGCCCAGATCGATCTTGCCCGGGCATTATCTGAACTGGTGGAGCTGTCATTGCAGTATAAGATGCGTCTGCCGGTCGAACTGTCCCTGATGGTGAAGATGATGATAACCATAGAAAACATAGCTGCTCAGTTGGACCCCACCCTTAGCATTGTAAAGATTGCTGAGCCTTATGGGAAAAGACTGATGTTGGAAAAGTATACTCCCAGTCGCATTCGCCAGGAAGCGCAGGAAATAATACATGACTATACTGAACTGGGCAAAGAGCTTCCGCGTGAAATCATCGGTATTCTTAAGATGGTGGAAGAAGGGAGTTTAAAGGTCAATATGGAGCATTCCAATATCAAGCATTTGACCTCTAAAGTTGATATCATGTCCAACCGCCTATCCCTGGCCATCATTCTCGCATCCATCATCATAGGTACGGCACTTATAGCAGGACAGAGCAATAGTCTGTTATTGACCCGTATACCCATTGTGGAATGCGGTTTTGCAACAGGCGTTGTACTGGGGTTATTCCTCACTTATTCTATTCTCCGCAGCGGACGCTATTAAAGATTCATCATCCAGACTGAGCTTATGCAGGAGACCGTCGAGAACGCTCTTAAACCTGGCAATTTTAATACGTTCTTCGTCATTGCCATAGTGGTGGCCTTCCAGTTCGTATTGAGCGATCAGCATGGCGTGGAACAATTTGTCATGAAAACTCATATCATTGGATTTGAAATAGCGGTTAACCCGGTGGGCTACCCGGTATTCTTCCTTGTTAAGGTATGGTATGGAAATCAACGGCTCTGCACCTCTTCTGTAAAATCTAGACTATAGATATGCTCGATTAGTAATTTTAGTACTGGATTGTGCCAATAAGAACAGATAAAAGTGCTTGACTGCGGCAAATCTTAGTGATAGCATTTTTACAAATTAATAATAAAATCGATGATCAGGATAGTAGCAAACAGGGTGTTTTCAGAGAGCCGGGTAAGGTGAAAGCCGGCACAAGCTGTTTGACGAATGCCACCTGAGAGTTCTGGCGAAAGGTTCAAGGCCCCAAGTCAGACGGTACCTGCCGTTACCAGGACAGAGCCGGACATAAGTCAATTAGGGTGGTACCGCGGGAAAACAACTCTCGTCCCTTCACAGGGATGAGGGTTTTTTATTTATTACCGGCCCTTGGCCGCCAAAACCAATTTTTGAAGGAGGAACCCGTATGGAACTTAAGAGGAAAATCCTGCAGTTGATCGAAAACGACGCGAAGCTGAGTCCCCGGACCATCGCAATCATGCTGGACGAGGACGAGGGCAAGATCGCGGCAATCATAGAGAAGATGGAAGCAGAGAAGATTGTCCTGGGCTACAATACGGTGATTAATTGGGAGAAGGTCGATGGTGACGGAGCCATGGCCATGATCGATGTCAAGGTCACCCCGGAACGTGAGTTTGGCTTCTCCCGGGTAGCTGAACGCATCTGCCGTTTCCCGGAGGTCCGCTGCGTTTATCTCATGAGCGGAACCTATGATCTATCGGTGATGGTGTGCGGAGAGACCATGAAAGAAATAGCTGATTTCATCTCCCATAAGCTCTCCACCCTGGAACAGGTGCAGAGCACGGTAACCCATTTCATGCTAAAACGCTACAAACAGGATAACTTGATTTTTGAAGATCCTCAGGAAGATAAAAGATTGGTGGTGAGCCCATGAGCAGTATGGACAGGTTCATTTCTCCGACAGTCAAGGCGATTCCTCCCTCCGGGATACGTAAGTTCTTCGATTTGGTTACCCAGACCAAGGGCGTTATATCCCTGGGAGTAGGGGAACCCGATTTCGTTACCCCCTGGCACATCCGCGAGGCCTGTTTCTATTCACTGGAACAGGGCTATACCATGTATACCTCTAACAGCGGACTCCCCGAACTGAGGGAAGAGATCGCCATTTACGAAAAGAAGAAGATCGCTGTGGAATATAATCCGGCTGACGAGATCCTGATAACGGTCGGGGTCAGTGAGGCGGTGGACATCGCCATGCGGGCTTTGCTGGAACCGGGTGATGAGGTGCTGGTACCCGAACCATGTTTCGTATCCTATGCTCCGGGGGCTGACCTGGCCTATGGCAAGGCGGTGCCGGTGCCCACTTTTGATGAAGACGAATACCGGCTGCGTACGGATATCCTGGAAAAATACATCACGCCCAAGAGTAAGATACTGGTTCTGGCCTATCCCAGTAATCCGACCGGCGGAGTTATGACCAGAGAGGACCTGGAGGCACTGGTCCCCATTATCGTCAAGCATGATCTGATTGTCATCTCCGATGAGATCTATTCGGAACTGACCTATATGGGGCAGCATACCTCGATTGCCTCGTTTCCGGGCATGCGGGACCGCACCATTGTAATGAATGGTTTTTCCAAGGCTTACGCCATGACCGGCTGGAGAATCGGCTATGCCTGCGGTCATCCCGATATCATCGCCGCTATGACCAAGATCCATCAATATACCATCATGTGTGCTCCCATCATGGGTCAGATGGCCGCGATCGAAGCCCTGCGCCACGGGGAAGCCGAGATGCGCAAGATGGTAGATGATTACAATTACCGCCGCAAGATAATTCTGTCAGGGCTGCGAGAAATAGGATGCTCCTGTTTCGAACCGCGGGGGGCTTTCTATTGCTTCCCCTCAATTGTCAATTCCGGTATGAATAGCGAAGAATTCTGCGAAAAACTGCTGTTTGAGGAGCAGGTGGCCGTGGTCCCGGGCAATGCCTTCGGTGCCAATGGCGAAGGCTTCATCCGTTGTTGTTATGCAGCCAGTATATCCAACATTGAAGAGGCAATTGAAAGGATGGGAAGATTTATCTATCGACATAGATAATGTTAATCTGCCAGCCATTTTCTAAAAGTATGGAGAATATCATCGAATAGCCCGGAATGGGCCGGGAATAATACGATATATTTATAAAGGGTTTTGGCCTTTTAAGTGGAAAACCTCTTCAATACAACTTTTGAGGGGGTTTTTCTCTTGGTCGGAGACATTACCTTGCAGGAAATCGAAATCCTGAACGCGTTTGAAATGTTGTCGCTTAACGGGCAGAGGGATCTGAAGGATTATATGCGTTACCTGCTCTGTAAGCAATATAAGCGGGATGTCATGGTGACGGTATTTCATAACAAACTGCTGCACAACCTGTTCCATGGGCTGCTGCACCTGGCAGAACGGGAAGAGATCGATCGTGAACAGCTAGGCAAGAGAATAAACCAGATCAAAGAGCTTTACTACGGACTCTTTGAAAAGGTGCATGTAGAATACACCCAGCATGTAGACGAGCTGGATACTAATGATGTGGTGGCCAGCTTCGCCAGCAATGGGTTTGCCAACCTGGAAAGGGTGTTAAACGGCGGAAATACGGAAATGATAAGATATGAGATCATAAATTTTTTTCAGGAATATTCAAAATTGGCTCAGAGAAAAGACGCCAGGAGTATAGTTGCAGTATAATGTATCTAATTTATGTGAAAGCGGTGGAAGATTAATGAAGGTTAGATTTCTTGGCGCTGCGCAGAGTGTAACCGGTTCTTTTTACGTGGTGGAGACCGACAGCACTCGTTTTGCTGTTGACTGTGGTTTGTTCCAGGGACCCAAGGAATTGCAGGAGAGGAACTACCAGGAGTTTCAAGTTGAACCAGCCAGTATTGACTTTATCATTGTAACCCATGCTCATATTGACCACACCGGCTTGCTGCCCAAGTTATTCAAGAAGGGCTTCAAGGGCCAAATTTACTGTACCCATGCCACCGAAGAACTCTGCCAGGTGCTGCTGCCTGATTCAGCACATATCCAGGAATCCGAGATCGAGCGGAAGAACCGCAAACGGGCTCGTTCCGCTCAGCCCGAAATTGAGCCTATCTACGATACCCAGGATGCTCTGGATTGTCTTGGCCGCTTCAGATCAATCAATACCGATGAGATCATCAACCTTCAACCGGGTATTGATGTTCGTCTCCGCAACGCAGGTCATATCCTGGGTGCGGCCATTGTCGAATTGTGGGTGACCGAAGGTGAAAGGAAAACCAAGATAGTATTCAGCGGAGATCTGGGTAACGTGGATCAGCCCATCGTAAAAGACCCAACAGTTATCGAGAATTGCGACTATTTGGTGATCGAGTCGACCTACGGCAACCGGTTCCATGAGAAAACAGATTCCCGGGCTGAAGAGTTAGGGAATATCATCCAGGAAGCTATGGCCAAGGGCGGAAATCTTGTTATTCCGGCTTTTGCGGTGGAAAGAACTCAGGACATGCTCTACGACCTGATAAGTCTGGCTCATGACGGGAAACTGGATCCGAAGATAGAAATCTACATTGACAGTCCGCTGGCCATTGCAGCCACCGAAATCTTTATGAAAAATATCGAGTGTTTTGACGATGTCACACGGGCTTTTATAGAAGACCATGAGGACCCGCTTAAGCAGATAAACCTGAAGTATTCCCGGACCCAGGAAGAATCTATGATGATCAATACCCGGGTGGGCAATACAATTATCATTTCGGCCTCTGGAATGTGCGAGGCTGGTCGCATCAAGCATCATCTCAAACATAACCTGTGGCGCCCGGAATCAACTGTTCTTTTCGTCGGTTATCAAGCAGTGGGTACCCTGGGGCGGCGCTTGATGGAAGGTGAAAAAGATGTTACTATCCACGGGGAGAAAATAGCAGTTAAGGCCGGTATTAAATCAATCGATGCCTATTCCGCTCATGCCGATCGCGGCGGACTGATTAACTGGGTAAAGAGTTTTGTAACGCCTCCGCAGGCCATTTTTGTGGTACATGGCGAAGGCGAGTCCCAGACTGCTCTGGCCGATTACTTTAAAAACGAGATGAATATCCCGGTATTCATTCCGGCCTGGCTCCAGGAATTCGAGCTTGGCGCGGAGAAGACCATTTACAGCGGGGTTACCCACCAGGCTGACCATATTGATCAGGCCATGCTGGCCGAAAGGAAATACCTGGATATTAGTCTGAAATTACATGATATGTTCAAAGAGAGCTGGAGAAGGGCCGAATATGATAAGATTATAGAAGCGATGGAGAAAATTGATAAAGCCATTTAAATACTATTATAGCTTTAATGCCGGGACATATTGGTATGCTCCGGCTTCTGGGTTCGATCAAGTATTAATAAACAGGATATAATAAGCGTTTAAGATTGCCACGCCTTCGGCTCGCAATGACAACTAAGCCATATCAGGTCATTGCTATGAAAACTCACGTATTTGCGAGGAGCGCAGCAACGCGGCAATCTAAAGCTTGAATCACTAAACAATTTTGACAGTCTTAAGCCGGGACATATTGGTATGCTCCCGGCTTTTTGTATGACCAATTATAATCTGTTGCTAAGCGGAATGTATAATTCTATAATAGTTCGTAGCGTGATGTAGGATGGTTGACAACTAATACTTCGCAGCACGTAGGACGGGGAGGATCGCAAATGCTTATTACTGAGTTATTGTCGCGCAATGCAGAGATGTATGGACCGGAGATATCCATGACTGAAGTGAATCTGGATCTTCAGGACAGCCATAATGTTATATGGAAAGAGTACGAACTGGTAGAAAACAACCCGGCAGGTGAGTATCGGCGAGATATGACCTGGCGGGTTTTTGACGAAAAGGCCAACCGCATGGCCAACCTGTTGATCAAGCGGGGAATCAAGAAGGGTGACAAGGTGGCCATCCTGCTGATGAATTGCCTGGAATGGCTGCCCATTTACTTTGGGATACTGAAGGCCGGGGCCATCGCGGTACCCTTGAATTTTCGCTATACCGAGGATGAAATCAAGTATTGTCTGGATTTGTCCGAGTCCAGTGTGCTGGTTTTCGGCCCGGAATTCATCGGGCGGGTTGAGTGTATTTATGATAAGATTCCCCAGGTAAAGATACTGCTGTTCGCCGGGGAGAACCGGCCTTCCTTTTCGGAAAACTATGATCGTCTTACCGCCAATTGCTCCTCGGAAGACCCCGGGGTTATGATCAGCGATGAAGATGATGCCGCCATCTATTTTTCCTCGGGAACCACCGGCCGGCCCAAGGCTATCCTGCATTCGCACAGCAGCCTGCTGTCGGCCTGTTATACTGAATATGAACATCATGGTCAGACCCGGGAAGATAATTTTTTGTGTATCCCGCCGCTTTACCATACCGGCGCCAAGATGCACTGGTTCGGCAGTCTGCTGGCGGGAAGCAAGGCCGTCCTGCTGCGCGGGGTGCGGCCGGAATGGATCATCAGGACGGTGTCGGAAGAGAAAATATCCATCGTGTGGCTGCTGGTTCCCTGGGCCCAGGACATCCTGGATGCCATCGAGAGCGGGGCAATCAACCTGGCGGATTATGACCTGGCCCAGTGGCGGCTGATGCATATCGGAGCCCAACCGGTACCGCCCAGTCTGATACGCCGCTGGAAGAAGCACTTCCCCCACCACGACTATGATACGAACTACGGACTCAGTGAATCGATCGGTCCGGGGTGCGTACATCTCGGCATCGAGAACATACACAAGGTAGGTGCTATCGGGGTGCCGGGCCATAACTGGCAGATCAGGATCACCGATGAAAACGGGACCCCGGTGGAACAGGGACAGGTCGGCGAACTGACCGTGACTGGGCCCGGTATTATGAAGTGCTACTTCAACGACCCTGAAGCCACTGCCGCTGTTCTCAAGGATGGATGGCTCTTCACCGGTGATATGGCCCGGATGGATGAGGATGGATTTATCTATCTGGTCGATCGTAAAAAGGATGTCATCATCAGCGGAGGCGAAAACATATATCCGGTGCAGATCGAAGACTTTCTGCGCTCCCATGCAGCCATCAAGGATGTGGCGGTCATCGGTCTGCCGGATAAGCGCGTGGGCGAGATAGCGGCGGCCATCATCGAGCTGAAACCCGGTCTGGAGTGTACGGAAGAAGAAATCGGCGCCTTCTGTACCACCATGCCGCGTTATAAACGTCCGCGCAAGATAATCTTCGATTCGGTGCCCCGCAATCCGACCGGCAAGATCGAAAAACCGCGATTGAGGGAAAAGTACGGAGCAGATCATATAGTAGCGACCCAGAGCGAGATATAGGACGACAGATAGATGCAAAAACCCCAGATCATGATGGTCTGGGGTTTTGGTATCTGCGGCATCCTCATTTTGTTTTTTTCTCACTTATAAGCTAAGCTGATTTTAAAGCAAGCGATCTGTTTTGATCATGATGATGAGCCAGAACCGGCAAGCTGAAAAAGACCGCCTGGCGGCTGAACATGATTTCGAGATCAATATGAAGGCCGAGCAGGAGATAAAAATAATAATGAAACACCTGGCCTATCAGGATGAACTGATCCTCGCCCTGCAAAGGCAGCTCGAAAAACCAGTGATATCTTGATCGGTCCAGCCAGCAGGATGAAGTTGATGGATACCAATGCGAAAACGGATATAGGAGGAAGAAAGCATGGAATTCTTTGCAGTGGTCAAAAAGAGACGCGCGGTACGGGCCTACAAATCTGATCCGGTGAGCCGCGAAGATATCCTCAAGATCCTTGAAGCGGCACACGCTGCTCCCTCTGGTCGTAATCTAATGTCCTGGGAGTTCATCGTGGTTGCCGGTGGGAAGAAAGCACTACTCTGCGAGAGTTATGGCAGGATAGGCCAGAACTACACGGCTGATTGGGAAGACCGCCAGGCGGCGGAAGCCTTTATGCGCTACGCCCGCACCTATGGCGGTGCACCGCTCATTATCGTGGTTACGGCTGCCACTGATCCGCTGCCGGGGGTCAACAAGATGCACCTGGAGACCGGCTGTGCAGCCATGGAGAACATTATGCTGGCCGCTGCTGCCCTGGGTCTGGGTACCTGCTGGATGACCGGCCCCCTGCAGGATGAGCCTACTCTGCGCGAGGTACTGGAGATCCCGGATAACCGGCAGATCATTGCTGTCACCCCGCTGGGACATCCCCTGGTATGGCCGGATCCCCCGCCATTTCCGGAACCTGACTATACCCATAAGATCCGCTGGATGGACTGATTTCAGATCAAAGGGTTCGAGTCGCCCTGGGGCTGTCATAGACAATATTGATAATTATCAAAAAATGAAGCCCAGGGCCATTCTGGCCTTTGTCTGCTGCTGGGAATTGGCTGGATTTATTGTGCCTTGGCGGCCAGGTGATTGACCTGGGCTCTAAGATTAAGCAGATAGGCCGGCTCCGGTTGTTTGGGTTCCGGGATGATATCGTAGCGCTCTGTTTTTATCCGCAGGGCGACCCGCTCGATGGAACCGGCCTCCTCGGCCAGCAGTTCCAGGACCCGGGCTTTGAAACCGGTGGTGGTGCGGATGGACTGTTCAAAAAAGCTACTAATCTCTTCCCCGCCCAACAGATATCCATAATGGCCCTGGCAGAAGACTTCGACCGGGAGATCTGCCAGTCTCTGCAGAGAGGATAGATAGGCGTCGTAATCAGACGCGAATTCCGTTGATACAATGCCGGGGCCATAGTATACCCCGGCGGCTTCGCCCGCTATCAGGATCTGGTGGTCAGGCAGCCAGAAGCTGAAGTGATCCTGGGTGTGACCGGGAGTGGCCAGCATTTCTACTTTTGTGTTGCCAGGTGTATCATATGATCGATGGTCTACCAGTTCCTTGTCCACATAAAACGGACTGAAGGGTTCATCTATTAATATGGATGGATCGACCCCGGGGATTGATTTCATACTGGCGGTAAAGTTTTCATTCAACGTTTTGATCAAGGCCAATGCATTAGGCCGTCTGAGGATATCAGCCGCCGATCTTGAAGCGGCAACCTTCATGCCTGGAAAAGCCTTTTTGAAATAGGAAACCGAACCGCAGTGATCCCAATGGACGTGGCTGAGTAACAATGCTGACGGCTGCCGATCACCCAATACCGACCGGATAGCCTCTACATATATCTGGCCCAGACAGCTCAAGCCGGCATCGAATATGAGCGGTTCCCGCCCATCAAGCAGGTAAATGGGGCATTCTATGTGACCCAGGATATATAGATCGTTTCGTATATGGCCGAGTGTATTGTTGATCATTTGCGAGCCTCCCCGATGGGAACGAATAGGTTATTTGACCAGCATTACCGGGCAATTGGCCAGTGAGACTATTTTATGACTGACACTGCCCAGGAATAGGCGCTCCAGAGAATTGAGGCCCCGGCTGCCCACAATGAGGAGATCACAATGATCCCTTTCCGCCACCTGCAGGATAATATCGGCGGGGGGGCCGGATTCCACAATCTTGTTGATATGAGCATGTGTACCCAACAGCACTTGTGCCTTATCCAGAATCTCGTGAGCAGACTTTATCAGTTCCTGGTAGTACTCGGAGGGGAAGAAATCGACACTCTGGCCATCGGCAGAAAAGACATGCTGGATGGTGATGACGTTGATCAGGGAAATCTCTTCTATGGAGTCGGCCATTTTGGCGGCACAATCCACTGCTCGGAATGATGGTGCTGACCCGTCCAACGCAATCAATACCTTCTTGTACATCATCAATGCCTCCCTACTATAAGTAATCAGGTTATCGACTTAGTAATAGTACTTTTCTAATTACAATTATATACCTTTACCAGGATACCAGAAGAGTCAACCCAACAATCAATCGTCAAGAATACGCAATGCTTCTATTCTTCAGTCCGGATCATTTATTCACTGTCTCGTAACCGTCGGCTATGAATTTTCCCATCCGCTTGACGATCTCATACCAGGCATCTTTGTAATCGCCCAGGGCAGTCTCAATAGCCGCATTATGCCGGCAGGCCTCCTCATAGATTATCGTACTGATCTCTCTGCCCTTGTTAGTTAAATAAAGATGGGTGGTGCGGCGGTCTTCGCTGGAGGGCCTTCGTTCTACCAGGCGCTCTCTTTCCAGACGGTCGACCATGGTGGTGAGAGTGGAACTCTCCAGATTGGCCCGCTGCCCGACCCGGGTGAGAGTCGATCCGTCTTCTTCCATCAGGGCGCAGAGGATGTATGATTGCCCCATGGAGAGATTATAGCGGGCAGTATAATCGGTCCCTTGTTTTTCAAAGCCTTTTATAGCCATTTTCATCTGGTAAGGGATGAACTGCGAGAAATCCTGCATTCTTCGTTTGTTTCCTTCCTGCGGGCATTTTCTTAATGTTCCAGGAAGCCGGCCTTAATGTCAATAGGCAGCAGAAATCTTATCACCGAAATAAATATCTCCATTCGAGAAATACGTTATTGCAATAAAATCCTGGGGGAATATAATGTAATTAAAATGATGACTGGAATGGATCTCTTAAGAAAGGTACTGGAGGCCGTAAGCTATGAGACATCAGATCGATCGCAACATACAACTCCTTGAGTTCCCCGGTTTTCATTATGCCAACTGCAACTGCCTGCTGCTGGAAGACGATATCCGCTGTCTGATCGAGACTGGGGTTCATGAGAGTGAGCTGGCCGACCTGCAGAGCAAACCCCCTCAGCTTATAGTCAACTCGCATGGCCACGGTGACCACTGCCGGTATACCTATGCCTTCCCCGCGGCCCGGGTCCTGATGCATCCTGCTGATAGGTCCATCGTCGAATCGGCCGAGGGCTACCTGAATGAGTTCAATTTTGATTCACTGCTCACCCCGGAATGGTCGGAGCTATTCCTACAAGCCATGTGCTACCGACCGATTCCTGCCTTTGAGGAAATTGAGGACGGACAGGAGATCTGCACTGGCAATATTACCTTTCAAGTGTTGCATATGCCCGGACACTGCGCCGGCCATTGCTGTTTCTTCTTTCCTGAACAGGGCTTCATTTTCACCAGTGATATCGAATTTTCCGAGTTCGGCCCCTGGTATGGCATGGTACATTCGTCGGTGGGAGATCAGCTGCAATCCCTGGACCGACTGGCGGCCATTGGGGCAGACTATTACATCAGCGGTCACGGCACTCCCTTTATTAAGGATTCAGATGGTAAACGTCTGCGGGCCTACCGGACTACGGTATTAGACCGCCAGCGCCGCGTGGCCAAGTTGTTATACAGTGGCCACAGCACCCTGGAGGATATCGCGAGGGAACTGCCGATATACCGGCGCCTTCCACGGCCCGAGCCGATATTCTGGGCCTATGAATTGATGATGGTTTTAAATCACCTGCGCTTCATGGAAGAGCAGGGCTATGCCGGACATGACGGCGACATCTGGTACCCGACCAAGACCGGCATCGGCGCGGCGAAGTTGTCCTTATAGGGGCCTGAGGGTCAGCTTTTTAAATGAAGAAAGGATTTCGGTCATGATATTGCGCAATGATTACGGAGAAGTAACCCAACTGATCTTGCATATAGACTTAGAGGGTCTGACCGTTTATACCATGGCTCTCTATTATGTCGACGGGATATTGATCGATACCGGACCCGTGAAACAGCGGGAAGAATTTCTGCCCTTCCTGAATGAGCTGGATGTGGAATGGGTAGTCAATACCCACCACCATGAAGACCATATCGGCAACAATCCGCTTTTCAATGAGAAGGGTATCCCCATCTTCGCTCATCCGGAGGGAGTCCCGTTAATTAATGATACCTCGCTTTGGGCACCCCAACTGCTGTATTATCAGCGATTCTTTTTCGATCTGCCCCCTTCTTCGCGCTGCAGGCCGGCGGGGGAATACATAGAAGGACGCAAATATCGCTTTCGGGTCATTCACACTCCGGGGCATGCTCCGGACCATATCGCCCTGCTACAGGAAGAAAATGGGTGGTTGTTTAGCGGCGATCTCTTCCGCTCGCCCAAGGTCACCCATCTGCGCCGGAACGAGGACCTGGCATTGACTATGGCTTCCCTTGAGCACCTGATGAGCTATGATTTTCAAACTATATTTTGCTCGGGCGGACAGATTTTTGAGCCGGGTAAGGAAAAATTGCGCGATAAGATCGCGTGGTCAAGAAATTTGCAGACCAACGCCCTGCGTATGCACCGGGAGGGGATGATCCCAGAGGAGATCCGCGACCGGCTGCTGGGAACGGAAAACCTGATGGCCGAGTTCACCGAGGGTGACTATACCAAGCTCAATATGATAGAAGCGATCTTGGAGAGCAGGTAGCATAAAGAAATTAAGGGGCTTTCCTGCAAATGGATTTCCCAAAATCATTACCCAAAAATCAGAAAAAACAGGCCCGTATCATTCAAAAGTGGTACGGGCTTGCTATTTAATGTACTTTTCAGCCTCTAAGTGTGGCGAGTTTTTCAGCTTCTGACTGTCTGTATGCCTTACATACTTTTTTTCTGCGTGGTATCAGTCTTCTGATCCTTGACTGGCGAGGCGAGGACATTGAAGTCCTTTATCATCAGGGGATTGGCCCGGTTGTAATTACTACCGTCTCCTAATTCGCCGAAATCATTATAACCCCAGGACCATACTGTCCCATCGTCTTTAATAGCCAGCCAGTGCAGTCCGCTTCCGGCTATGTATTTAATATTTGAAAGTTCGGGAATGATGGTGGGGTTTAAGTTTACCCGTGGTTGGGGTTCTTCAAAAGCCGGCGGAAATACTCCGACCTTTTGCCGCCGGGTCAGCACCGAAAAATCATTGGAATCGTGGTCGCCGTCTTTATTCTCCAGCAGACTGAAAGATCCCCAGTGGTATACATCGCCATTATCTTTTAAGGCCAGATGCTCACTGCCTTTGGCATCGATTTGTATCACGTGGTCGATACCAGCTACTTGTTTGGGGATTTGAGGGTCATTGTAAATGCCATTTTCAAACAAGCCTGCTGAGTTGGGGCCCCAGGTCCATACGGTACCATCTGTTTTTAATGCTGTAAAACTGCTTAAGCCATCAATGCTGATAACATCTTTGAGATTATGAATTTTGCTGACGGGAGAATAGTTGTCTTTTTTATACCAGACCTGATCTTTATCGTCCACGCCGAACCACCCTTGATTAATACCAGGGAAGACCTTCTTGAAACTGCCATTATCAGAGGACAGTGCTATTGTTTCCCAATAAATGCCGCCGACATGATGGGCGGCTATCGGAGTGCTATATGGCTGGTAAGCACATAATTGATACACACAAGCTCTAATTACATTTATAGCTATAGAAGGATGCAGCTTAACAGGGTGGTCAGTATCATATTCGCTTTCAAAGCCAAGGCGAAGGCGCAGCAAGGGATTACAGCCGTAAGCGTTTTCTCCCCACCCATACAGGGTGTTGTCTTCACCCAGGGCATAGCTTGCACAGTCAATGCAGGCAATGGATTTGATGTTGGCAAGTCCTTTCACCTCTACCGGGCGGTTGCGGTTGCCAAGTGCTCCATTACCCAGCTGGCCATAAATATTATTACCCCAGGTCCACACGGTGCCATCCTCTTTCAGGGCCATGCTATGGGTGCTGGAGCAGCAAACCATGGCTTTGGTAAGGGCGTGTGCAGGGAGTAGCGGATATGATGTGAAGCACAAGAGAGTGATCAAAGACAGGATTATGATTTTAGAGCATTTGTTAACCCCAAAATAATGCATGGTTAATACCCCCCTCCTGTTATTTAGGAATATAAGTTAAATAATAGCAAACATGGTTAGAAAGTCAACGGGATGCCGGCATCCAATTTTGGTTGCCAAAAAAGTCAACAAGGATTAATATATTAATAGTTAACACGTTAATAATTAATATGTTACTCGAGGGGTGTGATAAATGGATTCGTTTACCAATTATCTTTGCTTTCGGCTGGGGGCTTTGACCAGACGGATACAAAGGGATTACAACAATAAGTTTGCCGAGCTGAATATTACCCTGGGACAGTCCTTTGTGCTGTTCCGTTTGCTGGAGGCGGATGGCAGCAGTGTCAAGGATATCGCCGCCGCGGTTCAGCTGGACCCGCCGGCCATCACCGGACTGGTAGACCGCCTGGTCAAGGAGGGCATGGTAGAGCGCAGGGTCGATCCGGATGATCGACGGACCACCAATATATATCTTACTGACCTGGGGCGCGATACTGCGCAAAAGGCGGGGATAATCGCCTACGAGTTTAATGAAACCATGATACAGGTTCTGCCGGGCGATGAGCTGGGGATCTTCCAAAAGGGTCTGGCAGCTCTGGAGGATATGATACCCGGATAACTGGCAATCAAACCGTGGCAAAAGGACTGTAACCTTACCACGGTCATTGGAGGTTAGAATGATGAACGATTATCAACGCTTGCAGCAGAAGTTGAGTTTGCACCCGGCCGGGGCTCCCGCGACTGAAACCTTTGATAGGATACTCAGAATACTGTTCAGTGAAAGTGATGCGGCTATAGCCGCGGAGCTGACCTTTGCCCTGATGCCGCTGGAGACCATCGTCAATAAGACCGGCAAACCGGCCGATTTGGTGCATAAAGCCCTGGAGAGTATGGCTGACCGCGCCCTGGTCTATGCCAAAAAGGATAAAGAGGGAAAGCCGCGCTACAGCCTGCTGCCTACTATTCCAGGGCTTTTTGAGTTTCCTTTTATGCGTATGCCAGACATTGCTATGCGCGATGAACTGGGCCGCTTGTGGCACCGGTATCACGAAGAAGCCCTGGGTAATGAATTTGCTGGTTCAAAAACTCCGCAGATGCGGGTCATTCCCGTTCGCCAGAGCCTCGCTCTGAGCACCGAGATCCTGCCTTATGAATCAGTATCCAATATGATTGAAAGGGCTCGCTACATTGCCCTGGCGGATTGTGCCTGCCGGGTCAGTATGAGGAACTGCAACAAACCCATCGAAGTGTGCCTGGCTTTCGGGGCCAATGGTGAATTCCTGGTCGAGCGCGACCGAGCCCGGCATATTACGGCGCAGGAAGCCATGGAGGTGCTGGATAAGGCTGAGGAGGCCGGGCTGGTCCATACCTGCAACAACTCTCAGGACGAGTTTGCCGTAGTCTGCAACTGTTGTTCCTGCTGCTGCACCATCCTGCGGGGGTTGACCCAATTAAAGAATCCCCATGCCTTTGCCCGCTCCGGTTTTATCATAGCTTACCAGGAAGATGAATGCGTGGGTTGTATGGCCTGCCTGGAGGATCGCTGTCCGGTCGCGGCTCTAAGCGAGGCCGGCGATGTGGTGGTGGTGAATGCCGAGCGTTGTATCGGCTGTGCCTGTGCGTCTCGGTCTGTCCTACCGAGGCCTTGCAGATGATCAGGCGGGAAGATCCGCCGGCAACCCCCGCCAGCGGACGGGAATTGATGGGAGCAGTACTGATGGAAAAGGGTCGTCTGGAGGAATTCATGAAGTTGAACCAGTCCTGAACGGACTCGGGTGATGGGAAGGAGGAGTAGCCATGAAGGAAAAAATCAAAGCGTACGCCCTGAGCCTGGGGGCGGATGATGCCGGTATCGCCAATGTTGCCGACTATCAAAGTCCGCGCACCCCGGATATTCAAAGCGTATTTCCCGGGGCCCAATCGATGGTAGTTATGGCCCTAAGGGAGATGTCACATGTGGAAAGCGAGAATCCCCGGATAGCCATGAACGGACGCCTGGATGTCATGGAGCATGCCCGCGCCATGAACTATAAGATGGCACGCTTTTTGGAAAATGAGTGCGGTGCCAGGGCCGTGAGTGTACCGCTGTCTTACCCGTTGGACATGAACACGAAGACCATGGGCGTTATAGCCGATGTGTCACTGCGCCATGCTGCTGTAGCCGCTGGATTAGGGGTATTTGGCCGGCACAACCTGGTTATCCACCCGAAGCTGGGTTCGCGGGTGTTGTTTGCGGCGGTCCTTAGCGATCTGGACCTCTCCTCCGATCCTCCGGTTACCGAGGATCTGTGTATCGATTGCGGTATCTGCGTAGATGAGTGTCCGGCTCAGGCACTGGAAGCCGAAGGCTTTACCGATTGCGGCAAATGCCTCAAGGTTTCCCAGCCCTATGGCCTGGGCAAGATCATTGGCTTCTGGAACCGCTTTATTAGTGCCGATCCCGACGCCCAGCGCAAGCTTTTAATGACCGACGACTTTTGGGGGATGTATCAGGCCCAGTTTATCGGCTTCCAGTACCATTGTTTCAAATGCTATGCCAGTTGTCCCCTGGACAGCAGATCTTAGAATTTTTAGCAGAAAACAAATAAGCCCGCATGTGTGTATTAATGCCACTCATGCGGGCTATTTTTATGCAGAAAAGTATTTGAGTTAGCGGTTGTCCTGCCGGCGGGGCAGGGAAAACCACAGGTCGCTGAGCCAGTTGATATCCTTCGCTCCCAGGGGCGGCAGATCGGTCGCCGCCAGGCTGGCATCCAGCTGCTCGGGCCGGCTGGCCCCGACAATAACAGAAGTGATGCCAGGCTGGTGCATGACCCAGCGCACGGCAGTGGTGGCCATATCGTAGGCGTTTTCGCGGCACCAGGCCCGGTAACGTTCCACGGCTGCAAAGACTGGTTCCTGCCAGTAACGCTCTTTGTAAAGAATTCCGGCTTGATAGACCCCGCCCAGCGAGAAGCGGGTATTCTCCTCAACGGTCTGTCCCGGCTGATAGCGGCCGGTCAGCATTCCTCCGGCCAGTGGGTTGTAGCTGATGATGCCAACCCCTTCGCTGAGACACAGGGGAACCAGTTCTTCCTCGATCAGCCGGAACAACAGATTGTAGCGGGGCTGCACACTGTTGATGCGGACGTAGTTCTTATTTTCGGCGAGACTCAGCCCTTTCATAACCTGCCAGGCTTTCCAGTTGGAAACCCCGATATAACGGACCTTGCCCTGCCGGACCAGGTCGTCGAAGGCCCGCATGGTCTCCTCAATCGGGGTCTCCGGATCGAACTGGTGGGCCTGATAGAGGTCTAAATAGTCGGTATTAAGGCGCCGCAGGCTGTTCTCCACGGCCTCCATGATATGTTTGCGGCTGAGACCGCGCTCATTGACATTTGGCCCCATGGGCATGAAACATTTGGTGGCCAGCACAAACTTGTCCCGTCTGGTTCTGAGCCATTCGCCGATGAACGATTCGGTGGAGCCGAGCTGTTCAAAACTGCCGCCCAGCGGATAGCCGTCCGCGGTGTCGATAAAGTTGATGCCGGCTTCCCAGGCACGGTCCAGCATGGCAAAAGAGGTCTTCTTGTCAGCCTGGTTGCCGAAGGTCATGGTGCCCATGCACAGGCTGCTGACCTTGAGCCCGGAACTTCCCAACGACCGGAATTCCATATTTGTCAACCTCCTATCTTATCTTGCCCTATACTCCAAGCATAACCATCACCAATACCAAAAGCAAATCCCGCTGACTTTGCTGTAGTAAAGCTGGAAACAGTTCTATAAAATGATGGAAGAAACATAATCAGGTATGCGCGTATGGGAGTGTTAAAGTATTATAAGGGTCTTTACCGGGCTGTTGGGTTCATGGAAGGGGTGAGTGATTAATGATAGCCTTAAGAGATCGTCTGAAGCGTGAATTGGGCCAAATGGGGGCGGCTATGGTAGGGTTCGCCGACCTGAGTTCGCTGCCGCAGGAGCAGCGGCAGGGCTTAAGATACGGGGTTTCCATTATGGTGGCCATGGACCCGGCGGTGGTAAATGGTTTGGGCAACGGACATACCCGCGAACATGATAATGAATACCATCAACTCAATCGATTAATGGATCGTTTGGATATAAGGGCGGCTGAGATCATCAGTGAAGCGGGATTCAGTGCCTGGCCTCTGACCTCGGAAAAAGTAAATGTAGATTGGTCAGTACTAAACACGGATCTGCCGCATAAGACTGTGGCGACCCGGGCTGGTCTGGGTTGGATCGGCAAGTGCGCCATGCTGGTCACCGAGGCTTATGGCTCGGCAGTACGTGTTTCATCGGTATTGACCGATGCGCCTCTACCGGCTGACCAAGCCATTACTGAGTCCCGCTGCGGCACTTGTGACCGCTGTGTAAGCAACTGCCCGGGAGAGGCTCCTTCCGGTCGGGAATGGAGCACGAATACACTCAGAGAGGATTATTTTGATGCCTACCGCTGCCATAAAACTTGTATCGAGCGATCCTGGCGGGTAGAACCGGGGGAACTGTTCTGTGGCTTATGCACCCTGGTCTGTCCCTGGACCAGGCGATATATACTGGCCTCGCAAAGAATTTATGGATTTCCGGCAATAGATATTGCCGGGTTTGGCGATATGGAAGAGATCCTGGCCCTGCAGAAGCTGGCTTTTCAGAGTGAGGCGGCCTTGTATGGCGACTACACAATCCTTCCTTTGCAACAGACCCTGGATTCGCTGAGACAGGAGGCCAGTAAGGCCATAATCCTGAAGGCGGTAGCCGACCGGAAGATCGTGGGTTCGGTCCGGGCCTGCCAGAAGGGGGGCAGCTGTCAGATCGACCGCTTGATCGTTCACCCTGATTACCAGAACCAGGGCATCGGACAGAGGCTGCTGCAGGCTATCGAAGCCTGTTTTTCCGGTCTGCGCCTGGAGCTTTTCACCGGGAACCGTAGCGAGAAGAATCTGGCTCTCTATGAGAAAATGGGATACCAGCGCTTCAAGACGCTTGAGGTCAAGGAAGGTCAGCAGATGATTTACTTGGAGAAGATGACAGAATAGAATACTCTGGAACCAGCATCATTGAAAGGGCCGACAAATGGCTTTATCAGAGCAAGCAGAACGGGTGCAACCGGGTGACTCTTCACCCGTAGTCAGTATATCTGGAAATGATTATCAACTATATCCAGCAGAGCAGCCAGGGCCGGGGATATCCATTTATCCTTGTGGTGGATGACTTGGGTGTACATCTCGATTTTGGTCCCGGTAAGCCGGAGATCGGCAATGGTACCGGCGGCGAGCTCCTTTTCCACTGCCGCACGGGGCAGCAGGGCGATACCCAGGCCGCTCAGGACGAATTGCTTGATGGCTTCAATACTGTCAAATTCATAGGATGATCCGGGTTTGATATCCAGGTCGGCGAGCCGCTTCTCGATAGCCGAGCGGTAGCTGCAGTTCTGCTCGGCAAAGATGAAGGATTCCCGGGCAATATCATTCAATTCCATGGAGCCTTTCCACGCCAGGGGGAGGTCCGGGCTTCCCGCCATGATCATGGGTTCCTCGCAAAGCACCCGTGCCACCATATCTTTTTCCTCCACCGGCTGGTCCAGTGAAAAGACCACATCAGCACGGCTTCCCCGCAGCCAGGCCTGAAAATCGGCCGGAGTCCCCTGACGGATCACCAGTTTGACCCGGGGATAGCGCTGGCTGTATTCCTTCAACAGTACCGGGAGCTTGAAGAGGCAGAGAGATTCTGAGATGCCGATGGTGAGCAGACCGCTGGGCTCGGCAGCTGCCGTCATCATCTCTCTGATCTCATCAGCGTAGCCCAGCAACCGGCGGGCATGCTGCAGGAGTTGCTCGCCCTCAGCAGTAAGGGCTATACGTTTGCCCAGCCGTTCAAACAAACGAACCTGAAACTCCTCTTCCAGCAGGTGGATCTGAGCCGTGATGTTGGACTGAGCGTAGCCCATGATCTGGGCGGCGCGGGTAAAACTATGTTCCTCGGCTACGGTGGTAAAGATCCGCAATTGACGCAATTCCATGCACGCTAATCCTCGCTTATTATCAATAATTTCGATTGATTATATCAAATCAATCTATTTTACAGGGGCATACTCGGATGATACTGTAAATCATAGAAATATGCCAGGTTTGTTTTTGATTATCTATGGTCTGAAAGGAATGATTATGATGGCAAAACCAATACTGTTTACCGGGTCAGCCGTTGCGCTGGTTACCCCCTTCGCTGCTTCCGGGGTGGATGCCCTTGGCCTGGCGCACCTTATTGATTTCCAATTGGCCAATGGAAGTGACGCTATTGTGGTATGCGGCACCACTGGTGAAGGAAGTACACTTTCCCGGGAGGAACAGCGGGAGGTCATTGAAGTGACCGCATCCCGGGTGGGTAAAAGAGTGCCGGTTATCGCCGGCGCCGGCAGCAATAACACCAGACACGCGGTGGAGCTATCAATACAGGCTGAAGAAGCCGGAGCAGATGCTATCCTGTCCGTGGCCCCTTACTATAACAAGACCACCCAGAAGGGATTGTATGAACATTTCAAGGCTATTGCCGCCGCCGTGACTATTCCGGTGATACTGTACAATGTTCCCAGCCGAACCATTCTCAATGTTGCTCCCGCCACTATCCGGGAGTTGTCACTGCTTGAAAATATCGTGGCCATCAAGGAATGCAACTTGGAACAGGTGGGGGACATCGTGAACCTGTGCGGAGAAGACATGACTATATATTGCGGAAATGATTCGCAGATACTGCCCTGTCTCGCTCTGGGCGGTAAAGGGGTGATCTCGACCATGGCCAATATCATTCCCGGAGATGTACATGAATTGGTAAGCAGATTTCTGGACGGTGATCTGCAGAGGTCCCGTGAGCTGCAGTTAAAGACCCTCAACCTGGTCAAGGCCCTGTTTATCGAAGAGAGCCCCATGCCGACCAAGGCGGCCTTGAACCTGATGGGGATGCTGGTGGGTATCTGCCGCCTGCCTTTGGTGGAGATGAGCGGATACAGCCTTTCCATACTGAAGCAGGAACTGGCAGCCTACGGACTGATTGAATAATGCTATATAAAAATAGATTACTATTATAATTGAATATACGATTTTATAATCGCTGGGACTATAATTCAAATCCCGGCGATTTTTAATTATTGTCTTCCACTACCCGTAGTCTGATTGTTGCCGGTGTACTGAAAAGCCTGAAAGAAAATTAATACTAATAAATAACAATATATACATTTGCTTAATCTTATTATGTAAATGCCTTTACATGACAATGTTTTAATATATAAAAGCACTATAGAAAAAAACTTTACGGAAAGGGAGTAATATGTTGAGTAGGTTCAAAAAAGTAAAAGTGGGAGTAGCAACACTTCTATTGGGGCTAAGTCTGGCTACGCCGGCTTTGGCGAAAGATCTATCGGTTAAGGTTGATGGTCAGAACATTAAGCTGGATGTTCCCCCAGTTGTCAAAGAAAGCCGTACCCTGGTGCCAATCGCCCCGATCGCAGAGCAGCTCGGAGCAGATGTCACTTTTGACAGCGGTTCCCAAACAGTCGGAATCAAAACAGTAGATAAAAATATCAAGATATCTATTGGTTCTAAACACGTTCAAGTAAATAATGAGTCCCAAACTCTGGATGTCCCGGCGGAAATCATAGATGGCCGGACCATGGTGCCGCTGCGTTTTGTCGGCGAAGCTCTCGGAGCCAAGGTTAATTATGATAGTTCCGATAAGACTGTTAACATTAATTACTTCACTGATATGGACGGAACTCTTAAGGTGGGCGGGTCAACTACTATCCAGCCTTTGACTCAAACCGCGGCGGATAAACTCATGTCTTTGAATAAAGGGTTATCCATTTCGATTGCCGGCGGCGGCTCAGGTGAGGGAATCAAGGGCGCGAATGCAGGGACTTTCAATATCGGCAGCGTAAGCCGCGATTTGGAAGCCGCTGACAAAAAGGATTATCCCGATCTAAAGAGCTATGATATCGGTTCAGACGGCATTGTGGTAATTATTAACCCAAAAAACAAGGTCGACGATCTTTCAAAACAACAAGTTATTGATATCTTTACCGGCAAGATTAAGAACTGGAAAGAGGTAGGCGGAGCGGATGAGGCTATATTTATTCAGACCAGAGAAAGCGGCTCCGGAACGCTTACTGCTTTCGAAGAACTGGCTTTAAAGAAAAAGGCCAAGGTTGCAACTACTGCCACTCCCCACAATTCCAATGGCTTAATCAAAGAAGCGGTTTCTAAAAATACCAATGCCATAGGTTTCCTTTCCATGGGTTATGTGGACAAGAGCGTAAAGGCCACCAAGATAGAGGGGGTAAGCCCGCTGAAGTCCAAGGCCCTTTCCCGTGAATGGCCTTATGTACGTGGCTTAAATGTAGTAACCAAGGGGTATCCTGCCGGTTTAACCGCCAAATTTATAAATTACCTGCGCAGTACGGAAGGTCAAGCAATAGTTGCGCAGGATTATCTGCCCTTGAAGGCTCAGGACTAGTAAATTATAAGGTTTGTCATAAAAGGCTCTGGTGTTTCCTTCATGAGCACCAGAGCCTGGCTATGAAACGATTAGACTAATGCTCTTGGATGGTGACCGATTTTGTTGATAGACAGGGCTTCACTTATTAATAGAGATCTTGATCCTTCCCTGCCAACTTATTCGAAGCCAAGATCTTACCGGAAATTGATCGACGGCTCTAATGAGACCATAGTGACATTTTTGACGATACTAAGTGCCAGCATGGTTTTATTCATCTTTGCCTTTATCGTTATTAAGTCCCTGGGGGTTATTTCTGCCAATGGCATCGCTTTGATTACTAGTACAGGCTTTGACCAGCAGATTAGAAACGCCTATTCAGCACCGCAGGCAGCAACAGCCTGGCAATTTGGTCTGTTTGGTCTAATACTGGGAACCCTGACCACTACGTTAGGGGCTTTGATAATAGCGGTTCCTACTGGTATTGGTACGGCGCTGGTGATAGCTGAGCTGGCACCGGTTGGTATCAGATACACTCTTCAGACCGTAGTACGCCTGTTAGCATCAATTCCCTCGGTAATCTATGGGCTGGCCGGGTTAATGGTGGTGGTGCCATTTATCCAAGAGGCTTTTATCAGTAGTTCGATGCAGATAAAATACATCGACCGTTTTCAGCTTTCCGGCAACAGCATGCTGGCTGGGATACTGGTTTTAAGTATAATGATCGTTCCCATCATTATTACACTTTCAGTAGATGCAATAAATGCCGTGCCATTCAGGTATAAGGAAGCCTCCCTGGCGTTAGGCCTTTCGTATTGGCGGACCATTGTGAAGGTAATTCTGCCAGCTGCCAAATCCGGGATTTTCGCCGGTATTATTCTGGCGATGGGACGAGCGATCGGCGAAGCTATTGCCTTAGCCATGGTATGTGGTGGTATTGGGAACATACCAAGAGTAAGTGATGGAATGGTAGCTCTGCTGACACCGGTTTTAACCCTGGCTTCCGCAATAGTTAATAAATCGGAAATGATGTCGGTCAAATCCATCGAATCAGCCCTCTTTGCCTGTGGACTGATTTTGCTTATTACCAGTATTATAATAAGTCTAAGTGCCCGTCTGGTTGAATACCTGGTCATAAGGAGGGAAGGTCGTGCCTGATATCCGCCTGATACGAGACTGGTGTGGTTTGATTCTGTCCTGGCTGGCCTGTAGCCTGACCATGGCCGGATGTATCAGTATTATTATATTTTTATTTATTCGGGGTTCTGCTCAGATGAACCCGGAATTTATTTTTTGTGCCCCTATTCCCAGTCTGAACCAGGATATGAGCGGAGGTATCAGTACCCCCATAATTGGGACCATATTGCTGACCTTGATTGCTACGGTTATTGCCGTTCCCTGGGCCGTGGGCACCGCTGTTTATCTTTCCGAATATGCCGGTAATCGTTCCGGGGTGAGGGTATTTCGACTAGCCATAGATGTTTTGTCCGGCGTACCGACTATTGTAATTGCCATTTTTGGCCTGGCGATATTCAGCCTGCCGCAGATGAGCTTTTTAAGCTCAGTGGTCGAAGGGGTAGAAGGAGTTAACCGGGCCTTTGGTCGTTCCTTTCTGGTAGCCGGGGCCACCATGGCGGTTATGATCCTCCCCTTTGTTATTCGAGTTTGCGAAGAGGCGCTGTATGCAGTCCCGCTTAACTACCGCGAGTCAGCCCTGGCAGTAGGGGCCAGCCGGTGGCAAAGTATCAGTACGGTAGTATTGCCTGCCGCTCGCAATGGTATTATTTCTGGGGTTATCCTGGGTATGGGCAGGATCATAGGAGATACCGCCATAGTTTGGCTGACTCTGGGTGGAACTTTGCGTATGACCGGACTGCAGCCATGGTGGCAGCCGAATCATTGGCTGAGTACGCTGCAAAATACCGGGTCCACCCTTACTTCATATATCTATTTTGCTTCTCCGGCCGGAGAGGGAAATATGCCGGAAAAGGCTTTCGGTGCCGCCTTAGTCTTGATCATCATCATTATTTTTTTGAATATTGCTGTCGACTTATTAGGAAATATGGGCAACAAGATAAGGGAGAACTAATATATGAGCAGTGTTTTCGTCAAAGGGGCGCTGGAAGGAATCCAAACCGAACGGGTCACTTCTGCCTCCGGGTTGTCAATATCTATCCAGGGGTTAAATGTCTGGTACGGCAAGAATCAGGCGCTAAAAGATATCAACCTGGATATTCCGCGTAATCGCATTACCGCCTTTATCGGCCCGTCCGGATGTGGTAAAACCACCTTATTGCGATGCCTCAATTGCATGAATGATTTGATTCGAGGTTTTAGACTTAACGGTTTGGTGGAATTGGAGGGCAGAGATATCTATGACCGCAGATCCCGGGTAGGGGATCTGCGCAAACAGGTGGGGATGGTGTTTCAGACGGCCAATCCCTTTCCCATGAGTATATACAATAATCTATTGCTGCCCCTGAAGGAGAATAATTTCGGCATATCTCGCGGGGATGCGCGGAAAATCATACTACAAAAATTAAAGGATACCGGACTATACGATGAAGTTAAGGATCGACTGCACCAATCCGCGTTAAAATTTTCCGGAGGACAACAACAACGGCTGTGTATCGCTCGCGCCTTGGTAATTGAACCGAAGGTACTCTTGTTGGACGAACCCTGCTCAGCCCTGGATCCGGTTTCAACCTCCAAGATCGAAAGCCTTTTGCTCAATCTCAGGGAGCAGTACAGTATCGTTATAGTCACCCATAATCTGCAGCAGGCGGCCAGGATAGCTGATTATGTCTGCTTTTTCTACCATGGTGAAATAGTTGAACAGGGTATTACAGAGGATATCTTTATCAGACCACAACAGCAGCAAACCGAAGCCTATCTGCGCGGAGCCTTTTGAGCTCGGAGTTATCTACCGACCATCCGCTTGGGAATATAAATGTTTCCCCTGAACAAGCCTTCCAATGGTTTTGCTGCTTGCTTACCCGACCCGATCAAGCGTTATTACACCTGCAGCTTGGTAGGGTCATTACTGTTTTTGCCCGTGCAGTAATAAACCCCCAGCATTTAAGGCCAATCAGACGAAGGGATCTCCGCGAAGAAAACGCCGGTGCTTTAGGTTTTTACCTGCAGCACCGGCGTTTATCAATCCTTCGATTTTTTATAAGCTTGACATGTGATGATTATATATCTCTTGTCCAGGAGTTGCTTGGACATCAGGCACTCTGGTATTTTTTTCCCCACCGCTTGCGAATTACGATGGTAATTATGAGTGCCAGCAGGATAAACGGCAGTACATGCGGATGGTAGAGAGTATATACCAAAGCAACGACCGGGATGAATATTACTCGCACCGCCATCCGCAGAGGATCACTAGCGGCGATGTATCTCGCGATAGGCGGCGAGTTATGATAATAGAAGTTGACGAAAGCCTGCCCCAGGCTGTTCTTTAAAAGGAAGTCGTCGCGAAAATGCCTTAACAATACGACGGGCCAGGTGAATTTGGAACCGAAAGCGGCCGTGGCGATGAAGCATTCGTCGATTACCGGCATTTGCAGGGTCAGGTTGATGGTCTGACCGGATATTACTATTTGTATGGTCTTGCCCGCTAATTGTTTAAGCCTAAGGTCCTGATAGGGACTGGTGGACGGTTGTCCCGCCAGTTTGACAATGGACTGTTGGATTTGAAGGTAGGTTTCGGTAGCATTATTCACGATATTCTGGCGGGTGAAGCTGCTGCCGCCGATCCCTATGCTGTCCAGACTGCAAAGCTGCTCTCGTTCGACCTGAGTAAGCATCAACATTAACGGAGCTACATCAAAGCTATCACCCAGACGGGCTTCTTCCTGCCCGGCCTTAATGGTAGCGGTTATGCTATTGCCATTCGCCGCGGCTTGAAAGTGGGCAGACATATTGTTGCTGGGACTGTTCATTTTATCACATATGGCCTGGGGAATGGCGCCGGTAACTACGCTTGAGTTCTGTTTTACGATATCGGCGGCAGAACGTGTGCATATTTCAGGTGCACCGTTATATAGCCAGGAGATTCCACTTATATCTAACGTATCGCCGGTGGCCAAGGCAGTCTTGGCGTCAAAAATGTGATCGCCGGTATAGATCGGCAAGGATTGCCCGGCAGCATCCTCAACGTAAAAATCAGCGCTGTCAACGATCCGGTTCACCTTCACTTGCTGAATCTTGACCCATTTATAGATGGAATTGGCCACTCCGGGTATGGTCACTACCTGCGGATTGTTGATCGCTGTTAAGGCGGCATTGTTTTTATCATTGGCGAAACGCAGCTGCAGCTGCTTTACATCATAACCATCAGTAGTAATCTGGCCCCGCAACTGTATAGGCGTACCTATTTGAAAGGGGGAATAGCCAATACATTCTCCGGCCCATACGCTGATAGCCCCGCTCTGGTCCTGAATAACCGGCAGGTATCCGGTTACCATACTGGCAGTTACCGTTCCAGCCACGGTGGCGTATCTTCCCTGAAAATCATTAAAACGGTCCATTACGGAGTTAATGTTTATAATCGGATTGGCATCGAATTTGAACCATTTGCTCGAACTCAGGCGCTGGTTATCCGCCCCGATATAAGAAACCTCCAACTGATGGTATTGACCGTCCGGGGTTATATTGACAGTGGCACGTCCATCATACCATACCGCCACTTTTTCCAGGCTCATATTCTGCCAGGTCCCGCCATCTATCCGGTACTGGATGGCGTTAATGTTCTGGTTGGCGTCATAAGCCTGGGCACATAAAGAGACCTGTCCGCTTATCGCGATATCCACCGGGGTCACCAGGTCCACCTGCCGGGTGCTGGAGAGCTTTTTGTAAAAACTGCGCACACCGTCAGCTCTGGGACAAACCAGGCGATACCCAAAGGGAGAGCCATCCTTGTTGACGTCACAACGCCACCAGGAGCCGCAGAGCGCGCCTGTGGACTGTTCAGGCAAACCGTTGTTCACCGGGGTGTTTACGTGCCAGTGACCGTTAAATATCATCTTTACTTTATAATTTTTCAAAACATCCAATACCGCCTGCCAGTTAGTCCAGTCGGAGGAGGGCTGGTGGAAGAAGATGACGACATTCTTACTGGCATTGGCCGTCAGGTCAGATTGCAGCCAACTCAACTGATCGGCGGGCAGTTCACAGAAGCCTACCCCTACTGATGACTTCACCTCGGACGGATCCAAAACTATATAGTGATAATCACCGCGGTCAAAGGAATAGAAACGTTCACTGCCGGTCATCAGTGTGAACATACCATTACCGTAGTAAGGCTTGTCCGCTTCCATCACATCGCTGATGCTTTTGTATTTACTATAATTGAGACCGCCCTGATCGTGGTTGCCGGGAATATTGTAAAGCATGATTCCGGCCGTAGACAAAGGTTGAGCGATGTCACTATTATAGATATTGAACCATTCCTTGCCCTTGCTGATCGCCTTTTTGTCGGCCAGTGCCACCAGGTCACCGGTGGCTGCTACAAATGAAGGACGCAGGCTGAGCATTTCATTAACGAAGGCAGCAGCATAAGCTTCCGGATCATAATTTGGACTTGATTTTAGAGCTGACTGGGCATCGGCGCTGCTGCACAGATGGAGGTCGCTGACCTGAACGAAGAAATCATCCGGGGTGGTTGTCGCGTTGGTTTTGGTAAGGGAAAAAGACTCTAATGGGTTGATATTCGTACCATTAACGACCTCGGTTGCAACCGATAGGGTATCCCCGGAAACTGTAATCGCACTGAAGGTCGGTTTTCCTGGAGCCAGCAGTTGCTCCTGATAATCTTGTTGGACGCCTAAAATATCTTGTTTGGAACCGGAACCGCCGCTTTCCAAATGCACAGTTCCGCTGTTGTCCTTATGCCCGTTGGCCAGCTTATAACTGCGCATGTAGACATGGTCGTGCCCCTGCAGGATCAGATCGACATGATACTTGTTCAGCAGGGCCTCAAATGCGTCGATCAAGGTGCTGCTGCTGCCTGCTGCCCCGTATAGACCGCGATGCAAGGCAACGATCTTCCACTTGGCGCTGGTCGAGGCCAGATCCATTTCCAGCCAGGCTTTTTGCGCATCCAGGTCGGATTCGGTATTGAGTACCGCGAAGTGAGCGTCACCATAATCAAAGGAATAGGTTGTGCCCGGTGTGGCCGGGGATGAAGCTCCATTGCCGACTACGGTAAAATGCTGCCGAATGGAAATAGCATTATTGGAAGCGGTCTGTTCATGGTTGCCAACTACCGGCATGAATGGATAATCGCCAAATACATCCGGGCAAGCCGTGAAGAAGGATCGCCACTCGTCTTCCCGGTCTACGGTGTCAATTAAATCACCCGTCTCCAAAATAAAGCCGGTTTGCGGGTACTTATTAATCATTTTTATGGCAGCGCTGCCCCATACATCATAATTGGCCTTGGTGGTAGCCTGGGTGTCTGAGGCATGCAGGAATACAAAACCGTTTTTACCGTTGGGGTGGGTAGTAAAATTATAGGTGTTGCTCCATCCATTGTCATCCCCGCTGCCGGCCCGGTAAATATAGCTGCTGCCGGGCTGCAAACCGGTAACCGATACCCGGTAAATAGCGATCTGTCCTTCTTTATTGTTTTCTGCCGTTCTTACTGCTGCATACTCCTGGGCTGCTGCACTGGGAAAGGCGGCTTCCGCAGTATTGGGTAGTATTTGCACCTTGCCGGCAGTGACGGCAGTTGGGGTTTGCCAGGTGAATAACCGGGTAGTCTTGGGATCAGCACCAAAGGTGTTGGTCAGAGTGTTGGGCCGGGTTTGATCCAACTGGGTTTCATTAGGCTGTGGCGGCTTCTCGCCGCTACTGGTCCATGCTCCGTCCGCCACGCATCTAGGCTTGGCCCAGGGGACTATATAGGCTGTGTTATAAGTGACTAATTCAAAGTCTTGGGCATTATTGTTGGTGTCGGTAAAATCAATCCTCCGAAAGGCCTTTTGCTTGGACTGCAGCCCGACGTAAGAGCCTTCATAACCATCAATAAAATCGTTGGTCCCGGTATCGTTTCCACCGACGCCGAACATATCGACATAGCCTGCGACCTTAGTACCATTAGCATCAATATTGAACGGATTCTTCAACGTTAATAGAGTAGTATTGTTTAGCAGGACGAACTTGACCCCTTTATTGTTGAAGAAGATGTTCCAATCCTGGTCGCGATAGTTTAGATTGAGCTTGATGGTATCGGCAGTGCTGACCGCCGACTGCTTGGCTCGGACCAAGAATGAACAATTAGCCGGCACGGTACCTTGCAGTTCAAGCTTTTGCCATTTGTTATCAACCGAACCGGTGTTGTCCTTGCCCATACCCGGGCTGTATTGCAGGGACCAACCGCTTAGATTTATCGCTTGGGAAGTGGGATTATAGAGTTCCACGAAACCATGAGTAACCGGCACTGTGTTGTCCAGTTTAGTTCCGGCGCCGTACACCTGGTTGATAATCAGGGAAGAGGGGATCTCCGTTGCTGTATAATTATTCTGCTGGTAAACGCTTTCTTCATTATCTCCGGGCAGTCCTAATGAGTGCTGTGCTTGCGCTCCCGCATACTTACTTATGCAGGTAACTAGGAGCATTATCATAATAAACGTCGAAAATAATCTTAGTCTTGTTTTCATGTTCGTCCTCCTGTTCACTGTGGTTGCATATAAAATCCCTGAAAGTTGCCGCATTCTCGATGTTTTCTGCGTTCCGCTAATAGCACGTCGCTGATCATTTACGATTACTTGCGGCTGATGCTAAGAAATTTGCCGATGACAACGCACACTTCTGCCCGGGTTGCCTGGTTTTTCGGGCTGAAGGTGTTATCCTGGTAGCCCTTGATCAGACCATTGCTTACCGCCAGAGCGATGGCATCTCTGGCCCAGGGGGAAATGGCGGCGTCATCAACAAATCCCGTTTTCCCTGCCGAATCCTGCTTGACTGATGAAGCGCTGTCCAATGCCCGTATCAGGATGCTGGCCAGTTCCTCCCGGTTAATCGACTTGTCCGGAGCAAAGCTGTTGTTGCCATAACCCTTGACCAGACCGGCATTGAAGGTGTTTTGTACTGAATTATAAAACCAGTCCCTGGTGGATATATCCTTAAAACTAACCGAGTTCTGGTCAGTTGGGGCCAGCTTAAGCACCTTATTCATAACGGTCACCAGTTCCGCCCGAGAGATGGGATTACCTGGCTTGAAGGTGCCATCGGGATAGCCCTTGATATAACCCAGACGAAACAGTTCCCTTATGGATTCTGAAGCCCAATAAGAGGGTATAACATCAGAAAAGGATAATGACGCAGCGGGCGAAACCAGGGATTGATTCCAGGCAAGCTGGTCAGAGTTAGTGTTAGCCGCCGGTTTAGCTGCAATAGAACTGGAACTGGAAGTGGAAGTGGAGGCAGAACCGGAACTTGAACTATAACTTGAACTTGAACTTGAGCCAGAGCTATAGCTGCCAGTAGTATTTGTGGCGAGCTGGTTGGGTTGAGAGGTTGTGGCGATTTTGCTTATAATTAAGCTCTTTTTTGCCGAGACATTGCCTCCGGCCACCAGGACCTGCCAGGTGCCTTCAGTTCCATCCAGCGGTATGCCAAATTGGAAATTGAATAAGCCGGCGGCATCACTCCTGATTTGATCGACAAAGACATTGGCGCCATTAGGATCCTGTACCGTAATACCCAATGACACCCCGGCGAGGGGAGTGCTGTCATTGATACGACCATTAACCTGCACTGTACTGCCAACAAGCGCGGAGTCCGCCATGTCAAGGGTTATAGTGGCAGCAAAGGTTTTAACGGGTATAAGCAGCAGAATAGACAGCAAAAGCATGGTGAACAATGCTCTTCGACACGGTTTGTTTATGGATATTGATGACTCATTATCAGAACGCACATTAATTACTCCTTCCATACAAGAAGAAACTCGCTTTTTAATTACTGACCAATTTTTTAGCCTGCCAGCAGTAGACGCAAGCGATAAGCAGACATATCAAAACGGCTTTCCATTGTTCAACGGCAAAGACAATGGGGGTCAGGAACCACCGGGATACCGTGCGCATAGTCTCATGGTGCGCTATATAAGCCGCCAGCGGTGGACTGTTGTTGTAATAAAAAGATACCAACTGCCGTCCCAATCCAAAGCTGAGCAGGCATTGGTCTCTGAAATCACGCAGTACACGAACATGGGGGTCCAGATAACTGCCGTAGGCCGCGGTGGCGATAAAGCAGCCCTCCAGCACCTTGAAACTCAGCAACTGACTGGTTATGGTTCCGATGGTAGCCGTTACGGTTCCAGCACCGGTAACAGCGCCCGGGGTCAACATATTACCGTTCAAACTGGCCTCGCTGGTACCGGGACTGATCTGCCAGGTAACCGGCAGCCCGGACAGGTCAATGGGGTTATTGTTTTGGTCATATCCGTTTACCATGAGTTGGCTTAGGTCATAACCATCGCCGTTGACTGATAAATCGGGGATTGAACCACTGATAACAATGGTTGTTAATGCATCATTGGTTGTAACCTTGAAGACAGCATGGCTGCTATTGCCGCCGCCAGCCGCAGCAGCGTTCCAGATTCCCAAAGCCGCTGACTCAGGAATCGTATAACTAAAGCTGAAGCTGCCGTCGCCGGTCGTATTAGTCTGATCCGTAAAAGCAATCACACTATTGGGGGCGGTAACCGTTATACCAACCGCCACATTACCCTGAGGCATTTTGCCATTGAAGCTTACGGTCTGGTTGGGTTTGGCAACTAACGGAGCCACACTGAATTGGCAATTGGCACCGGTGACGGTAAAGGACTTGCTTGCTGTTGCCCCGCCACCAGAAACGGCTGCCTGCCAGGCGCCTGGTTGTACTGAAGCCGGCAGGCTGAAATCAAAGCTGAAGGTACCATCACTCTTACTTTTGGTTTCATTAACGAGATACACGGAATTAGCAGGATCAGTGATAGTAATACCCAAACTGGTATCCACTACCGGTCCATTGTCATCGATAGTGCCGGTCAAGTGTACCGTGCTGCCAACCATCACCGAATCAGGCATGCTAATGTTGATTGACCCGGCGCCCCAGGCGATCGAGTGAAAAAAAGTCAGCCAAAGTATCATGAAAAAACCGATTATTTGCGGCCGATAAGCATTGTTCTTTTTGGTGACCAGCCCGATGGTTTCTGATTTATATTGCATCATGTTTTCTCCTTTCAAGAGGAATAAGGGAAGAAGCTAATAAGCTTCTTCCCTATTCGGGCTAGTTGACCACTATAGTGGCTTCAGCCGGGTCAGCCAGCGACTGCCAGGTAGCGCTGCTGGACCAATCGTTCCAAAACAATCCCTTGACCTTGTAAGTTCCGCTGCTGCCGGGAGTGAACAGAACGCTGAAGTCGGTATCAGGACTGTTGGGAACCTGCAAACGGGCAGCATTGAGGAAAGTCGCCTGATTATTGGCGTTGAGGACCTCAACAATAGCCAGACCGGGTAGATAACCGGTGGAGTTCTTGTTGGCCTTCCAGTTCAGATAGTACTGGGTTCCGCGATTAAGCGTACCGCTGACCGGCTGCAGTTTGGCGTCCAATACGGATATGTTCTTGATAGTGGCGTTGTTATTGGCGCTGCTGCCGGCAATAGTGCGGGCAGAGCTGTTAAGATAACCATCCTTGCTGGCTGAAATTATGATGCTGTCGGATGTTGCAAATGTATAGACGGTCTGCCCGGCGTTATTAGTGGAGAGGGTGGCCAGGGTCAGGTTATCCTTGGCGGCATTCTTAATGCTGATCTTGGCATCGGCCACCGGCACGCCCATGGAGGTAACAGTGAGGGTGGTGGGCTGGCCAACCGTAGTCCCCGCATACTGCACTACCAGCGGACGGCTGAGTTCCATGGCCGCCGCCATCTTACGCGGAATCTCGGTATTGTCCATGGTGCCGTTAAAAACGGCAGCGCCGGGACCTTTGGCCATTACCGGCACTAATGCGGCGGTATGATCGAGACTGCTCCAGGTGGCATGGGTGGAGTCGGTAAAGGTCAGACCGCCGGTTTCATGGTCAGCGGTGACCACCACCAGGGTGCCCGGATGGGTGGATTGGAAGTCCAGGGCGGTCTTGACCGCGCTATCGAAGGCCAGGGTCTCGCCAATGGTATTGTTCAGGTCGTTGGCATGAGCCGCCCAGTCGATCTGACCGCCCTCCACCATCAGGAAGAAGCCGTCAGGGTCAGCGGAAAGGGCGTCCAGCGCCTTTTTGGTCATATCTACCAGGTGGGGTTCGGTATTGGCGGCGGCGCGCTGTCTTTCCTGGGTCATGCCGCTGTCGGGACCGAAAAGACCTAATATGTTGTGGCAGGTCAGGGTATCGATGCTGGACAAGGATGCGGCGTCACTGGCATAGGCATAGCCCTTGGCGGTAAACTCGTCGATCAGGTTGCGGGTATCGTTCTGGTCATTGTATTTTTTACCGGTGGAATTGAAGTAGCCAGGCCGATCATTAAAATTATTGCGTCCGGCCCCCATCAGTACATTGAGCGGCATGCCCTTGCTGGCAAAGTTGTCAAAATACTGGGCGGTGATGGTATTGAACATGTTGCGGTTGATAACGTGCGAGGCAAAACCGGCCGGAGTGGCATGGGCGATTTGGGTGGTGGTAACCAGACCGGTTGCCTTGTTGTCTTGGTTGGCCAATTCGATGATAGAAGGTACGATGGTCTTATCGGGGGTCATACCGATCCAGTTGTTGTTGGCCTTGTAGCCGCTGGCCAGAGAGGTGGCGGCGGGGGCGGAATCGGTAATCTCGTTATCGGCCGAACGGGTGGTGACCCGGCCACTGGCATTGTTGACATCGTCCATGGCCAGGTGATGGTCAGCATCAGCATCGCGGGCCGCCTTAATATGCTCGTAGCCCATCCCGTCGCCGATCAGGAAGATGACGTTCTTGACCGCGTCACCGCGGAAAGGTTTGATTCTGCCTTCGATACTGGCGCTGATACCGTTAGAACCGGCGGCTTTGACCGATTGGGCCAGCGCATCTCGGATCAGTATATTGGTATCATAGCTATTGGCGGCACTGGTAAAAGCGGCAAAGCCGTCCCCGCCTCCGGCCATAAAGTTATTGGTGGCCACCTTGTAGGCGGTATGCTCGTCGCTGGTATCAACGGAAGTTCCATCGCTCTTGGTTATACTAAGAACCCGGGAGCCTGAGGGCATATTGGGGTCGTAGCTGAAGCTCAACCCGGATACCTGAATTCCTTTGCCGCCGTCCTGAACCGCCTGTTCAAGCAAGGTTTTGATCTGGGGTCCCGTCATATTGCAAGTAACAATCGTGTTGTCAAAGGGCATGAAGGTATACATGCTGGACATGGTAAGCTGGCCTTTGGCAATGTCGCAGCGCAGCCCGCCGTTGTTCTGAAAACCGAAGTCGGCATTCCCTGCCGCCCGGGTTACATCGGTGGCCCAGTTGCCGGCCAGTGATTCTCCATAGGGAGAGCCGGCTTGGGTTCTGGTCAAATCAATACTGGCCGATCCCAGTACCTCGTTTAGTATGGGTCCTTCCTCGGCTTGGGTGTCGCTGACGATTTGAGCCACTACGGTATCATAGGTAGGAACCGTTGCTTTATATCCGTAGGGATATGACGCGCTGGTGGTATCCTGAGCTATATAAGAGTCAGTGGTATTGAAGCTAAGGGTGCCGTCCGCCGCCCGGGTTATTTTTAGATCGATATAGCCTTTGCCGTTGCAGTTGCCTTGCAATACCGGTATGCCGTTGGCAGCGGTAAGCTTGGCATAAACATGCGAATGACCTCCCATAACAGCATCGACCCCGGATAGATTGTTGGCGATGTCCAGCAGGGGCCCGGCATTGTAGGGGGCCGAAGGGGTAATACCTTCGTGAATCAGCGCAATGACTATATCTGCACCTTCCGCTCTTGCCGCCGCTGTTGCCTGGTTAACCGCCGGTACTATGGGACCTACATCGTAGTTCTTTATATAGTCATAGAGAACAATGCCGGGGGTTGACTCGGTAATAGCGCCTATTACGGCAATCTGAATACTGTCTTTGGAAACGATCTTATAGGGAGCTAATACGGAGGAGGAGGTGCCTTTTTGGTAGAGGTTGGCGCATATGGTGGGATATTGAGCTTGAACGTTTTTCGTTACCGTATCCAGTCCCCAGTCAAACTCGTGGTTGCCCAGGGCTTGAACTTCTACTCCGATATTGTTGAAAACCTTCATTACTGGCTGTCCATGCTGAAGATTGGAAATGGCTGAACCCTGATAACTGTCGCCGGCGGCCAGTATCAGTGTCCGTCCGGGGTTGTTGGCCGCTATTTCTTTAATGTTCTTGGCCAGAACTGCCGCCACCGGGTATGTACTGCTGCCGGAAGCAGTCTCCAGAGTGCCATGAAAATCGGTGATTTCAATGATATCAAAGATCGTTTCGCCTACAGCCATTACGGGCTGGGTGACCGGACCCAAGACCAGGTTAACCGTCAGCATCAGGAGGACCAGAAGAATCGATAGACTTTTGTAATACTTGTGGGATAACATTACTTCACCGCCTTTTAGATAATTGTTAAACTTGATTTTCTATTGGTATTTGGTTGGCTCAATGCAATCACTCCCCTCACAAAGATGCAAATCATACTGCCGGTATATTGCTTTTAATCTTAAAGCGGGAATGTACTACAAACATTAAGTCATTGTTACAAAATGTAAAATTTACATTTATTAATTGCTTTTTATCATACATGGAACAATTGGGCGGGTAGATATAAGGCCTTACTGGCCGCCAGGACTGAAGCTGTAACTAAAATTGTTTTTAAATGACATCAGGGCAGGACAAAAAGATGCCGTGGCGAAATGTGTAAGAATGAGTCGGCAAACGTCAGTCAAAAATATCAGTCCCCATAAAGCCCACCTGTATGGCAACCTGCTCATGCTGCTGGCGGCTGCGATCTGGGGTTTTGCCTTTGTGGCGCAACGGGTGAGCATGGATTATATAGGCCCCTTCACCTTTACCGGGGTCCGTTTTCTCTTGGGCGGACTTTCCCTGCTTCCGTTGATCTGGTATTTTGGCCGCATCAGCGGATATGATCAGCCATCATCTGCCCGGGAGACCCTGCTGCCTGGTCTGCTAGCCGGTACAGTGCTTTTTATTGCAGTTTCCCTCCAACAGGTCGGTATGCTCTATACTACTGCCGGCAAGGCTGCTTTCATCACTGGACTCTATTTGGTACTGGTGCCGATACTGGGGATTTTGCTAAAACATCACACCAGTTTTGCCACCTGGATGGGCTGTGTGCTGGGCCTGATCGGGCTCTACTTCCTTTGCATCCGGGAAAACTCCACCTTCCAGATGGGGGATCTGCTGGTTTTGACCGGCGCATTCTTCTGGGCGGTGCATATCCATATTATCGGCTATTTTCGCCGGCTCAGTGCCGTCCGGCTGTCCTTCTACCAGTTTCTTACCTGTTCATTGATGGCCTTGGTTGTGGCATTTTTTACTGAGACCATCACTTTAGCCAGCCTGCTGCAGGCCGCTCTGCCCATTCTTTATGGAGGAATATGCTCAGTAGGGATTGCCTACACCCTGCAGGTGGTGGGACAGAAGTTCACCTCGCCGGCTCACGCGGCCATTATCCTCAGCCTGGAAGCGGTTTTCGGGGTGCTGGGCGGCTACCTCCTGCTGGGAGAACGCATGGGATTTCAGGAAATCGCCGGGTGCCTGCTTATGCTATCCGGCATGTTGGTAGCCCAGATGCGTCGTTCTTAGCAGACTTCTGCTAACTTATGGGGATACCCATTGTTTCCGTAAATAGCCATTGGCGGGTATATAAACAGCGTCGAATTAAGCATAAAAAGCAGGGAAAACCAGGAGGGCATCGAACTATATACTTTGATATTTGTTTTATCGATATTCCTTACGTGGCGTAATTTACCCCGGTCCTGCCATGAAAATCCGCTTGGGAACCTGGGGTAAATGGAGTGAGACGCCCGAACCTATGGTTTTTCATCAAACTTATGGTGATTACTTTCGGGGACAAGAGGTCTGTGTTCAGTCAAGACCCCGGCGGGTTTTGATGAGAATAGAATTTATTGGAGGGATGATGGGAATGAAGCGTACATTAACACTGGTATTGTGTGCAATCCTGGCCTTCAGCCTGATGCTGGGAGCTGCCGGTTGCGGCAAAAAAACCGAGAATCAACCCGGCCCGGAGACCAAGGAAACCGCTAAGAAGCCGCAATTCAAGGTGGGTCTGGAATGTGCCTACGCGCCTTTTAACTGGACGCAGAAGGATGACAGCAACGGAGCCGTAGCCATTTCCGGCAGCAAGGAATTTGCCGGCGGGTATGACATTGAGATCGCCAAAAAGATCGCCGATGGTCTGGGCCGTGAACTGGTTATTGTCAAGACCTCCTGGGCCGGACTGACCCCGGCGGTGCAATCGGGCACCATAGATGCAATTATTGCCGGTATGTCTCCTACGGCTGAACGCAAAAAGACTATTGATTTTACGGATAACTACTACAAATCGGAACTGGTCATTGTAGTCCAGAAGAGCTCACCCTATGCCAAAGCCAGCAGCATCCAGGACTTCTCTGGAGCCAAGGTTACGGCGCAGCTGGATACCTTCCACTATACGGTCATAGACCAGATCAAGGGTGTCAAAAAGCAGACGGCCATGGACGATTTCGCTGCTATGCGTGTAGCATTAGAAGCCGGAATGATCGACGGATATGTATCGGAGCGGCCGGAAGGGGTTTCTGCCTCCACCGCCAACCCCAAGTTCGCTATGGTCGAGTTTGCGCCGGGTAAAGGCTTTAAGGCATCTGACGATGATGTAGCGGTAGCGGTAGGTATGAAGAAGGGCAACCCCGATCAGACCAAGATCAATGAGATCCTGGCTAAGATATCTGAAGCAGATAGAAAGGCAATGATGGACACAGCCATCAAAAACCAGCCTTCTGCCATTAAATAATCTAACAGTCTGACGGGAGCGTAATTATGTCTGCGGATAGTTCTTCCTTAGCATGGATCATGTATTTTATAAAGGAATACGGCGCACTGTTCCTATATGGGGCAGGTATCACCTTGCTGATAGCCCTCAGTGGTACCGTGATCGGCTTTGTAATCGGGCTGGTTATCGGAGTGATTCGGACTGTTCCGATGGATCACAACACCGGAGGTCTGGCCAAGGCAAACTATAAGGTCATAAATTTCCTGTTGCTGTGCTATATAGAAATATTCCGCGGAACCCCCATGATGGTTCAAGCTATGGTTGTTTTCTACGGTGCCGCTATAGTATTTGGTATCCACATGTCTGCTTTGTGGGCCGGTATTTTCATCGTTTCGATAAATACCGGCGCCTACATGGCAGAGATCGTCAGGGGCGGTATAATATCGGTCGATCGAGGGCAGTTCGAAGCGGCCCATTCCATTGGTATGACCCACTGGCAGACTATGATCAATATCGTACTGCCCCAGGCGATCCGTAATATTCTGCCTGCAACCAGCAATGAATTCGTAATCAATATCAAGGATACTTCGGTTTTAAGCGTTATATCAGTCTCCGAACTTTTCTTTATGGGCAAATCGGCAGCGGGTAGCAGCTACCGATTTTTTGAGGTGTTTTTCATCATCTGCGTGATCTACTTCGTGATGACCTTCACCGTTACCCGGATCCTGAGATATATCGAGATAAAAATAGACGGTCCGTCCGTTTATACCATACATGGCTCGCAGACGGTCCCCGAGGCTGAAATTCGTATTGTGAACAGGGAGTAGACTATGGACAAGATTATTGAAGTGCGGCATTTGCGCAAAAAGTTCGGCAGTAATGAGGTTCTGAAGGATATCAACTTCTCGGTCAGCAAGGGCGAGGTGGTCTGCATCATCGGAGCCAGCGGATCGGGGAAATCCACCCTGCTGCGATGCCTCAACCTGCTGGAGTATCCCACCAGCGGTGAGATCCTGTACCATGGTCAAAATATCCTCGAACATGACATGACCAATGCCAATTACCGCACTAAGCTGGGTATGGTATTTCAGCAGTTCAACCTGTTCAACAACCTGACTGTACTGCAGAACTGTGTGGTGGGGCAGGTCAAGGTCTTGAAAAAAGACCGGGAGTCAGCGGAAAAAACCGCTATGCAATACCTGGAACAGGTAGGCATGTCACAGTTCATCAATGCCAAACCTCAGCAGATTTCAGGAGGGCAGAAACAGCGTGTAGCCATCGCCCGGGCGCTCTCGATGGAACCGGAGGCACTGCTCTTTGATGAACCGACCAGCGCATTGGACCCGGAACTGGTAGGTGAGGTGCTCAAGGTCATGAAGAACCTGGCCAGAAGCGGTCTGACTATGCTGGTGGTCACTCATGAGATGGGTTTTGCCCGCGACGTATCCAACCGGGTGGTATTTATGGATGCCGGTGTAATCGTCGAGGATGATGTCCCCGAGGTGATATTCAATAATCCGGGCAACGAACGCACCCGGGAGTTTCTCAAGCGGGTACTGGAAGACTGATACAGGTTGGGCAGCTGCAAAACCTCCGCTTGCAGAGGATGTATAAATGCTCACCTCATACTTGATCGTTTTTCCTGCTGATTTTCCACCCAGGCGGATTATCCTTTCTTGTACCAGAAAATGTTATAATCAGATAGCAAGCTAAACGGATGGGTGACCAGCCTATGGTGCAGGGTTCAACATCAAACATAATGATAATATTGTCCGTGCTCAACGCGGGCATGTTCCTCTACATACTGGCCAACCGCAGGCGAAAGACTGCAGCGGGCGGACTGGCTCTGGTCAGCTTTCTGACCCTGGAGTGGTGCATAAGCATCACCCTGCGCAGCCTGACCCCCAACCCGGCGACGGCGATTTTCTTCCATGATGCGAAGTTTATCGGAGCGGCCTTGCTGCCGGTTGCCGTACTGGTCATTGTGGCTCACCATATCGGCTGGGGACGCCTGGCCCATCCCAAGAACATTGTCTTATTGAGTGTTATCCCTTTTCTTACGATACTTATATCGCAAACCAACAGTTGGCATCACATCTTCCGCCGGGGCTTCCACATTCTCTACCAGCCAGATGGGACCTTTTATATCGACGCGGTCAATAACTACTGGTTTTATGTGCACTGTATCTACTCCTACACTCTTTGGGGGATCTGCATTTTCCTGCTGCTGAAGCATTATTTCAATCAAGCCAACCCAAGCCGTTTGCAGACGGGCATATATTTGATCGCTATCATCTTCCCGGTGGTGACCAACATCTTTGATCTGATAGGATGGGTCCAGGCATACGATCTCACAATATTTGCCTTTACTGCGTCGATAATATTCTTCGTATATGCGGTTTTCTTTTACTCCGCTTATGATCTGGTCCCCCTGGCGCGGATCAAGTTGGTGGACAGCCTGCCCAACCCGATATTTATCTACAACCGGGAGTGCCAACTGACGGACGCCAATCATGCTGCCGTGGAACTGGCCGGAATGGGAGTGGGAGCCATGTGGGGCCAAAAACGCGAGGTGATCATGCAGGCACTGCCCATACATCCTATGGATCCAGGCCTGCCTGATTATTGGACGGTGGAATTGCCGGAACGGAAAAACCTGGTGATGTCGTTGGAATCACAGACCGTGACCGAAGTCAACGGCAAGGTGGCTGGCTTTGTGGATATCTTCACTGACGTGACCGCCCTGGAGAAAGCCAAGAAAAAGATCGAGATGATAGCGCTTACCGACAAGTTGACCGGACTTTACAATCGCTATCACTTTGAGGAGGTCATGCGCCGTAAAGATGAGGAGAAGACCTTTCCCCTGGCCATGATCATGGGTGATGTGAATGGTCTGAAACATATTAATGATAGTTACGGTCATGCGGTAGGGGATGACTTGATCAGGCGGGCGGCGGCAGCGATGAAAAACGCGGTGCGCAGTGATGACATGACAGCGAGGATCGGTGGGGATGAGTTTGTAATCATTCTGGAGGATGTCCGGGAGGAAGATGTACTCAGGATACTGGAAACAATCAAGGCTAATTGTGGAAAGGCTTCCGGGGATACTGCTCTGCTCAGTATCTGTCTGGGCTACTGCGTCCGGGAAAGTCCCGAGCAACCTATGGAGGAGGTTTTCCGTCGAGCCGACCAGGATATGTACTCGCGCAAAGCGTCAGAATTGTTTCTATACTGAAGGGAACGGCTTTTTTGCCCTATTTACTGCAGCTATTGACTATTGGCATTCAATTGGATAACTCGAGAACATATGGAACCGTAGCCTTTGCAGCACAGACTATTGCCCCCTTTTATCGTACTTTACTTATTTATTTCACTCCCGTAGAATTAGGGTAACTATTAGTCTATTTTTTACATAAGGAGGTTGTCGTATTGAAGAAGAAACTAGCGCTTATCCTCGTAGTTTGTCTGGCCCTGGGGCTCCTGATCGGTGGCTGTGGTTCCAAGGCCGGCACCAAGGAAGAGCCCAAGGCTCCTGCGGACAGTTCCTGGACTGACATCAAGGAAAAGGGTTCATTCACCCTTGGCCTGGATGATGCCTTCCCGCCCATGGGATTTCGGGATGAAAAGAATAAAATCGTTGGTTTTGACGTGGATCTGGCCCAAGAAGCCGCCAAGCGGCTGGGTGTAAAAGTTGAGTTTCAGCCCATTGTGTGGGAGACCAAGGTGGAAGAACTCAATGGCGGTAACATTGATGTGATTTGGAACGGACTCAGCATTACGGAAGAGCGGAAAAAACAAATGCTGTTTTCCACTCCTTATATATCAGATCATCAGATTATCGTGGTAACACCGAATTCTACTATCAAGACCAAGGCTGATCTGGCCGGCAAGAAGATCGGTATCCAGGCTGACAGCAGTGCGATTGAGGCAGTCATGGCGGATAAAGCTACCTATGAAGTAGTAAAGAACAACATTCTGGAATTCGAGAGCAATGATCTGGCGCTGCGTGATCTCAAGGGCGGCGGGGTCCAGGCCGTGGTGGTCGACGAAGTAGTAGGACGCTACTATATTTCCAAGCATCCCGGCGATTATATGATCCTGACTGACAACTTCGGAGTTGAGGACTTTGGTGTAGGCTTCCGGCTTTCCGACAAAGCCTTCCAGGCGGAGCTAGAGAAGGTCTTTAATGAAATGAAGGCTGACGGAACTGCCAGTAAGATCTCCGTTAAATGGTTCGGGGAAGACATCATCAAGAAATAAATCCAACGATATTGGATGCAGGGACAGGCTAACTTATAGAGGTTAGCCTGTCTCCCTATTGTTAGTCGCGCAAAGGGGATAATTATGGACTATGTAACCATGCTGCTGCCACCTATGCTGAAGGGCTGGACGGTTACCCTGCAGTTGTTCTTCATGACCCTGGTGCTGGCCCTGCCGATAGGGGTGCTGATGGGGATTGCCCGTCTATCGCCTATAAAGCCTCTGGCCTGGTTCATGGAGTTCTACGTTTGGCTGTTTCGCGGGACCCCGTTACTGTTGCAGCTGCTCTTCATCTATTTCGGCCTGATGACGGTGGGGCTTCGCATGGAGCGTTTTTCAGCTGCGCTGTTGGCTTTTGTCCTGAACTATTCCGCCTACCTGGCCGAGGTCTTTCGTTCCGGCATCCAATCCATCGACCAGGGCCAATATGAGGCCGCTGAAGTCTTGGGATTCAGCCGCCGGCAGACCATGACCAAAATAATCCTGCCCCAGGTCTACAAACGGGTCCTGCCGCCCATCGGCAACGAGGTTATCAATCTGGTCAAGGATTCCGCTCTGATCTACGTACTGGCCATCGCTGAACTGCTGCGGGTAGCCAAGACCGCGGTAATGCGGGATGGAACCTTTGCCGGTTTCATCATGGCGGCGGGTTTTTACTTACTTATGACGGCTGTGGTCCAGCAGTTCTTCAAGTGGCTGGAATCCCGTTTCAATTACTATCGTTAGGAGCGAAGCAAGATGTACATGCTGCAGGCACTGGATATTCATAAACGCTTTGATCATCTGGAGGTCCTGAAGGGCGTATCCTTGCAGGTGAAAAAGGGTGAGGTGATCTCTATCATCGGCCCCTCCGGGTCTGGCAAGAGCACTTTTCTGCGTTGTCTCAACCGCCTGGAGAAGATCGATCGCGGCTATATCGAGATCGAGGGCGAGATCATGGTGGAAAACGATAACCATGGGCGGGCCAGTTATCACGAAGAAAAAGACATCAGCCGCCTGCAGCGCAAGATGGGCATGGTCTTTCAGAACTTCAACCTCTTTCCCCACAAGTCGGTAATGCATAACCTGACCCTGGCTCCCGTCCTGGTCCAGCAGGTCGATCAGGGGGAAGCGGAAACGGTGGCCCGTCAGTTGCTGGAAAAGGTCGGTCTTTCTCATAAAGCACAGAATTATCCCTTTGAATTGTCCGGCGGGCAGCAGCAGAGAGTGGCCATAGCCCGCGCCCTGGCCATGAATCCGGATATCCTGTGTTTCGATGAACCCACCTCAGCCCTGGATCCCGAACTGACCGGAGAGGTGCTGCGGGTAATCCGGGATCTGGCTCTGGAACATCGCACTATGATCGTAGTGACTCACGAGATCGGGTTTGCCCGCGAGGTCAGCGACCGGGTGATCTTCATGGACGACGGTATGATCGTCGAGCAGGGCACAGCGGAAGAAGTGCTGTCCAATCCCCAGCAGGAGCGTACCAAGAGCTTCCTGGGCACCGTACTCAGCGCCTGGTAGGAGTTACTCATCAATATCGAAATCAAAATACCGATCGAGGTAGGGCTCGTTGATCAGGGTATAATGCCACCACTCCCGGGAGTAGGATTTGAAGCCGTGCTTCTCCATGGCTGCTTTCAGCAATTCCCGGTTGGCGGACTGCTGCTCTGTGATAGCTGGGCTGCCGTGAGCGGAGATGGGATCGAGAAAATCAAAACCGCTGCCCATATCGAGTTCGGCATTGGTCTTTTTATCCACTAGGGTCAAATCGACGGTGCTGCCCCGCGAATGTCCGGATTTCTTCGCAATATAGCCCAGTCTGAACAGGTCCCGCTTATCTACATGCGGGTAGTACTCGTCTTTCATCTTGGCATCCCCGGTTTCCGACCATTCAATAAAGTCACGGACCGCCTTTTGCGGCCGGTAGGCGTCAAATATCTTCAGCCGGTAACCCTGGCTGCCCAGATCTGTATTGACCGCGGACAGCGCCCGGGCGGCTGGCAGAGTAAGGATGGCGGTCGGCGCCTGGTATCCGGCAATCTGCCTGCCGATAAAATTATTGTTGCTGTAATAGCGAATATCCAGCTGAGCCTCAGGGATGACTTCCCGCACATAGACGAAGCCCTCCGGTACGTGAGCTTTTTGCGCGCATCCGGTAAGGTACAGCAGCAGGATGATGGTTAGCAATAAGGCGGGTCTTTGCTTTAAGATCTTCATATGCTTAGCTTTCCCGTCAGGAATGACTATAACCATGACTTGCTGCAATGGTTCGTTCCCATCAGAATCAACTCCATAATGTGGTAAACTTATGCTGTAATCATAATAATACCTTAATCAAGCATGGAACAGGAGGGGCAGTAAAAATGTCGTTACCAACGCGAGATAATCCCTATAGTTTTAATGATTTCCTGGAATGGCGCGATAAATTTGATTATTATTTGGATGATCCCTTTATTCAAAGGGTAGTAAAATGCTATTCCGGCGACCAGTGGGGGCAGGTGGACCAGGCCGCCCGGGCCATATCACCTAAAGTATCCTTCCGCTGGCGCAGGATGGCGGAATCATCTGCTCGCCCGGAAGAACGCCCTTATATGATACATTATGACGGGCAAAAGAATCGGATCGACAGGATCGTTCGGCCCCATGAACTCCTTACTATGGAGAAGGAGATCTTCTCCGAGGGCTGCTTCTCTGCGAAAACCTCAGCCTGGGAGAAATTAATCAAAATGTACCTGATCTATCAGAATGGCGAGGCCTGCATCGGTTGTCCCATGACCTGCACAGAAGGTGCCATAGCCATAATCGATAAATATGCTGAAAATCCTGAATTGAAGCACATCCTGCAGCACCTGCAGGAAGGTATCGCTGGAGAATTTGCTATCGGAGCCCAGTATCTTTCCGAGATTCAGGGCGGGTCAGATGTGCCGTCAAATGTCTTGGAGGCAGTAAATGATAATGGTATCTGGCGTCTTTACGGGACCAAGTTCTTTTGTTCCGCCACCCATGCCGATTATGCCATGGTGACGGCCAAGCCGCAGGGCTCCGAGGATGTGGCCCTGTTCGTCGTTCCCTCCTGGTTGCCGGGAAACAAGGAAAAAGAAATAAGAAATGGCTATATCATCGATCGCATCAAGTGGAAGATGGGTACCAGCGAGCTAACCACCGCCGAGCTGACCTTCAACGGAGCAGTGGCCTATCCGGTCGGGCCATTGGAGCGGGGAGTAGCCAACGTGGTGGGCGTGGTTCTGACCTTTTCCCGGCTGACCGTGGGGCTGTCGGCGGCAGCTTTCATGACCCGGGCGGTGCGGGAAGCTATGTATTATGCCCAATTCCGCGACCAATTCGGGGTCAAGATCGGACAGTTCCCTCTCCTGGTCTACCAGCTGCGCAAGCTGGAGCGGAGTGCTCAGCGGACTACCGCCGGAGCCTTCAAACTCTACCGCGACTTTCTGCAGTTGCCCGGCGGTCTAAAAGGAGGCCTGGGGGAAGAAGAGCCCGAAGACATCAGAAAGCAACGCTTCGCCATACGTGAACTGATCATGCTGCAGAAGATCACGGCTTCCTGGGATTGTACCGATACCATCCGCGGTGCCATGTCAGTATTTGGCGGCCATGGGGTCATGGAGGACTTCTCGGTTCTGCCCCGACTGTACAGAGACGCCGCCGTCAATGAATTATGGGAGGGGCCGCGCAATGTACTGCTCACTCAAATGCACCGCGATTTTCAACGTGCCTCTCATTGGTACGATCCCCGGGAATTCGTGAAACATGTATTGGAAGGCGCTCCGACTGCCGAGGTGAACCGCCTGGCCAATGAAATGACCGAACTCCTCGCCCATCCCGATCTGTTTACCATAGATGAAAGGACCCTGGAGGTTTGCGAACGCTGGGACAGCTTCTGCGGCGATCTGTATCATGTCTACCAGGATATTGCCCTGGCTGAGGTTGAAGCCGTGTAAGATTTCTAACAAGCTTTTCCCAGAAAGGTGGCGTATTTACACATATGAAAAGATGTGATGGCAATTTTCAAGGATAAATTATGAACAAAGGCGCCAGACGGAGAATATTGTCGAATCAACCTAGCTGACTCGATTTTTTGGCTAGCACCAACATATTTTCGGAATAATAAGTCAATAAGGGCAGATTTGCTTCTGGACTGTTGGCAGGCAATGCCTTAGTCTGGAATCAATAAATCGGAATGGGCAAAGCCTGTCAGGTTCCAGGAGGTGCGAATCGACTGGCGGGCCATGGAGTGTTTGCCATGCAAAACCCGGTTCCGATAATGGAGCGTACCATAATGACGGCCATATAGACGGCTGGCTTCATCCTTTATTTTGCATACGTACAAGAGGAGGCAAATAAAATGAAGGCAGCAAACCATGAAGAACAATGGCCGAGAATCACTTTGGGGACCTATTATGAGGGGATCGATCAACCGGCAAAGCCAAATACATCCCCTGCCAATCCTATAACAGCAGACTTCCTGGCTGACCTTTTAGAAGACTGGCCCCGGATAACTCAGGGCACCAAGGTCGGTAAATAATGCAGGCTGGTGGACACCTCCAGCTGACAGCGAATAGATCCGGGGAGTTTAATTGCTGAAAAGGACGATAGAATTAGAGAGGCAGAAGGAGATTTCTGCAGTTGAAAATATTATAGGGGGGTTGTGGATGAGTATAGCTTGCTACTATGGCTCGTCATTTATGGTTGCTCGAGGATTACTGCCCCTTTTACAATAATAAGGTTAAATCATGATATGAACCAACCGTGGGAAAGTGGGGAAAGTGGGGACGGTTCTTGACTTGCGCGCGCAGCGCGCAAGTCAAGAACCGTCCCCACTTTCCCGATGGACCCAGCCTTTTTACTTGTGTCACGGTGAACGTAATTTGTTGAACTTTAGGGGGAACAATGGGGTATAATCTTAGAGAATACTACATAATCCCGCAGGCGGTGACTCTAAGCTACTGAAAACACGCAGTTGAGAGTGGTCTTTGTTCCTAAAAGCGGGTTCTAATGCGTGGTTTCATAAATAGATATTACGGAAATATGCCGGATTGAAAGGGGCGGGAACAGAGAAAATGAAAAGGATACTGGTTGCTATGTTGATCCTTATCATGAGCTTGGGGGTAGTTGGCTGCGGTCAGAAGAAGGCCAGTCAGCCGAAGCAGGAAGAGGCGAAACCGGCGGTGGTCCAGAAGACCATCACTATCGGTGTGATGCCGGACGTGGAGTCCATTCCTTTTATTATCGCCGAGAAGAACGCTTATTTTGCCAAGGAAGGCGTCAAGGTCAAGCTCGAGCACTTCAAGAGTGCCAAGGATAGAGACAGCGCCCTGCAGGGCGGCAAACTGGACGGAATGATATCCGACGTGCTGGCTGTTGTCTTTGCCAATGAAGGCGGCATCCCTATGCGCATCATTTCCAGGAATGACGGCAATATAGAACTTATGGCCGGCAAGACATCCGGCATCAAAGCAAGCAAGGATCTTAAGGGGCGGACTATCGGCATGTCTACCAACACGATCATGGAATATACTGCTGACCAGATGATAATTGCCGGAGGGGTTAAGCCGGAAGAGGTCAAGAAGGTGGCTATTCCGCCGCTGCCCACCCGCTTTGAGATGTTGCAGGCCGGTCGGGTAGACGCGGCGATCCTGCCCGAACCTCTGGCCGGTCTGGCGGTAAAAGGCGGGGCCACTGTTCTGAATAGCAGCGATGCCATGGCCAACAAGCCGGGAGCCATCGCCTTCACCGCTGCCAGCATAAAGGAGAATCCCGAAGAGGTAAAGGCGGTATTCCGGGCCTATAATGATGCGGTGGAATACCTGGCCCATGAACCGGTGGCGAGCTATATCGATTACGTCATCCAGTCGCAGGGTTTTCCAGCGGGGGTTAAGGATTCCCTGCAGCTGCCGGTTTATCAGAAGGCGGCCCAACCGGACCAGAAGATAGTTGATAATGTCGTGCAGTGGTTAAAAGCCAAGGCGCTTATCAAGGGTGATTATCAGTACAAGGACATTGTTGATGATACCATATTGAGGTAAACGGGTGATTTCCATTAAGGATCTGTCAGTGACGTATCAGGGCAACCTGGGCCAGACACTGGCACTGGAAAAGATCAATATCGATATCGCCAGTGGTGATATCTACACCTTTATCGGGCCTTCCGGATGCGGCAAGTCCACCTTGTTGTATGTACTTTCCGGGATAGTGACGAACTATAACGGAATTGTGTCGATCAACGGGCGGGGGGTCGATCCCCGTACGCAGCGCATCGGCTTGATCCTGCAGAATTATGGGCTGCTGCCCTGGAAGAATGTTTATCAGAATGCCATGCTGGGGCGGCGTGTCAAGCATGACCACACGGCCTTGGATGATTACAGCCGATATATTTTGAAGGAGTTGGGTATAGAGGACCTGCTGCAGCGATATCCTCGGGAGATCTCCGGGGGACAGCAGCAGCGGGTCGCTATAGCGCGGGCTTTTATTATGAAGCCCGATTTACTGTTAATGGATGAGCCCTTCTCCGCCCTGGATGCCATCACCCGGGAAGAGATGCAGGCCTTGTTTCTGGATATATGGCAGCAGCACAGCGTGACTACGATATTTATCACCCATAGTGTGGACGAAGCCTTATATCTGGGGCGGAAGATCGTGGTGCTGTCAGATTCCCCGGGACGCATACTGGAAGTAGTGGACAACCCGTGCTTTCAGTTGGACAACCTGCGCTTCCGCGACGAGTATTATGCGATGTCGGTGCGCCTGCGCAACATTTTGAACAAGGGATGATTTCGTTGCCAACCAAGAATAAATGGCAGGGGGCGCTATACAGCGCGATTGTGGTGCTGGCAGCCTGGTGGCTGATAGCCGGGCTGGTTCAGCTGCCGATTATACCGTCCCCGGTAGCTGTTTTCAAGAATATTATGGATATTTTTCAGACCCGCATGGAGACTCATGCCTGGTACAGCCTGGCGCGAATCAGTGCCGGGATAATCATCTCACTGCTGGTGGGAGTGCCGCTGGGCTTTCTTATGGGTTACTTCGAGCGGGTTGACCGCTTGCTTTCGCCCCTGGTTTATTTCACCTATCCTGTACCCAAACTGGCCTTGCTGCCGGTAGTCATGCTGATATTTGGCCTGGGCGAGTCCTCCAAGCTGATCATGATCGTCCTCATCGTCATCTTCCAGATCATCATCTCCGCCCGCGATGCGGTCAAGGGTATCCCGCAGGAGATCTACCGCTCTCTGCAATCACTGGGCGCCAGCCGCTTTCAGATGTTAACGGAGATTATTATACCAGCCTCGGCTTCCGAAGTGCTGACTTCTACGCGTCTGGCCCTGGGTACCGCCATTTCCATCCTCTTCTTCACTGAGACCTTCGGTACCGAATACGGTATGGGCTATTTCATTATGGATTCCTGGATGCGGGTCAATTATCTGGATATGTATGCCGGTATCGTTGTCTTGAGCTTTATGGGCTTTTGCCTCTTCACGGTCATCGATCTTATCGAGAAGTATATCAGTTCCTGGCGGTAAGCCAATCAACCCCGTTCATTCTTCCCAAGCCACTAAACGCTTAAGCGCGTACCGCGAAATAACAACCAATAAAATCCATCAGTGGTATAATAGCAGCAGTAATATAATGGTTGGGGGCGACGGATAAATGCGATATATCAGGGTATTCGTGATTCTGGTGCTGGCGGCGATAGTTGCGCTTTTTTTGCTCAACTATCAGACGGATAATACCCAAAAGAAGGTTTATAACGATGATTCTTTCATAAGCCAGGAGAGTGACAGTTTCAGCTACACTGATTATGACCAGAGCTCGGAAGACAAGGCGCTGGATCTCAAGTTCGGTACCTTTTATGGCAGTGATACCTTCTATAATATCAATGTTTCCAAGGAAGGCACGGCGACGGTCAAATACGATACCGCGGTTGAAAAGGGCCGGTTCAAGATCGTTCTGATATCTCCGGAACGCAAGCTGACCACGCTGGCCGAAGGTTCCGGGCAGGGCAGCAAGGAAGTCAAGCTGGTGCGCGGGAAGTATGTGATCAAGCTGGTCGGCGACAATGCTGCCGGAAGAGTCCGGATGTCAGTAGCGGTCGGGGAAGGCATGAAGGTCGACCTGGAGGGCGACTCCTTCCTAGCCCGTTAACTTTCTTTCACTTGTTCTCATCAGATGGGGTACAGGGTTGCCGGAAGTGACTGAAATGCTGTTTCGCTTTTTGGCTTCCTGGTAATCACGATAAACGATCAAGATGCCCAGGCTGAGAACGCCTACCAGCAGCATGAACAAGAAGCACATGGAGAGGCTGAGCTTTTTGGGCGCACCGGTCAGCATCAGCCAGCCGATGATAGTCCAGTGAATGATATAAAGAGCTGTAAGATTGTCGCTGAGATAGGCGGCGATCTTTATTTTTTTCTGGACTCCCAGGCGGCGGCAGATCAGTTCCACCCCGGTCACATAAAATATTGCGAAGCCCAGCATTACAGTTATTCCGCCGTAACCAGCCCGGAAATAGTCGCCATAATGAAAGGCCGGGTTGGTTGAACTGATAGCCATACCGCCGAGGTAGAGGATGAAACCAAGCAGGCAGGCTTTACGGAAGAATACTCTGCTCTGCTCATTTGCTATCATCAGCTGACCAAACAGATACCCGGCCAGAGGGTAGGCCAGCCAGGGGAACAGGGGGAAGACGGTGTACATATTCTTGCCCCAGAGCAGGTCCAGCACCCAGTCCAGGGCGGCCATGCCGCTCGTAACGCCCCAGAGATGCGGGGCGGCCAGAGCGACGACCGCAATAATAATCAGGGTATAGAGCGGTCGGCGCAGTTTGGCGCGGATAAAAGCCATGATGATCATGGTCAGTCCGGCGAACTGCAGGATGTCGATGTCTTTGAAAAAGGTGAGGGGAGTCCAGGGCAGAAATATTTCTTTGGGCACCTCAAACAGCAGTATCATCCCAACCGGCACCAGAAAGCGCAGGACATTGAGCAGATAACCCAGAGCGATGAGCTGCAGGCCGCGCCGGACGTAATAATCCGTGGATTTAGGCCGGGCATAGATAAAATAGACCCCCATCAGGAACATGAAGGTAGGCGCACCCGGAGCGGTGCCGAACAGCATCAGCAACCTGGTCAAGGGACGCCCCATGGTGGTGGGGCTGGCGTAAAACATTAGGGTATGGATCATGATCATGAGGCCGATGGCAATAGCCCGCGGCAGGTCAAACGAGGGTATGCGCGGGTAAGCCCGGGGTGTGTCCGGGTCGTATGGGCTGAGCAGAAAACTGGCAGTCGGGATGATCTTCATAGTCTCACCTCTCCTGATTATCGAATGATACTCACTGACCTGTAGCAAAGCAGGTTTCGACCCCCTGGGCCCAGATTGCGGTATAATCCAGGCTGACCCCCAGCTGCAGCCCCATATTGATACCGTTCATAATGGAGGTCAGCAGTTCAGAGCGGGTACGGAGGTCGACTTCCGACCCGATCAGTCCATGCTCCTGACAGCGATGGAGCAGATCTTCAAAGCCGGCCCGATAGTCGTTGATTATGGTGATGAATTGGTTTTCCACCTGCTTTTTGCGCGCCGAGTAGCTGGAAAATTCCCGCATGATGCCCAGGTAATAGGGATCCTCCAATTGATTCCTAATGTGTTGCTGGCCGGTTTTGATCAGGGTCTCCTTGATTTGATCCGACTCCACCTCCCTGAGGTCATAGGCCTTCTCAAGCTTGATCTCATCCAGGATGATCTTGAATACCACATCCAGCAGGTGATCTTTGGAGGTGAAATAGTAGTACATCGATGGCTTGGAGATGCCTACCTCTATGGCGATACTGTTGAGGCTGGTACGGTCAAAGCCACGGGTGGCAAAGAGTTCGTAAGCGCATTTGATGATTTTGATATAGGTCTCCGTCATTGTATTGCTCCAATCTACCTACCGGTAGGTAGATTGTAACCACGGGTGGAAATAAATGCAACCTTTTCAATTAAATAAACCTTACCTCTGTAGGTTAGGTTTTCTGGTTATATGTCAGTCTTTTTTCGCTAAGGGATAAGAGCAATAGGGAGTTTTATTACAGTTAGAAAATTTCCAAGATTCTGATATAATAAGTAGCAAAATATATATTTAAGGGGGATGTTATAATGTCATATCGTGAAAAGGAGTACAGGTATCATATCCTTACGGTTGAAGATGGAATCGCGCAGATAACCTACAACCGGCCCAAAGCCTTCAATGCCGTCAATCTTGCCTTCCTGATGGAAAGAACCGAGATTTACAATGGCCTGAAAACGGACCCGGAGATCAGAGTGCTTATTTCCACCGGTAACGAACAGGCCTACAGCGCCGGCGGTGATCTCAAGGACTTTGTGAATTTTGGCGTCAAGGAAGCTCGTGAATTTATCGACCAGGTGGTTATAAATGGTGATGTACTGACCAGCCTGCCCTTCCCCACTATCGCCATGGTGGCCGGACTCTGCCTGGGCGGAGGACTGGAGAGCGTTCTCGGCCATGACCTGAGAATCGCTGCTGATAATGCTGTTTTTGGATTGCCTGAGATAAACGTGGGCATCTATCCCGGCGGCGGCGCCACCCAGCGTCTTCCCCAGATCATGTCACTGAACAAGGCCAAGGAACTGGTCTTCCTGGGTGAGATGTTCGATGCTCAGACCGCTCTGCAGCTGAGCATTGTCAACAAGGTAGTGCCGCTGGCGCAGTTGAAGGACGCTACCATGGAACTGGCCAAAAAGCTCTGCACCAAGCCGCCGTTTTCATTGAGAATGGCCAAAGAGTCCCTGAATGCGGCGTGGAGCACCAGCCTGGATAAGGGACTGCAGATCGAGACCCACGGCTGGTCCATGTGCTATGGCACGGAAGATCAGGTGGAAGGCATGAAGGCCTTCATCGAGAAGCGCGCCGCAAATTTCCAGGGCAAATAGTGATCACATAACGAGGTGGGATAATGCCGGTTTTAGTTTCAGATTTCCGGCCTCCAATGGTTTATCGGAACAATCATATCCAGACCACCTTTCCGACCTTGTTCCGTCAGGTAAAGGGAGTAGAGTATCGCCGGGAAAGAATGACATTGCCCGACCGGGATTTTATCGATCTGGACTGGAGCTATGCGATGGCGGGCAGGGTCAGTCAGACCCTGGCCGTCATTTGTCATGGTCTGGAGGGCTGCGCTGATCGTGCCTATATGTTAGGCATGGTGCAGGCCTGTAATCGCCGCGGCCTGGACGCCGTGGCCTATAACTACCGGGGTTGCAGCGGCGAGATGAATCGGGAAAAGCGTTTCTATAACGCCGGAGCGACCGATGATTTGGGGGCGGTAATTGATCGTATCCGCAGTACCTGCAGCTATGATTCAATATTCCTGATCGGTTTCAGCCTGGGGGCCAATCTGGTTTTAAAATACACTGGAGAGCAAGGGCGAGATATTCCATCCGCTGTGCAGGGGGCTGTTGCCGTCTCCGCCCCCTGTGATCTCAGTTCATCCTCAATGGAACTGCACCGGGTCAAGAACCGGTTATATCATTACCGTTTCCTCAAGCTGCTGCTGGAGAAGATCCAGGAGAAGTCAACCGGCTATCCTGAATTGCTGCGGACGGATCTTAGAGCTATCCGCACGCTAAAGGACTTCGACGATAATTTCACTGCGCCTCTGGGCGGATTCCGGGATGCCCATGATTATTGGACCAGCTGTTCCTGCCGGCAGTTCCTGTCCGGTATCTGTATCCCCGCCCTGATCCTTAATGCGGCGGACGATCCCATTCTGGGACCGGACTGCTATCCCTACCCGGAGGCCGAATTCAATCCCCATCTATATCTGGAGGTTCCTCGCTGGGGCGGGCATGTGGGCTTTATGGAGCGTGCCGGTCAGCCGGAATACTGGCATGAGCAAAGGACCCTGGAATTTATCCTGGGTACCCAAAAGAAGAGCGGGCACTATTATTAGTGCCCGCGATGCTTCTTCCTTTTCTTGGCCTGCTTCAAGGCATACTTGCGTTGGTCCGTTTCCTCCCTGGCTGCTTTGGAAAGCTCCTTTCGCTCCTGCTTCCCCGCTTCGTGCTGCTTTTGCAGGGCAGCCTGGGCTTTGGTGCTGACCCCCGGGCGGGACAGATCGCGGGAAATGGCGCGCTGCATCCGTTTGGGATTGATCCGATCCGGCCGCAGCCTGCCCTCCAGGGCTATGGGCTCGCTGAACTGCAGGCGGTGAAGGCTTTGGGCCAGTTCCATGATTTGATGATTCCTGGGTTCCGGTCCGAACACTGTCCGGCACACGGAATAATCTACCTCTGACTCGCGTTCCCAGACTCCTACCCAAAAAGGTTCCTCGAAATATACCGTCAATTTGATGGACATGAAAACTACCCCCTCTAAGAAACACTAAACAGAGAAGGGACGACCCGAGAGGGGAAGGTTACTGACATCCGGCGGATGCTTCGGACTACCAACCGAAATCCTTCCAGGCAGTATAATCAGGTTAGACCGGAACAAGTCCCCGAAGATTCAAGTCGCGGTCAAGTGACGATGAGCACCGGAAGGGATGTGTTTTTATCTCTGCGCCTATATTATAGGCCAGCAGGTCCAGCAGTGCAATCAGCTTTTAACATGGTCGCGGATCACCTTGAACTTGACATGGGCTTGTCCAGCCTAGTAAAATTAAAAAAATATCAATAAAGGCGATGACGAGGAGGAGTACATATACTCCCGACACACAGAGAGGGGATGCTGGTGGAAATTCCCCGGGACGGATATATGGAAGGTAGCCTCTGAGCAGTGAACCGAAATCTCACGAGAGTAGACTTCAACGGATTCCCACCGTTACAGGGGAAAGGTATCGGCGTAATTGCCCGTACTGTTAATGAGTGTGTACATATTGTACAAATGTAGGTGGTACCACGGAGACAGACCTTCGTCCTATTGGGGACGAGGGTTTTTTTATTTTTAAGGTCTATCCATTAAGGGAAAGGAGGAAGAATGATGAGGTATTCGGGAGCGGAGATCATTATCAAACTATTGGAGCAAGAGGGTGTAGAGATCGTAGCCGGCATTCCGGGAGGAGCCAACCTGCCGCTTTATGATGCTCTATATAAGAGCAAGATCAGGCATGTGTTGGCCCGGCACGAGCAGGGTGCCGGGTTCATCGCCCAGGGTATGGCTCGTTCCACTGGTCGGGCTGCCGTCTGCCTCGCTACTTCCGGCCCTGGTGCCACCAACCTGTTGACGGCGATAGCGGATGCCAAGATGGATTCGGTGCCGCTGGTGGCCATTACCGGACAGGTTGCATCGAACCTGATCGGCTCGGATGCCTTTCAGGAGGTCGATATGTATGGGTTGACCGTACCTATAACCAAGCACAACTATCTGGTCAGCAGTGCCGATGATCTGCTCAACATAATACCCGAGGCCTTCCAGCTCGCTCAGACGGGACGACCGGGTCCGGTGGCCATCGATGTGCCGAAAGATATCCAGAATCAGCAGCTCGATATAGCAGAATGGCCCGCAGCGCAGCCTGATATAAAGCAATCGTATCCTATCGGTGAAAATGCGGTTAAGGCCGCCGTAGAGCTCATTGCCGGGTGCGAACGCCCGGTACTCTATATCGGCGGGGGGATTGTCCATTCCGGAGCCAGTGAGCGACTGATAGAGCTGGCCCGAAAGAATTCTATCCCGGTGGCAACCACTTTGATGGGGATGGGCAGTTTCCCCGATGATGATCCGCTCTACCTGGGTATGCTGGGTATGCACGGGTCGCGCTATACCAATTACATCATAAATGAGGCTGATCTGCTGATAGCTTTCGGAGTTCGTTTCGATGACCGGGCTACCGGCAATATCCAGACCTTTTGCCCTGATGCAGCCGTTATCCATGTCGATATCGACCCGGCTGAACTAGATAAATTGAGAACAGCCCATGTTTCCATCCGGGCAGACATCGGGGTAGTGTTGGACCGGATCTTGCCGCTGGTGGAGAGGAATTCGCGCCGGGGCTGGCTGAATCGGGTGGAGCAGTTAAAAGAACGCTATCCCTTTGTCATGCCGGGCCGCCACGATCATTATCATCCCCTGAATATCATACGCTATCTTGGAATGAAGGTCGGCCCGGATACCATTATAAGTACTGATGTGGGTCAGCACCAGATGTGGGTGGCCCAGTCCTATCCCTTTTCACGCCCACGTACCTTGCTGACCTCGGGGAGTCTTGGCACCATGGGTTTCGGCTTACCGGCAGCCATTGGAGCTGCTCTGGCCAATCCCGATAAACGGGTGCTTTGCTTCAGCGGTGATGGCTCCATTCTCATGAACATACAGGAACTGGCCACTCTGGCTGACTGGCAGCTCAATATCGCCATCATAGTGTTCAACAACGGACACCTGGGTCTGGTGCGGCAGCAGCAGGAGTTGTTTTACCAGGGCCATTATATTGCCTCACGCTTCAGAACCAGCCCGAATTTTGCCGCTCTGGCCCGCAGTTTTGGCATCAGGGGCTATGATCTGGATCCCAATGAGGACCCCTATGCCATGCTGAATGATTGCCTTTATCAGGCCGGGCCCTGTTTGATCAATGTCCCGATCGACGGGAGCACCAATGTATTTCCCATGGTGCCGCCCGGCAAGGCGATTTATGAAATGATTGGCGGTGAACAGCATGCCTGAGATCAATGCGGAAGTAATCAGTCTCCGGGTCAGGAATCATCCCGGCGTCATGTATCATATTACCGGTCTCTTCTCCCGGCGGGGATACAACCTGGAGGGGATTCTCTGCGGACAGCTGGGTAATGGCGAGACCAGCCAGATTTATCTGCTGGTCGATAACAATGGTGTCCTGCCACAGATGATGAAACAGCTGGATAAACTGCAGGACGTCCTGGAGGTTTCTTTATTGGATTCCTGTGATTATAGTCTCTTCCAGCGGGTACATGAATTGATCAAAGTGACGACTTGATTTTTGAAGGCTTGCCGAACCATTTCTTATAGCCGGGGTATAACCTATTAAGAGCGCAGCTAACCGGGGTTATTATTGCTTGACAAAGCGCAGTGAGTATCGCAAAATAATTACACAGTGTATAAAAGTACATACTGTAAAATATAATACTGTGCAACATGGGGGTATCAACATGCGCGAAAGCAATCAGGAGGAAGGCAGGCAGGAACGGAAAAAACGGGAGCAGCGGGAAAAGATCATTCAGGTGGCAGTAGACCTTTTTAATAATCAGGGTTTTTATAATACCACCATGGAGCAGATCGCGGAGGCGGCCGATGTGGCACGGAAAACCCTCTATAACTATTTCCCGGTGAAGGAAGCCATTGCTGACGCCTACCTGCGTCAGATCTCCATAGGGTTGGCCGAGGAGAATTTCGAGGCGGTGCAGCAGATGCCGGATACGCAATCCCGGTTGCTGGCGGCCTTGACCAATGCCTATGGCTGGGCGGAAAAGCATCCGGAGTTGACCCGGGTAGTTCTGGGCTACCGGATGAGGGCGGATTATCAAGCACCGCTGGCTGAGCGGGAAAAGACCGGTACGCAAAGTATCGTGGAAGCAATTCTCACCCAGGGCCAGCAAAATGGGGAGATAAGAGATGATTTCTCGGTAGAGATGATGTTGATGTATATCGACCTTTTGCGGGGATCCATAACCTGGTCGTGGTTGAAGGAGCCCGGCCAATTCGATCTGCCCCGGGCCATGGAGAAGTTGGTTGATCTGGTTTTGCACGGTGCCAGTGCGAAGAAAAACAATGCTTGATGGGGTGAAGGGAGTGTTTGGCATGAAAGATTCGCATTTTATTTTATCATGGGCTGAAGCAGCCAGGCTGGGAGCGGAATGGGCCGGGGGCAAGGGTTGGAACCTGGGGCGACTGGATCGTTATGGGTTCAAATTGACTCCAGGGCTGGTACTCAGTACCGTCGCCTATCAGGAGTTTATCAGCCATAACGGTTTGGGCGCGACCATTGCCCAGGTATCCCAACAGGTCAACCTGGGCAATCTGGACCGGTCAGAGAATCAGCTCTCGGCTTTGCGGCAAATGATTACTGCCGGATCGCTACCGGTCGTCATCATGGAGACCCTCAGCGAGAGACTTCGCGAGATGGGTATTGCGGGTAAAGCGTTGGCAGTCCGCTCTTCAGCCTCAGCCGAGGATTCAGAGCGGTTTTCTTTTGCCGGTATCCACGAATCCTTCCTGAACGTAGTGGGGATGGATGCACTGCAGGAAGCCATCAAGGGATGCTATGCCTCTCTGTGGACCCCACAGGCCGTGGCTTACCGCCGCCGTTTTGAGCTGGACGATGCTGCGGTAATACCGGCAGTGGTCATCATGCAGATGGTGGAAGCCCATGCCGCAGGCATAGCCTTTAGCTGTGATCCGCAGACCGGACGTCCGGACCGGGTAGTGGTAAATGCCAATTTTGGATTGGGGGATTCGGTAGTCAGCGGTGCGGTCGAACCGGATGCTTATTACCTGGATTCCTCGGCCTGGCATGCGCTGCCGCCTTTGGTGGAATGCAGGATCGGCAGCAAACAGGGATCAACACGCTCCAATCCCACCGGGGGGACCATATTCGTCAATAACGATGCGGAGACACTAAAACAGGTATTGACCACTGAAGAGATACAGCAGCTGGCGCGGCTGGTCCTGCGGGTTTTTGAATCGCTGGGTGCGGGCGAACACCATGTTGATATCGAGTGGGCCTATGATGGCAGGGACTTCTTTGTTCTGCAGTCACGGCCGGTGACTGCCCTGCCGGTTTATACCTTTGCCGGCCTCCAGGGCATGCAGGAATTTTGGTCCAACGGTAATTACCGGGAAGCCTGTCCCATGGTGTTATCACCCTTACAGCGCCGGGTAATGAAAAACGTAGTAGACGTCATTCAGTTTACATCCCTATCGTATCTATCCTATCCCATTCCCGAGGGCTTTCAATTTTCCCGCTTTTTTAACGGGCGCATGTACTGCAACATGTCTGCTTTGCAATGGAGTTATTGGGACTGCAGCGGGATGATGCCGGAGAATTTTACTCCCATGTGGGGGGGACATCAACCTGCAGTCGAGATAGAACCCGGCGATCCTTATCAGGGGGAGGTGGGCCAGGCCAGGCAGCAAAGAGCCATGCAAAGTTTTGTACTGACCGATCAAGCCGCCAAGGAAGCCCCGGATGTTTTTGCTGGCGTCATTAAAAGCGCGGAAGGCATATCCGAGCGTATTTCCGCGGATACCCCGGATAGCGAATTCATCAGGATATTTGATGAGACAGGTATTATGGTCAGGAACTACAGCGAAAAATTTAATTTCCTGGCAGCCGTCGGCAGTCTGCCCATGGTGATGCTGATGCAGCAGCTTTATCCCTATCTGGGCCAACAGAATATATTTCTGATCAATGGGCTTATGGTGGGGGGAGAGAGCGGTATCACCAGTGCCGATCACGGCTACAAGCTATTGGAGTTGGCCGAGATAGCCCGGCAGGATCCGAAAGTAAGCGACATCCTGGCGGGAGAAGGTTTCGATCCGCTGCACTGGCAAAGTCAATTGCCGGATGGTTCAAGTTTTAAAGCAGCCTTTGGACAGTATATTCAAGAATTCGGCCACCGGGCGGTCTACGAGCTGGAGATTATGAACCCCCGCTGGCAGGAGGACCCCACCTATCTGTTTAATATGGTTCGCAGCACCATGGTCGATGTCAATATCGCACAATATCGGGCCAATCAAGCGGAAATGGCTGACAAGGCCTGGCAGGAGGTGAAGAGACTGGTGCCGGAAGCTGAATGGGAGGCCATCAGGGGATTAGTAAAGCAGGCCCAGCAGGGAGCGGCGGTCCGGGAAATGACTAAATCAATAGTCGTGAGTGCTTTAAATGTCTACCGCCGGATGGCCCTGGAGCTCGGCCGTCGTTTCAAGGCAAGAAATCTATTGTCAGATGATAATGACATTTTCTATTGTTCCTGGCCGGATGTAATGGATATTCTAACCGGTAGTTGGAACGGTAATAAGTTGGAGTTATTGACAGCTGATCGCCGGAAGCTGCAGCAGGAGCAAGAAAGGATACAGGCCCCCGATCTTATCATGGGTAAGGAGGCGGTATTCTGCCCGCCCAACCTTGATATATCAGGCAATTTCCTGTTGGGCGTAGGTGCCGCCCTCGGTCGTGCTTCCGGTTTGGCTCGTCTTATCCATCACCCGGCCGAGGGTAATCGACTGAGCCCGGGTGAGGTACTGGTGGCGCCTTCAACCGATCCGGCGTGGACCCCGCTGTTTTTAAAGGCGGCGGCTTTGGTCATGGAAACGGGAGGTTATTTGTGCCACGGTTCGATCGTGGCCCGCGAATACGGGGTGCCGGCCGTCGTAAACGTAGCGGGGGTGATGCGGCAGCTGGAAGATGGCCAAACTATTACAGTTGACGGTGACCAGGGCCGGGTGTATCTGTCGTGAGGATAGCGAATACCGCCCAACTGATGGTGACCCCCTAAGGGTTATGTAGAGACTGCCATAAGTGTGGTAAAATGGTGCAGGACCAGGCTCGGAAAATCACCGGTCTGACACATAGATGATCGGTTTTTTAGCACGGTCCTGAATTTAAGCAGTCGCTGCTTGTTCACTGGTTAGCGGACCGGCAATATCACGGAGGATCAGATGGAAGATACGACCCGCCGCCTGGGCGAAGAAAAGGTATCCAAACTATTATGGCAGTTTTCCCTGCCATCGATCATCGGCACCATGGCCAGTTCTATCTATATAATCATCGATCGCATCTTTGTCGGGCAGGTGGTCGGGGCCGATGCTCTGGCCGGCATGTCCATCACCATGCCTATTTCTTTTATCATATTGGCTTTTGGGGTATTGATCGGGGTAGGCTCGGGAGCCCTGGTGTCTATCCGTCTCGGTCAGGGAAAACGGGAAGAGGCAGAGACCATTCTGGGTCAGGCCTTTGCCCTGGTGCTGGTCATCTCGGTGCTGGTAAGCGGAAGCTTGCTTTACTTTCTGGATCCCCTGTTGATCCTGTTTGGCGCCAGCACAGCTATTCTGCCTTATGCCCGTGATTTTATCGGGATCATACTTTTTGCTTCTTTCTTTCAATACACCGGGTTTGGTTTGTCCAACGTTATCCGGGCGGAAGGCAATCCTCGCAAAGCGATGTACGTGGTACTGATCAACGTGGCAATCAATATCGTTCTGGACGTTCTTTTCATCCTGATTTTCAGCTGGGGAGTACGCGGCGCCGCTATTGCCACCGTTATCTCCCAGGGCGTTTCCGCGGCCATAGTGCTCGGGCATTTCCGCGGACCGCACAGTGTTTTGAAGCTGAAATTTCCCAACATGCGGCTGCGGTTAACACTGGTCAAGGCCATATTCTCGATCGGTATGGCACCCTTTGCCATGCAGCTGGCAGCCAGCGTGGTAAACAGCTTGTTTAATCAGAACCTGGCCCGTTATGGGGGGGACCCTGCTATCGGTGCCTTCGGGGTTATTGGCGCTATTGTGAACTTCCTGATCCTGCCCTTGATCGGGATCAACATGGGAGCACAACCCATTATCGGCTTCAACTATGGCGCCCGGCAATATGCCCGGGTCATTGAAACACTTAAAGACGCCGTTATAGCAGCAACCATAATAACCACTGCCGGCTTTGCCCTGTTGGAACTCTTTCCCCGGCAAATGCTGGCGGCCTTCACCAGTGATGCTAGTATCATAAACATTGGAACCCATGGCATGCGACTGATTTTACTGATGTTGCCGGTAATCGGTCTGCAGGTCGTCGGCGGCAACCTGTTTCAGGCCATCGGCAAAGGCAGGATAGCTCTTATACTAGCCTTGCTGCGGCAGGTGGTGTTCCTTATCCCAGCGCTTTTGATCCTGCCCCGTTTCTGGCACTTGAACGGGATCTGGGTGTCCGCGCCTATCGCTGACGGGTTGGCGACCATTATCACGGTCCTGATCCTGTTGCCGGAGATTAGGAGGATGAGAACGCAGCCGGAGGAGGGAACACCTGACGGGGAGGAAGTGCTGTGCTAACACTGGGGACCAGGCACTGGGGACGGTTCTTATGCCTGGATCTAGATCCAGGCATAAGAACCGTCCCCAGTGCCTGGTTTTGCCAACTCTACGTTGGATGAATTTCCCGGAAACCAACTACGGCGAGGTGGAATTATATTCAGGTTGGGTTAAAATTAACTAATATTAATACCCGGGGGAACCGAGGGGTGAAACGATGTCGGAGACTTCTGATATAGGGTGTAGAATTGGGGCATTGAGAAGGGAAAAGGGCTATACCCAGGAGCGATTGGCACAAATACTGGGTATTACCGGTCAGGCCATTTCAAAATGGGAGACCGGGCATGGTCTGCCGGATATTGAGCTGCTGCCCGCTCTGGCCAGAACCCTGGAGATTTCCATAGACGTCTTGCTGACCGGGAATAAGCTGACTGCCGCCAACCCTTATGACAGTGAATACGAAAAAGACGAATACTATTGGGGCGAACAACCGTCTTCTTTGGCAGAGTATCTGGTTTCTCTTGATAAGGGGGTAGCCAGGGCAAAATGTTTGCTGGATATAGGCAGCGGCGAAGGCCGAGATGCCATTTTCTTTGCCCGCAGCGGTTATCGGGTGGATGCCCTGGAGATATCGCTGCCCGGCATCCAGAAGATCAGGCAACACAGTGAGGCCAATGCTCTCAAGGTTAAGCCCGTCCACGCCAACATGATCGGCTATCAGCCATCCACTGATTACGACATTATTTATTCGATGGGGTCCTTGCAGTTTCTGCCTCCGCGGGAGCGAGCCGATCATTTTGCCAGCTATAAGAGGCATACCGTAAACGGGGGGCTGAATGCCCATATGGTTTTTGTGGAGAAACCGTTTATTGAGGTGGCTCCGGACTGGCAAGACCATGAGTATTTCTACCGTTCCGGTGATCTGGCCGGGTATTATCACGACTGGGAGATATTACTCTGCAGTGAGACGATTATTGACTGCAGTTCGGCCAACATTCCTCATCAACATGCAGTAAGCTCTATTATAGCCAGGAAGACTTAAGACAGGGGGACTGGGAAGTGATCAGACGTCAGGTAAAAACCCGCAGCCGGGAGGAAATGGTGGACATCACCGGAGTAATCAGAGAGGCCTTGAGGGAGTCAGCCAGGCTTGATGCTTCAGCGGCAATAATATTCATACCCCATACCACCGCCGGGGTAACTATCAATGAAAATGCCGATCCCGATGTCCGGACCGACATGATTGCCGGGCTTAAGCGCCTGGTTCCCGCCGACCAGGGATTCCGGCACGCGGAAGGAAATTCGGATGCTCACATAAAGGCCAGTTTGATGGGCTCATCGGTAATGGTGCCGGTGGAGAATGGTCAACTGGTTTTGGGTATCTGGCAGGGGATATATTTGGCGGAGTTTGACGGCCCCCGTACCCGCACGGTAATCATCCAGACTATTTAAACCATATTATCCGGTTGAAAAGCCATTAATCAATGCGCCGCTGGCAGCGTTCCTCCAGTGGACAGCCCGTACAATCCGGTTTCTTTTTGCAGTGGCGTTTGGCATGTTCCACGATCAGGGCGTGAAACTCCTGATAGAGATAGATGTCTTCCGGGATATCAGTCTGGATATCCCGGCGCAGATCATCGTAGGCAACTGGTATATCATAGCCCAGCCGGTAGAGGATACGCCGGGTATAGGCATCAATAACAAAATAGGGCTTGTCCAGGGCATAGAGAAGAATAGAATCGGCGGTTTCCGGACCTACGCCCTTTACCGCCAGCAACTCTTTACGCAGTACCTCGCCCTCCACCGCTTTCACCTGATCCAATTCATAAGCATATCCCTCATACCAAGCCGTCAAGGCCTTGAGCTTTATAACCTTTTGATTATAATACCCGGTCGAACGTATGATTTCGCCCAGTTCTGCAGAATCAGCCCCGGCAATATACTGGGGTGACAGTTTTTCCCCAAAGCTGGCAATGGCCTTTTCTACGTTGGTCCAGGCCGTATTCTGGGTGAGAATGGCCCCGGCCATCATCTCGAAAGGAGTCTCGGCCGGCCACCAGAAACGGGGACCATAGTTTTTCAGCAAGGTATCAAATATTGGGAGCAGATACATGTTTACCTCCAATGGCGGATAGCTGTCTCACCATTTTAACATGGATGACCTAGACCAGTTCTGTTTGCCTCCTAGTGGGTTGTCAGCAATTTATTTTCCGCATTCTTCAGAGACTGCTCCACCTCCGGTGTGCGCTTGTAGTTATTCTTCTCGAGGATGGGAAGGTACTCTTTGATTAATTCGGCTACTTGACTTTTATCAGCAGATTTAGCCAGCTCGTAGTAACTCTTGCGGGCAGATTTATCTAATTCTTTGCTATCATAATCAAAGGCTGGGCTATTGTTAGCCCCGTAAAGATAATTTGTGACATAGGTTTCATACTGCTCACGTACATCCGCTATCCTGGGTGAGTTGGGGTATTTCTTAATATACGATTCCGCTCGCAGAGTCCTCATGGCCAATTCCGGCCAACTTATTACCAGTCCGTTATCTTCGGTGCATATCTGTTCAGATTCACTGGCGGCAATATCGATATAGTATTCGATGTCATCGTTTACGTAAGGCTGATATATCTTGTATTTTTCGTAATCGATAATAGGATAGAAGGCCCCTTCCAAAATTATAAGTTTAAAGCCGTTGTCGCGGGTCTTAGTCAACATGGCCTTGAGTTTTGCATGGTTGGTGCCTTTTATCATATCATCCAGAGTGCCGTTATAATCTACTTGCAACAGGGCTGCCTGTATATCGGGGTTCAGCCAGGCATCCGTGCGGGAATCGATCTGTGAACGCTGAACTGATTCCAAATGTAATACCAATCGGGTGGCATCTGCCTTGCTCAGCTTCGATATGTTGTGATTGGCAAAGGCAATCAACTCCTGCGGGCTGGTTTTTTGGTTCATTATTTTTTGCAGTTCATTCTGCACATTGCTGCCTGATTGACTCGTATTATTGCTCACGGAAACGGGCGCTTTACTCTGCTTATTGTTATCAGGTTTGGTCACATTATTGTCCGCACAACCTGCAACTACTAACATGGCTAATATAAGGCCCAGTGGTGCAAATCGCTTCATCTGAGTTGTTCCTCCCTTAATCGTTATTCAACCTTGTATACGTTAGTACATTGATAAAGCTTGCCTATACAGCGGGGATGCAGATATTGGTAACACATAATATACCGGCCTGTTATCAATAATAAATGAAAATAGGGGTTTCAGGAGGTATGTACATGAAAAAGGCTGCTGCTCTGCTGCTGTGTATAATTCTTCTGGCAGTCACGGTTGGATGCTCCAAAGCGGGTAAAAAGCCGCTGAATGATCGGCCGGCCAGACCAACAGTAGTTGGCTACTATGCCAATGATATCGGCGGTTATGATTCGCTTCCCTCATTGAAAGCTCATGCTGATCTTCTTAACGAGATTCACCCTTTATGGTATCATGTAAATCCCGATGGTTCCATCAGCAAGGAGATAAATTATGAGGCGATTAATAGCGCTCGGAGTAACGACATCAAGATTATCCCTCTGGTAAATGTGGTGCCCAGCCAGGATGCCGTATTGCTGGATGAAGCGGCACAGGATCGGGCAATTGCTAACCTGATCCAGGAGGTAAAGACCAATAACTATGATGGGCTGGATATCGATTTTGAGTTTTTCCCAGCTTCCCAGATCAAGGATTTTACGGTTGATCGGGATCAACTGACCCGTTTTATGCAAAAGTTCTACCCGAAAATGAAGAGCCTGGGCAAAGTAACCTATATGGCTGTGCTTCCTCATGTGGGGTCATCCCCACAGGTAGGAGGAGTTTTTGATTATGGCGCTCTCACCCGTGATCTCGACAAGGTGACTATTATGACCTATGACTATGACGAGGCCCATGGACCTCCTGGCCCGGTAGCACCGTTTTCCTGGGTGGAAAGCAATATTAATGACGCTATTCGGCAAGGGTTCAGTCCTGAGAAAATATCTCTCGGCGTAGCCACCTATGGGTATGACTGGCCCAAGGGAGAAGTGGGCGGGTTTTCCAAGCCCACCACCGAGATCATGAAACAGGTTGCCATGAACGGTTATCAGGTGAAATGGAGCGATGCTTATCAGGAACCTTATTACGAGTACTACGATAACTATGGTAATACCCGGATAGTCTGGTTCGAGAACGAATATACCCTGCAGACCAAGATTGACCTGGTTAAAAAGCATAAGTTGGCCGGAATATCCATCTGGCGATTGGGCTATGAGGATCAGATGTTCTGGAACAAAATAAAACTGCAATGGGGGACCCGCTAGGGATCCGCAATCTATGGTTCCAGCTTCTGATAGCGCCGGATACCCCAGCTCATTATCAAGTAGTATAGAAGTACAGCCGTTATGGTGAAAAAGCACAGCATGAACAGGGTGGCCTGGAGTGCAGTGTGGAAATAGCCGACGACGAAATAGATAACCAGGCCGGCCATGAGCATGGACAACAACATGGAAAACATAACGTTCAGGTTCTGTTTAAAGGCCTGCTGTTCGTTCTCCCACTCCAGTTTGGGTCTCAGGATATCCAGCAGCATGCCGGCCTCTATTATGGGAATTATGCCTACCATGCCCACACCGATCAGAATAGCCGTCCAGGCAGGGCCGAAGGGGATTAAAAGGGTGGAGGCCAGGACCATCAGAATGGTCCCGCTAATGCCAAAGACAAAGGCGGAAAACATTTTGGCGTTAATCTGGCCTTGATATGACAGCGGGATAAACCTGGATATATAGAATTCCTTGCCTTCGCGGGAAATGGATGTGGCAGTCATAGCATTGGAACCGACAATAAAGAGGACTATGGCTATGACGATAGCCATCAGAATACCCTGCCCCGATGGGTTTATAAGGCTATTCCAGGGCATGGCTACACCATTATGGGACTGAATATAAAAGGGTAGCAGGACAAGGACCGGCGCCAACAGATTGGTCATTACGCTGTTCATAAAATAGGTGGGTGTCCGGAGCAGTATGCGAACCTCTTTCATAAAGTAAGCCAGTTGAGCAGGAGTGGATTGCTCCAGCCGCTTATAATCCTCCTGGCTCAAGGCCCGGTGCCGGGCTGTGGTTTCGCTGGAGCCAATCAAGCCCTTGTAATAGAGCTTCTCACCGGTGACCCAGGCCAGAACCAGGGCCAGCAGAGAGATACCAATAAAGGTCAACAGGCTGAGCCAACCGCTTATACTGCTCCAATTGACCAGCGCCAGACCCAGGTAGCGGGTGGAGGGGAATACCCGGCTCATATAGTTCATCAATCCGGTGCGTGCAGTGAACAGTTGCCGCAGGAAGTCGGGGTCCATGCTGTTGGGAGCAGCGTTCTGGAACAGAAACTGATAGGCAATCACCAGGGCTATGACGAATAAACTGCCCACGATTTTGAAAAGATCCTTGCGCCGGCTCAGGTTGGCAAACCTCATGACCACAATGGTTGGAATGGCGGCCAGGCTGAGGGGAAGCACCGGGACCAGGAAAAACCCCAGGCCGGCGATTATCCAGTAGACCGGGCCAACACCAGCCTTAACGCCATAGACGATCAACGGAGGCAGCAAAAAAGGCAAAGCAGTGAGATATTCGTAACAGAGCAAGAGGCAGAAGCGCGCGCCCAATACCTGCCAGGCCCTTAGGGGCAAAGCCAGCAGACTCTCGGCGTCAGCGGCGAAATAGAAGAAACTCACCACATAAAAGACCCCGAAAAAGAACACCAGGGCACTAACCAGCACCACGCCCAGGCTTAAGATGGATCCCTCCTGACCCAGCGGAGCCAATACATCGAATCCCTGGATTAACATCCGGATATAGAGAAAGATGGTTGGAGCCAAAGCCACCATAATAATAATGCCCAATCCGGTTTTTTTCAGATAATCCCGGCGATTGGCGGGATTCTTTAACTGGATAAGAGATATGCCAAAGTAATTGATCAGCAGAATCTTAAGCAAAGCCCAGAATCTAAACATCTTCGGTCAGCTCCAAAAATAGATTTTCCAGCGACTGATTTTCCCGGGCGTGAGCCCGGATTTCCTCCATGCTGCCACAGAAGATAACCTTGCCTTTATTGATTATGGCCAGGCGGTCGCAGATCTTTTCCGCCACATCCAGTACATGAGTGGAGAAGAAGACCGTTTTATCCGCATCCGCGTGTTCACGCATCATCTCCTTCAGGTCATAGGCCGAGCGCGGGTCCAGCCCCGTCATCGGTTCATCGAGAATCCATACCGGAGGGCTGTGCAGTAAAGCCCCGATAACGACTATCTTCTGCTTCATTCCGTGGGAATAGCTTTGGATGCGGTCTCCCGCGGCATTTATCATCTCAAAACGCTCCAGGAGTTTACGGGTGCGTGATTTGCGTTCCCCGGCCGGGACCTGATAGATGTCGGCCATAAAGTTGAGGTATTCGATTCCGGTCAGACGGGCAAAGATATTGGGGTCATCCGGTACAAAACCGAACTGCGTTTTGGCTGCCAGGGGATTTTCACGGATATCTAAGCCATTTATGCGGATAGTCCCGGCATCGGCATTCAATATCCCGGTTATCATCTTGATCAGAGTGGTTTTTCCCGCACCGTTGGGGCCCAGGAAACCGAAAATTTCGCCATTATTAACCGTGAGGCTGACATTGTCCACCGCCCTGACCGCCCCGCGGTTATAGCTCTTGGATACCCCGTTTATTTCGATCATGAAATCGTCACCTCTCCGGTTATTATGACCCAAAAAGTCATGGCTATTTCTTTCAGATGATAGCACTCCCCCAGCTATAATACAATGAAGCAGAAGCCCCGGCCATTTACCCGCATGACATAAGGATTAAATGGCGGTAAAACCATTAAATGGTGATATACTAAAATATGATAAAATATGATAAAGGTAAAATCAAATGGAGGAGAAGGATATGGCCAAGTATGAGGTTCCCCAGTGTCCGAAATGCAAGGTGCCTTTATTGCTCCAAAGGGTTTATTATAAACCAAAGACCTTTGCCATTACCCCTGATGGCCAGGTGGCAGAGGTCAATCTTACTCCCAATCTGCCGGAAGTCCTTGATTTTGAAAATCTGACCTGCGCAAAATGCCAGGGTATTTTCAATATCAAATATGATAAGGAAATGCGTGCAATTAGGGGCAGCCGGATCTGAGCCGCATCAACAGAAGGCGATTCCCAAGGTGCCCGGCCCCGTATGGGAGCCTACCACCGGGCCGGCCTCACTGATAGTGGTGGGCAGGGCAAATTCCTCCACCAGGCGCCGTTTTAATTTCTCGGCTTCAGCTGGTGCCTGAACATGAATCACTCCCAGACGCTCCAACTGGGGAAGATTCCTTTCAATCTCAACCATCATTGCCCCCAGGGCTTTTTCGGTGGTTCGCACCTTTTCGTACAGTTCGATACGGCCTTCATGAACGCGGAGTATCGGTTTCACCTGCAGAAGATTGCCGACCAGGCCGCTGGTTTTACTCAGCCTTCCGCCGCGGACCAGATACTGCAGATCATTGACGATAAAGTAGATAGCCTGCCGGGCCTGCATATCGGCCAGGGCTTGCAGGATACCGGCCCGGGAATAGCCGAGTTCCATCATTTCTGCGGCCTTGATCACCTGAAAGCCCAATCCCATCGAGGTAAAACGTGAATCCACTACCGTTATCTGATCCTGGAGCTCATATGCCAACATGCGGTGGGCTACCTCAGCCGATTGCAGGGTACCCGACAATTCAGAGGATATAAGTATGACCAGGGCTTCATCATTGGGCTTTAGCTGGGATAAGACATCCAAGAATTCACCGGCTGATGGCTGTGAAGTGCTGGGAAACGAGTTGTTGGAACGAAACAACTGATAGAATCTGTCGTTGGTTATGTCCACGCCTTCCTTATAGGTATGGTCAAGGAGATGTACATTCAGGGGTACGGTGATAATATTGTAGCGTTCCAAAATATCAGCCGGCAGGTAAGCGGTGCTGTCCGTAATAACATAGCGCGCCATAACAACCTCCATAATCCAAATATTCTGAAAACTGACCTCAGCTTAACAGGCATTCCCTCCAATGTCAATAATGAGTCAGGGGACATGAAAACGAGGCGGATAGAACAGTCCGGGACCACTGAAATGTATTGGCTCTGTCAATCTGGGCAGCTTTAACGATGAAACATAATCTTGGAACGCCAGGCTCCCGCCTGGTTGCCGGGCAGGAGCCTGGCGTTCCATTTTTCTGGAGAACCCGGGTTTCCCTGATAGGTTATAATTAAGCAGGGAGAGTGATGGCACATGGCGGGAGAAAGGATCCTGGTAGTAGATGATGACCACAACATATGTGAATTGATCGATCTTTACCTGCGCCATGAAGGTTATCAGCTCGATTTTGCCCATGACGGAAGCGCGGCCCTGACCCTGGTCAAGGAGCTGGCTCCGGATCTGGTTTTGCTGGATGTAATGCTTCCGGTGATAAATGGTTGGGAAGTATGCCGCATGATAAGGCGCAGCAGCACAGTGCCGATTATTTTTCTTACCGCCCGGGACCTGGTGGAGGACAAGGTGCAGGGTTTCGAACTGGGGGCGGATGACTACCTGGTCAAGCCCTTTGAGCCCCGTGAACTGGTGGCCCGGGTTAAAATCCGCCTAAAAGCCTTCGGCTCAAGCGCTGTTGCTGTGGATGGGGTGATCAGCCTGGGGAACCTAACCGTGGACATCCAGAGCTATCAGGTGACGGTCAACGGAAAAGCGGTGGACCTCAAACCCAAAGAGACCCAGCTGCTGTATTTCCTCCTCCTTAACCGCAATATAGTATTCTCCCGGGAAAAACTGCTGGAAAGGGTCTGGGGCTACGATTGCGAAGGTGACACCCGGACCGTGGATGTACATATTAATCGGCTGCGGGAGAAGGTCGATGCCTATTGTGATGCCTGCAAGATTAAGACGGTGTGGGGCGTCGGCTACAAACTGGAGGTTGTCTGATGGGCCGGAGCATCTTCAGCCGCTTATTGATAACTTATTTTCTGCTAACTCTGCTACTGACCGGCAGTCTGGCCGGAATGCTGTCATATGGATTCAACCGCTATATATTTACGGAAAAGAATCGGGTATTTTCTGCTGCGGCCGATCGGGCTTCCGAGGCAGTCAACCGCTATTATCAGGGGCAATACAGTGCCCAGGAGATGCAGATCGCGCTGGACAACCTGGGTTATATTACGGATTCAACCATCTACGCTATTAAGTTGGATAAGCAGGAGCTGGGCAAGTCTATCCAGGAGACGACCAGCCAGTTGGAAGAGGAGTGTCTGCCCGGGGATCTGCGGCAGATACTGGACGGCAAAAGCGTGTTTCGCAAAAAGCAGTTTTCCCGGATACTGGATACGGATGTAGCTTTTCTGGGAACCCCTTTGCAGGTGGATGGCAAGATCATCGGAGCCATCCTCATATTTTCTCCTTTGAACGAAACTAAGGCCTATCTGGGACGCATAAACGCAATTCTCGGCGGTACCGCCTTGCTGTTCCTCATTATAAGCTTCTTTATCGTCTACCTGGCTGCTGCGCGCATTTCCCGGCCCATCCGCGAGATGGAACAGGCGGTCTTGAGTCTGGCGGCCGGCGAAAACCTGCCCGAGCTTTCTATCAAAACGGGAGATGAGGTGGAGTTTCTGGCCAACAGCCTGAACTATATGTGCCGGCAAATTGAAATCACCGAACGCATCCGGCGGGAGTTTGTGGCCAATGTTTCGCATGATCTCAGGACCCCGCTCACCTCCATCAACGGTTTTATCCAGGGCATGACTGATGGCCTGGTGCCACCCGAGGAGTATCCCCGCTATCTGGCCATGGTGCAGACGGAAACCCGGCGCTTGATGAATCTCACCGGTGATATACTGGAATTGGCCAAGATCCAGAGCGGCGGAGTCCAGCTGCAAAAGAGCCGGCTGTCCCTCCGGCCATTTCTGGAGAACATCACCGGGCAATTTGATTTGAGCGGGCACCCCGGGCTGGTCATCAAAATAACTTGCCCGCCGGAGTTGCAGGTATGGGCCGATGGCGATCGTTTGCAGCAGATTCTCTATAATCTGATCGCAAATTCTCTGCGTTATGGGGAAGGGGTCGGTGAAATCGAGATCAGCGCCCAGGAGCAGGAGAGCGGGGTCGGCTTCATAGTTAGCGACCACGGACCGGGCATTGCTCCGGAAGATATTCCCTTCATATTCGAGAGATTTTATCGGGGTCATAAGCATCGGCCCGGTGAGGAAGGCAGCGGTCTGGGTCTCAGTATTGTCAGGGATTTGCTGGAACTGCACGGGGGGAGTATCCGGGCCGAAAACCTGCCCGGCCAGGGGGCAGCATTTATTTTTTGGTTGCCTTCATGAGTTTACAAACTGTTTACATATTATCGTTAGCCCATTAATAATATCTTCCTATTCTGTAGTTACAGAAGAGGAAAGGAGGTTTCGGGTTGAAGAAGGGTTATGTTCTGTTGGTTATATTGATGGCGCTGCTCCTTATGGCGGGATGCAGTAACAAGGTCACGCCGAAAAGCGGTAATGCTGCTAACCCAAGCCCGGCTGCTCAGCAGACCGGAGAAGAGGTATCCTCATCGTCAGGCGCTTCGCCCGGGGGAGCGGCTGAAGGGCAGAAGGAGACTGCGGAAACGGTACCGGGCGGCTCTCCAGGGGCTGAGGTTATTGTCAGATCCGGCAGCAATGTGGCCAGTAAGGACAAGGCCGAATTGCTGAACCAGATCGACCAGGAGCTGAACCAGATGATCAAAGACATCAATAACCTGGAGGACATACCTGACAGTGACCTGCCATAAGCAAAAAAAAGGAGGGCTTAACATGAAGAGGATTTTCGCATGGATAATGATGATGATATTTATATTCGGTGTGACCACTATGGCCTATGGGACCACCGTTACTCCTGATACCATCAACGTCAAAAAAGCTGCGATACAGCAAAAGCGCCAGGATATGCAGGCTAAGAAACTGGAACGCTTTGAAACCACCGTTACCTCAGATACCATCAACGTCAAGAAAACGGCAATACAGCAACGCCAGGAGCTTAAAGTTCAGTTGCAGACAATAGCCAAACAGATCAAGACCAACCGGGCTGAGATCCTGCAGTTGAAAGCTGAAGCCCGTATTGCACAGAAGGCCGCAGTAGCTAACATTCAGAAACTGAAGAAGAGTCCGGATAAACTGACTGAGGCTCAAGTAGCTGATCTGAAAGATGCCAAAGAGACCCTGAAGAAAAGCCGGATCGAACTGGCCAAGAGCGTTGGCGAAATCAACACCGATAAAGCTTTGTTGAAAGCTGCCAAGAAGGGCCAGGACAGCGCACAGATGAAAGCGGCCTTGGACAAGATTACCGCTGCCCAGCAGGAGCGCGTCACCATGTTGAAGGCGATTATCGAAGATCTGAAGAAAATCGCCGCTATCTAAACGCTTGGAGCAAAGGCTGCAGCTGGGCCTTAACATAAAGCCCGTATCGACTCAGCGAGTTGATACGGGCTCAGCTTGTCAGTAAGGCGTGCAAAAAGCTCGCTCCATCAACATAGTGTCAGTACGTTGATGGAGCGAGCTTTTTGCATCTTATCTTGATCTGGGTAGTAGTTATGGTTAAAGGAATTAATATTGCATATGTCGAAGGATTACCAAAGCATCCAAATAGGGGGAGTATAAATGAGTAAAACAAGACTAAACCTGGCTCTACAGGGTGGTGGATCTCACGGGGCATTTACCTGGGGAGTGCTGGATCGACTCTTGGAAGAAAAAGATCTGGAAATAGTAGGTGTTTCAGGTACCAGTGCCGGAGCAGTGAATGGCGTGGCTTTGATTTACGGACTTATTACCGGTGGCCCCGAGCAAGCCCGCAAAACGCTGGAATCCGTGTGGTGGGAGAACAGCAAGATGGCTCTTTTCTCGCCGTTCAAGCAGACCCTGTTGGATCGTATCAAGTCCCCGGGCAATATCGACAATAATATGCTCTTTGCCATTGGAAATATTCTGACGCCGCTCTTGTCTCCCTACCAGTGCAATCCCTTAAATATTAACCCGATGGAATCTGTCCTGAATAAGGTGATTGATTTTTCCGTTATCCAACAAAATGACCGTTACAAGCTTTTTTTATCGGCCACCAACATTCGTACTTCAAAGGTAAAGGTTTTTTCGAATAGTGAAATTACTGTTGATACAGTACTGGCTTCTTCTTGTCTCCCCCAGGTTTTTCAAGCGGTTGAGATTGACGGCGAGCGTTACTGGGATGGAGGTTATCTGGGCAACCCGGCTATGTTTCCTTTGTTCGAGCATACTGACTGCAAGGATCTGCTGGTGGTTCAAATCGACTCCACCGACTACAGGATAATCCCGAAAACTCCGAGTGACATTATGGATCGTGTAACTTCGATAAGCTTCAATTCCAGTCTTATGCGCGAGATGCGGGCCATCAACTTTGTTAATAAGATCGTGGAGAAGGGGTTCGATGATGACGGAAACCTGCAAAGAATAAATATTCATTTGATACGACCCGAGGAAACCATGGCCGAGCTAAATATGTCAAGCAAGGTCAATGCTGACTGGGGATTCTTAACCTATTTGCGGGATTGCGGACGCATGAAAGCTGACGCCTGGCTACAGGAAAACTACCGCCTGGTAGGGGTCAAAAGCAGTTGCGATGTGGACGCCTGTTTCTACTAAAACCGGCATAGTTGATGACTGGGAGGTTAGTTATGGGTGATTCGAAGATGAGACAAGCGTCACTGGTCTATCAAAACATTATTCATAACATGAACGAGGGCGTTATTATAGTAGATTTCCTTGGTGTCATCGCTTTGGTTAACCCGGCAGCAGAAAAGATATTGGAGCTGGCCGTTGGAGATATGCTTAACCGAAAATACTTAGAGGTTTTCTTTGAATACGAAGAAAATGATACCTTTAATCAATGCATACTGGATGCGGTCTATGAGAAAGAGGCCATACATAATCGCATAGTTAATTATTATACCGGTGAAAACAGCAAATCACTTTTTCTCACCACCTCATTCCTGAAGAATGATCATGATACAAATGGTGAACCTGTAGGGGTTATTGCGGTTTTTAATGATGTAAGCGAAATCATGGTATTAAGGGATGCCGTTCAGGCCATGGAAGAGATCCGGCAGCTCAATCAACAGCTTGAGACTAGAAATCAGTTTATCAGTCAGACCTTCGGACGCTATCTTTCTGATGAAATAGTGAAAACCTTGATCGAGAAACCGGGCGGTCTGCGCATGGGCGGTGAGATCCGAGAAGTGTCAATAATCATGACTGACCTGCGAGGTTTTACTTCCATGTCCGAGACGATGCCGCCGGAAACTGTGGTAAACATCCTGAATAATTACCTGAGTACAATGGTCGACATCATTGTTAAATACCAGGGGACCATATTGGAGTTTATCGGGGATGCCATTATGGTAGTTTTCGGCACACCGGTTCCTATGGAAGATCACGCTGACCATGCTATTGCCTGTGCCCTGGATATGCAATTGGCTATGGAAGAAGTAAACCGCTGGAATATTGAGCAAGGATTTCCCACTATAGAGATGGGAATCGGGATAAATTCCGGGTCTGTGGTAGCTGGAAATATCGGGTCGGAGAAACGCTCCAAGTACAGCTTGATCGGCAGCCATGTCAATCTCGCGGCTCGAGTCGAGTCATACACCGTGGGTGGCAAGGTATTCGTTTCACATAATACCCTGGATATGGCCAGTGCCGTTATCAGCCTCAAAGGAAAGATGGAGGTCTATCCCAAAGGCATACGGCAGTTAGTCAAGATATACGATGTTGATGGTATAGGCGAGCCCTATGGCCTTTATCTCCCCCTGGAGCATATTGGGGTGGCAGACCTGGTTCGCCCGCTGCCGGTAAAGATATCGCTAATTCATGATAAACAGTGCGGAGAAGATTCGCTTACGGGGTTGATTACATCACTGTCCCTTAAAGAATTGACAATAAAGGGCGAACTAAACCTGGAACCCCGGACCGATGTCAAGCTAGAGATAGGAGAGGGCAGCGGCCCGGTAAAAGCCGGAGATATTTACGCCAAGGTGGTTGACGTTCCCGAGGAGCCTGGCAGCCTGTCCCTGCGCATAACCTCGATTAGTTCCGAGTCAAGTTCGTATATACAGGGCATTTTAGATAGTCAACCCCAATAAAACATGAAGGAGGACATGCTGTGCACGAATTCCTGGGCTTGGTGGTCAACCTAATCAAAGATGTATCAGTGATCATGGTTCTGGCCTATGGTTTGTCGCGGACCGAGCTGTTCTCGTCGGTTTTGGATCGAAAGCTAAGCTGGAGCCAGAAGACTTCCGTGATACTTATATTTGGACTCTTTTCTATATTCGGCACCTTGGGCGGTGTACATTTCCCAAATGGGATAGCCAATGTGCGCGATCTGGGACCAGTCATCGCCGGGTTCCTGGCCGGACCTGTTGCTGGCTTGGGAGCAGCGTTGATCGGAGCGGCACATCGCTATTCTCTTGGAGGACCTGTCGCTCTGGGCGGTTCCTTGGGCACATTGCTCACGGGATTTGCGGCCGGACTGGTATGGGTCTACCGCCAGGGGCGTTTTCCGGGGGTAATAGTGGCCAGTGTCTGCATGTTTTTCTTAGCATGTTTTCATATAGGACTCAATTATGTAGTTGGGTGGAGTAACCCTGAAGTAATAAATCTGTTGGATAATATAGGTGTGCCTATGATAATCGCTAACACGTTAGGAATGGCGATTTTTGCTGTCATACTGAACAATCTCATAAATGAACGTAAAACAGAAGCCACCAAGGAAAAAATCGAGGGGGAACTCAAGGTTGCCCATACTATCCAGATGAGCCTGGTCCCCAAGATATTTCCGGCCTTTCCCGAGCGGGAGGAAATCGATCTCTATGCTCTGTTGGAACCTGCCCGGGAGGTAGGAGGGGATATGTATGACTTCTACCTCAGCCTGGATGATCGTTTATATTTTACAGTTGGTGATGTATCCGGCAAGGGGGTGCCGGCCTCCCTCTTCATGGCGGTGACTCGTACTCTATTGCGGGCGCGTTTCACCGAACTCCTGCCGCCGGAGGCTATCCTGATGCTGGTTAACCGGGAGTTGTGCCGCGACAATGACTCGGGGATGTTTGTTACGCAGTTCCTGGGTGTTCTCGATATACACAGCGGAGAGGTAATGTACAGCAACGCCGGCCATAATCTGCCGTTCATCCTGCGCAGCAATGGAGAAGTGGAGATGCTGCCCCGGCTTCCGGGAATGGGGATGGGCGTCCTCGAGGAGGTCGAATACCAACAGGGGCGGCTTTTCCTGGCCCCCGGAGATTGTCTGCTGGTATATACCGACGGAGTGACCGAGGCATTGAATCCAGATTATGAACTGTATAGTGAAGCAAGGCTGACCGAGGCACTGAAGCAAAACATCGGTCAGAGTTCCCGGGATATATGTAATCGCATACTTGGTGAAGTAAGTGATTTTGCGGCTGGAGAAGAACAGGCTGATGATATTACTGTCCTGGCCTTGACTTATACCGGAAAACAGCCATTTGTAAGAATAGAACTGAAGAACGATCTCAGCGAGATGGATACTTTGGCCAGAGGTTTGGAGAGATTTGGTGGATTGTATAACCTGCCGGAGAAATTGATATTCCAGCTCAATCTGGTCCTTGAAGAGCTGGTGACCAATAGCATTTCTTACGGGTTTGACGATGACCGGGATCATCACATTGTGATCGACTGTATGGTAGAGGATGGTTCAATAAAGGTAGTGACTAAAGACGACGGGTTGCCTTTTGATCCGCTCACCATCCCGGAACCGGATACAGATCTGGATATCGAGGATCGGCCTATTGGAGGATTGGGGATACACTTGGTGCGCAAGTTGATGGATTCGGTGGAATACCAGAAGCAAGGGGATTTTAACCTCCTGACCATGATTAAAAAAACTGATTGAAATGGCTATTGATACTCCAAATTTCGTTTAACTCTACGAGGGGGAGGCAAAGAAATGCAGATTCATGAAACGCAAAAGGGAAATTCGGTAGTGGTGAGTGTGGAGGGCCGCTTGGATTCCAGCAACTCAGGGGATTTGGAAAAAAGGTTACTGGATCTTTTGGACAAAGGGAAATATGATATGATCGTCGATTTTTCCCGGTTGGACTACATCAGCAGCGCCGGGCTCAGGGTCCTGCTGATGGCTGCCAAACGAACCAAGGCTGCCGGCGGACAGGTAGCGCTGGCTGCGCTCAATGATAACGTACGCGAGGTTTTCGATATCTCCGGCTTTACCAGTCTATTCCCCATTATTGCCAAGGAAGATATATAGGAGCAGGCCAGGGACGATTCTGATATTGGAGCAAAGGGCACAGTTTGACCGTGAATAAAGCCCGTATCAACTCTGATGGTTGGTACGGGCTTATTGAATGCCTTTTTATGCGTTAACAATACAGTAGTGCTGTATCGCTTCGTTATAATAGGCAGATAGCCCCGAGGCAATACGATCATAAAATGCGGTAAAACGCTCGTCACTGACGTACATCTGCCCCAGCCCGCTGAACACTTCCAGACTGCAGGGGTAGAAGTTATCACTAATAAATCTCCGATTTCGCTCAACTACCTCGAGCACTTCGGGGTGGTCGTAAGGAACCCCTGATTGGTATAGCCCGGCGAGATCCTGGAGATTTTGCATTTGAACCTGGTTGATCCTTTCCCAGTCTTCCCTGGTATATTTTGCTGTTCGTTCCCGGGAAATCCGGTAAGCCTCAGTATTTCCCCAGCGATCTTCAACCTCGGCTTCGTATTGTTTATGATCTTCCATCATCCGCTCGTAATTGAATGCCTTAAACAATTCCTCATTGTTCATTTTCTTAACTCCTTTCTCACTTTCCAGGGTATCTCGGGCCAGGTCGGCCAGTCTTTGAAAATGCCGGGCCCGCTCCTCCAGCAGTTTGATCTGGGTTGCCAGCGCCTGCCGACGGTCAAAGCCTGGCTGGTTAACCAATTGCCTGATTTGTTCCAGAGAAAAACCCAACTCGCGCCAGAACAGAATCTGTTGTAGTTTCTCCAGATCACTTTCGTCGTAGATTCGGTATCCGGCACCGCTGCGAGAGGTTGGTTTCAATAAACCGATCTGGTCATAATATCGCAGGGTGCGTATCGATATACCCGCCAGATTAGCCAGATCATTTACCTGATATGACATAGGGAACTCCCCTTTCATAGAACCAGCATAAACCCTTACGCAATGTGAGGGTCAACAGTAAAATCTTAGTATTGGTCTTTTTTTATGGAGAAAAAGTTTATCCAAGCCTTTTAGCCCTTTCGACTGAATATTCAATATAGTATAATAATTATACAAGTAAACCGATCCAACTCGGGAATGCCAGAATAAGAGGAGGGATAACTATGGGAGACATGAAACAATATAAGGGCAAATTGTTTAATGACATTCTTCAACAGGCTGGTTTCAGTGTGGCTTATGATGGCGAGATGGAAGACGGCAAACCGAATGGCCTCGGCACAGCCTATTACAAGGATGGCAGGATCTACGTCGGTTATTGGAAAGACTCCCAACCTGATGGAGAAGGCAAGCTCTATTATGCCAATCTGAATCTCTGGTATGAGGGAGAATGGAAAAACGGCAAACGTGAAGGCCTGGGCACCTCCTATTTCGAAGACGGCAAACCGGCTTTTGCCGGCGAGTGGAAAGAAGGCAGACCTCTTAAATAGTGACCGCAACAGATAATTGAAGCCAGGGCTCTCGGCCCTGGCTTTCTCAATTCTTTGATCTGAATTTTATATCATCATGAAACAGAAGACTGCAAATATCCGCAATTGTTGCCCGCTATAGGGCGGCCTTTACCCGGGTATTATCGGCGAGATCCTGGCTGGCATCACGTACGATAATGTCTCCAGCCTTAAGACCGTCAAGGATCTCGATATCATCTCCGCTGCGCAATCCGGTTTTAACCTTTTGATATTTCATCCTCCCGTTTGACAGGAGAAAAACCTGCTCCTGACCTTCCGTACCACGTATCGCCTCCCGCGGCACGGTGAGTATCCCGGTTTTGGCCATTGTCTCGATGGATACCTGGACTTCGTAGGCTGGTTTGAGCTTGCCGGTACTGTCAAGAGTGATGATGACCGGAACCCTGCGCTGTTCCACCCCCAGGGCGGAAACCTTGGTGAAGGCGCGGGGACGTATAGTCCGGACCCGGCCGTTTAAAACCTGGTCACCCAGCACGGCTGCGCTGATGTAAACCTTTTGACCCACGGCTATGTCTCCCATTTGATCCCCCAGAATGTCAGTCCTGACCTCCAGCTTTTCCGGAGTGCCGATTTGAGCCACCAGCGTTCCGGTATTTACAAAAGCCCCTGCTTTCAGAGGGAGATCCAGAACCGTACCGGCCACCGGGCTGACAACGGTGAGTTGCCCCGATTTCTCGTCTATCTGCGCAACGGTCTGCTGGCTCATAGCGGTTTGCTCTTTTAGGTCGGCAATATATTTTTGCTGGTGATCAATGTTTTCCTGCAAGCTCTTGACAGCTGATCGCAGCTGTTCCAATTCAGCTTCAGTAGCGGCGCCGGCCGCAAACAGCTTTTCCGTTCTCTGCAGGTCTTTGCTGCTGGTTTCAACTTCAATGAGATAAGTGGCCAGTAATTGCCGGGCCGCTGTCAACTGGGCTTGGGCCTGGGCCAGCTGAGCGGCGGCGTTGGTCCGGGATATTTGAAGATCAGGGCTATTTAACCGTAAGAGGACCTGATCAGGTTGGACCCGGTCTCCGATAGATGTCTCCAGGCTTTTGATATATCCGGATTGCAGCGCCTGGACCTCATAGTCATTGGCAGCCTGGGCATAACCGGCCTCATTGACCCGGACGGAAATGCTTCCCTGCTGGACCTTAACCGTGTTTACCGTCTGCGTATTACCGGAGTAAACATAAACCGCTAGGGCAATAACGACCAGCATAACACCTGCCCATATAAGTCTTTTTCGATTCATTCCCATCTCTCCCTTACTCCCTTAAAAATTAATGAATTGCCCAATGCCTCCTATATGGCAAACTCATAAACGCAGGATTTAACCCCATGAAATAAACTCTAAATTCCTCGTAATGAGATATTCGCATATATATAAATAGGTTAAACTGTGTCCATCTGTGGCCTGATATCTGTGTGTATCAGTGGTTAATTCATTCCTCAATCCCAGTTCTTCAGGGTCTCCACCAGGTCCAACCTGGCCAGGCGCGGCGTGATCAGCGCAAACCCGGTGACCAGGAAGATCACGGCAGCGATGGCAACAAAGAAGTAAGTACGCGGATAGATCACCGCCGGCATGGCATACATATCGGTGGTAGCGCTGGTGGCAATATAGTAATTCGCCACCCATTTACCCAGCGGCATTCCGATAATAACGCCGATCAGGGACTGCAGTCCGATTTCCTTCAATAATACACCTCTTATCTCTCCATTGGTATAACCCAGGACTCTGAGCAACCCCAGTTCATTTTTTCTCTCGTTATAATTCATTAGTGAGGCGTTGTAGGCGATAGCCAGGGCCAGTATGCCGGCAAACAAAACCATAAAAACGATTGAGAAAATGGCTGATTTCAGTAATTCTTGAAAATTAGCCTTCTCTTTGTCCCGGCTGACGATCGAAGTGATGCTGGTCAGATCACGGAGGCGGGTTTCAAAGGCAGCGGACTGACTGGGATTGATCTTCACCATTACAGCGGTAAGCATAGCACTCTCGCCCACCAAGCGGTTGGCAGTCTGCAGGGAGACATAGGAACCACCGCCCATTAGCTGCTGGGAAACCCCCACTACCTTGAGGGTCATGGTATGACCTGGGCCCAGATCCATTTTACTCTCTACCTGGATATGGCCGCCGACCGGCACCTTCAGTTTTTTAGCGCTCTTGGCACTGAGCAGAACCCCGTCATCGGGGATAGAAAGGCGCTGACCGGAAGGCGAGAAGACGCCCTGCATCCAGCTCCCTTGCTTCAGGCCCTGCAGAACGTCATCTTCACACTGAGCCCCACTGGAATCTGCAATACTGACACTCACTGGTATCTCCAGCACCGGTTCCAGTTCGGCTACCTCGCCCCATTGCTGCCAGTAGGCCAGATCGTTCTCCTTGATGGGGGAGGAGAAGTGGATCAGGTAATCATAAAGGCCTTCCTTCTCGAAATGCTGCAGCATCATGTAATCAATGGCATCTTGCATAAAGAAGCCCAGCATAAGCAGGATGACGCTGGCGGCAACGCCGGTCGCCATTATCGTGAAGCGAGTTTTATTGCGGGAGGTGCTGCGCAGGCCCATCTTCCAGGAACTGTTAAGGCGTTCCCATAACCACGGCAGACGCTCCAACAGGATATGACTGCCTCGCACCGGGGCTGCCGAACGCATCGATTCAGCCGGTTGTATCCGGATTACCCCTCGGCAGCCCAGTACGCCGGAGGCGACTCCCACCCCCAGGGTGATCAGGAAGCTGTATATAATAGCACGATAATTGATGGCGCCTATGTTGGAGGGCAGTGAAAAGTACATGGCATAGGTATCAGACAGCAGGACGGCCAGGCCGATGCCCAGTACGCTGCCCAACAGAGCTCCGCTCAGGGAGACCAGCACAGCATAGCTTACATAATGGGTGATGATGCTCCGGTTGTCATAGCCCAGAGCCTTCATGATACCGATGGATGAGCGCTGCAGTCGGATCATCCTGCCCAGCAACAGGAATTGCATACCGGCGGCGATGGTGAAAAACAGGAAGGGAAGAAAACGTGACATGACTCTCAGCTGCTGCAGTTCAGTTTTGAGAACCACGTGGCTGAGCTGGCCGTCACGGGAATAAGCGGCCAGGTTACCGTAAGTGGCTAAGATGTTATTGACGGCCTGCTTGATTTCATCTTCGTTGGTTCCCGGTGCCAACTGCAAGGAAATCTGATTGACCTGGCCCTGCAGGTTGAGGATCTGTTCAGCCTGCTTATAGGGAACCATGGCTATGCCGAATTCCCCTGGCAGCGGGATGATAGAGGAGGCGTCCTTCATGGGATATACGAACTCGGGACTGGTAGCGGTGCCGGTCACCCGCAAGTGCACTATCTTGCCCCCGGCTACGACATCCAGGACCGCACCAGGTTCCAGATCCAGCCCCTTGGCGAACTGCGGGTCTACCAAGATCTCCGGCATATTACTGGGTTCGGTGCTGAACATCCGTCCGTTGAGCAGGACCAACTGGTTGAGCTGCCGGTCCATGGGCAGTTGATAACTGGTGAGACGCAGGGTGCCGCGCCCTCCATCGGGACGCAGGAAGCTTACATCCTTTTGAATGCGGCTGTCAGCAGCCACCACCCCGGGCAGGGTTTCGATCCGGGTGGTTATATCCTGCGGGGCTTTGACCACGGAGAAAAAATAGTCAGCAAAATGACATTGCTGGTAGAAGGCTTGCTGGGAGCGGTACAGGTTAAGGTAGGCTGTAGTCATGGAGATGTAAATCGTTACTCCCAGCATGACCACAGACACCAGGGCGGCGAACTGGCCTTTGCCGGAGACAACCATTCTCCAAAGGCGTCGATTGAGAATCGGCATTACCACTCAATCCTTTCCGGGTCCAGGGGAGTTTCATTATAGCTGATTTCAGCAATGATGCCGCTGCGCATACGAACTACCCGATCCGCCATAGCGGCAATTGCCGTATTGTGTGTAACAATAATGACCGTGCTGCCGATGGTAGTGGTTATCTGACGCAGCAGGGCCAGAATACTGATGCCGGTCTGGAAGTCCAGGGCGCCGGTAGGTTCATCACAAAGCAGGAGCGGTGGTTTTTTGACAATTGCCCTGGCGATAGATACCCGCTGTTGTTCACCGCCGGACAACTGCGCCGGGAAATGATTGGCTCGCTGGGCAAGCCCGACCTCACTCAGCACGGCTGATACCGGCATGGGGTCTTTGATCAGGCTGGCGGCCAGAGCCACATTCTCATATGCGGTCAGATCCGGGATGAGGTTATAGAACTGGAATACGAAGCCTACTCGTTCCCGGCGAAAGGAGGTAAGTTCTCCATCGCCCGCTGCGCTTATCTCCCGGTTGCCGAAGATGATTCTGCCGCCGGAACTGCGGTCCATGCCGCCCATCAGGTTGAGCAGGGTGCTTTTGCCGGAACCGCTGGGACCCAGTACCACTATAAGCTCGCCGGCATATATGTCCAGACAGCTTGGTTGCAGGGCATCCACCACTATCTCGCCCATATGATATTGTTTACTGACATTATCCATACGCATTAACAGCGGTTTATCCATGTGCTTTATCCATCCATAATACTGCATTTATTTCATTATAGACTAGCGCTGAGCATAGTCGGCAAGATTTTTGTGGAAGGGGCCAACATCGGTTATTCATAAAAAAGTTTAAGATGATATAATAAAACAACGAGTAATTGCTGAACGGAATATCATTTTACAGCCTGAACCAAAAATTATTTAGGGGGGATTATTAATGAGTTCGGAAAAGATTAAGGTCGAAACCAGGGGGCATATACTGACCATGGGTTTCAATCGAGCGGAAAAACGCAATGCCTTTGATTTGGACATGTACTATGCCCTGGCCGAGGCTTACGGTGAGCTGAGCCACAACAAGGATCTGCGCGTTGGTGTACTTTATGCGGAAGGTGATCATTTCACCGCCGGACTGGACCTGCCGCAGTGGGGACCGGTTTTTGCCTCAGGCAAGTGGGTGGAGCTCAAGGGCAACGCTATCGATCCATTTGGGGTGGATGAAGACAATCGCTGTATGAAACCGATCGTTATGGCGGTTCAGGGAATCTGTTACACTATCGGTTGGGAACTGATGATGGCCGCCGATATCAAGATCGCTGCCAACAATTTGCGCCTGGCCCACCTCGAGGTAAAACGGGGTATTTTCCCGGTTGGCGGAGCCACAGTTCGTATGTTCCAGGATATTGGCTGGGGACATGCCATGCATTATCTATTGACGGGGGACGAGTTGCCGGCCGCCGAGGCCTATCGGCTGGGTCTGGTGCAGGAACTGGTAGAGCCCGGTCAGCAGTTCGAACGGGCCATGGTGATGGCTGAAAAGATATCCAAAGCTGCGCCTCTGGGTGTTCAGGCCGCCCTGGCCTCTGCCCGCAAAGCTCGGGTGCAAGGACCGAAAGCGGCCTTAAGCTCTCTATTCGAAGAGATTCAGCCCCTGATGAGCAGCAAGGATTCCCAGGAGGGCTTGCAGGCTTTCATCGAGAGGAGAGAACCTAACTTCACCGGCGAATAAATTTAAAACCGGGCAAGGGGACGGTTCTTATGCCTGGATCCAGATCCAGGCATAAGAACCGTCCCCTTGCCCGGTCACCTCGATTTTTAGAAAAATCTTTATCCAGGAGTTGACAAGTTTAAGCGTATCTCTTATCATCAAAGTATACCAAATGAGTGAACAATACTTGGAGATTTTATATGATTATCAATCAGGCGACCGATTATGGTTTTCGGGCCGTTTTATTCTTAGCCGGGCAAGAGCAGGGGAAAATGGTAGAGGCACAGCTTATTGCCCGGGAGGTAGTGATACCGACGCGTTTCCTCTTGAAGATCATGCCCAGTCTGATCAAAGCGGGTATAGTACGTTCCCAGCGCGGAACTGGCGGTGGATACGCCCTGGCTCGTATCCCCGGGGATATATCACTGCTGGATATCCTGGAAGCGATTGAAGGACCGATTCATTTGAATCGTTGTCTAATCGACCCTGTACACTGCAGTCGAGAGGCAGCTCCGGACTGCAAGGTCCACCAGGCTCTGGCGGAGATTCAGGAGCGGCTGGCCGCTGATTTTGCCCATTGTACTGTAGCGGATCTGTTAGATAGCAGTAAGTTTTTCTGAAATCAATATGTTTTCAATAAACAATCTGGTGGGGAGGTGAATGACTAAATAATTGGATGAAACCGATAATAATTATTAAAAGGAGGTATTTTTAATATGTCGACACAGGATAACATACAGGAAGCATTTGCCGGAGAATCACAGGCCAATCGTAAGTATCTGGCCTTTTCGCAGAAGGCAGAAAAGGAAGGATTCAATAAGGTCGGCCGTCTCTTTCAGGCGGTTGCCGAGGCCGAAACCATCCATGCCCTCAAACACCTGCAGGTGATGAAAGGAGTGGATTCCACTGCGGAAAACCTGAAAAAGGCGGTTGCCGGCGAACACCACGAGTTCACCGAAATGTATCCGGCCTTTATCGCCGAGGCGGAGAAGGAAGGCAACCAGACGGCTATCAACGCTTTCCATCTGGCCAATGAGGCGGAGCAGGTCCATCATGGTCTATATGAAAAGGCTCTGGCAGCTGTAGAACAGGGCCAGGATTATCCGGCGGACTCCTTTTATCTATGCCCGGTCTGCGGATATGTACATGAAAATGAAGCCCCTGATCGCTGCCCGGTATGCGGAGCTCCGGGATCGGTTTTCAAACAATACTAAGGGAATAAACCAGCTAAATTGTCAAGGAAGCACCCTCGATGAGGGTGCTTTTTCTTCCTGCCAAAACCGCTCTAATTAAGGCTATTAAACAAGCCCACAGAAACAATAAAAACCGCAACAGTTTCCGTAATGACAATGACTATATAATAATTATGTAATATATTGTAGTGTTTATTTTTGAATAGAGATAGTTCACAGAGTAATGCAATATGATATAATTTTTCTATACAAAATATCCGGAAGCATAATAAGACAATGTATCGGGGCCGCAGCTTAGGGGAGGTGAGCGGTGTAGAGCGAGACCCCGCCATGAGACACCATTCACACAAAAAAATAATTGGAACTGAGTAAAGAATATAGGTCAGTTCTATAGATTTGGAGGAATTTTAATGTCGGCTAATTTTGCATATGCTAATACCCGTGATTTTGAGTTCATAATCCAGGAATGGCTTCCTACCGAGCAGGTTTTTGCTTATAAAGAGTACTGCGATTACTATTCCAAGGATGAAGTCAAGTCCGTCCTGGAACCATTCCGCAAGATGTGTAAGGAAATGATTGAGCCTGCCAATGAAGAAGCCAACAGCGTAGGCTGCACCTTTTCCAATGGCAAGGTAACCACCCCCCCTTCATTTGGTCCCATGTTCAAAAAGCTGCAGGAAGACGGATGGGGAACCGCCAACATTGACGAGAGTGAAGGCGCTATGGTTCTGCCGCAGGTCCTCTGGGCTATGACCCAGGAGATGATGACCGCGGCCAATCCTGCTTTTATGCCTTATATCGGTTTGACCTCCGGCGCTGCAGAGCTGATTCAGAGCTTTGGTACCCACGATCTTCATGAGATGTTCCTGCCCAAGATGATGGACGGCACTTGGTCCGGTACCATGTGTCTGACTGAACCCACTGCCGGTTCTGACGTAGGCGACATCCTGTCCAAGGCTTATCCCACTGATGATCCCCGCGTCTTCAAGATCAAGGGAAGCAAGATATTCATCACCGGCGGCGACAATGACTTTACCGAGAACGTCATCCACCTGTATCTGGCCCGTGTTGAGGGAGCCAAGGCAGGAACCGGCGGTATTTCACTTTTTGTAGTGCCTAAGTTATGGGTTAATGAAGACGGCAGCCTGACTGACAACGATGTACAGCTGGCCGGCATCGAGCACAAACTGGGCCAGTATGGCTCCGTAACCGCCGCCCTCACCATGGGTGAAGAGAACAACTGCCGGGGCTACCTGCTGGGCAAAGACCCCCGCGAGAATGAAGGCAAGGGCGAAGGTATGGCCCAGATGTTCCAGATGATGAACGGCGCCCGCATGGGTACCGGACTCATGGCTTATGCCTGTATGGCCAATGCCGTTTACAATACCCGTGAGTACACCAAGGAAAGAGTACAGGGTCGTCCGCTGACCAACCCCAGGGGTGATCGCCAGTCCATCATCAATCACGAAGATATCCGCCGCGCACTGCTGCTGGGCAAATCCAGTGTTGAAGCCTGCCGGGCCATGATCATGAAGGCCTATCATATGATGGATGTCCGCATGAAGGATCCTGATCCGGAGAAGAGACAGGAAGCCAATGACTTTATCGAGGTAGTTACCCCGATGTGCAAGGCCTATGCCAGTGACGAGTCCTGGCCGATCATCGGCGAGATGATCCAGTCCTACGGCGGCTACGGCTTCTGCGAAGAGTATCCGGTAGCCCAGCTGGCACGCGATTCCAAGATATATTCCATCTGGGAAGGTACCAATTATATCCAGTCGCTTGATTTTATTGGCCGCAAATGGACCATGAAGAAGGGCTCGGTCTATGCCAAGTGGGCCAAACAGCTGCAGGACTTCTTCGAGGCCAACAAGGATGTTGCCGGTTTTGAGAAAGAGTTTGCCAAACTGGGCAAGGCTATCCAGACCCTGGGTGAGATCCAGATGACCATCGGCGGATATTTCGGCGCCGGCAAGGTTTCCTTGATGCCGCTGTTCTCCCGCCGCATCTTGACTGCCAGCTCCATTGTCTATGCTTCCTGGTGCTTACTGGAACAGGCCCTGATCGCTCAGAAACGGGCTGCCGAGGTAGGCGCGGATCACTTCGACTATGATTTCTACATGGGCAAGGTTTTCACTGCCAAGTTCTATGTAAACAATATTATTCCCACGGTTTGGGCTATTGCCGAGGTCGTGAAAGACGGCGACGACTCTGCTCTGCAGATTCCGATCGGCGCTTTCGAATACTAGGATTCTCTTATCCTCCCTCTTATATATTTAACCAACAACAGAGGCACCTCGCTGGAGGTGCCTCTTGTTTTTCTGGTTGGGAAAGCGAAATTAATCCTGGCGTTCTACAGGTATATGTTTCTTTAACAGGTCAACTATAAGCTTGGTGAGAAGAGCTACCGGTATATAGAGCAGAAATGATTCTAAATAGCTCCAGTTATACATTAAATATATGCCAAGCGCGTGAAGGATAGGTTTCCCAACAAAAGAGAATACTGCCCCCAGGATGACCTGTACGGCCACAAACCTGGGCCAATCAGGGAAGTACTGATATGCTAAAGACTTAACCACTGGTGGTAAACCCCAATCACCGGCGATAAGCCCAGGGTTAAGAAAGAAGAGCCTGGTGCCATAATCCCACCAGCCAAGAGTTTTACCATATGTGTCCAGGGTTCCGCCAAAGATGACAACAAACAACGCATATGTCAGCACCTCAAAAAGTCTTTCTTTTTTAACCAGAAGCCACCAGAATATCCAGGGTATCAACAAGGCGGATAATAGCATCCACCAGTTACCAGAGAAAAGATGACTTTTCCATTGCTGGTATTCCAGCCTGGTTAGTATAAGTTGTGCATGGTGGATAGAATGATAAAGCGATTGTTCCACTATATAACCTGATTCCGTTTTATATATAATCTGTCTCAAGCGGTGGCCCTTAATGCGAAGATTATTTAATGTTGTTTCATAATATCTATGAGACCATGAAGTGAACAGGGAAACTACAGGAAGGGGCTGCAAATGACGAAGGGATGGCAGACTGAAGGGGCCGCCGATCAGTATATGAAGCTGGTGGATGTGGTAGTCAAATATCAGAATATGGCGGTGGTAGCCGCAGCCAATCGATGATCGGCTCTATTCGCATAGTCCCGGCCGAAAAGACCGCAAGGCGGCTATGAAGGCATCCGGGTTTTCCAGGGAGAGCAATAGCCGTGAAATGGCCGGCACCTCATTCACCATAGCTTGAATGTTTTGTGGTTCCCGCAGGGATATCTCCAGATTACTCACATCCCCCAAACCAACATAGAATACACCGGGTTGATTCTTGGGAGCACCCGGCCCCATCATGCCACCTGGAGCCGTTTGCGATATTTTTCTAACGGTATCTATGTCTTCCCATGCTATGTCCTGAGAACAGCGCAGGCCCAGTCGCAACTTGATTCCCTCCAGGCTTATACGATGACCATATAAGGATATAGCCCGGTAATCAGACCACAGGAATATGACCGCCCAGAGGCCCAGGATCATATGCACCAGCTTCCAGATCAGCCAGCGCTGGGGCAGCAGGATGGTTACAGCTATTACTTCCAGCAGGCATAAGAATATAAGAACCTTGACCAAAAAGGCATAGGAATCTTGACGACTTCCATAAGCTCGTTTGTGGGCGGTTCCTCTTCGGTATGACAGATAGAGGGCATAGTACAACCGGGGTTCCAGGGTGGCCAGGCGGGCCATTCGGGGTGAGGAGATGACCTCCAGTGTCTTTTGGCAGGCATCCGCAGTGCTATAACCGCTGCGTTTCAGTGTACGGTAGCTCTTGATCATAGCGGAGATATTTATGATTAATAGGATGATTAACAATAATTCCAGCACAGAAGGGATGAGTAAGGCATAGTAAAGGTTTTGTTGCGGGATGAGCCCGGTTTTCAGAAGAACGGCGACCACTAATATACATAACACAACAAAAGGCGCGGCGTAAAACCTGGCCCTGGAATATTTTCCGGGACGGGGCAGTGGATTATCGGTCATCTTCGCCACCTTCCTCAGGGCGGGCAGTCTCATCTGCAGCCAAATATTGCCCCAGCAATTCGATCAGCCTGACCTGCGCCGGGGTCAGAAACTCGGCAATCATCCCAGAAAACATTGATTCCAGGGGAGCGGCGACTGATTCCTGATTCAGCAGGTTGGAGTAAAAGGGAAGGCTTATGATAAAGCTGCTGTAATTACGAGCCAGTTCATCGACTTCCGGTGAATTGGGATCGAGATCGCCCAGAGCCGTTATTTTAGAACCATAGTCCAGAGACGCCTGGTACTGATCCGGGTTATCTCGGAAGTATTCGGCGACAATACGGAAACTGTCCTGAGATTCGATACCCCAATCCAGATCATCGATGACTCCATACATTTTACGCTCGAGTTCATACATCTCCGGGCAGGTATTGATGTATTGTTCGGCGGCCTCCTTGCCGAGAATATCGACTACCATCTTAAAGGAGGGTGACTCGTCAGAATACTCGCTCGGATCGCTGTAATTCTCATTCAGCAGCCGTTGGATTCGGTTCATTCGTTCGTGCAGTGTATCTATCTGGCTTTGCAGTTCACCTTGTATAGCCAGTAAGACTGCGCGCAGATCCATGGTTTCCTCTGGCTTCCCCAGCACCCCCTTTATTTGCTCCAGGCTCAAGCCCAGGGATTTCAGACGCTTGATGGAACGCATGCGGTTTAACTCGGCAGCACCGTATAAGCGGTACCCACTCGCGGTGCGGGGAACCTCGGTAAGTAGTCCGACCTTGTGATAGTGGAGCACCGTCTTTACGGTTACCCCGGTCAACTTGGCAAAATCACCGATCTTCAAGCCATCTTCCATATGTTTTCCACCTCTCAACGACAGTATAAACCCCGACCTTGGGTAGGGGTCAAATAATTTAATATAATAATTATGAGATTATGGAAACAGTGTGAGTTTAAGCGGCATAGCTTGGTCTAACAGAAGTGAGTTCTGATCAGATCTACAAATAAGACAGCCAGCTCGGGGTCAAACTGGCTTCCGGCACAGGCGATGATCTCCTGACAGGCTGATTCAGAGGTAATGCCCTGGCGGTAAGGTCGACCGCTGGTCATGACATCATAGGCGTCAGCGATTGACAGGATACGTGAGATGAGGGGAATATCATTTTCTTTGGTCCCCAGAGGATAGCCACGCCCATCCCATCGTTCATGATGATTTAATACTCCTTCGGCGATAGGGGCTAATTCCGGATCGGACAAGGTGATACGGTAACCGATTTCAGGATGCTTCTTAATAAGTTCCCATTCTTCCTCGGTAAGGGGATCAGCTTTGTCCAGGATACTGTTGGGAACAGCAATCTTGCCGATATCATGGAGGGCCGCCAGCAAAGTCAGGCTGTTTATCTCCTCCGGAGGCAAACCCAGGGAATGCCCCAGCATTACTACAACGTCATGCAAACGCTCGGTATGCTCCAGGGTTTCATGGCTGCGAACCCGAAGGGTTTCTTCCAGAGAGTTAATAAAGGAACTGCGGGTACTGCGAATCTCCAGCAATTTATGGCGATACATGAGATCCTCGGCTTCCTTAAACAATTGCTCTATACTCTGCTCAGGGTTGGTTTTGGTGGCTGTGCCCAGTGAAATACTCAGCTGAACCGGGTAATCCTTTAACTGTGAGCAGGCACTATAGATTCTGGTACAAATGGTACGGGCGGTTTCCCTGCTACGGTTGGGCAGCAGAATAATAAATTCATCTCCGCCCCAGCGAGCTGCAACGTCGTTATCATAGCAGTTTTCCACCAGGATTTGGGCGGCCTTTTTCAGCATCAAATCTCCGGCCTGGTGACCAAAGGCATCATTGACCATTTTCAAACCGTTGACATCGCCCATTATTATGCTTAAGGGCAGGGATTGGTCATTATTTGCTCTATCCTCCAGGTAGGCCCGATTATACAATCCGGTAAGCTTGTCGTGGTAGCTGAGGTATTCGACCTCCGCCAGGGCTTGCTTTTGCTCGGTTATGTCGATGGCTACACCCAATATGGCCGGCTTTCCATAAAAGGTTATCTGACTCAAGGTGAAATCCGCCCAGGCCTTGTTACCATCCTTACGCATCATAAGGGTTTGATAACGACCAAAAGGAAATGTTCCCTGTATACGTGCCTCCGACATGGTGCGGGCCATATCATGGTAATCCGGATGGAAGAACTCCCAGGGTTCCATCTGCATGCACTCTTGTTTGGTATAGCCGGTCTGTTCCTGGTATGCCTTGTTGATATAGACCAATCGGCTTTCGGACACGACAAAAATCAGGCTGGGGGCATTATCGGCCAACTGGCGGAAGTTGTGCTCACTTTGTATCAAATCTGACTGGAGTTTCATACGGCAGGTGATATCATATGCCGCGCCCAACAGGGCCGGCTTTCCATTCCACTTAAAAACACTGGCGCTTACGTCAAGCCAGCATTCAGTTCCATCTTTGGGCAGGATCCGGATATCGCGGCGTACCTGTTTCAGTCCCAGAAGAATTTTCAAGGTATCCTCTAATACCGGGGATCTAAAGTCCGGATGGATCAAATTCACAAAATCCATTTCGGATACTTCAGAAAATCGGTAACCGGTAAGTTTAGTGAAAAAGAGGTTTACATAGCGATAACGGTTATCTTGAATGACAAAAACACAGGCCGGAATGGTATCGGTTAGCAAACGAAAGGTTTTTTCATTGTTTTGCACGAGATCGAGGATTTGATCTTTAGGAAAACCAGTGGCCATTCTTTTTTCCCTTCTGTTAATGCTTAAATGCTTTATTTACCGATAAATAACAAAACCAAAGCCAGTGATTAAAAAGGCGTAACTAAATTAATCGAATTATAACATATTTTATCATATTGGTTACAACGGTGATGGATTAAAAAGCTGCACCCCTTTGGTAAGGGGTGCAGCTATGGAGAAGGGGCGACCACTGGTAACCCGCAAGATTCAGGCCGTCCGTGCAATAGGTCGAGACTACTGCATTTCGATTGTGACCCGGGCACCGTTGATCACAACATCTTTGGAGTATTTATAGTTTTGTTTCGAGGTCAGCCAGCTCTCGGCCAGGGCTTCCGAAGACAGGCTTGCGCCAAATTCAGATATAACCCCGTTCATCAAGCTGTCCTCGCTGTAAAGAGCCAGCTTGATAGTCTGCTCGATCCTAAAACCCGATTCCTTTCTAAATACCTGGCAGATACGCAGGAGTTCCCGGTAAGCCCCTTCCCTGATCAGCTCGGGGGTTAAGCTGGTATCTATGGCAACCAGCATTGCACCATCAGTAGTAATGGCAAGACCGCTCCTGGCAACCGCCTCCACGGTGAAAAGGGAAGCATCCAGAGCAAGCGGGTAGCCGGGGAGCATCACCAACCCCAAGGTTTGATGGTCCAAAGCCAGCCTTTGCATTTCCTCATCGGATAGTTCGCCAAGTAGATTCCTTACCAGCGGTAAATCACCCTTCAGTACCGTTCCGGCGGCTTGGTAATTAAGCCGCAATCGCTGGCTTTCCAACTCGAACCGATCGTTTAGATGGATGATTTTTTTGATATTCAACTCCTCCAAAACGATGTTCTGCATCTCACCCAGGGTACATTTGAGCTGATGATCTGCCATGATATAGAGGGCAGAAAGCGGCTGCTTTACCTTCAATTGTTTTTCATTACGCAGTTTCAAGGCCAGGGCAATTACTTTGCGCACCTCTTCGGTGTTACAGAGCACCCGGTCATCTGCCGCTTTGACCACAGGAAAATGACTCAAGTGTACGGATAGCCAACCAGCGGGTTCATACTTTCGCACCAAGGTCTGCCATATATACTCCGTCATAAAGGGAATGACCGGCGCCATTACCTGCACCACGGTTTTAAGGGCTTGATACAGACAGGCAAAGGCCAGGCTGTCACCGGTCCAAAACCGCCGCCGGTTAACCCGGATATACCAGTTGGATATATCATCAGTACAGGATTCAAAGGCTTTAACAACTGCGACTGTATCGTAGTCGTTATAGCCCCCCGCAGCAGCGGCAACAAAAGCACTGATTCGATTCTCCAGCCATCGGTCGGTCATATGAGTGCTCTCCAGTTTCTCTGAGGTATTGATCACCGGAGCTTCTATATCGGCATAGGTCATGAAAAAACTGTAAATATTCCACAGGGAAAGCAGTCGGCGCCGTGCTTCATGACCGAGATTGAAACCAAAGCGTACATCACTGGAGGTATTGGCTCCGGCGAAGAGATAGCGGATGGCATCCGCCCCCAGGCTCTCCGCCGCATCATCAAATCTGATCATATAGCCGGTTTTGGAAAACCGGGTGCCATCCTCGGCCACCACGCTGTTATAGGCCAATACTCTCTGGTAAGGCGCTTTCCCGGTCAGGGTCACACTCATGAATAACAGCGAATAAAACCATAAGCGTACCTGTTCCCGCATCTCGGTGACCCACTCCGCCGGAAAGTATTTCTCCCACCCGGTCCGGTCCTTAAAATAGCCCAGGGTGGAAAAGGGCACAATGCCGGCATCCAGCCATACATCACCCACCTCGCTGACCCGGTTCACCCGACCGCCGCAGTGGGGACAGGTAATCTGTATCTCGTCGATCCAGGGACGGTGGAGTTCGGGTAGTTCATCCACACGCTTACCGCCCAGCCGCCGCAGATCATCTTTGGAGCCCGCCACGGTAACCTCCCCGCACTCCGGGCAGGGATAGAAGGGCAAGGGCAGACCATAGAAGCGCTTGCGGGAGATGTTCCAGTCGCCCATGTTGTTCAGCCAATCCACCATCTGTTTGCCCACATATTCCGGTTCCCACTGGACCTCTGCGGCAGCCTTGATCAGCCGGGGCCTGATCTCGTCGGTCTTGATGTACCACTCGCTAACCAGCCTGAACAGCACCTCGGTCTTGCAGCGCCAGCAAACTGGATAGCTGTGGGCATAGGCATGCGTTTTATAAAGCTTGCCCTGTTCAATAAGCCGCCCAAAGACCACCGGGGCTGCCTCGCCCGCCCTCTTACCGGCCAGAAAGTCGTATTCGGGCAGAAAGATACCATTTTCATCGATCGGGCAAATTTCTGCCAATCCCAGGCTCTTGCCCAGGTCATAGTCCTCGGCCCCGCAGCCGGGGGCGATGTGGACCACTCCGCTGCCCTCATCGGCGGATACCTCGTTCCAGGGCACTACATGATGGGTCAAACCCTGCTGCATTGGCAGGAACGGGAAAAAGGTTTCGTACTCCAGTCCGACCAGATCCATGCCTTTCAGAGTCTGTATGATCTGCTTTTGGCCCTCGATATGCTGCAGAGCCGCCCGGGCCAGCAGCAGGGGCGTTTCCCCATCATCTCCCTTGATCACCACATAATCCAGCTCCGGATTCACCGCCAGGGCCACATTGGCGGACAGCGTCCAGGGGGTGGTGGTCCACACCAGTATCTCAAATTCCCGGTCAACCACCGGCACCCTGGCAAATACCGCCGTATGAGTTATTTCCTCATGTGAACCCGACATCTCATGCTGGGACAGAGAGGTTCCGCAGCGCGGGCACCAGGGCATGGGGCGGTGCGACCGCACGATCCAGCCGTTATCATGGCAGGTCTTCAGAAAGTGCCAGATACCCTCGATGTTCTCATCGGTATGGGTGTAATAGGAATTGTCCCAGTCCATCCATTGCCCCAGTCTTTTGGATTGGGCGGTGATAGTACCGGAGAACCGCTGGATTCGCTCCACACAGCGGCGGGTGAATTCAGCCATGCCGTAGTTTTCGATATCCTTCTTGTCCCGGAAGCCCAGTTCCTTCTCTACCTCTACCTCGACCCACAGGCCCTGAGTGTCGAAACCATTGCGGTAGTGGCAGGAATGACCGGTTATCGCCTTATAACGTAGAAAGATATCCTTGATGCTGCGCCCCCAGGCGTGATGCACCCCCATGGGGTTATTGGCGGTGATGGGTCCGTCCAGAAAGCGAAATGGCGGCTGGCTGCGATTTTTTTCCACCAGTTGGGGAAAGCAATCCTCTTCCTCCCAGAAATCCAGAACATCATGCTCCATCTTAACGAAGTCAGGTTTCTCCGCTGTGTTTAAAGGTTTTATAGTTTTGGACATATTCGATATTTCCTTTCATTGCGTATTCTTTACTAATGTCGGAAATATCATCGATTGCACCGGCTACGACCATAGCCTGACCACCTCCCTTGCCATTACTCTGTTGGAGGCGTAATGGAACAATAAAAAAGGCTTTCGTCCCGCAAAAGGAACGAAAGCCTCAGCTCTCATCTGCCACCTGTTACGACATACCAACATATGCGTTCCCTATAACGGAGGAAAGCCGTCATAACTTACTGGCAGGTACCGGGGGCACCATGTTTTCGGTATGCAACTCGGGAGTGATTTTCGGCGGTTTTCTACTACTTGTCGGCTCACACCATACCCGACTCGCTGTAAGGTTCGAAAAAGGCCTACTCTCTCCGTCATCGTCTTTGTAATTCCCTATTATAGTGAGTGAAATATGAGAGGTCAAGAGAAAGAATTTATGCTATTATGACTTAATCTTTTGAAGGTGGTATCTACAACGGATTAATATCAATACGGTGTGATTATCAATAACTCACCGGCTGTACAGCCCTGTGGTAATCTGCGTTAGCAGCATCTGCAATAGGCCTTATTAAATGATATTGGCTTTAATGCCAATGTTGAATCAGAACTTTTTAACAATCGTTTTTAAGGCCATTTCATCACTTACCATAGCCATATGATTAACCGATGGTACAATTTCCACCGCGACCTGGTCAGTCACTGACCTGACTTCAGGGGCGAATTTATCAGCATAAAAAAGCTCATCATTAGCACCTACGATGATGGTAATAGGGCGGGAGCATTTACGGAAATTATCCAAATAGTCGGCATTTATGTAATCATCATTGGCGCCGAAATTTCTGGCCAGCCTATATGAGTATTTATCAGTAAGAAAGCTTAAGTTGTCAGGCACAGCAAGAGCCACCACCGGCCAGCTATCGAAGCAATGGATTCCTGCCAGATTCAGCATGGTAATGCCGGCGAAGCGCGGGATCGAGATATTGGCCCATTGACTTTTCGCGGGACGAACAGTCGGTGAATTGTGACTAAGAAACGGTGAGAGCAATATGTAATTATCAAAAAGGTTGCTTATCGAACTCCCGGCAACTCGCAGGGTAAACCCGCCCCCCGATGAATGGCCGATCAAGGTTATAGGAGCATGGGGATAGTCAGAGCGGATATACGCCACAAAATCAGCCAGATCGTCTTCAAGTTGTCCGACGTAGGCTATATCTCCATGTTTTCCTGATTCGCCATGTCCACGCATATCCAAAGCAAAGGCGGTAACACCCTTCTTGCTCAAGGCTTTTCCCAATGCATGCATATTGCGGCTGCTGCCGGAAGACCCGTGAATGAGGATCGCAATTCTTTCAGATGATCCCGGGTATGATCTGTAAGCCAATTGTGTACCGTCACGGGCGGCAAAATGAGAGTATGGCGGTAAATCGCTGAAGTCCATGCGCTTGGCCGTTTCATTTATTGAGTTCATTTCCGGAGGCGACTTGGGGCTAAACCCTACAATCATGGAAAGCAAAACAACACTGATCAGGACAAGAGCAATTATCACGAGTTTAATAGCCGCCCGTACTTTGCCCAATCTCCGCCGGGAACGTTGAACCTCAAGAGAAGAGGTTTCCATCAACAACACCTTCTTTATGATATTTATTCCTCATTATACCAATGAAGCCTATAAATGAACATTAAATTGCAGAGACCAAATCCGCCCGTTTCCGGCTGGAAAGAATTGCATTGAAGCGAAAGATAGGATATTATAAATAGAACATATGTTCGGGAGGCGGTGATAAACAGAAACTACAGCCGGGAATCCCCATAGATTGTGGGATGATTTGTAACATATAAATTAGCGCATTAAGGGAGGTAATAACGATGCTGCAGGCTTGTGGTGCCAATTGTGAGGAGTGTCCCTCATTCCAAAAAGAATGTCAGGGGTGCCATGTACTTCAGGGTAAGGTCTATTGGGCAGAATACATCGGAGTAGAGGTCTGCCCCGTCTACCAGTGCTGCCAGGATAAAGAGTTGGCCCATTGCGGGGGATGTGCTGAATTGCCCTGTAAAATGTGGTATGAACTAAAAGATCCTACCTGGAGCGATGAGGAACAGATGGCTTCGATAAAAAAACGAGTCCAATTGTTGAAGGGATAACATTTTTCTAAGTTGGTAACAGTTTTAAGTTTTTGATCGGTGAGGCCCAAACAACAATCCTGTTCTTGTTATCAGGATCTCTAAACATTAAACTTAGAGTCAATGATAGCAAATATAGGAGGTGGCTATATGTTTGTCAGTCACGAACGGGACATAAAGCAGATCAAGATCCAGTCGGCGGAAGCCAATGAGGTAATAAAGCAGAGCCTGGTCGGCCCGGAGCAGGGCTGGGGAGGCTGGGTCATGCGGCTCTTCACCCTGGGCAAGGACAGTTACTCCCCGCGGCATACCCATGCCTGGCCCCATATCAATTATATTGTCAGCGGCCAGGGAACCTTGTTCCTGGAAGGCAAGGAATACCCGGTGGAAAAAGGCTCTACCGCCTATGTCCCCGGTAATGCCCTGCATCAATTCATGAACCGGGGTGCCGAGGATTTCGTCTTCATCTGCATTGTGCCGGAGGAAGGCGACAAGTAAGTTTCATTAATAATATATATAAGGTGTAATCCCCAAGGCCTTCGTCCTGCAAAAGGAACGAAGGCCTCTATTTATGTGCGCCCGGCATGGACGCTGACTATAGGGTGAAAGTCCCGAACGGCGAAGGTAGCAGTAGCCGTTAGCCCAAGACAAGGGTGTCCGCGGCGACGCGGAATCTGAAGGAAGTCGGCGGC